>Ga0209164_1000489_pt1 | contig 91807 bp, 87 predicted proteins | sample MTBNYHSulfiMetaG_FD_187458 | JGI IMG/M metagenome (GOLD analysis project Ga0209164, IMG submission 187458) | Enrichment culture microbial communities from rom New York Harbor, USA that are MTBE-degrading - MTBE-NYH (New York Harbor Sulfidogenic)... | ecosystem: Environmental > Aquatic > Marine >... | reverse complement strand
GAAAAAGACGAACAAGAACAACTGGACTTAGAATTTGATGAGTAGCCCCAACGGGGCTTTCCCAAAGTGACCGCCCCCCTATGGGGGGCTTCCTGAGGCCACCCGCTCTGCGGGTGCGAGACTCACTGTTTTTGATTTTTCCTTGGCCGTTTTCTCAATTGATGTGGAAACTTTATATTTTAAATGGCCCAATGCAATTTTCCTGCCTTTTATCAATTTCTTTGTAGAAACTTTTACGATTCAATATTGTATTCGCCAATCACAATTTCCAGAAATTGAAAAATTTATGATTCGATAGGTAATCTCAAAAAATCAGGACTTCCAGTTTTTTCAGGCAACTTGCATACTCCTGGAATCCCGCGAAATTCAAGAATTCCACTGGTATTCCTCATTTTTCCGAACGCCGAAAACCGCAAACAACTTAATAAAAACAGCACTATTGTGATTCGCCTGAATCATGTCATGCTATATTCGATAGTGTGTCAAATTTGCGCGTATAATGGGAGCTTCTGATAGAAACAGTTTATTCTTTTATTCGGTAGTCTTTTCAATGATCGAATTTATCAATTCCCCTTGAACTTGGCTAACTTTTTTAAATTTTACCCCAACCCCCTTGGGGTCTATTCGAGCAACCTCACCTTCAATCTTAAAAGGTCTTAGCTCTTTTGAGTAAGAAATCGTCAATAGAATTTTATCTCCAACTGTAAATGGTTCTCTTGTTTCAATAAAAACCCCTTCGGCACTAATATCTTGAATAAAATTCTGATAAGCACGACCTTTGCTGGCATAATTTACAGTTATTAAGCTCTCTTTACGTGGATGTTTTCTGATCTTTTTGATTTCCCTTTTCTCAAGGTAATCCAAAAGTTCTTTTTGTTGTTCCACCGACATATTTGAAATGATCTCAAATAAACGATCCATATATCGGGACTCATTCATTTTCAAATCTCCTTTCGTTTTAGCGAAATGCCGACTTAACGCATGATAGCTGGATTGCAAAAATATAAAAAAAACGGGAAAAAAAAGGATATACGAACAACCCCACATTCGGGATTGAATCATTCGGTGAGAAATGCGGCGCCCCAAGTCGAACCCGGGGCCGTGCTTGAAATGCTTCTGGGCCGGAATATCTGAGTGTCACGCAGTACACCCATAGCCGCTTTTCGGGTTATTTTAACCCTGTTTGGTAATACAGATCGAATATATTACCAATATTTACTTAGATTTTTCGTGTAATAGCAGCAGATAATCAAAAGAAAATGATGTGCCCTGATCAGAGTTTATTTATCGACGATCTCTTTTAGTTCCTTGCCCACCTTGAAAAAAGGTAATTTTTTGGAACGGACCGTAATGGTTTCGCCGGTTTTGGGGTTTCGCCCGGTGTAGGACTTGTATTGTTTCACTGTAAAGCTGCCGAATCCGCGGATTTCAACACGGTCCCCCCGGCCGAGGGATTCCATGATAACGCCGAAGAACGTGTCGCAAAATTTCCTGGCTTCTTTGGCGCTGAGGAACGCGCGGCTCTTGAGGATCTCTACCATTTCCGAGCTGTTCATGGAATCTCCTTAAGGAAATGAAGGCATGTTTTAAACACTTTTCTGTTTTATACTGACGAGATACTTTTCAAGTCAAGTATTTTCTTGCGGGTCTTCGTCATCAAAAGTTTCGTCCGGTTCGGCGAAATCTTCCAGAGGCGCTTCGTCATCGGGGAACTGTTCGGTTGGGGCGGAATCATCGGCAAAGTCTTCATCCTCAAAAACCCGCTTCGGACCGGCTGAATCCTCCGGGACATCTTCATCCTCAAAAACCTGTTCGGGCTCTTGCGGATCCCCTCCGGGCAGACCCTCTACGGGGGCAAATTCCGGTTCGGCGGCATCTTCCGGGGGCGATTCATCCAGCAGCGAACGGCCGAACGATTCAATTTCCTTGGGGGAGGGGAGATCGCGGAGGTCTTTTAAGTCAAATACCTCCAGAAACTGTTTGGTGGTGGCGTAGATCAGCGGGCGTCCGGGTATTTCCTTGCGGCCCAGAACCCGGACGAACCTGCGCTCCAGCAGCAGGCGTAAAATGCCGCCGCAATCGACGCCGCGGATATGTTCGATATCGCTTCGGATGATCGGCTGTTTATAGGCGATGATGGCCAGCGTCTCCAGGGCGGCCTTGCTCATGCGGGGCGGATTCGGCTGGATCAGCCGCTTGATCCACTCGTTGTATTCCGGCCGGGTGCGGATTTGGTAGCCCCCGGCGACTTCATTCAGATGGAACCCGCCCTGGCGGGATTCATATTCAGCGGCAAGCGCCTGCAATGCATCTCTGATTTCTTTGGTATCTGCCGCGGTGACCTGTTTGATCCGCTCGATGGTAAGGGCGGTCTCAGCCACAAACAGTAAACTTTCTATGATTTCCTTTAATTTTTCCATTATAAGTAAAATATTCTGATAAATCCGGTCTGTGAATGCTGGACAACCCGGATGAGATAGAGTTTTACCATTTCCAGGATTGCCAGAAAGGTGACGATAATATCACTTTTCGTACTGGATGCGGGGAATAATTCCGTAAAGGTAACCGATCCCCTGGCTTCCAGAATATCGATGATTTCGGTGATCCGGTCCTTAACGGAAATCCTGTCGGTGGAAAAGTCGACTTTATGATCCTTGGGGAGATTTTCAAGAATCTTCTGGAATGCATCAATTAATTCAAACAGCCCGATCTTGATAAACTGGTCATCCGTGTCCGACAGGTATTCCTTTAAATCGGGGGTTCGGACAAAGGTGGTATCCCCCAGCAGGTGCCTTTTGGAAAGCTCTTCCGCCGCTTCTTTCATCCGGAGATATTCCAGGAGCGGTTTGGCGATTTCCGAACGGGGGTCGATCTCTTCATCTTCATATCCATGCGTCGGCAGCAGCATTCTGGATTTTATCTGGGTCAACGTGGCTGCCATCACGATAAATTCGCCGGCGAAATCGATGTTCATGAGCTTCATCCAGTCAAGGTATTCCAAGTATTGCCGGGTAATCATTGCAATGGGAATGTCGTAGATGTCAATCTCATTTTTGCGGATGAGATGGATCAGGAGGTCCATGGGACCTTCGAAGATATCTTCCAGTTTGACGCTATAGCGGTCTTCCTGCATGGACGATCCTATATCTTCATTGCGGCGCGCACTTCCGCCATGGTCCGGTCGGAGACGGCCGTCGCCTTTTTGCAGCCGGATGCGATGATATCGGCGACAAGGTCCGGCCGGGCTTGATAATGCGCCCGTTTCCGGCGGACCGGCTCAAGGGCCTTGATCAGGTTTTGCGCCATGATCTGTTTGCAATCCACACAGCCGATCCGGGCATTGCGGCATTCCGCGTTTATCCGGTCGACGGTTTCCCTGTCGGAATAGACTTTGTGAAACTCGAAAACGTTGCACACATCCGGATTGCCGGGATCACTTTTACGGGCGCGCTGGGGATCGGTGATCATCCCGGCCACCTTGGACGCAATCACATCGGGGGCATCCGATAAGTAAATGGCGTTTTGATAACTTTTACTCATTTTGCGGCGATCGATGCCGAGAATCTTGGGCGTATGGGTCAGGACCGCTTCAGGCTCCGGAAAAACATTGCCGTACAGAAAATTAAAGCGGCGGGCGATTTCGCGGGTAATTTCAACATGGGGAACCTGGTCCATGCCCACCGGAACGCCATCGGCCTTGTACATGATGATATCGGCGGCCTGCAGAACGGGATATCCCAGGAAACCGAAGGTGGAGAGATCCTTGTTGCTCAACTGCACGATCTGGTCTTTGTAGGTGGGGTTGCGTTCCAGCCAGGGCACCGGCGTAATCATGGATAGGAGCAGAAACAGCTCGGCATGGGCCTTGACGTGGGACTGGACGAACAGGGTGCTTTTTTCCGGATTCAGGCCGACGCTGAGCCAGTCCATCATCATTTCGTTGATGAAGCCGCCGATCGCGCCGGGGTTTTCGTAATCGCTGGTGAGAGCATGCCAGTCGGCAATAAAGAAAAAACAGTCATAGGATTCCTGCATGTCGACCCAGTTCAGCAGCGCGCCGTGCAGATTGCCCAGGTGCAGCGGTCCGGTTGGACGCATGCCGCTTAAAATACGATTCTTTTTTGCCATTGTTCAACTCCTGTTACGAAACATAGTCCTTTACAAATTTGATTTCGTCGTTTCTGGATTTCAGTTGGCCGTTTAACCTGGCGTAACGTACCGCGTCCAGAATCTCCCGGTAAATCGGGCCGGGTTGCAATCCCAGCGCTTTCAGGTCCTTGCCGGTTATGGAAATCTCGACCGGCCGCAGGTGCGTAAAGAAATAAGAAATATGTTTTTTGACCCGCTCATATCGGGTGGCAGCCATCATGTAAAGAATCAGTTCAACTTTAAAACCGGAAAGTTTCTGATAGAGCTGGCTGTTGCTGATGGACTTTCTTTGTTCAAGCCACTTGAGACAGCGGTTGGCCTCCATGCGTTCCTTGCTGAAAAACTGCTGAAACCGGGGAGCCAGCTCAAACCGCAGGCAGACCGATTCCGATGTTTTGCGGTCAAAGTGTCTGATCAGCGCCATAAAATAAACGGCCCACTTCATATAGGATTCTTCCAGAAAAAGCAAATCATGCCAGGAGAGGGTTTTTTTGACGGAATTCAGCAGGTCGACCAGTTCCTTGTCAAAGCGGATGCGGGGGTGGATCACGTTCAGCAGATTATATTCATTCAACCGGACAATGGACGGGGTCGGGTTTTCTTCGGCCAGGATCTGGCGCAGTTCGGCAAAAACGCGCCGCCCGCTCAGCCGTTTAAAAAAATCCATCCGGACGGCATTTTCGATCAGGCTGGAGGTGAGCTTGCCGATGCTGAAACCAAACCGCTGCTCAAATCGGATGGCCCTAAAAACCCGGGTGGGGTCTTCCACAAAGCTGAGGTTGTGGAGCACGCGGATGGCTTTGGCCTTGATGTCCTTTTGCGCCGAAAAAAAATCGATGAGGGTGCCGAATTTTCCGGGATTCAATTGAATCGCCAGGGTATTGATGGTGAAATCGCGGCGAAAGAGATCGAGCTTGATGGAGCTCATTTCAACGATGGGCAGGGCGGCCGGAAACTTATAATACTCCATTCTGGCGGAAGCGACGTCGATCTTGAATCCGTCCGGAAAGATAATCACGGCCGTGCCGAATTTGCGGTACGAGTGAATCCGGGCGCCTTCCATTTTGGCGTATTTTTTGGAAAATTCAATCCCGTCGCCTTCGATGACGATGTCCACATCTTCGTTGGGCCGGTAAAGGAACAGGTCACGGACAAATCCGCCGGCGACATAAGCGTCCAGACCGAGTTCAGCGGCCACCCTGCCGATGGTGTGCAGCACGCCGAGCAGCCGGTCCGAAAGCCGTTCTTTCATGAATTTCGCGATATTCCGGGTCCGCGCGCGGGCGGGTTCCCGCATGGGATCGAACGATACCTCCGCGGCCCGCTGGGACTGGCGCACCAGGATGTTCAACAGGTCGGTGCGGGTAACCACGCCGATAATCACCTGATCTTCGATTACCGGTAGAATCCGCTGTTTATTTTCAATTATTTTTTCCTGTATTTCGAAAAGATCCGCATCCGGTCCGACCGAAGCAATTTCCGAGGTCATATATTCCCGTATGGGCACATGGTCCAACTCGTGGTAGAGGGCCTTTTCAATAACCTGGCGGGATATAAATCCCAGCAGCCGGTCCTTGCCCCGATCTTTTTCGGACACCAGCAGCGCATTGATATTATATCGCGTCAGCAGGCTGCCGGCCTCTTTACAGGAAACATCGGCGTTGACGGTTATGGCGGGCGCCGACATCAGGTCTTTTGCCAGGCGCCGGGACCGTATGTTTTTATGTAAAATTTCAAGCAGCTGCTGTTCGACCTGGGCCAGCGTCAACTCCTTAATGGTCGCTGCCGCGGCAAAATTATGACCGCCGCCGCCAAAGGGGGTGACAATCGCGCCCACATCCACTTCGGGGATACGGCTTCTGGCCACAATATAGACCTTGTCTTCCATGCGCGCCAGGGCAAAGATTGCGTTAAGGTTTTGCATTTTCACCATTTTATGGACCAGAAAAGCGAAATCCGGCACATAATTGTCCGTGGTGACACTGGTTATAATAATTTCAATACCGTTGATGCTGTAATTCGTCGTTGCCTGAATCATGTCGTTGAGCAGTCCGATCTGTTCCAGGCTGATTTCCCTGCTGATCAGATTGGATATGATATTCAGGTTCGCCCCTTTGGACAGCAATTCGGCGGCAGCCTTGAAATCCCTTTCGGTGGTAGAGGTGAAAGTGAAGGAGCCGGTGTCCTCATATATTCCCAGGGACATGATGGTGGCTTCATCGGCTGAAATTTCAATCCCTTTGGCCAGAATCATCTCCGTCAGAATGGTGACCGTGGCGCCGGTGGACTGAATCGCTTCGAAGTGGCCGCGGATATCATTATCCATGGGCGGATGATGGTCGAAGATATGTATTTCCAGTTCCGGCCGGTTCAGAATGTCGGACAGCCGGCCGATACGGCCGGGCTGACGGGTGTCCACCAGAACCAGTTTTTCGATTGAAGCCAGATCGATGTCTTTCATGTCGGCCATGTTGAACAGGTACACCATCGAACTGATAAAAAAATTACGAAGATTTTTTTCCTGGGAACCCGGAAAGACCACCCGTGCATCCGGGTAGAGTTTCTGGGCGGCGAGCATGGAGGCAAGGGCATCAAAGTCCGCATTGATATGCGTAGTAATGATGGTGAGCCCTCTTTCGCGGGGCGATTGTTTCCTGGCCATGTCCATTTACCTGCTGCTGTTGAATTCGACCGACAAAAACGGTTTTTTATGCCTGCAACCGGTGGAACCTGTACCTCTATACATAGATGGCGGTGATTTTCAAGAATAAGGTTTATAATTTCAGCAAAGTTATTGCTGTTTTAACCTGATTGTGATAAAAGATCCAATGAATTTTTTTGCCGATACACTCTCTTGCCGCAGCGAATCTTTTCTGAAGGGGTTAAAAAAGGAGGGTAAGTTATGCCGGTTTTTACCTGGGTTGGAAAAACGAGAAACAATCAGACACAGAAAGGGGAAATGGAAGCCTCGAGCCAGGAAGTCGTACGAAACACCCTGCTCAGGCAAAAGATTACTCCCACCAAGATAAAAGCAAAGCCCAAGGATCTTTTTGAAAACGTTTCTTTTATGCAGCCCAAGGTGCAGCAGACGGATATCATGCTGTTTGCCAGGCAGTTTTCAACCATGATTGATGCCGGGCTCCCCATTATTCAGTGCCTCGATATCCTTCAGGCCCAGCAGGAAAACAAAACATTTAAAAAAATGCTCAGGACGATCAAAGAGACGGTCGAAGGCGGATCGACCCTTGCAGATGCCTTGAAAAAATTTCCCAAGGAATTCGACGACCTTTTTGTCAACATGATCGCAGCCGGTGAAATCGGCGGTATTCTTGATAATATCTTATCGCGCCTGGCGGCCTATATGGAAAAGGCGGCCAAATTAAAGGCCAAGGTAAAGGGGGCTATGACCTACCCGATCATCACCATCGTAATCGCCGTGATCGTGGTGGCGGTGATCATGGTGTTTGTTATTCCGGTTTTTACCCAGATGTTTGCGGATTTCGGGGGCCAGCTGCCTCTTCCGACCCGGATATGCGTGGCCATGAGTGATTTCGCAAGAAAAAATATTCTTTTCATTCTTGGAGCGGTGGGCGGGGTTGTTTTCGGGTTTAAGAAATTTTATGCTACGGATAAAGGCCGTGTCATTATGGACGACGTTTTTCTGAAACTGCCGGTTTTCGGAATGCTCCTTCGCAAGGTGGCCGTGGCCAAGTTTACCCGCACCATGAGCACCATGCTGACAAGCGGCGTTGCCATTCTGGATGCCCTTGACATCGTTGCTAAAACAGCCGGAAACAAAACAGTCGAAAAAGCGGTGTACCATGTCCGTTCCGGCATCACTGAAGGGCGCACCATGGCTGATCCCCTTCTGGAAACCGGTGTTTTCCCCACGATGGTCTGCCAGATGATTTCAGTGGGAGAGTCGACCGGTGCGCTGGATACCATGTTGGGAAAAATTGCCGATTTTTATGATGAAGAAGTCGACCAGGCAGTGGAAAATCTTACGTCCATGATTGAACCGTTTATGATGGTTTTTTTAGGGGTCGTCATCGGCGGATTGGTTGTATCCATGTATCTCCCCATATTCCAGATGGCAGGCATGGTAGGCTGACGCATGGCGAAGCGATGCTTCACTGAATGAGCAATTTTTACATAAAGCCTGAGAGTGAGTTTTATCAGAAACTCCAATGGCTAATGTTGTCGCGGGTACTGTTCACCTCGCTGCTGCTGGGGTCAACGATCATTCTGCAGCTGGGTGAAAGCACTTCGGCCCTGGCCCCTCCTCTTTTGCTCCTGTATGGTCTGATTGCCGGTATTTTCCTGCTCTCGGTTACTTACGCCATTATTCTTAAATACGTTCTGCAGGGCATTCCATTCGCCTATATCCAGATCGGCATCGACACGGTCGTGGTGTCATTGATCATATTTGTAACGGGTTGCTATTCAAGTATATTTTCATTCTTATACCTGGTGGTTATTATTTACTCAAGCATGCTTCTCTTTAGAAAAGGGAGCATGATCATGGCTGCGCTCTGCAGCATCCAATACGGCGTCATGCTGAACCTGGAGTATTACGGCATCCTGACGCCGTTCGACGCCGCAGGGGTCACGCTGGCAGCTTCCGACTATGCCGGGAGCCATTTTCTCTACAAGATCATGATCACCATGCTAGCGTGTTTTGCGGTAGCTATTTTAAGCAGCCTTTTATCGGAAGAGGAAAGAAAAACAAAAAAAGAACTGGCGGCCATGGAAGACCACGTCAAACGGGTTGAAAAGCTGGCTGTTGTGGGCGAGATGGCCGCCGGCCTGGCGCATGAAATAAAAAATCCGCTGGCTTCACTGACAGGTTCGATTCAGCTTCTCAGTGAGGATATGGATTACAATCCCCAGCACGAGAAATTAATGCAGATCGTCTTGAGAGAGGCTGACCGGTTAAGCTCCCTGGCAAGCAACTTCCTTTTATTCGCCAAACCGCCTGCAGGGAAAACCGAGGCGATTGAACTCGGCAAAATCTTATCCGAAGTGGTTGAATTGTTCGACAAGACTACTCGAAGAGGCCGGGATGTTGCCATAACGAAAACCGTGTCGCCGAATGTCTGGGTTCAAATGGATGCGGGGCATTTGCGCCAGGTTTTATGGAATCTGCTGCTGAATGCGGCTGAAGCCATCGACGGCAACGGTCATATTCAAATAAAATTGTATCCGTTAAAAAGCAGGTTTGCCTGCATTGAAATCAGCGATGACGGCTGCGGTATGACCCGGGAAACGCTGGGATCAATTTTTGACCCTTTTTTTACAACCAAGCCGGGGGGCACGGGATTGGGGCTTTCGATTGTCCACAGTATTATCGAATCCTATAACGGCTGGCTGGAAGTGGAAAGCAGAATCAACGAAGGCAGCTCCTTTGTATTGAAATTCAGACTGATCCGTCCGCCAACTTAAACTTGACACCCATCTGTAAATAGGTTAGCAAATTCAACTTAATCTTTTTATTTCATTTGTCTTTCACAAAGATTATCCGGACAAAATGCTGCTTTCGGCCTACTTGAATGCGGCAGTCCGAATTTGAATATTTTAACCTTTCAGGCGGCGGCAGTTATTATGGAAAGAGACAAACCAGGTGATGTCATCGAAAATCGCAGACGGAAAAATGTGGTTCTGGCGAATATGAACGTCGAGCTTTTCCCCAATGACTACAAGGTTTCCGATACGGTTCTGGATGTAAAAAACGGTATTGAAAAAGGGATGGTCAACGTTGCCGATAAAACCCCCGTTTTCGGTGTTGCCGGCCGGTTAATGGCCATCAACCGGTTCGGGAAAACCGCTTTTGTGCGTTTGCGCGACCGAACCGGACAGCTTCAGGCCTATATTCGCAAGGATCAGGTCGACGAAAATTCCTACGAGGTCTTCCAGCAGCTCGATGTCGGCGATCTTGTCGGCCTGAAAGGGCCGATATTTCAAACAAAGACCGGCGAATGGACGCTGCTGGCTCAGGAGGTCAAACTGGTCAGCAAGAGTTTCCGGCCGCTGCCGGAAAAATTTCATGGCTTAAAAGATCCCGAAAAGCGTTATCGCCAGCGCTACATTGATTTAATCATGAATCCCCATGTGCGGGACATTTTTATCAAACGGAGCCGGATCATACAGGCCGTCCGATCATTTCTGCTCAAGAGGGATTTCATCGAAGTGGAAACACCCATGATGCAGACCATTCCGGGCGGGGCTGAAGCAACCCCTTTCAGGACCCATCACAAGGCTCTGGGAATGGATCTTTTTTTAAGGATCGCACCGGAACTGTATCTCAAACGCCTGGTGGTCGGCGGTTTTGAAAGGGTTTTCGAGATCAACCGGAGCTTTCGCAACGAAGGGATATCCACCCAGCACAATCCGGAGTTTACGATGCTGGAATTCTACCAGGCCTACGCAGACTATAATGACATGATGGATTTAACCCAGGAACTGTTTCCCGCCATAGCTGAAGAGGTGACCGGTTCGGATTCAATCCCCTACCAGGGACATACGATAGAGCTGGGGAAAAAATGGCAGCGCATGGCCCTGACAACGGCGCTGGAAAAGCTGGGGGGAGTTGATCCGCGGCTCCTTGCGGACAATAATAAAGAAGGCCTGCTGGCATTTGCGGCCGATAAAGGAATTCACATTACCAAGACCGGGCGCCTGGGAAAAATTATTACAAAACTATTTGACGCTCTGGTTGAACCCCAACTGATCCAGCCGACGTTTATTACCGGGTATCCGGTGGAGGTCTCCCCGCTATCGCGCCGGAACAAAGAGACGCCCCATCTGACGGATCGGTTTGAACTGTTCATCGCCGGCCGTGAGATCGCCAATGGATTCTCCGAACTGAACGACCCCGCCGAGCAGAAAGAACGATTTCAACAACAGGTCGAGGACCGAGCTGCCGGGGATGAAGAGGCTCATTACATGGATTTGGACTATATCGAAGCGCTGGAATATGGAATGCCGCCAACCGCCGGCGAGGGCATCGGAATCGACCGGCTGGTCATGCTGTTGACCGATTCCGCTTCCATCCGGGAAGTGATTCTCTTTCCCCAGATGAAGCCGCCGGCAAAGGACATCGGCGCTGATTAAAAATTGAACCTGCAGTTGCAGCAACCGGGCTGACCCTGCCCCAAGGCATAATTAAACATGTCTTTTGAATTGTTTATCGGCGGTCGCTATCTCAGATCCAAACAGCGGCAGGCCTTTATATCCCTTATTACCGTCCTGTCCATGGCCGGCGTGACCGTAGGCGTCATGGCCCTGATTATTGTAATAGCGGTCATGTCCGGCGCCGAAGCGGATTTCCGAACCCGCATCCTGGGACTGGAGCCCCATGTTGTCCTGATGCGGCACGGCGGACCTTTTTCCGACTATCGCCGCATTCTCGAGCGTGTCCAAACGATTGAGGGCCTTGAATCGGCTGCTCCCTATATTTACAGCCAGATCATGCTGCGATCGTCATCCGGGGTGTCCGGCGCCGTCCTGAGGGGGATTGATCCGGCATCGCTGAAACCGGCAGGGATATCGAACCGTCCGACATCATTTGAAGAAGTATCCGCAAAGCTGTCCGCTAAAAACCGAAATGGAAAACCGGCTGAGGATGTGCCCGCGATCATTCTGGGAAAGGAACTGGCCGCCGCGTTGGGGCTTGTGGAGGGGGATACGGTTTACCTGCTGTCCCCCCGGGGAATGATTTCGCCCATCGGCCATGTACCGGTCATGCGGCGGTTTAGAGTTGCCGGTATCTTTGAGTCCGGTTTTTATGAATACGATCAGTCCCTTGCCTATATCCATCTGCAGGAAGCGCAGCAGCTGCTGCGAATGACGGACGCCGTTACCGGTGTGGGGATCCGGGTCAAAGACATTTATAAGGCGGACCAGGTTGCAAAAAAGGTGGCGGCGGAATTGGGTTTTCCCTATTGGGCCAGGGATTGGATGCAGATGAACCGGAACTTGTTTTCGGCCCTCAAGCTCGAGAAAAAGGCCATGTTTATCATATTGACCCTTATTGTGCTGGTGGCCGCTTTTAACATTGCCAGCACACTGATCATGATGGTTATGCAGAAGACTAAAGATATCGCCATCTTAAAGGCGATGGGGGCCAGAGATCAAAGCATTCGAAAGATTTTTATCTTCAAGGGAATGGTCATCGGCTGCGTAGGCACCACGATCGGTTTGTGCCTAGGATTTTTAGGATGTTTCTTATTAAAACGCTACAAGTTTATCGAGCTGCCGGGAGATGTCTATTATTTTACGACCCTTCCGGTAAAACTCGAATTTCTGGATGTTTTTGTGATCGCTTCTGCCGCGCTGCTCATCTGCTTTTTAGCGACGCTTTATCCGGCCCGGCAGGCCTCCAAACTCAATCCGGTAGAGGCGATTCGATATGGTTGATCTCCAGCAGCCCGCAGCGAAACTGCTGCATGACGATGGGGACGGCTCCCCCGGACCGGCGCCGGCTGATTTTATCCGTGCCGCCGGCATATCTAAAGGGTTCAGTCATAACAATGTCCGGATTGAAATATTAAGGGGGGTCGACTTCAGCCTGCATAAGGGCGAAACCGTGGCGGTTGTGGGTGCTTCCGGCATCGGCAAATCAACGCTCCTGCATATCATGGGGGCGCTGGACCGGCCCGACAGGGGGGCGCTATGGTATCAGGGAGCAAATGTTTTCCAATTTAATGACGATGAACTGGCGGTGTTCCGGAATGAATCGGTGGGTTTTATCTTCCAATTTCATCATCTTCTGCCCGAATTCAGCGCAATTGAAAACGCCATGATGCCGGCGCTGATCAGGGGCTGTAATCGCCGGCAGGCCGAAGAATCGGCGGAAGCCATCCTTGTGCGGGTGGGGCTCAAGGACAGGCTGCAGTATAAAATCGGCAAACTTTCCGGCGGGGAACAGCAACGGGTGGCTTTGGCCCGGGCGCTGGTCCTGAATCCGCTCCTGCTGCTGGCCGATGAACCGACCGGAAATCTGGACAGGCGCAACAGCGAACAGGTCCATGAGTTGTTGCTGACGTTGAACCGGGATTTCGGCATGACGCTGGTGGTGGTGACTCATAACATGGAGCTGGCCGGTTATCTGTCGAGGCGTGTGACGCTTAGCGAGGGGCAGCTGGTTGAGGCCATCTAAAGGTATATATGATTAAACGCATCGGCCTGCTGATAATGGTGTTGACATCTCTTCTGGCAGATCCTGCCGGCTCACAGGAGTCTTTACGCGTGGTGGTGCTGCCGTTTGAGGTATATTCCCAGGAGGACCTTTCCTATATGGGCGCTGAGATTCCCGGGGTTATCCTGAAACAGTTAGCCGAAGATGGCGCAAATGTGGTGGATATCGATTCCGCGGCCGGATTGCTCCCCGCAGGAGGGACCGCAACTGCGGATGAGATGCGCAGAATCGGCATTCAAACCGGTGCGGATTATGTCGTCTGGGGCAGTCTGACCTGGATCGGCACAAAATTCAGCCTGGACGCAAGAATGGTTGAAGCCATCGGAGAGCGTCCCCCGGAAACTTTTTTTACGGAAGGGGACGGGATTGAAAATCTTTTGACAACCGTTCGAGAACTTTCCCGCGATATCGGGCTCAGAATCTTTCAGTGGAAAAAGATCGTGGATATCCGCATTGACGGAAACAACCGGATTGAAGCGGATGCGATCCGCAGGCAAATTCAGACCAAACCGGGGGATTTATTTCAGGCTGGAAACCTTTCAAAGGATCTCAAGTCAATCTATGCGATGGGGTATTTTGATGATGTCCGCATTCTTGCAGAGGAGGCGCCCGGCGGTAAAATCATCGTATTCAACGTGAAAGAAAAGGCGACCGTGCGGTATGTCCGGGTCAGCGGCAACCGGGTTTACGATGATGAAAATATAATGGAAAATCTGACCGTAAAGACGGGGTCCATTCTGAATATTTTCAGAATCCAGAATAATATTGAGCGGATCGAGGCTCTATACCGGGATAAAAATTATCACAATGTCCGCGTGACCTATGAAACACAACCGCGCGACAACAATCAGGCGGATCTGACGTTTGTCATTGAAGAAGGTTCGAAAGTCCGGGTTGAAAAAATCACCTTTGTCGGGAACAATGCCTATTCGGAAAAAAAATTAAAGGGGCTGATGCAGACTTCGGAAAAGGGTTTTTTTTTCTGGCTGACGTCTTCAGGCGAATTGAACAAGGAAAACCTGAACCAGGATGCATCCAAACTGGCCGCTTTTTATCACAACAACGGCTATATCGATGCCAAGATCGGTGAACCGGAGGTTGAATTTAAGGATACCTGGATAGAGGTGGCCATCCGGATAGAAGAAGGCGCTCAATACAGCGTGGGAACGGTCGAATTAAAAGGGGATCTGATCGTACCGGAAGAAGATCTGCGAAAAAAAATAAAAATCGGCAACGAAAAATTTTACAACCGGGAAATCCTGCGCAATGACATACTGAACCTCACTGATCTGTATTCGGACGAAGGGTATGCCTATGCCGACATTTCCCCGGTAATCGACAGAGATCCCGAAAAGCGGGTGGTCAATATCGTCTATCAGTTTAACAAGGGACGGCAGGTCTATTTTGAAAGGATTCTCATCGGGGGCAATACCAGGACCCGGGACAAGGTCATCCGGCGTGAACTTAAGGTTTATGAACAGGAACTGTTCAGCGGATCGCGGCTTAAGCGGGGAATCCGCAACCTCTATCGGCTGGATTATTTTGAGGAAGTCAAGGTGGCTACCTCAAAAGGGAGCAGCGATGACAACATGATCCTTAAGCTCGATGTGACGGAAAAGCCCACCGGTGCGTTCACTTTCGGCGGGGGCTACAGCTCCATGAACGATTTTTTTATCATGGGGTCCATTTCCCAGCGAAATTTTTTGGGAAGGGGCCAGCTGCTCAAGCTTCAGGGCGAAATCGGCGGGCGATCCGACCAATACACATTAAGCTTTACGGAGCCGTGGTTGTTTGATATTCCTTTGTCGGCGGGTTTTGACCTTTACAGTTGGAACTATGATTATGATACCTATGTAAAGGAAAGTCTGGGCGGAGCGGTCAGGTTCAGTTATCGGGTGTTTGACTTTACCCGCGTCGGCGTAACGTATGCCTACGACCGGGCGGATGTGCGGGATATTCAGGATGATGCCGCCGTATCCATCAGAGATCTTGAGGGGATCAATATCACCAGCAGTATTGCCGCATCCATTACGTATGATTCCAGGGACAGGCAGTTCAACCCTACCGAAGGGTCCGAGCACAACCTGAAGCTTCAATACGCAGGTCTTGGCGGCAATATCGGTTTCAGTAAAATCACTGCGGGGACCGGCTGGTATATCCCGCTGTTCTGGGACGTGGTGAACTTTCTGCACGCCAAAACCGGTTATGTCACGGAGAATTCCGGCATGCTGCTGCCGGATTACGAACGGTTTTACCTGGGCGGCATGAATTCGGTGCGGGGGTTCGACTGGCGCGGGATTCATGCCCTTGATGAAAACGGGGACGAAATCGGGGGGGAAAAATTTGTGCAGTTTAATTGCGAGATATTGCTTCCCCTCGTCAAGAAACAGGGGCTGGTCGGGGTTCTGTTTTATGATACCGGAAATGTATACGGTAAAGGTGAGGGGATGACTTTCAGCGGCCTGCGGCAAAGCGCCGGATACGGGATCCGGTGGTTTTCTCCCATCGGTCCGATCCGGCTGGAGAACGGATATATCCTCGACCCGCGCGAGGGCGAAAAAACCGGGGGTCGCTGGGAATTTACCATGGGCTCGGCCTTTTAAGTCGGAACCTGAGTGGGTTTGGGCCGCAGCGCAACGCAACAAATGCAACCGTGCTTTCGCCCAACGCCCCCAAACTTTTAAGGGAAATTTCACAGGCAGCGAAAGTACCCGCTGTCGTACAAGATTATCCTCCGGGGCTGTCCGGAACGATCTGAGCGGGTTATGCTGCCGTTGCAAAACCCTGAGTAATATTGTTGCGATGCGCTGCGGCCCAAACCCACTCAGGCTCGATGATTTAATAAACAGCTATATTGATACTTTTTTTAAAAAAAGAACATCCATTAAAATCAGGGGGGAACATGCGGTCTTTACAAACTATTCTGTGGTTGACACTTTTTACTTTTTTCTCTGCAACCTTTTCGACTTACGGCGCCGATAGCGCCAAAATCGGGGTGATCGATTTTCAAAGGATTTTAGTGACCTCCAGTGCCGGCAAGGCATCCCAGGCGGAAATTACGAAACAGGGGAATGCCATGGAGGCCGAGCTTAAGAAAAATCAGGCCGAACTGGAAGAAATCAAACAGCGAATCGATCGCGAAGCGCTGGTGATGACCAAGGAAATGCGCGATGAAAAAGAAAGAGAGTTCAGAATTAAAATCAGCGATTACAGGGCGCTTGAGCAAAAATTTAAAACGGAAATAAGCGATCTGAACAAGCGCCTGGTCAAGCGCCTGCAGGATGATGTGTTTGATCTTGTGGAGGAGGTCGGTAAAAAAGAAGGGTATCTGCTGATCGTGGAAAAAACGGAAGGCGGTGTGATGTATGCTCCCACGGCCATCGATATCACCGATAAGATGATCCAGCTGTTTAACACCCGCTACGCCCAAACGACGGACAAGAAGGCAAAAGAAGGAAAAAAATAAAAGGGATCACGGTTTTGGTCGATAGATATGCATCCGAGATGACCATCACGCTGGCCGCTTTATCCGAAATGGTGGCGGGAAAATTCAGCGGCGACGGCGCGAAAATTATCCGGGGAGCGGCCCCCTTCGAGGACGCCGCCGCCGATGACGTCACCTGGGCCGGGGAGGCTGCATTTTTTAAAAAAATGGATGCATGCGGGGCGGGCGCCGTCATTGTTCCCCAGGATTTTAAAGGGACATATCCCAATCTGATTTATTCAAAAAACCCCCAGGTTGCGTTTGCCGGGGCGCTGGCGTTTTTTTATCCTCCCAAAAGACAAAAGCCCGGTGTCCATCCCCAGGCCTATATCGGCCGTAACGTGGTGATGGGCAGGGATGTCGCCCTGGCGCCGTTTGCCGTTGTTCAGGACAACGTGATCATGGGCGATCGGGTCAGCATCCATTCCAACGTGGTTATCGGGGACGACGTTGTGATGGGGGACGATGTGACCCTGTTTCCGAATGTGACCATTCTGGCGCGTTGCCGCATCGGCAACCGGGTGGTCATCCAGTCCGGCACGGTCATCGGCGGCGATGGGTTCGGATATGCGCCGGACGGAAGGACCTATCGAAAAATACAGCACATCGGGATTGTTCAGATCGACGATGATGTTGAAATCGGGGCGGGGAATACCATTGACCGGGCGACGTTCGGCCGGACCTGGATTCAACGGGGGGTCAAAACCGACAATCTGGTTCATGTCGCCCATAACGTGACGGTGGGGGAAGATACGATTCTGGTGGCCCAGGTCGGTATTTCCGGCAGCGTAACCATCGGCAGGCATGTGATTATCGCCGGTCAGGCGGGGATTTCAGGACATCTCGATATCGGCGACGATGTGATTATCGGTCCCAAGGGCGGGGCGGCCAAATCGATTCCCGCCGGGGAGGTGGTTTCCGGGGCTCCGGAGATGCCCCATCGGACATGGCTGAAAGTTCAGCGAATTATGCCCAGGCTGCCCGAGTTCAAAAAGAAGATGGACGAATTTGAAAAAAGATTGAAAAAGCTGGAAAATTTAGGATCAGCTCCGGATTTATCTGAAAATCCCCCCATCCCTTTGCCAAAGGGGGGGCAGGGGGGGATTTCATGAATCGTTGCACCCAAATCCGGGCATGAGGGTTAGTTGATAATCTGGATAGGGTTCAGGGGCCGGGGATTCAAGGGTTCGAGTGAAATGCTGTATGACTTCAAATAATTAGGGGTCTAAGATTCATTGGGGGTTGAAATGGAAAAATCATATGATATCCAGGGAATCCTGAAATTGTTGCCGCATCGATATCCGTTTATTCTGATCGATCGCGTTCTTGAATTGATTCCCGGCGACCGGATTGTTGCCCTTAAAAACGTCACCATCAACGAGCCTTTTTTCCAGGGGCATTTTCCGGCCGTTGCAGTGATGCCGGGCGTGCTGATTATTGAAGCCATGGCGCAGACCGGAGGGGTTCTGTATCTCGATTCGCAACCACCGGAAAAGCGCGGCGTGCTGGTTTATTTCATGGGGATGGACAAGGTAAAATTCAGGAAACCGGTTGTCCCCGGCGATCAGATCATTTTTGAGGTGAAGCTGATCAAGGAAAGATTGAAGGCGATTAAAATGGCCGGTACGGCCAAAGTCGATGATAAGGTCGTTGCCGAGGCGGAGTTAATGGCAACATTTGGAGAATAATGATGATTCATTCAACAGCGATTGTAAGTCCCCGGGCGGAACTGGACGCCAACGTCGAGGTGGGACCCTTTTCCATCATCGGGGAGAGTGTTTTTATCGGGTCCGGTACGGTTATCGGATCCCATGTCGTGATTGATCCTTTTGTCACGATCGGTCCGGATTGCAAAATATTTCAGTATGCTGCGATCGGCGCGGCGCCCCAGTCGCTCAAATTTAAAGGCGAAAAAACATATGTTAAAATCGGCCGCGGCAGTATGATCAGAGAATTTGTGACGATTCACCGGGGAACCGGATTCGGCGGCGGCGTGACCGAGATCGGCGAAGAAAACTTTCTGATGGCCTATACCCACATTGCCCATGATTGCAAAATCGGACGTAAAGTCGTGATGGCCAACAATGCGACCCTGGCCGGGCATATCGTCATCGGGGACTATGCCACGGTCGGCGGACTGGTTGCGATTCACCAGTTCGTCAGAATCGGCGACTATGCTTTTATCGGCGGAAAGTCGGCGATCCCTAAAGACATTCCCCCCTATGTGATTGCCGCCGGAGACCGGGCCAAACTGCACGGTTTGAATATGGTGGGTCTCAAACGCCAGGGCATGTCGCAAAAAACATTGTCCCTGCTGAAAAAAACATATCGGATCTTTTTCCGGATCGGCCTGACTGTAAATGAAGCCGTCGAAAGGGTTCGGGCGGAAGTTGAGCAGATTCCGGAAGTGGTGAAGTTTATCGAATTCATTAAAACGTCCGAAAGGGGTGTGACCCGTTGAGAGTAGCGACACTTACTGACCCTCATGCCCGGGTTGGGCACAACGAATCGAGAAATCCTTCCTTGCCCCCCTTTGGCAAAGGGGGGAGGGGGGATTTTCATATAAACTACAGATTCCGGGTATTGGGATTTTCCCTTGCAGCCTGACAGTGAAGCCATGCGCATCGGACTGATTGCCGGAAGCGGCCAGTTTCCCATCATTTTTTCCCAAAAAGCCCGGTCGGAAGGTTTTAAGGTCTTTGCGGTGGCCCACCATAACGAAACGGATCCGAGGCTTGCAGCGGATGTCGATGCCATCAGATGGATTCATCTCGGCCAAATTAAGCGGCTGCTGCAATTTTTTAAGGAAAACCGGATCAGCGAAGCCGTCATGCTGGGCGCCATTACAAAGACGCGGATGTTTTCGGATGTGAAGCCCGACATGAAAACCATCGCGTTGATTGCCAAGATGCGCCATACCCATGATGACGGCTTGTTAAGAGCATTTGCCGGCGTCCTTGCCGACGAAGGCATCCAGGTGAAGCCGTCGACATTTCTGTTGCCGGGTCTGCTGGCGCAGAAAGGGATCTGGACCAAACGCAAACCCACCAAAGTTGAAAAGGCCGATATCGAGCTGGGGTGGAATCTGGCCAAGGAAATCGGTCGTCTCGATATCGGCCAATGCGTGGTGGTGGGCGGCGGTTCGGTTCTGGCGGTTGAAGCCATCGACGGTACGGACGCGACCATTCAGCGCGGCGGTCGATTGGGGAACGGAACGGCTGTTTTAATTAAAGTCAGCAAACCGAATCAGGATTTAAGATTCGATATGCCGGCGGTGGGGGCCGCAACCGTTCAGACCATGCATGCGGCGTGCGTAACCGCACTGGCGCTGGAAGCCGGCAAGGCGGTTGTTTTTGATCGCGATGAGATGGTTGAACGGGCGAATGCATGCGGCATTGCGATTGTGGCGATGGAATAGGATAAAGCAGGATTCAAGGGGTCCAGGGGTCAAGTGAATCCGTGAGTTCTTAAACCCCCCTTTTTTTATGCTTATGAAACAACGAAATCAAAAACTGCGGGTGGCGGTTATCGGGACAGGCTACCTTGGAAAATTCCATGCCGAAAAATATGCCGGGATGAAGGATGTCGATCTGGTGGGGGTTGTCGATATTCAGAAAGCCCAGGCGGAAGAAGTCGCCAGGAAAGTCAATACCAAGGCCTATTGCGACTACAGAGAGATTTTAGGGAAAGTGGATGCGGTCAGCGTGGTGGTTCCCACGCCGGGGCATTTTACCGTCAGCAGATTTTTTCTGGAAAACGATGTGGACGTTCTTATCGAAAAGCCCATGACGTTGACGCTGGCGGAAGCGGATGAGTTGATTGAGTATTCGGAAAAAAGAGGACTCATCATTCAGGTGGGGCACCTCGAGCGGTTCAACCCGGCGGTGGTTGCCCTGAGAGAGAAGAATATCATAAAGAGGCCGTTGTTTATCGAGTCTCACCGGTTGAGCATTTATCAGGAGCGCGGCACCGATGTCAGCGTCGTACTCGATTTAATGATTCATGATATTGATATTATTTTAAACTTTGTCCGCTCCGAGGTTAAAAATATTCATGCCGCCGGAGCCGCCGTTATCACCCCGCATGTCGATATCGCCAATGCGCGCCTTGAATTTGAAAACGGTTGTGTCGCCAATGTGACCGCCAGCCGCATATCGATTAAAAACGAGCGCAAGATCCGGCTGTTTCAGCGGGATGCCTATATCTCGGTTGATTTTGCCAGGCGCGAAATAACTATCATCAATCAAGGCGATGGTCCGAAGGAAGGATTGATTCCCGGGATGCAGATCAAGCAACTCAATTTTGAGCAAAGGGATGCCCTCGAGGATGAATTGAACGCTTTCGTTGGGGCTGTCAGGCAGCGCGAGGTTCCTGCGGTGACCGGCCAGATGGGAAGAGAAGCGCTAAAAATCGCCCTGAATATCATGGATCAGATCCACTCTTCAACCAGCCGGCTTTTGGGTTCATGACGCCATGGAACCGATTCGGGCGCCCAAGTGTGTCATGATTATCGCCGGCGAGGCTTCCGGCGACCTGCATGCTTCACGCCTGGTAATGGCCATGCGCAAACGTTCACCGGCCCTTTTCTTTTTCGGCATCGGCGGTAAATTTCTCAGAGAAGCCGGTGTCCGTATTCTGGTGGAAGCATCGACGCTTTCCGTGGTGGGCTTAACCGAGGCAATTTCAAAAATACCGGCACTGGCAAAGGGAATAGCGGTTGTTAAGCGGCTTTTAAAAAGCCTGCGGCCGGATCTCCTCATCCTCATCGATTTTCCCGATTTTAACCTCCATGCGGCAGGAATTGCCAAAAAGATCGGCATTCCGGTCCTGTATTACATCAGCCCCCAGATTTGGGCCTGGCGATCCGGCCGGATCCATAAAATTAAAAAACGGGTGGATCATGTGGCCGTAATATTGCCGTTTGAACGGGATTTGTATGCAGTCCGGGATATTCCCGTAACATTTGTCGGCCATCCCCTGCTCGATGGCGGGCCGTTTGCAGATCGTTCGAAAACCGTTGCGACGGCCCCCGATAATTCGGCAATCGGCCTCCTCCCGGGATCAAGAGAAAAAGAGGTTGTTCGGCATTTGCCGATCATGCTGTCGGCCGCACGGCGTTTGAGCCGGCAGATGCCGGAATTAAAATTTGCGGTTTCGCTGGCGCCGACGGTCAAAAGAGAGCTGCTCGATTCCGTCATAAAAACGCACGGTGGCGATGTCCGGCCGGAAATAATTACCGAAGGGGCGGATCAGGTCTTTCAACGCTGTGGATTCGTCATTGCTGTGTCCGGGACCGTTTCTCTGGAAGCCGCCATCGCCGGAACTCCCATGGTCATCATTTACCGGGTGTCCCCCTTAAGCTACTGGCTGGGAAGGGCGCTGATTCACGTGCGTCATATCGGACTGGTGAACCTTATCGCCGGCCGGGAAATTGTACCTGAACTGATTCAGGGCGAGGCTTCTCCTGAAAATATCGCTGCAAAGGCAGCAGCGATGGTGAGCGATGCAGGCGAACTGGATCGGCTGCGAAATGAGCTGCGTTCGGCCGTCGGCACCCTGGGCGGACCGGGGGCATCCGATCGGGCGGCTGCTGTGGCAATGGCGCTGTTAAATAAATAAATATCCGACTCCAAAGGGGTCGGTTTTGGTCATTTGAATATTGGAATAATAATGACGCAATCATCATCCCAGGGTCTTGAGGAACTGAAATGGAAGCTGATCGGCATGTTCGGCAAGCGGCTGCTGGATCTGCTGTTTAAGACGACCCGGATTGAAACCATCGGTTTTGAAAAAGTTGCATCCATCCTCGCAAGCCGCAGGTTTATTTTTGCCTTCTGGCATTCGCGCATCCTGCTGATCAGCTACCTTTATCAGGGATGGAACGGTGCGATCCTTGTCAGCCAGTCCGAGGACGGAGAGTTCATTGCAAGAGTGGTGCAGCGGCAAGGGCACGAACCCATCAGGGGGTCGACCACCCGCGGCGGGCTGCGGGCGCTTTCTCAAATGATAAAAAACCTGAAAGAAAATCCCCGGCCGGCGGGCATTATTCCGGACGGACCCCAGGGTCCGCGCTTTAGGGTGCAGCCCGGCGTTATCATGCTGGCAAAAAAAACCGGTTTTCCCATCGTGCCGGTGACTTACAGCGCCAGCCGCATAAAAGTATTTAACAGTTGGGACCGCTTCATACTTCCGATTCCGTTTGCCCGCTGCCGGGTCGTTTATGGCGATCCCGTGCGGGTGCCAGCAAACGCGGATTCTGCGACTTCATCCGATTGCAGTCAGCGGCTCGAGCAGGAACTCTGCCGGATTACTGCGGCAGCCGACCGTTTTTACGACCATCTGATAAATTGAACGTATGAAAATCATAAAACTGCCCCGGATAAAAGCACGCCACATGCGCATACTGGCGCTTGTCAAGGAAAACCGCTTCAGGCTTTACCTGTCGATGGTCTCCAGCATCCTGGTGGCGGCAACCACCGGGGCGACGGCCCTCCTGATCAAAAACGTCATCGACGATATTTTCATCGCCAAGGACGCCGCCATGCTCTGGAAACTCCCCTTTGTGGTCATCGGCATATTTCTGATCCGCGGGGTCGGCCTTTACGGCCAGGAATACTTCATGAGCTATGTCGGGCTCAACATTATCAAGAGCCTGCGCAACAGCCTTTACGACAGAATCCAGGACCTGCCTCTTTCCTTTTTCCATCGAATGAAAACCGGCGTCCTGATGTCGCGAATCACCAATGATGTCGCCCTGATCCGGTCCATGGTGTCCGATGCGGTCAAAGCGGCCTTCCGGGACTTCTTTACCATCATCGGCCTGACCCTGGTTATATTTTACCGCGACTGGAAGCTGGCCCTGATTGCCATCATCATTTTGCCGGCTGCGTTTTTTCCGGTCTTTGAATTCGGCCGGCGGGTGCGTCGATTCACCACCCGAAGCCAGGAATCCATGGCGGAACTCTTTGCTTTCCTGCATGAAACCTTTGCGGGGTCCAAGATTGTCAAGGCATTCGGAATGGAGCCGCACGAAAAAAAACGGTTCTCCAATAAAAACCGTATATTGTTTGATTATGAAATCAAGGCGGTTATCGCCAAAGCGCTTTCGCCGGCGATCATGGAACTGCTGGCGGGCGTCGGGGTTGCCTTTATCATCTGGTATGGCGGTAAAAGCGTATTCGAGGGGACGTCCACCCTGGGAACATTTTCCTCTTTTATCGGAGCGGTTCTGATGCTGTACGACCCGGTAAAGAAGATCAGCCGGGTCAACAATGCCATCCAGGAAGGGATGGCCGCCGCCGACCGGGTTTTTGACATCCTGGAAACCGAATCCGATATCCGCGAACCGGAGCATCCCCTGACCATAACTCCCGGGCCACACAGCGTTGCGTTCAAGGATGTTATTTTTCAATATGGGGGGGATGATGACACCCAGGTCCTGAAAAACATCAACCTGAATGTCGGGGCCGGTGAAATCCTGGCGCTGGTGGGGATGAGCGGCGGCGGCAAAACATCACTGGTCAATCTGATTCCAAGATTCTTCGACGTCAGCTGCGGGGCCGTTTATATCGACGGGATCGACATCCGTCAACTCTCGATCGCATCCCTGCGCAGCCAGATCGCGATGGTAACCCAGGACCCCATTCTGTTTAACGATTCGGTCCGCAACAATATCGCTTACGGCCATCCGGATGCAACCGTCGAAGCGGTTGAAAAAGCGGCCCGGGCAGCCTATGCCTATGATTTTATCCAAAATTTTCAGCATAAATTCGATACCGCCATCGGCGAACTGGGCGGCCGACTTTCCGGCGGTGAAAAACAGCGCATCTGCATTGCGCGCGCACTGCTGAAAGATGCGCCGATACTGATCCTGGATGAAGCCACTTCGTCGCTGGACGCCGAATCTGAAAAGCTGGTGCAAAAGGCCCTTGAAAATCTGATGAAGGGGCGAACGACCTTTGTGATCGCCCATCGGCTCTCCACCATCGCCTATGCCCATCGGATTATCGTGATTGCCGACGGCCGGATAGTCGAAGAAGGCCGGCATGATGAACTGCTGGCCCGCCGGGGCGAGTATTACAAACTTTACCAGATGCAGTTTGCAGGCGAAACGCAAGCGCAGTTGGAACCGTCAGGCGATTAGAACGATGTGGCAATGGATCGAAAAAATAGATATCAGCCTTTTTTATCTGATCAACAACGGCGGCCAGAACGCTTTTTTCGATGTGTGGATGCCGTTTATTTCCAATGAAAAGAATTTTTATGTGCCCCTGGCAATCGCCTGGATCGTGTTAATGATCGCGGGATCCGGGATACTGCAGCGGATCGTGTCTGCATTCGAAAAGCACAACCTTCGCCTGCTCGCCGGCCCGCTGCGGCGGTTTGCATTCATCCGGACAAAAATCAAGCTGCGAACCGTCGCCGTTGCCATGCTGGCGCTGATATCTTTTTCGGAATGGATCAGTTCGGGTGTTTTAAAACCCCTGTTCGACCGGCCGCGCCCCTATCATTCGCTGTCGCATGTGCACCTGTATGAGCGAATGGCCAAGACCTGGAGCGTGACTCCTGAATTAAAGAAAGTCATCCGGGGAGAATCCCTGTCGCTGCCGTCTTCCCACGCCACCAATATCTTCGCCGCCGCCGCTTTTTTAAGCTTTTTTTTCAAAAAATTCTGGCCGATTTTTTACTTTATCGCGTTGTGGGTGGGATATTCCCGGGTCTATCTGGGGGTTCATTTCCCCTTTGATGTCTTTGTCGGAAGTATGGCCGGGACGCTGTGCGGACTCCTGCTGGCCGGGATCAGCCGTTACGTGGTCCAACTTATCCAGCAGTTGCAACAACGGGGTTTATTGAAAAACAAACAGGGCGCTCAATGAAACTTTCCATCGTTATTCCGGCTTATAATGAAGCGGACCGGATCGTCGGCACCTTAACACGGACGCTTGCCTATCTGGAGCGGCAGGATTATCCGAGTGAAGTGATCGTGGTCAGCGACGGCAGCAGCGATGAAACCTGCCGGGTGGCCGGCCGCTTTCAGCCCGGTGAAAATATCGTTTTGAAAACCCTGGAATATCACCCCAACCGGGGCAAGGGACATGCCGTCCGCTACGGCATGTTAAGGGGCGGCGGCGACATCATCATGTTTATGGACGCCGACTATTCCGTTCCCATCGAAGCGGTGGAAAACGGCCTGCATCTGATCCGGGAGGGCTTTGACATTGCGATTGCATCCCGCGCCCTGAGCGGTTCGGTGGTGGTCCGGCATCAGAATTTTTTACGGGAACTATCCGCCAGGCTTTACACCCTCATTCAGAATTACCATCTCGGCATCCGCTACCCGGACACCCAGTGCGGCTTTAAAATCTTTACCGCACCGGCTGCTCGAAATCTCTTCGCCCAGCAAAAACTGGACAGCGTCATATTCGACCCCGAGATTCTCTGGCTGGCCAAACAGAACGATTTTAAGGTCGCTCAATTTCCGGTGGTCTGGCGCCATGCCGAGAATTCGCGGATTCAGTATGACAGCTTGAAAAAATCACTGTTTGTCTTTCAGGAGCTGTTCAGAATCAAGAAGCTTCACAGGCGGGAATGATCCGGGCATAACTTTCTATTATAGGGCAGCTCTTGCTTTATTCCCGCACGAAAAACCTGGTCTTCAAGGCCATGCCTGTCCCGCGTGGCGGGAGTCAGAGAGAGACAGATGGCGCTGCCTTGCGAAATGAGAAGGCTCTAAATTCGAAGCACGAATTTCGATATTCGAATTTCGGATTTATAGTTTTTGTGGATTCATCAGGCGTTTATCCTATCCACAGGCGCTTTGAGATACAGCGAAAACACCATGCCGGTAAATGATATGACCGCTGCCGCCAGAAACGGGATGGTGAATGACCGGCTGATGTCGGCGATATACCCCCCCAGGGCCGGGCCCAGGGCCTGACCGATTCCGAAAAACAGGGTGATGAACCCCAGGCCGGCCGGAGCCAGGCGAGGGCCGACAAAATCACCGGCCGCCGCCGCCATGATGGTGGGAATGCTCCAGGCGGTCAGTCCGAAGGTAATCGCCGACAGGTAAAATCCGGATTTGGTTTTGACCAGGGCAAAGACAAGGTAGGAAAGCCCCAGAACGAGATACGCCAGCGCCGCTCCCCGGCTGCGGCCGAGACGGTCGGAAATACCTCCCCAGATCACGCCGCAAAAAACGCTTAACCCGCCGACCATGGCCCACAACCCGCCGGCCCAGGAGGGTGAAAGCCCCATTTCCTTGACCAGGTAAGCGGCAAAAAATACCATGTAGATGATATAAGACAGACCGTAGAAAAAGTAGACGACCCCCAGGTACCAGACCGACGGTATGGCATATACGTCCTTCCATTGCAGCGGGGAAACCTTTGCCGGGGTAGGTGCGGCCGCGTTTGCCGCGACTTTGCGGGGGACGGAACCGATCGGCAAAAGCCTTTTGTCTTCCGGCCGGCTGCGGATCAGGAGGCAGACGACGCCTGCAATCAGAAGGACCGTTCCGCCCAGGACATACCAGGAAAAGCGCCAGCCGTTGGGGCCGTATGCGGTTAGAATCGGCGGCACCAGCAGACCGGATATCAGGGTGCCGGCGCCGATTCCGGCTGAAACGATTCCGGTGGCAAACCCCCTGCGGGTGATAACGAACCAGGCCGACCCGAGCGCCATGGCCGGAACATAGGCCGCACCGTTTCCCAGACCGGTTAAAAACCGCAGGCCGAAGGCAAATCCGAATGATCGGGCCAGTCCCGTCGCCATCATGGTGAGGCCCATCAGGACCAGCGCAAGGGTAATTACGCTGCGGGCGCCGTAACGGGCCGCCAGGAATCCGCCGACGATGGCCATGCTGAGATACCCCACAAAGTTTCCGGTGCCCAGGAGGCCCAGCTGGGTGTAATTTAACTGGAGGCCGTCCTTCATGGCCGGCAGGATGATGGTATAAGACATCCGGCCGAATCCGTGGGCGGCGATGGTGGTGAGGAGTCCCATGAAAATGACGATCCAGCCGTAATGAAGCCGATTTTCGTTCATATTGTTCTCCTTCGGGTAATAGGGGGTGGTGTTCGAAAAGCTCCTTTTTATCACCGTTTCAGAAGCTGTACCCGTAGCGGATGCCGATGGTATCCAGACCTTCGTTGGGATACGCCAGATAAGCGTTTGAAAGGTGCACAAACAAAATGGACAGACGCTGGCGCCTGCTCAGGTTGTACCCCAGTTCAACGGGGATGCGAAACAGAACCGACGATCCGAGCTGTTTCTTGTGCCGGTCGGCTGTTTCCAATTCCCCGTTATGCAGGGCGGCCCCCAAACCCAGGCCCCCAAAAATACCCGTCCTGCTGGCGTATTCCCAGATCAGGCCGGCGTAAAGGCTGCCGGTATCGTCGCCGCTGTTGACGGATACTCCGAAATTCGGGAACACATCTCCCCCCAGGAACGGAATGTGCGGCCGCTTCAGAATAACCTCGGCAGTCATGTCAAGGCCGCTTTCCCTGCGGGTTCCACTCCACAGGCCGCCGACATCATGAACCGACAGGCCGATGCGAACTTCCGGCAGTCGGGCAGAAGTTTCCATAACAGAAGCCGGTCCGGCGCCGGCGTCCGGCGATGCTGCCAGGGTGAAAAGGAGAACCAGGGTAATAAGGCGCATGCGCTTTTGCATCCATTTGCACGGTTATTGCTTTTGGGGTGCTATTTTTATTTCCACCCTCCGGTTCAGCTGGCGTCCGGCTTCGGTATCATTCGTGGCCACCGGCATGCTTTTACCGAAACCGACCGTCTCCATCCGGGCGCCGGAAACGCCCCGCTGCACCAGAAGGTCCCTGACCGATGCGGCGCGTCGAATTGAAAGATCCATGTTGTAACTATCTGATCCGATGCTGTCAGTGTGTCCTTCCACCCTGATAAGCGTTTCGGGGTAGCGGGTCAGGACATTGGCAACACGGTCAATCTCGGCATACAAGCCGGGCTTGATAACGGTGGAGTCGGTATCAAAGGTAACATCCCCCTTAAACGTCACCGCCAGCAGATTCCCTTCCCGCCGGATGGCGGCCGCTTCTGATGCCGCCAGGGCATCCCGCATCTCTTTCTCCTGGTTGTCCATCATTCGACCGACCCCGGCTCCGCCGACACCTCCCACCGCAGCTCCTATGGCGGCCCCCCACAGGGTGCTCTGATGGTCCCGGCCGATGACCTGACCGATGATTGCGCCCGCCGCGGAACCACCGGCAGCGCCGTAAACGGCGCCTTTCTGTGTTTTTGTTTGAGGTGCGGCGCAGGCGATTATAACGGATAAAAAAACCAGCAGACTTGCGATTTTAATTTTTTTCATTCCAGACCCCCATATTCCCTAAAATTTTTCCGAATTGATTAAGCCCTGGACAAACAAAATATTGTATTTTTTTCAAATAGCTAAACTATTACATATTTTTTAGTTCTCCATAATTTCCGGAATTATACTATAGAAGCATCCGGTCTGTCTACCTTACGGTTGAACAGGCTGATTTAATGCTTGTCATTGCGGAAGAGGATCAATAACATGGAGTGGAATTCGATTGCCGGGCGGCGAAAAGTGAATAGCGGCGCCTGCAGCAGCAGCCACTGATGTTGACATAAGGGCGCTATTTAAATTATTGAAGTTCGGTATATGAACAGAGGAATAAAAGCGATTCTGCGGTCGGTATGGGTGCTGTCCTTTCTCGTGATGGTAAGCCTGCTGCTTTCCCCGATATCCTGGATCGTATCTATCCGATCGGAAAGTAAGGCCCGGTCGATTGCCCGGCTTTGGGCCGGACTGATGCTGTGGGCCTGCGGGATCAAAGTGAAGGTCGAGGGCAATGCAAATCTCCCCGTTCATGCCCCGTATGTGCGGAACGCGGCGGGCTTCATCATCGCCGCCAATCATTCATCCGCGGCCGATATTTTTGCTGTTTTGGCAGGACTCCCGGTCGATATCTGCTGGGTCGCCAAGGCGTCTCTGACCCGAACGCCCCTGATAGGACGACTTGTGAAAAGATTGCATATCCCGCTTGAGCGCGGACGGCTGGGCAGCGCCAAGCGGTTTGTCAGAAACGGGCTGGCCAGATTGGATTGCGGAGCGGCCGTGGTGGTATTTCCTGAAGGCACCTGGAAAGAAGGCTCCGGCCCGATGCTGCCCTTCAAGAAAGGCGCCTTTCTGCTCGCCCGCAACTCCGGCAGGCCGATCGTACCGGTTGCGATCGTCGGTTCCCAGGCGCTGCTGCCGCCCGATCGGATCATTCCGAAAAGGGGGACGATCATACTCAGAATCGGCTGCCCGATCGACCCGAAAAAGTTTATTGATCAGGATATGGATAGGCTGGCCGACCAAGTCTACCTTGTCATAACCGAACTTCTTCAAAAACCCGCGCTTCATTTGAAATAATGAGAAATACGGAAGATAACAAAAACACGACCGGCGCCGCAGAAGGCTTTTCGATCCTGACCTTTAATCTTCGTTTCGGACTGGCCGATGACGGCGCTAATGGCTGGGACCGTCGCAAAAAAGGACTTCCGGCGTTATTCAATAAATATCCCTCGGATTTTATCGGTTTTCAGGAAGCCAATGACTTTCAGATCGATTACCTGGCGGATATACTCCCCGGCTACGGGGTTATCGGAAAGCACAGCCCCGCCCCGCCCAATTGGCAGAACAATGTCATTTTCTTTAAAAACGGATGGGACCCCACATTTTATCGGCATTTGTTCCTCAGCTCGACGCCGTCGATCCCCAGTCGTTTCCGGGGCAGCCGCTGGCCGCGCCAGGTCACCATAGGCATGTTTGCGAACGACCATCGGAGACTGATATGCATCAACACCCACTTTGATTTTGCAGAAGATGTGCAGACCAAAAGCGCTCGGCTGATTATGAAACATCTGTCCAGACTCCCCGAAACTGTGCCGGCGATCCTGCTGGGGGATTTCAATGCCACCCCCGGACAGGATTGCTACGAGGTTTTCACGGAAGCTGAAAATGAATCCCCGCTCAACGGACCCTGGTTTAAAAATGCTGCTGAAAAACCGTTTCCGGGCACCTACCATGGTTTCAACGGGTATTCAACCGGCGATCACATCGACTGGATTCTATACCGCGGCCGCATTGCGCCGGTGGCGTATGCCGTGGTGGAAAGCCTTTTTGCAGGAGTCTACCCCTCCGATCACTTTCCGGTGTACGCAAAATTCAAATGGATCGATTAACAAAAGCTGGATCATCTCCGAATGAGTTGATGATTCTATGGGATTCAAGGCTTCCAGGGGTCCAGTGAAATACTGGAAAATTATAAAGAATTAACGGTTTGACACATTCGTAAGTGAGATTTAGATGCTGACAATTGAATGGATATCGTCATTTTTACTGATCGGTTGTGTGGTAGGGTTTATGGCGGGACTATTAGGTGTCGGCGGCGGCGGCATCATGGTTCCGGTACTGACCTCCATTTTTCTGTTTAAAGGGGTGCCGGTCGATAATGTGGTTCATTTGGCTTTAGGCACGTCAATGGCTTCCATGATCATAACCACCTTTTCAAGCTTTCGCGCCCACGCTGCAAGGCGCAGCGTAATATGGAGAGTCTTCAGGGGGATGTCCATCGGCATTATCATGGGCACCTTTCTTGCTACCTTTCTGGCCTCGTGTTTGAGCCCGTTTTATCTTGCGATCTTTTTTTCGCTATTTATGGCGTATGTTTCCAGTCAGATGTTTCTGAACAAAAAACCGAAGCCCAGCAGGGAACTGGCCGGAAATGCCGGCTTGTTTATCGCGGGTTCGGCAATCGGCGCCGTATCGGCACTGGTCTCCATCGGCGGCGGGGCTTTGACCGTACCTTACCTTACGTGGCAGAATGTCGAAATAAAGAAAGCCATCGGCACTTCAGCCGCCATCGGCTTTCCCATTTCGATCGCGGGAACGTTCGGCTACCTGGTAAACGGATGGGGGAATACGTTGACGGGAGACTATATTTTCGGGTTTGTTTATCTGCCGGCTGCATTCCTCATTTCCGCAACCAGCTTTTTTACAGCCCCATACGGGGCAAAGTTGTCCCACAAATTGCCGGTAGCGACCCTGAAAAAAGTATTTGCCGTACTGCTGGTCCTGCTAAGCATTAAAATGCTGGCATCCGTGCTGTAATTATGTAACCACGGACTCTGGCTGCATCCGCACATAGCGCTGCAGGATCTGCAGCGAGTCCAGCGTGACCCGCAGGGCGGCGGCGCTAGAAAATAGCCTGTATTTCTCTGCGTCTCAGCGTCTCTGCGCGAGCATTCTATATCTTTTAGCGCCTCTTGCACTCCGCTGGCGCGGATATCGTTCCGATCCGTCGGAACCCAGCGCAGCCCTCCCTTAAAGCCATAGGCCCGGTAAAGGAAAAAGGATTGAATCGGGGTCGCCCGGTGGCGGCCTGAAGAGAAAATCCTGTGCGGGTATATTTTCAGTTCGATGGGCGCGTCGACCGTTTCAAACACTTGGCGCAGCAGGGTAATATGGCTGTCGGGTTCGTAGGTTACCCCGACGGCGTTCCAGCCAATCAGGTCCTGGTCTTTCCACCAGTAGTCATACACATTCGGTCTCTTCCATTTATTGATGGAGACGGTGCGGGGCTGCCCCGGGGCGTAGAAGGCCAGCTGGCTGGCAGTCTGGTAACGCAGGCCGAAGAGAAAGGTCTTGTCCGGCATCGGCATCTCCCGCCGGAGCTGCTCCGCCTTTTCCCCCAGTTCCCGCCAGCCGGACAATTCCGTGGCGGTGCGATCCAGTTTCGGTGGTATCGGCAAAATCGGCCAGACAACCTGGATCAGGACGAGGGCGCTAATGCCATAAGCGCTGCCCACGGTCCAGGACCATAATTTGGGATGCCGTGATTCCGGACGGCTGCGGGATATATCCTTTACCTGCCCGGTAAAGAATGCCGCCGCCAGCACGGAGGCGGTCAGATATCCGGCCCCCGGCCAGTTGCCGTAAATCCGGGTGTGCAGGCTTAACAGGGTAAAAATTGCAAACATGGGAAATGAAGTAAAAAAAAGAAAGGAATAGATCCATCGTTCGACCCGGTAGGATTTCAGAAGAAACTTCAGCCAGGTCCACAGAACCAGGAGAAAAACCAGGGGGGACAGGAGTCCGGCCTGGGAAGCCAGGAAATCTCCAAAATATTTCCAGTGGATGGCCAACTGCTGGTTGGCCCCCCCGAGATAAGCCACATGCCGTACGGAGTTCCAATCGTTTTGGGCATTCCACAGGATGACCGGCAGAAACATCAGCGATCCCAGCAGAACACCGGCGTAGGGACGGAAGCCGCCCAGCCGCCTGCGGTAGGGTGGGCAGAAAAGACCGAAAAGGAAGGCCCCGGGCAAAAAAATGACCATGGTGTATTTGCTGAGCAGTCCGAAACCGAACCATAGTCCGCCCATGATCCATTGAGACCATTCATCGCTTTCATAGGCCCTGGCAACATGATAGCTGGCCCCGGCCCATGCCGCCGCCTGCAGTCCGTCCGGCGTGGCCAGCAGGCCGCCGACATTGAATTCCAGGATGGCCTGGCTTAAAATCGCGGTTTTAAAAGCCGCATGGGGCCCGATCCACCTGCCGGCGATCAGGAGCAGATAGGCCGAGGCTATGGTCATGGCGGCTACCGAAGGGAGGCGGACGCCGAATTCCGTGTGGCCGAACACGGTTGTCGTCAGTTTGACGGCCCAGGCGATCATCGGCGCCTGGTCGTGGTACCCCCAGGCAAGGTGCCGACTCCACTGCCAGTAGTTGGCTTCATCCGGAGCCAGCGGGAACAGGCCGGCATAGAATAACCGGAAGCAACTGAAAGCGATTATCCAGATCCAGGCGATCTTGAAATAGTACCTGTCATCGGCTATTGTCATAGTTCGGATTTAACCCTGTTTTGCAGAACGATTCAGCGTCGTTTACCCTGTTATGGTTGTCCTTTTCTACACTATCGCATGTTTTTTATGCAACGCGGGGTTTGTGCAGCCATAGGGTTAATGTCTGGAGATTCTAAAGTCAAGGGAATTCAGAAGTGCTCCGGATGTTGGGACGGCGCCTATTGACTTAATTTATGAAGTCAAATAGGATAGTTATTCAATGTCGCCCACGATTTCAGGGCTTGCGGCTAATTCCGCCGGGAGGATCAGGGGTTCAAGTGAAATTCAACACGATTATTAACCGGTACATCTTTATGGAGCTGATCCCGCCGTTTGTCATCAACCTCTTCTTTCTAACCTTCATTTTTCTGATGACGAAAATTCTCGATATCACCCATCTGGTCGTGAATTATAAGGTCAGCCTGGGGGCGATCGTGTTGATGCTGATGTATTCCATGCCCTTCTTCCTGGAATTCGTGATTCCCATGTCGGTTATGATGGCGGTGCTGCTGACGTTTTTGCGCCTTTCCAGCGACAACGAGATCATGGCGCTCAAGGCCGGGGGGTGCCATATCTACCGGCTGCTGCCGCCGGTTTTCTTCTTTGCATTCATCGGATGGGCGCTGACAAGCTTCATGGCGATTTATGCGTTGCCATGGGGCCGGCTTGAATTAAAAGAGTTGTCTTTTAGGGTGATTTCTTCAAACATCGACATCGGTCTTAAAGAGCGGACGTTCAGCGACAGTTTCGACGGGGTGATGCTTTATGTAAATCAGGTTGACATGAAGAGCAAGACCCTGATGGATGTGTTCATTGAAGATCAGAGAACCCCGGATTTGGTCAGTACCGTCGTGGCATCAAAAGGGAGGTTGTTCAGCAATCCCCAGGACCTGATGTATCGACTGCGGTTGTATGATGGAACCATTAACCAGGTCGATCTGAAGAACCGTTCGGCCCGCACCGTCAAATTCGACACCTATGACATCACCCTGGATATCAAGCGGATGGCCCGACCGGCCCCTGGAAGTGTAAAGGATGAGGAAGAAATGAGTCTGGCCGAGCTGCGGCACTACCTGGAAAACACCACCCACAGAAACGACCAGTATTATCTGACCTGGATGGAACTGCATAAGAAATTTTCAATCCCCTTTGCGTGTTTTGCCCTCGGCGTGCTGGCTGTTCCGCTGGGGATACAATCCCGTTCAGCCAGGCGGTCTTACGGCGTGGGGCTGGGTCTGATTTTCTTTTTAAGCTATTATGTGCTTCTTTCCGCCGGCTGGGTGTTCGGCGAGGCCGGGATTTATCCGCCGCCGATCGGAATGTGGGTTCCGAATGTGGTAATGGGGGGGATCGGGCTTTTTCTGTTGAGGCAAACCGCCCGGGAACGGCCGGTTCAGTTGACTTTTCTGACTCGTTTGATGAAAAAACGGAAACCCTGTTAGCGCAAAGCTTGTCGGCAGATCATGACGATTATTCATAAGTATATCATCCGGGAGGTATTGAAATATCTGATCATTGTCCTGACCATGGTGGTCGGTATTTATCTGGTGGTCGACTTCTTTGAAAAGATCGGTGATTTTCTGGAGGCGGGGCTGCCGTTTTCAAAGGCGCTGATATTTTTTGCCTACAAAACCCCTTTTATCATCGCCCAGATAACACCAGTCGGTCTATTGCTGGCGGTACTGGTCGTTTTCGGCCTGATGAATAAAAACAATGAAATCATCGCGCTGAAAAGCGCCGGCGTCAGCATTTACCACCTGTTGAAACCGATGATTGCCATGGGGCTGCTGACGAGTTTTTTCGTGTTCTTTCTGGCCGAGATGATTGTCCCCCTTACGGTCGGCCGGGCCAACCATATCTGGTTAAGGGAGGTCCGCAAAGAATCAACGGTTTTATCGCGCGAAAAGAATATCTGGATCAGAGGGAACCGCGCTATCACCCACATCAAGCACTTTGATCCGAAAATACCGGCCATTTACGGCATTACGCTGAACTATTTCGACAGTGAATTCAGACTGATCAGAAGAGTGGATGCACCCAGGGGTGTCTTTCTGCGGGGGCAGTGGGTGCTGTCTGATATTATGGAGCAGAATTTAATTTTGCGGGAGGGCGATTACACCGTCGATTTCCATCCGCAGCGCGTAGAGCAACTGGAGTTCATGCCGGAAGATTTAAAGCGGGTGGCCAAAAAATCAGAAGAGATGGGGTTTAAGGAACTATATGCCTACATCCGCCGGATCGAATCCGAAGGGTACGATGCCACCTCTCTGCGGATCGATCTATATGCCAAGTTTGCCTTTCCGTTTGTATGTTTGCTGTTGAGCATGGTGGGGACCGGGATTGCAATTCGCGGCAGGTTGAAAGAGGGACTTCCGGTCAGTATCGTTTACGGGCTGGTGGTTGCCTTCCTGTACTGGGTTTTCTATAGTTTCAGCATTTCCCTGGGCCGCGGTGAAATGCTTCCGCCCCTGCCGGCGGTGTGGGCGGCCAATTTTGTTTTTCTCTGCCTGGGCGTCCTGTTGCTGATGCATGCCGAGTGAGGCTCCTTCTTTTTTGGATGAATGGTTTCAGAGTGATTTTGATTTATAATATCCTGTTGTTTATGGTGGCGGCGCTGGGGCTTCCGCTGATCCTGCCGGTCCTGCTGGCTTCCGGGAAGCTGCGCCGGACCTTTACCAAGCGGCTGGGGTTTCAGCACATGCCGGACGCAGCCGGAAGTCCGGAACTGCGCCGGAGTATAAAAGGTCCGATCTGGATTCATGCGTTGTCCGTCGGGGAAGTCCTGTCCGCAGTCCCCCTGGTAAAGGCGTTGAAGCATAAAAACAAAAATTACAATATTTACTTTTCGGTTTCCACCCGAACCGGTTTTAGAGTGGCAAACCGGGAATTGACCGGAATAGCCGGTACGATTTTTTTCTACCCTTACGATCTGTTTTTTGTGGTCCGACGGGTTGTCAATAAAGTCAACCCCGCCCTCGTCATTATCGTTGAGACCGATATCTGGCCGAATTTTTTGAACGCGACGGCCCGGCGCAACGTTCCGGTCGTGCTCGTCAATGCCAGACTCTCAAAAAAATCTTTCAGGGGCTACAAACGGTTCGCATTTTTTTTCAGGCGGGTGTTTTCAGGCTTTTCAAAAATCTGTGTGCAGTCCGATCCGGATGGGGAGCGCTTTCGGCGCCTGGGTATTTCTGCCGACCGGATCACCGTAACCGGAAACATAAAATTCGATCAGGATGAGGACCCGATTCCGATTGAACAGTTGCAGCAGTGGCGCCGGCGGCTTAAAATCGATCAGGGGGAAAAAGTCTGGCTGGCAGGGAGCACCCATGCCGGAGAGGAAGCGATTATCCGGGATGTTTTTATCAGGCTGCAGCGCAAGCCTTACCGCGTGCTCCTGATTCTGGCGCCCCGCGACCCGCAGCGGGCCCCTGCGGTTGCCCGGCTGTTTCAGCAGGGGGGCATATCCACCGCACTTGTTTCCGGGCTGTCGTCCCATGACGGGGAGCGGGTTGACGGCGTCATCGTCGATACCATCGGCGATTTAAGGATGTTGTATGCCCTGGCCGATATGGCCTTTATCGGCGGCAGCCTGGTGACCTGCGGCGGCCACAATCCGCTGGAACCGGCGGCATTTTCCAAGCCGGTCCTTTTCGGCGGCGATATGAGCGATTTTGCGGCAATCGCCCGGATGCTCCTTGAATCCGGCGGCGCACGGCAGGTTCGTAATGCCGCCGACCTGTATGCGGCCGTCAGCATGCTGATGGGAAACCGCCTGAAAGCGGAAGAGATGGGGCAAAATGCCTACCGGGTGTTCTGTGAAAACAAAGGGGCGCTGGCCAGAAACCTTGAAATTATCGTAAATGAACTATCTGACAAATAAAGTTCAGGCCGCCATGACGGACGACGGCAACGGATTTAATCTGTTTAAGCTGCTGCTGCGCCTGGCTTCGTATGCCTACGCTGCCGGGCTCAAGGGGCGGCAGGCCCTTTACCGCCGGCAGCTCCTGAAAACCAAAAAGCTGCCTTGCCGAGTCGTCTCGATCGGAAATATCACCGTGGGCGGAACCGGCAAAACCCCCCTGACCGTTTACGTGGCCCGGCTGCTGCAGGGGCTCGGTTATAAACCGGCGGTTGTCAGCCGGGGGTATAAGGGCGGCGCTGAAAAAAGCGGGGGAATCGTCAGCGACGGGCAAGGCCTCCGCATGACGCCTGAAGAGGCCGGGGACGAACCCTGTCTGCTGGCGGAAAAACTGAAGGGGATTCCGGTGCTGGTGGGGCGGGATCGCTTCATGTCCGGTACGGCGGCCATTCACGCCTTCGGTGTTGACACCGTGGTGCTGGACGACGCCTTTCAGCATATACGCCTGGAAAGGGACGTCGATCTGGTCCTGCTGGATGACCGGCGTCCCTTCGGCAACCGCCATCTGCTTCCCAGGGGAACCTTACGGGAGTCGGCGGAGGCACTGCTGCGCTGCGATGCGGTTATATTGTCGCGCTGCCTGGAAGAAAAAACAGCGACGCTTGAAACGGTCCGGAAAATAGCGCCCGGTAGGCCAGTTTTCAGGTCCCGGCATGTACCCTTTATCGCAGGGGTGATCGATTCGAAGGAGACCGCCGGAAGGATCGGCCCGCCCGGGGCGGGTCCGGATGAATTGGAGCGCTTGCGGATTTTTGCATTTTCAGGGCTGGCGGACAACCGTAATTTCAGAGATTCGCTGGCGGAAATGGGGTGCCGTCTGGTCGGCTGCAGCGGTTTTCCGGATCATCACCCCTATACCGATCAGGATTTTGACGCTATTCTGCAATCGGCCCGGCAGGCAGGCGCCGAAGCCCTGGCGACCACCGAGAAGGATTTTACGAAAATTTCCGGCCGAATCCGCTGGCCTCTGAAACTGGTGGTTGTGGGGGTCCAAACCTCATTCGGGAAGGAGGAAACGGCTTTCCGGGAATTTATCCGGGATCGACTTGGTTAAAACCTCAAGGAATGAATCCGTTCCAACGGAAATAGGGGTATGTTGCATTTGAAAAACTGTATTTCGAACCTCCCTGACGGAAGGGAACCGCTGAAGGTCGTTTCATTCCGGGACGGGCGCCCCGGGCATGAAAAGCAGACCAGCGGAATTTTGGCGGCCTTGGCAGAATTGACTCCCATTGTGGAGATGCCCCGAAGGGTTTACCCCCTTTCGGGTGTGCGGCGCATCCGGTCGTGGCTTTCTTTTTTTTATGCTCAGCTCCGGCCGGATTATCCGGAACCCGGCGGGAGCCCTGCCGACCTGATCATCGGGACCGGTTCCGCCGTACACATCCCCATGCTTCTTCTTAAAAAAAAATGGGTCCGGGCCCGGGTGGTTACCTGTATGACCCCTGATTTTCCTTTCAGGAGACAGATGGATCTCTGTTTTGTTCCGCGCCACGACCGGCAAAAGCCACGGGATAATATATTTGAAACCATCGGTCCTCCCAATAATGTCGCCTTTACGGACGCCCATGATCGAGGCCGGGGGCTGATTCTGGTGGGCGGATTGGACCCCAAGAGCCATTTCTGGGATTCCGGGCAATTGATGGATCAGGTTCAGACCCTTTTGAAAAGAGAGACGGACGTGCACTGGACCATTTCATCATCGCCGCGGACGCCGCCCGAAACGCTTCGCAAACTGGAGGAGCTTGCCGCCGGGATCAAAGGGGTGGAATTTTTCAGTTCCCACCGGACGCCGGCCGGATGGATTGAAAAACAATATGCATGCAACCAGATGGTCTGGGTAACCGCTGACAGCGTGTCGATGGTATATGAAGCCCTGACGGCCGGGTGTCGGGTCGCAATCCTGCCGGTGCGCTGGCGGCGGAAAGACAATAAATTTCAGCACAGCCTGGATTTCCTAATGAAAAACAACTATGTTACCCCTTTCGACGCCTGGCTGACGACCGGGCAAATTGCCGCAACGGACGAACGCCTGAACGAGGCTTTCCGCTGCGCTCAGGTACTGTTGAGGAGATGGTGGCCGAACCGATTACGATAGTGCAGATGCTTCCCGATCTGGAAGGCGGCGGAGTTGAAAGAGGAACCCTGGAACTGGCGCGGTATTTATCCGGTCAGGGGCACCGCTCGATAGTCATATCCGCCGGCGGCCGCATGGTCGCCCAGCTTGAAGCCGAAGGGAGCCGGCACCTGTCATGGAAAGTCGGCGTCAAGCGGCCGGCCAGCCTTAAAACGTTTTTCCCGTTGCGGCGGCTGTTGCAGGATGAACATGTGGATATCCTGCATGTCAGGTCCCGGCTGCCGGCCTGGATCGGGTATCTTGTCTGGCACAGCCTGCCGAAAAAAACGCGGCCGCGCCTGGTGACCACCTTCCATGGGTTTTATTCCGTCAATGCCTACAGCGCGGTCATGACAAAAGGTGAGCGGGTCATCGCCATTTCCAAAGGTGTTGCCGATCATATCCGACTGCATTACACCGTGCCCGAAGACCGGATCGTGCTGATATACCGCGGTGTGGACGAAACCTATTTCAACCCGGCCGCCGTTTCGGGTGAAAGAGTTGAACGGCTTCGGAAACGCTGGGGCCTGGCAGATTTTTTCGGGCCGATTATCATGCTCCCCGGCAGAATCAGCCCATGGAAAGGTCATGACGTCTTTTTCAGGAGTTTGAACCTCATCCGGAAATTGCCGTGGGCGGCTGTGTGCGTAGGAGCCGAATCCGAAAACAGCCGGCTGGGTCTGCAGTTGCGGCAGATGATTCAGAATCTGGGCCTGACTGAAAGGGTTCAACTGGTCGGCCATTGCGATGACATGCCGGCAGCCCTGATGCTGGCCGATGTGGTGGTGTCCGCATCTTCCAGTGAACCGGAAGCCTTCGGCCGGATTGCGGTGGAGGCCCAGGCCATGGGAAAACCCGTGATTGCCTCCGCCCATGGCGGCAGTCTTGAAACCGTCCTGGACCGCCGGACCGGCTGGCTGGTGCCGCCCGATAATGAACTGAGCCTGGCCGATGCCTTGACGGAAGCGATTCTGAATAAGGATGCAAGGGAAAAAATGGGATGTTTCGGCCGGCAATGGGTAACAGAAACATTTACGATCGGTAAAATGTGCAGGGAAACCGCAGCGGTATATCATGAGTTGTTGCGCTCTTAAGAAACAGGACCGCATGGTCGCTTCAATCCGGTTGTCCGGACCGGAAAGTCATTTTACCTAACGGATTTCCTTCAGGAATTCATGGAAATATCCGATCGTCTGCTGCAGAGCCGTTTCAATTCGATGCTTCTGTAGGAGGTCCAGGGGATCGATTCTCAGGGAATCGTTGCGTGCTTGTCTGTCTCCGGCTCCGCCCCCTTCAGCTATATGGCCGTCGAAGGCCGCAACGATTTTCACAGGACCGGCGCCATGGGGAGCCCAGCGCTTTAAAAACATGGGGGTGCTGTCATCGGCAAAAATATCGATGGTCGGCACCCCGCAGGCGGCGGCGATGTGCTGGTTGGAGGAGTCGTAACCGATCTGGATGTCGGAGGCGGCAATCAGGGCGCAGTATTCGCGCAGGGGCCCTTCCCAGGCGACAACCCCGACGGGCTGATCCGGGCAGGGCAGAACCGGACGATTGTGCCCCGAAACACTGAGGATCGGTCTATCGGACATGGCGGAAAGCGCGTCCAGCAGGATCGCGGTGCGCTCCACCTCCCTGCCGATCCCCTTGAAAAGAAGAATCGTATTATTGCGATAATGAAGCATTCTTTTCAACAGTTCAATTTCGAATTCAAGCCCCAGCCTTTTTTTTTCATTTCCGCCGACTCCCAGGGATATGCTGGTCAGGACATTTTTTCCGGAGGTTACCCGTAAGCGAAATCGACGGGCAAAATCATGGTCTTGGGCGGTGAGGCTGATAAAAGGGAGCCGGTCGCTTCCACCAATGTGCTGCATGAGCCAGCGGCTGGTCAGGGAACCGATCTTTTCCAGGTCGGGCTGCCGATAGGATCTGCTTTCGAAGAAAAGATAGTTTTTTTCATTCTCAACCAGCGGCAGAAGACCTAACTGGGTCAATCTGGAATCCGGATCTATTATCAGGCAGGCGGAAGCGGGACCCCCCCGGGTTTCTTCATCCACAACGGCCAGGGTATCGACCCAGCCGTTCATTTTCGCCAGAAGACCCTCCTTCTGCGCGTAGGCGCAATGGCGGACGCGAAAGCGCGGGATGCCGCAGAAAATTTCTGAAATATCCCTGTCGCCGATCAATACGACTTCCGCACGGGGCATACCTTCAAGCAGCTTGGCAATGACGACGCTGGTGACGGCGATATCGGCGCCTAACGTGACCCGGGATAAAACAATGCATTTTCGGTATCGGGCGAGATCATCCGCATTCAGCGGCGACCTGTTTGAGAGGGACTTTTTACGGAGGAGGAGATCTGCCTTTGAGCGCAGACCAAACCGGTTGAGTGCCTGGTCAAGCGCCTTTCCGGCCGGCAGGCGCCGGCAAAAACAGATAACTTCGGCAAACACGCGATCATAAAGGGCTGCAAGCAATGGGTCGAAGGCGTCTGAAAGGCGTTCCGCCAGAAAAGGGAATAGCCCCTGCAGACCCTCCCGGGCAACGGCCGTATCCGAATGGGTTGCCAAACGGCAAAGAATCATGGTTGCCCGATAAAGGATGTCATCACTGGCCGGGCAATCCAACAGGCACTTTACAGCTCTATCAGCCAGCCGACGGGCTTTTTCGGAAGTTAAGCCCCTGCCCGGGATGACGGGGTCCTTGTCTCCGAAGCAAGTGAAGTTTGGCAACCGGTGCTTTGGCATGATTCTTTGGGTTTGACTGTCAGCCTTTATTGTGTTTTTCAGGTTCCGACGTTGAGCGGATGAGCGAGTCCATATGACAATGCATTCGACAAGTCAAGGCTGAACTCGGCTTCCCTTTTGGGTTCCCGAATTGAACGGTATCCGCCGAAGCAAAAAAAATTGGATGCAAAACCCGCTGGTTTATGATAAAAAACATCGTTTGCGCATCAAAGGGACGCACATAAGCTGTGCGGGTTCACCGGCATTTTTGGCTGCCAAAGACGGGAAAACAGTTGGAAAAAGCAAATATTCTGATTATTAAGGTTTCGGCTATCGGGGATACGGTAATTGCCATGCCCCACATTGATGCGATTTGCGCCTATCATTCTCAGGATACGATCCGGCTCCTGACGGGACCGCCTTCCCGGAGCATATTCGCCAATCACTCCCGGCTCAATCTCGCCGTTCTTGATCGTAATAAATGGTTCGGCCGGGACAGTTTCTGGTCAAGGTTGTTTTGGATCCGCAGACAGAAATTTGCGAGGGTTTACGATTTGCAGGGCAACCGGATCAGCCGCCTGCTCACGCGACTCAGCGGCTGCTCTTTTAGAGTGGGGAGCAGTCCGCACCCCGTATATACGCATGCCCCCGTTCATAAGTGGGTCCGAACGACCCATCAGAATGTTTTTGACCGTTTAAATGAAACCCTGATGAGTGCCGGTTTGCCGGCGGCCGAAAAACAATCGTTTGTCCGCCTTGATAATAATGATATTTCCAGGGTAAGCCTATGGATCCGGCAGCATGGATTAGAGGGGAAAAAATATGCGGTTTTCCATGCCGGAAGCAGCAGCGACCGACCGGCTAAAAGATGGCCTGTCGATAATTATTTGAAGCTGGCTGAAATGATCGAGTCAAAGGGGATCAGATGCATCTGGGTGGGCGCTGAACCGGAAAAAGAAATCAACGCATTTCTATCGGAACGGGTCGGGATTGATTCAACCGGCGAGTTCACCCTGCGCCAGCTTTATGAATTCGCCCGCAAGGCTTTTTTCGGCGTCAGCAGCGATTCATGCCCGATGCATATTTTTGCTGCCGCCGGGATTCCGGTTTATTCCTTTTTCGGGCCGGAAAACTGGCGTTGGAGTTACCCGCTGGGCCAGCGGGACAGGGTATTGACAAAAGGTGTCGAATGCAGCCCCTGTTTCCGGGGAAGCTGCCCGGATGATAAAGGCCATCAGTGTCTGGATGGAATAACCCCGGAATGGGTATTTCATAAAATCGATCAGGAATTGCACCTCCTGAAAAACAGAAGGTCCGACTTGGACGACGCCTGAGTTTTCATTCAAAACCGCTTTTGCGAGGATGTATTGATATGCCATGCGTGTTATGGTGGGGCCGGGGGGACCGCAATTATTCGCGCAACCGGACCATCGCCCGCCTGTTTGTCGAGTTGGGGTGGGAAAACGAATATTTTCATCCGATTGCAAGCGAACTCGGATTGTTTCAGGCGTACCTGGCGCGCCTCAGGAAACCGGATCTTGTCTGGGTTCCCTGCTTCAGACAGCGGGATATGTTCTCGGCTGTATATTTTGCCAGGAATTGGGGAGTTCCCCTGGTTTGCGATCCCTTGACATCGGCTTATCAGAAAGAGACCTACGAGCGCAGGAAATTCGCGCCGGGTTCATGGAGGGCGCTGCGCCGGCGGCGGTGGGAGTCGCGGCTTTTCCATGCCGCCGACCGGGTGGTGCTGGAAAATGCCGCTTACGCCGATTTTGTCAACAAGGAGATGGGGATTCCCAAAGAAAAATTGGGGATTTTGTATAATGGCGCCGATACGCGCCTCTTTACGCCCCTGCCGTCTCCCGGGGAGGGCCCGCCTTTCACGGTTGGGTTTGTGGGAAGTTTTCAGCCGTCCATGGGAACGGACGTGATCGTAAAGGCGGCCGGGCTGAGTCGGGATCTCCCCTGCCGCTGGGTCCTGATCGGAGAAGGCGATGACAAACCCGAGGCCCAAAGACTGGCCCGGGATCTTCCCAACGTGGAATTTTCGGGCTGGGTTCCGTACGAGGCGCTTCCGCAGCATATGGCCGGCATGCATGTGCTGCTGGGAATATTCGGGACCACCTTAAAGACCGACTTTGTCATTCCGAACAAGATATTCGAAGCAATGGCGGTGGCGCGGCCCCTGATTACACAGAAGGCCAGTTCTTATAATGACAATATCGGTTCATCCGATGTCATCGGCTGGGTTCCCAGGGGAGATCCGGGGGCGTTAGCCGGCAAAGTCAGGTCGTGGATTGATGAACCTGCCGCACTGATCCCCCGCGGCGAGGCCACCAGACGTCTTTTTGATGATTATTTCGGTGACCGTCCAATGAAAGCCATGCTATCAGGGATTCTTTCAGACGTGATGAAGCGATGATTATTTCAAAACCGGATTCAGAGGGGGTGAAGTACGGATGCATACGGATCGGCGACGAATATGGGCGCAACGTTTGGATAAATTTTGCGTACTGGCCGCTTCACTGGTGCCGGCCGGCCTGGTAATCGGCAACATCGGGTTTGAGGCCGCAATCGGACTGGTCGGCCCGGCCTGGATCGTTCGCTGTGCGGCGGCCAAAAAGAATCCTTTGCGAAAACTCGTTCGGCATCCCCTGGCGATTCCCTGGGGGGTCTGGTTCTTATGCATCGTGGCCAGCCTGCTGGTCAACGGCCCCGGGAGTAAAGGCTGGGCCCATGATGTGGTGTTTATCCGCTATTTCCTCTTCGGCTTGGCGCTGCTGGATATCTCCCAACGGCTGCCGGTGGCCAGATACCTGTTGTACGGCCTGGCGGGGGGTGTTGTCTGGGCGGCGCTCAACACGCTGTCGGCTTATCTTGCGGGCGCGGATTTTCTGGGCAAGCCCCTGATCCGCTACACCGGCAAATTAAAAGAAGCTGCCCGCATTTCAGGTCTTTCGGCCTATGCCGCCGGCTTTTTCATAGGGTGGGGCATTCTGGACGACCGGCTGACCGGCCGGCATAAAGCCCTCCTGCTGCTGATCGGCCTGATTGCGTTCACCCAGGTGCTGCAGACCCATGTCCGCACGGCCATACTGGCTGCCGCAGCCGGGATATTTTTCACAACCGCTTTTTTTATCTGGAAAAGAAAATCACGGGGATTTTTTCTGACAATGGTTTTGATGGTGATTTTTGCAGTCGGCGCCATGATCTATTACAGAGACATGATCAACCTGGACAGTATGTACGACCGGATTTATTTCTGGCGGGTTGCCTGGCGGATGTGGCTGGATCACCCGGTTTTCGGGGTCGGGATCTCCTCTTTTCAGGACGCCTATAAGGAAATGGCCGCCAGCGGAGTTGTTCAGGAATATGTTGCGCCCAGCGGGACCGTATTCAGCGCGGCCGAACAGACCCACGCCCACAGCCTTGTTCTCATGCTGCTTTCCAGCACCGGACTGATGGGACTGGCTGCTTTTACCTGGCTGTTGGTCACAGCTGTTCTGCGGATTTTCAGAAACCTGAAAAGCTTCCGGTACGGCCTGCTTTCCTGGCCGGTGGTTCTGTTCGTCATCGGCCTTACCGGATTCAATATTTACCATAGCTGGTATCAGGCTTTGCTGGCTTTTATGCTGGTGCTGGTCGGTGTCGCCGATGACAGCGCCCGGCGCCCGCCCATGGCCGGATGATTTGATTCTCATGTTTCGAAAAAGAAAAGATCTCTTCGTTTACGGGGCAATCAGAGCGGCGATTCATTTTCTGTCCCGAATTCCCCGCAGGCAGATGGGGCGTCTGGCGCACCCGCTCGGCCGCATCTGGTACGGACTGGATCATTATCACCGCCGGATCGCATTTGACAATATGTCCAATGCCTTCGGCCGGGAGTTCGCCCCAGCTGAAATCCGGCAGATGGTCCGGCGCAATTTTATTCAGCTGGTGCGGGTTATGCTGGAGATCCCGTCCCTGCTCAGACTCAGCAAAGAGAATATCGACACGTATGTTGAAATCCACGGACAGGAGCATATCCAGGCGGCCCTTGCGCGGGGTACCGGCGTACTTTTTCTGACAGCCCATCTGGGCAACTGGGAATTGATGGCCCTGGCAGCTGCGTTGAAGTATGGATTTCCGCTGAACGTATTGGTTCGGCCGCTGGATTATGCGCCGATGGACCGGGTGCTGACGGAAATCAGAAGCCGGACCGGGAACCGGGTTCTGGATAAGGACAAGAGTGCGGCCGAGGTCAGCGCCCTGCTGCGCGAAAACCAGATTGTCGGTATTCTGCTGGATCAGAATTCGTCGTGGTATGAAGGCGTTTATGTCCCCTTTTTCGGGAAGGTCGCCTGCACCAACAAGGGGTTGGCAATGTTTGCGATGCGCTATAATGCAACGGTGGTCCCGGCGTTCAACGTCCGTCAAGGGGACGGACGCTACCGTATTGTCATCAGCCCGCCCATTGACCTGGTCCGCAGCGGCCATATCGGCGATGATATCGTTGAAAACACCATGCTTTTCAATAAGATAATCGAGGACCACATCCGCCTGGCTCCCGACAACTGGCTGTGGGTTCACCGCCGCTGGCGGATCAAAAGGATTCCGGAGCGGGCCCGCAGGAAAATCAGGGGAAAGATAGACTGAAGCCTTCAGTCTTTTTCGGACATCAGTAGTTTCAGGCAGGCATCCTCAACTTCCGAAACGGTTATCAGATTGATATCCGCTTGATTTCGGAACCAGAAGGCCTCTTTTGACAGCGGTTTGACATTTTCAGGGTCACCGCTGGAAAAGAGGGTGATTACCGGGATTCCCAAGGCGGCCGCCAGATGACCCGGGCCGGTGTCGTTGGATACCAGCAGCCGGCATTCGGCGATGGCTTCCATCAGTGGTTCCATGCGGGTGTGCCGGCTGAAATCCCACTGGTTCTCCAGGCAGGCCGGACGGACGATTGACGTTAGAAATTTTTCCTGAGGCCCCAGAAAGAATCGGATGCCATGCCCCCGGCGGGATAAGCGCTTTGCCAGTTTAATAAAATTCTGTTCGGACCAGCGCCGCGAATGGGTTGATGCGCCGATGTTCAGGCCGACAAACGGCCGGGCGCCCTGGTCCCGGCCGGGCGTAATGTTCAATTGGGGCGGATCAATCCCGTCAGGCACGTCTGCTGCGCAGGCTTCCGCCACCGCTCGCATAAAATAGCGGGAGCGATGCTCGGCAATCCAGTCCGCCGTAATGGGATTGTTGTAAATCCAACGGCGCAGGGATGAGTCCTTGATCCGGCCCACCCGGACAGGGGCGCCGCTGAAGAGAGCCAGCAGGGCGGTTTCACCGAACCCCTGAAGATCGAATGTCATGTTGAATCTGCAGCCGCGGAAATGATGAACCGTTGCAAGGGCGCCGGCCGTTGCCGTTAAAAATCTTTTTGGGGAGGTGAAACCCCTTCGGTCTATCGTTTCGATCCTGTCGACCAGGCCGGATTTTTGGAGAATCGCGGCAAAGGCGACATCCGTCAGGTAGGATATATGGCAGTTCCGAAAATGTTCTTTCAACCATTTGACGGCCGGCAGGGTCATGATGATGTCTCCCATGCCGGACCAGCGGATGACCAGGATTTTAAAAAGCATTTTTTTTGCAACCTTTGGGTTTATCTGCTATAAACATTCGAGACCTTTGAAAAGCGCCTCTTTTTACGCGATTCCGGCGTCAGGCTCCATCCTGCCGGGCCGGGACGCTTTGCCTGAACGTGGACAAACGATTATTTTTAAAAGGTATCGGATTCAGGCTGAATGGACGTACGATATACTAAAAGCACATATTACACAGGAATACAACCATGCCGATCAGCAAAGAACTTCTCGATATTCTGGCCTGCCCCAAGTGTAAGGGCGATATCTATCTGAATGATGCCCGGGACGGCCTCATTTGCAAGAAATGTAAACTCCTTTACGAGATCAGAGATGACATCCCCATTATGCTCATCGATGAGGCCAAGCCGTTAGGCGATTGACAGGGCATGTTCAGCCGCAGATCCGCCTGAACGGATATCAAAACGACCGGTACCCATATGAGCGATCCAAAGACTCCGAAGCCGGCAAAGCTGGTTATCGGTCTTTTCATGAACGACAAGTCCCTGTTGGAACCGGCCGCCTGCGATCTCGGCAATGCTTTCGGCCCCATCGATCTGGCGGGCCCATGGTTTTGCTTTGATTTTACGGACTATTACCGTTCTGAAATGGGTGCACCGCTTTTTCGGCGGGTTCTGGCCTTTAAAAAACATGTTCAGCAACATGATTTGGCCGAGATTAAACTCCTGACCAATGATATTGAACGGAAATATTTAAATAACGGCCGCCGCCGGATCAATATCGATCCGGGCTGTCTGGTGCTTGAACGTTTTGTCCTGGCCACTGCCAAAAACTTTACGCACCGCATCAGTATCGGCAGGGGAATCTATGCGGATTTGACCCTGATTTACACCCGGGGAAGGTTCCGGACGCTGCCTTGGACCTACCCGGATTATGCCGAAAAAAACATGCTGGCTTTTTTGGAACGGGTTCGCAGAAAGTATGTGAAGGATATCTGCCGGCCGGCAGGAAGGGAGAACGTCCAGCGTTGAACATTCAACGTCGAATGCCGAATGAAAAAATAATAGCCGGAAAGAATGCTCGCGCAGAGACGCGATGACGCAGAGAAAAATATTATCTATGTGATTTTTTATCCCCTGCGTCTCTGCGCCCCAGCGGGAGAAATGGATTGCATGAAAGGCTGAAACACACGATCGATGTCGGGCCTTCATTTTTTTAAATCAGATACTCTCAATTAGGAGAAAGGGAGCGTATGCTCAAGAGCATGACGGCGTATGCCGGTTCCGAGATGATATTGCAAAACCTGACGGTGAGTACGGAAATCCGTTCCTACAACAGTCGCTATCTGGACATCGTTCTGCGGAGCCCCAACAGTTACCAGCCTCTGGAGGAGCAGATAAAAGGGCTGATCGCCGCTCGGATTACGAGGGGACGGATCGAGGTGACCGTGCAGATCCGGGGGTGTGAAAATACCTGTGCCTTTGAGATCGATGAAGACAAGGCAAAGGCCTACCATGCCGCCCTGCTGCAGCTGCAGGACGTGCTGCAGCTGAAATCGGAAATCCCCCTGGAACTTTTAACCGGCAGCGGCATTATCAGGCCTAAGGAGGTCGATGCCGATCTGGAAACCGCCCGGCATGTCATTCAGGAATCTCTGGCCGCGGCTTTATCCGATCTCGACACCATGCGCAGCCGCGAAGGGGAGGCACTCTTCAGGGATTTTGAAGAAAGGCTTATTTATATCGAAAAGTGCATGGATGAAGTCGAACAGGCCGCATCCGGTCTGATTGCCCACTACCAGGAACGCCTGCGGGAACGTATAGCGGCATTGACAAACGGGCTGATCGAAATAGATCCCGGCCGGATCGCTCAGGAGGCGGCGTTTCTGGCCGACCGCAGCGATATCTCCGAAGAGATTGTCAGGGCCCGCAGCCATATCCAGCAGTTTCGAGCAATCATGTCGGCTCCGGAACCGGCCGGCCGCAAGCTCAATTTTCTGCTACAGGAATTCAATCGGGAATTCAATACCATGGGGTCCAAAACGGGTAGTCAGAAGATATCCCACATCATTGTCGATGTGAAAGCGGAAATTGAAAAAATCAGGGAACAGGTTCAGAATGTTGAATAGGGATAATAGGTTAGTTTATAAGCCTGATTGGGTTAGGGCGCAGCCCAATCAGGCTCGATGATTTGAGAAGCCGCTAAATTGATACGAATAGGGAGGTTTCATGGAGCAAACGCTTTTAAGCATCGGTTTCGGCAGCACGGTGGTTGCCGAACGCGTTGTTGCCATTGTTTCACCGAATTCGGCGCCGATGAAGCGCCTCAAAGACGAAGCCAAGGATGAAAAACGTCTTGTGGACGCCACCCACGGCCGCCGGACCCGCTCCATCATCGTCATGGACAGTAATCACATCGTTCTCTCGGCGATCCAGTCCGATACCATTTCACAGCGTTATGCGTCGCTGAAGGAAACGGTTTAATCCGAGATGGAGCCGCATACCAGTTTCCCACGCTCCGCCGGCCATGGCCGGACCCGAAGGCAGGGTCTGCTCTTTGTGATTTCAGCGCCGTCCGGTGCGGGCAAGACAACCTTATGTCAATCCGTGCGGTCGGAATTCCCGGATCTGCTCTACTCGGTATCCTATACCACCCGAAAACCCCGCTGCGGGGAAAGAGAAGGGGTCGACTACCATTTTATTACGGCTGAAGATTTTAAGAAACGGATCCGGCAGGGCCGTTGGGCCGAATGGGCGGAAGTTCACGGCAATACCTATGGCACCTCGGCCGATGTAATCGATGAGGGGGTATCCGCAGGCCGTGACATCCTGCTCGATATTGATGTGCAGGGCGCCGTTCAGATCCGGGCGCGTTATCCCGATTGCATCACCATTTTTATCATGCCGCCGGATAAGGAAACCCTCCGGCGCCGCTTGGAAACAAGAGGTACCGACGATCGCAAGGAAATTGCCAGGCGGTTGAAGAATGCCGAAAAGGAAATGGCCCAGCGGGAACTATACCGGCATATCATCATCAATGATCGTCTGGCGCAAGCGCAGGACGAATTAAAGACACTTGTCAGGCAATACCGTTCAGGCGGAGGCCGCCCTTTGAAGCCTTAGCGGGCTTCTCCGTGTCCGCCTGAAAAACGAGGTCTGCGGAAAAATGGAAATACTGTACGGGGTCCATCCCGTGGCCGAAGCTCTCAAAGCCGGCCGCCGGGATTTCATTGAAGTCTACCTTGTCGCAGAAAAGATATCCGGCCGCGCCGCCCGGACGGCAGCGCTGGCGGAAGCCAGAGGGATACCCGTAAAAAAAATGACGGCAGCCAGGCTTGGCGCGACAACGCGGAGTGAAATGCACCAGGGCATCGGCGCCGGCGTCGGCCCTTATCCGCTGGCAGATCCGGAAACCATCCTGAATCAATCCGCTCAGGGGAACGGGCGCCATTTTATTCTGCTGCTGGACAATATCCTCGACCCGCATAATTTCGGCGCCCTGGTTCGTACGGCCGATTCTGTCGGGATTGACGGCATTATCATGCCCAAGGACCGCTCGGCGCCGCCATCGCCGGCCGTCTCCAAGGCTTCTTCCGGGGCGTTGGAGCATGTCCTGCTCGCCAGGGTTACCAATATGGTAAGTGCCATTAGAGAATTGAAGGCCCGGGGAATCTGGGTTGCGGGGATGGATCGGGAAGCGGGCCAGTCCCTTTTCAGGAGTGATCTAACGGATTCCATCGCCCTTGTTATCGGAGGTGAGGAAAAAGGAATCCGGCCACTGGTTAAAAAAAACTGTGATTTTCTGATATCAATCCCCCAGGTCGGCCGGGTGGAATCGCTGAATGCATCGGCGGCCGGGGCAGTGGTGATGTATGAGGCCTATCGGCAGCGGATGCTGTCCGGATCCGGGCAATTAAGATAATTTGCCACAGAGTTACAGAGGGCAGATTTTCAGATAGCAAATGTCAGTCGTTCGTGGTCGGTGGTCCGTGGTCGCAACGAACGACGGACTACCCACAACGGACAGTGGTTCCATGGGCGTGCATGCCGCCAGTTTAGGAGGGATTTAAATACGTTGATGGATACAACCATCCTTCGCAACAGGCTCCGGCTGCCGCAGATTTTTAATTCAGTCAAAGAAGCCCTTTTTCCCGCCAGATGCCTGGCATGCGGACTTTTTTTTCAGGCAGCCCGCAATCCTGCCGAAGAGGATCGGACCGGCCTGTTTTTTAAAGATGCATCGACGCTGCGCGGGTCTAAAGAAGCGATTTTCAAATCCGTGCTGGCCTCTTACGTCTGTCCGGCCTGTTGCAATAATTTCAGACCGCTGGGTTCCCCCTTGTGCTCCCAATGCGGTATGATGTTTCAAAGCCGTGCGGGCGACGACCACCTCTGCGGCGACTGTCTCGAAAAACCCAGGCGGTTCCGGAAGGCCCGTGCGTTCGGTGTTTATGACCAGACCCTGATGGAAAGCATCCATCGCTTCAAGTACAAGGGGAAGGTGCAACTGGCGCGCCCCTTGGGGACCTTGCTGCTGGCGGATCTGCTGATCTACTGGAATGATGACCCGCCGGATCTGGCGGCGCCGGTTCCGCTGCATACCCGCCGATTCAGGGAAAGGGGCTTTAACCAGGCCTTTCTATTGATCCGGGACTGGCCCCGCCTGGCTGCGGCATTGCCGCTGCAGTTGCCGGATGTTGCTATCGACCGGGAGTTGCTGCTGCGAAACAGACGGACCGATTCCCAGACCGGACTGGGGCGCAGCGCCCGCCGGCAAAATATAAACAAAGCATTCGGCGTCAGAGACGAAAACCGGGTTTATCGGAAAAAGATCCTGCTGGTGGACGATGTGTATACCACCGGAGCCACCGCAGATGAATGCGCCGGGACCCTGCTCAATGCCGGCGCCGAGTGGGTGGATGTGCTGACGCTGGCGCGCGCCCTATAAATATGGGTCGGTTGTTTGTTGCCATTTGTCGGCAGCCGACAAGTTTTCGACAAATGGCAACGGAATAAAATCATTTTACTGATTAATGGATGATTATTGATTTCTTTGCTGTTTCAATAGACTGCTGACCACGAACAACGGACAAGAATCCAATGCCAATTTCATCTAAAATTCTAGAACTGAAGGGTTTTATTAAAAAACTGAAAATCCTCCGCCGGACCGGTAAACGGATCGTGTTTACCAACGGTTGTTTCGATATTCTGCATATCGGTCATGTCCGCTACCTTCAGCGGGCTAAAGCGGAGGGAGATGTCCTTGTGATCGGTTTAAACTCGGATCGCTCCGTTCGCATTATCAAGGGGGCGAAACGCCCGGTGATCAGTGAGCGGCAGCGGGCCGAGGTGCTGTCAAGCGTCGCCTTTGTGGATTATATCATCCTGTTTGACGAGCCCGATCCATACAATCTGATCGCCGCCATAGTTCCCGATGTCCTGGTAAAGGGGGCGGACTGGGCTGAAGAGCAGATCGTGGGCGCCGATGTGGTAAAGGCCCAAGGCGGACGGGTGCTGCGGGTGCCGGTGGTTCCGGATGTATCCACTTCGCAGATTATTGAAGATATAATACGAAAATATTGTTGAGAATGATAAGAACGTCGAACATTGAACGATCAACGTTGAATGGTAAATGGAAGAGGTGAAGAACATTGAACATTGAACGCCGAACATCGAATGTTAAATGGAAGAGATGAAGAACGTGAGAAATAGCTATTGAACCCTCATTGGGTGTTAATTTCATTCAAAATTGAAGGTTGAACGTTCGATGTTGGAAGTTCTTCTTTTATTTTTTATTGAGGTTCCATGCTCCTGAATAAAAAAAACGGGCTTTCATATTTACAGTTTCCCCACCTGGCGTCCTTTGACGGCATCTGGCACGGGATTTTCTCCCGGCAGGGCGGCTGCAGCCCGGCGCCCTATGACAGCCTGAACGTCAGCCTGGGGGTGGGGGACAACCGAGAAAACGTTCGGCGAAACCGGGGACGGATACTGGACTTAAGCGGCGCCAGCGAGCTGATCTTCACCAACCAGCTTCACGGCATCAGGGTGCTTGCCCTGAAAGCAAGCGCCACTTCCGAAATGGAGATCGACCGGAGGCCGACCCTTGAAGGGGATGCCCTGGTTTCGGATATCCGTGGCAAGGCTCTGGTCATCAAGGCGGCCGACTGCCAGGCCGTAATGCTGGCGGACCCGGTGCGGCAGATAATCGCGAACGTGCATTCGGGCTGGCGCGGCAGCATTCACAATATCATCGCGAAGGCCATCGACACCATGAAGGAAACGTTCAATTGCAATCCTGGAGATATCCATGCCGGTGTCGGCCCTTCACTGGGCCCCTGCTGCGGAGAATTTGTTCAATACCGGAAAGAGATCCCCGAAGCATTCTGGAAGTACCGGGTCGGTAAGGTTCATTTTGATTTCTGGGCGATAAGCCGCGACCAGCTTTGCGGCGCCGGGGTACTTCCGGAAAACATCCAATGCAGCAACATCTGCACCAAATGTCATGCCGATCATTATTTTTCATACCGGGGGGAAGGTGAAACCGGCCGGTTTGCGGCTGTGATTACTTTAAAATAACCAATCAATATCAAGGATGCGGGATGAAAGACGTCTGGATTGCATTCGGGCTGACTGTGTTTGCAGGCATGGCGACCGGCATCGGGAGCATTATTGCCTTTGCCGCTGAAAGAACCAATTACCGCTTTCTGGCCATCTCCACGGGATTTTCCGCCGGGGTCATGCTGTATGTTTCATTTGTCGAGATTTTCATCAAAGGCATTGACCTCCTGACGGAGAGCTACGGCGATTATTGGGGGCATTGGATCAATGCCGCTTCATTTTTCGGAGGCATGCTGTTGATCGGCCTGATTGACTTATTTGTTCCTGCCAGGGAAAATCCGCATGAAACCCGGTCGGAAAAGGAAACGGCTCAGCTGCAAAATCCTTCACCCACTCTGCCGGACACAGGCATGGCCGTCCGGGAAAGCGGGGGGCGGCAGACAGCGGGAATTCCTGACCCGAGCGCTCAACACCAGAAACTCATGCGCATGGGGCTGTTTACGGCGCTGGCCATTGCCATTCACAACTTCCCCGAGGGGTTGGCCACTTTCCTGGCTGCGCTTCAGGATCCGACCGTCGGTCTCGCCATTGCCATAGCCGTTGCGCTGCACAATATCCCGGAAGGAATCAGTGTTTCCGTGCCGATATTCTACGCCACCGGCAACCGCAAGAAGGCTTTTGGGTATTCGTTCCTCAGCGGCCTGTCCGAGCCGTTGGGCGCCGTGATCGCCTACCTGCTGCTTCGCCTTTTTGTGGGCGGCACGGACGGAGGCATCCCGCTTCAGGTGATGGGTATTCTCTTCGGTGGAGTCGCCGGCATTATGGTCTATATCAGTCTCGATGAACTGTTGCCGACCAGCAGGGCATATGGCAGGGGGCATGACAGCCTCATCGGTCTTGTTGCCGGGATGCTTGTGATGGCATTGAGCCTGCTGCTGCTGAAGTAAATATTTTAGGTTCATCTCCGGATTCGTTGATGATCTGAAACCCTTTCTCACAACTAAGGAGAGAAGAGCTATATTTTACAAATGGGTCAATTCCGGTTGCAAGGAGAGATCTATGGACAAGGTTTTAAAAATTTTTGAAAAAGTGATCGTTTTAACCCTGCTCGGGTTAATGATGCTGGCTGTTTTGGTCTCTACGGTTGAACTGGCCGTCATCCTGTATCAGGAACTCATGAAACCGCCGATGCTTCTGCTGCATATAAAAGAGATGCTCGAGGTTTTCGGTTTCTTTTTAATGGTGTTGATCGGGCTGGAACTCCTTGAAACCATAAAAGCGTATCTGGAGGAAGACCGGGTCCATGCGGAGGTCGTCTTTCTGGTGGCGCTGGTCGCCGTTTCACGAAAAGTCATCATCATGGATTACGAAGAACTCCCAGCGGAGATGCTCTACGGCATGTCGGGTATGATCGTTGCGCTGGGGATCGGTTATTTTCTGGTACGGAGAGCCTTGTGCGTATACAGAGGCAATATTAAACCCCCTGATAATTGCTGAAGCCATGCGGAGGACATACTGACATGGACAGGAAACGGGTCGGAATCGTTCTTTTTGAAAACATTGAGGTGCTGGATTTTTGCGGGCCGTTTGAAGTCTTTTCCGTTACGCGGCTGGATGAAAACAATCGGCGCGAAAAATTGTCGCCCTTTGAAGTGCTGCTGGTAGCGGAGCATTCGGGACCGGTTACCACCACGGGCAATATGCAAGTCATTCCGCATTACGCATTTGCGAACTGCCCGCGGCTGGACATCCTGGTGGTTCCGGGCGGCTGGGGCACGCGCCGCGAATTAAGCAACCCGGTCATGCGGGAATGGCTGCGCGCGCGCGCCGGTGAGGTCGAAACCCTGACGTCGGTCTGCACCGGCGCGATGCTGCTGGGGTCTGCCGGGCTGCTGGACGGGCTGCATGCCACCACCCACTGGCGCTCGCTGGCGTGGATGCGGGAATCTTTTCCGGCTGTGACGGTGGAATTTGACAAGCATGTGGTCGTGGACGGCCGTGTATTTACATCGGCCGGAATATCTGCGGGCATCGACATGGCCCTTCGGGTGGTGGCGCGCTACTTCGGCGAAGGTATCGCCCGGGCTACGGCCCGGCACATGGAATATGCCTATCCCGCGAACAATGAGCGCAGAATAAAAATTCAGGACACTTGATGAAAAAATCTGTGCCGAAAAAGACCCGCGCCACCAAAGCGGTTTTTTTTAGAGATCGAGTTCAAGTTTCTGGCTGTCGACAGCCACGACTGATGAGCTCTCGATTGCCTCGTCAACAGGCTGCAGCGTGTTTTTAGGCGGGGCTACCCGGCGGTGCCGGAAAATGCCGAAGATCGTTGCCGGAAGCACAATCACAGCAAACAGCATGGAAACCTTGCCGCTCGGATGAAACATGACGATGAACGAGAGCAGCGCCAGCGCCGAACGCAGCAGAATGTTGCCCCCCATTTTTTTGACAAATCGTCCGAACATCGCGGTGGAAAGGCCGCAGGTGGCGATCGTTACCAGGAGGGTGTCCCCGACTTGCAGCCATCCGGGATTTACCACCATGTTGGGGCGGGTGAATACCGCAAAGGACATGAGGGTGATCGGGAGGCACAGCTTCATGGCTTCCCACATGGTGCGCATGAAGGAAGCATTGGCAATTTGGGCGGTGACAGCGGCGGTGAGCGAGGTCGGCGGCGACAATTCGCCCCAGATCGCGATCAGAAAAACAAAGAAATGAGCCACCCATGGATCGATGCCGATCTTGCGGAGGGGGTCCACCACGATAATTGCAAGGATGATGTATGTGGCGGTGGGGGGAAGGCCGGCGCCGGCCAGCCAGCCGAAGGCCCAGGCCATCAGGATGGTGGCAATGACGCTCCATGCGCCGATTTCCAGCAGCATGGCGCCCATGCGGTTGATAAAACCGGTTACGGTAAACAATCCGATCATGATGCCGAGGGTTGCCAGCAGCAGCGTAAGATAGGACGTCATCATGGCATGGGTTTCGATGGTCATGCGGATGTTGGCAAACATCGTTTCTTTTTGTGCCTTCGGGTCTTTGAGAACGAACTTGAAATAAACAAATGCAATGAACAGGATGGTGAACATGAAAATCGTCGTGTAAAGCGCTGCGCGCAGGGCGCCGTAATTGAGCCAGCCCATCAGGATGGCCAGGTATATGATGGACAGGAAGAAGCCGGCCGTCTTGATCTTGTCATAGAGCGCCACCGAAGGGGCCTTGACCGGTTCCGAAGGGAGCAGGCGCACGCTCAAAAGATAGATGGATAGCGAGAGCGTGATAAAATAGACAAAGGAAAGTGCAAATCCGCGAATCACCACATCCCAGTATGGTACGCCCAGAAACTCCGACATCAGGAAACCGGCCACCGCCATAAGCGGCGGCATGATGAGTCCGCCCATGGACGCCGCGGTTTCCACTGCGGCGGCAAAAGCGCCCGGTACGCCGAATCGCATCATCAGCGGAATCGTGAAACTGCCGGTTACGGCCGCATTGGCCGAACCGCTGCCGCTTACCATACCCACCGAGACCGAGGCCAGCACTGCCGTTTGAGGGATGGTGTGCCGCGACCGACCGGCCAGTTGCCGCATGACGCTGACCATGGCGCTCTGGGCGTCAAAACCGCGGGCGACCGCGGCCAGGAGCAGAAACGCCGCTACCAAGGTTACGGCTATCTGAGAATAAAGGCCGTAGATGCCGGTGGCAAGCTCGACCGTGCTGGAGGTGACCACCCGGTAGAAGGTGGTCCCCGGATGCCAGAAAAAGTCAAATGGGCTCAGGTAACCCCAGAGGGTGTAGAACACCAGAACCAGGTTGATCCAGAACAGGATCGGATGGGCGAGACGCGAAAGCTCCATCACCAGCAGAAAAATGAGCAGACCGACAATGTAATCCATCCTCGTATAGGAGCCCTGGCGCCAGATGGCGATTTCATAATACTGGGTCATAAAATGATAGAAGGCCAGGAGGCAGATGCCGATGTAACAGGCAAGCAGAATGTGATTCACCACCGGCGGCAACCGTTTGTAAAGGTAGCCATCCTGATACATGAACAGCATTTGAATAATCAGCGCGATGGGCAGAAGGTACGTTGCCAATTCGCTCGGCCCGCCATAGCCGGTGTAAAAATACCAGAGCAGCCAGATGAACATGATGAGTGAAACGGCGAAGGTCAGGTTCTTGAGCGTGACGTGGCGTTTGGCCTGGTCTTTCAGCATTGTTTTCCCCCTATATAGCGCTGATTTTGTGAATCTGTGCCCGGATCAAACTTTCGAATAGCTCAATCCGGGGCTGTCTCACCGCCTGCTTCGCGGCCCACGCCGAGGGCATTGAACCGCACCGGCAGGCGTATTCCTCCTCCCGCTCTGAGTGGGCTGCGGGGTCAGCGAACGAATCAGAAACAGATAAAATCCCCTACGGCTGCAGATTCTCTTTCCCGGCGCTGCGGGGCCGCAGGGCGTTTCCATATATGAAATCGTTTATTGCACAGGTGAGGGTCTGTACGCCGTCGTCGCAAGACCCTCACCCCGGCGGTTCATACGCTGCTTACTTGGCAATTTTCCATTTATTGTCCCAGGCATTGTGTTCTTTCAGAAACTTGACCAGTCCGGCATGAACCGGAGCCCTCGGTTCAGCCTTGATGCCTTTGACCTGCATGCCGACGAAATCACGGGCCAGGGGTCCAAAACCCGGATCGGCCTTGGCGAGATCTTCGCGGTTATTGTAAAACGCAACCAGCATCTTGTAAACGACCGCTTCCGGCATATCCGCACACACGTTGTATCCGAACAAAATCGGCACGCCCAGAATCTTCTTGACGCCGACATCCTTGCTGAAGGCGTTGGCCGGATCGATTTCTACAGGTTCGAGGGCTGCAGCGGTCAGCTTTTTGACTTCATCCGGGCTCGGGTTGATCACTTTGATGTCCGTGCGCAGTTCGGTCTCGCGCCAGTAGGAAGCCAGCGACCGGCCGGCGGTGGTATAGGCGACAGCACCGACAATGGTGCCGCTCTGCAGCGCGTCGGCCTGCGTCCCGGTATCGAGCTGGACGTGGTTGAATTTGTAACCGAGCGCCTTGTAGATACGCATGAAATTGAGCCAGTTCATATATCCTGCCGGGGTGAAAAATACCGGCTTGCCGCTGAAGTCGCCCCAGTTCTTGAACTGGTCGGCCTTGGAGGCGTGTGCGGCCATAAAGGATTCCATCGGATAGGCGTACCAGGTATGCACCATCAGGGATTTGCCGGGCTTGTAATTCTTGAAGCCGCCGGTGCCTTCATAGACTTCGGTCATCCCGACGTCGGCCGTATACCCGATTTCACCTCCGCCGTCCATGGTGGCCTTCATGGCGCCGGTGGTGGACGGGTATGGATTGACCGTGACGGTATATTCGTTATCAAGGGCTTTCTCCAGAATCTGAACCATCTGGGCTGCGACCTTGTAACCGTATGAACCCGTGCTGGAGGTGGCCCAGCGGATCGACTTGCGCTGCGCATAAGCCGGATTGACCGCCGCAAAAGCGAAAACGGCGACAAGGGCAACTACCAATACCGAAAGCTTGAAACCTGATTTTGACTTTGACATCACTTACCTCCTTAATTAATGTAATTGAGTGAAGCCGGTCGTGCCATAAGGTTACGGCACGACGCTCCCGGGCTATATTAAGAAAAACGTCCGCTTGCGTACAATCTTTCTGATAGACCTATTCCGCTGAGGCGGGATGCCTTTCGTGGAATTGAACGAAATGGAACATTTTTCAAGTCTCAATATGGCAACATGTCTGCGGCAATTAAGGGCATATGGGTTCTGCCGGCAAAGGCAGAGTAACAGCCGCCGGATGGTTTTAGAGCGGATTGCCGCCGAATCGTTTGACCACGCTTTTGCCCTCAACTGCAATGAACGATGTTAGCGATTAGCGATATAAAGCTGTTTTTTTGAAAATCAGGTTAGGAATGAAAACCGATAAGAAATTTTATTTTTATAATTCTGATTTTGTAATAAAGATTTATGGGGTTGTCAACATCAAATTTGCAGAAGGAACCGGCTGACGCATACGAATGCCTGTGGCAAGTTTTTTGCGCAACTTCAAGCTGATGCCGGGGCCACCCGTGGAGCAACCGGAGATGGTTATACAGGGTGCTGAGGCATAAAAATGCAGCAACATATCCTGATGTTTGTCTTTTCAAAATATATAGACCCATTGGGCGGAAGGCGGAAGGAAGGAAGATTGATAGATAATAAAAACGGGCGCCGCTTTCGCGTTTTTTATTCGAAAAACCATAAAAGGCGCTTGTAATAACAAGCGCCTTTTATTATTAATCAAATAATCTGGTCGGGGCGAGAGGATTTGAACCTCCGACCCCTTGAACCCCATTTAAAAGAGGTCGGTTTTCAGGCCGCTTCATTCCTTTTCAATTTTATTCAAAAGCACTTGACTTTTCAATAAATACAGTCTAAATACCTCTTCAGTACAATTCATCATTTTTCACCCTTAACAAGGTAGTTTTTGTACCCAAATTTGTACCCAAAATTTTGCATAAGGAGGTAATAAATTATGGGACTTACAGACTTACAAGTGCGAAAAATGAAGCCTCAAGAACAGCGTTTTGAGTTGCTTGACCAGGCCGGACTGTATATTAGGATAGCCCCTTCGGGCCGCAAGACGTGGGTTTTCCGCTATTTCTTTGAAGGCATTCCCCGGCGGATGCAGCTCGGCGTCTTTCCGGGAATTTCCCTTGCTGAAGCACGGGAAAAGCATGGTGCGGCCATGATGGAAGTCCAGCGCGGGGTTGATCCGGGAGAACAGGCGAAAATCGCCAAAGCTAAAAGGAAAGCATCTCCGAACTTTCAGGACATCCTTAACGAGCTATGGGAAATTGAACTCCATCATAAAAAATCAGGAATCCAAACAAAGAAGCTACTGGAAAAAAATGCTGTGCCGGTCTGGGGGAAGCGCAAGGTGGCCGATATTAAACGGCGCGACATAGTGATCTTGCTTGATCGTATCCGAGCGCGCGCGCCGATTGTGGGGAACCGCGTCCAGGGTGCCTTGAGCCGACTTTTTAATTTTGCGGCCGAGCGCGGCGTCATCGATGATTCACCCTGTACCCGAATCAGAAAAATTCCGGAGAAGGGCCGCAGCCGAGTTTTAACCGATGAAGAAATCAAGCTGGTCTGGAATGCCCTCAACCTTGAAAACAAGGCTGTTGACATTTACAGGGTGTCCAAGCTGGCGCTTAAAATGATTCTTCTAACCGGCCAGCGACCAGGCGAGATATGCGGCATGACATGGGATGAAATCGATGACGAAAATTTCTGGACCATACCGGCCAGTCGGACAAAAAACGGCGAAATAAACCGAGTGCCCCTTTGCCCCATTGCTCTTGATGTTCTCGATCAGGCGAAAATTTATGGAAATGGCAATCATGTTTTTCCTTCTTCATATAAACCAGACAGATCGATGACGCGCCATGCTCTAACTCGCGCCATTGCGCGCCATTGGTCGGAAATCGGATTACAGGAAGCATTTACCCCACACGATTTACGACGAACTTTACGGACCCGACTGGCGGAGTTGGGTGTTTCTGATATCATAGCGGAGCGTGTCCTGGGGCATAAGTTGCAAGGTGTTTTAGGAATTTATAATCGTCATTCGTATGATGCTGAAAAACGTCAAGCCCTTGCCCTATGGGAGCGGCGATTAAGTGAAATACTGTGTCTTTCCGAATCAATTTCAAACGTCATTCCTTTCGAGGTACGCCATGCCTAAAAAACAAAAAGAAAAGAAAGTCTCAAGCACCCTGTGCCCGGACGATCATTTGCCGACCCCGGGACCGGGCCGAGATGAGATGTTACAGATTTACTCGTGGAGCTTTGAAGATGCTTGCAGCGCCCAAGATGAATGGGAAAACAGATATGGGCCGAATGTCCGGGGCCGCGGTCCGTTTTTCAGATGGGTCGGGGCAGAGGAACTTAAAGGAATTTATGAATTATACCGTACAGGAAACAAAGCGGCAATTCTCGAGGCTTTACATATCTGTTCTTTAAACTCTTTACCACTTCCCCGCTGGTGTGAAATAGCCTTTCTTAAAGCATACCGGGATGTCCGCTTTTACAATGCCAAAGGCTGGGATGATGTTTTTGGGCGCCCCCATCCAAAGGGAACGCAGTTGGCTGCAAGAAAACAAGAGCGAGAATATGACATGAGAGTCTATCGTCGAATCAGGCAAATAAAGGCAGATAATCCTTCTATTCCAATCGATGGTTATTTATTTGAGCGCATAGGGCGGGAGTTTGGTATAGGAAGCAAAACTCTAACAGAGCAGTATTATTACAATTGTAAAAACCGTATTGAAAAAAAGTAATTTCAATTAAATAGCTATTCCCGCAAAGTTTTAAAAACTTTCGGGAATACTAAAGAAACTCCATGAAATATGGTGCCTATCAGGAATGAACTGATAGGCATTTTTATTTTTGGAGGTGAAACATGGAAAAGCGAATTTGTGAACGGATTCTCCGTAAACCGGAGCTGGTCGGCCGGATTGCACTTTCAGACACGACCATCTGGCGCATGGAGAAAGCTGGTCGTTTTCCGAAGCGGATTCAGCTCGGGGGAAATTCCGTGGGATGGTTTGAATCGGAAGTCGACCAGTGGCTTGAGAAGAAGAGGGCGGCGAGATGAAAAACGAACTCGAACACCTCAAGGAAGCGATCCGTCAGAAAAAAGCCCTGGTCGAGGCCCGTGAGTGCGAACTCCGGGAGCTCCGTGAATTGTTGGACAAGAGTGTGGACTGGTTAATCCAGCTTTTAGAGGAGGCCCAATGCAAGTGCAAGAATTGATTCAGCCCTACCTCGGGGATCATTGCATAATTTGCGGCGCACCCCCGGAGGTGATCGGAATTTTCAAACCGGACGAACCAGAAAATTTCGGCGCACCCCCGGGCAAGACTCGTTTTATACGGTATTGCCTTTGCGAACGTTGCCGACAGCGCGAGGATGTGAATATCCAAGTTGAAAAAATCATCCGCGCCGAAATAATGGGGGTGCCTCATGCGAATGCTTGAACATGCGCTTCAGTATGCCGAGCGCGGCTTTTCCGTGATCCCGATCAAACCGGACAAAAAACCCTTTGTCCCTTGGGCGGATTTTCAAAAACGGCGCGCAACCCCCGAGGAAATCAAAACCTGGTGGCAGAAGTGGCCCGGTGCGATGATCGGCCTATGCACCGGGGAAATTTCCGGGCTCTTCGTGGTGGACTGCGACAGCGAAGACGGCTACCTGAAAATTCAGGAGGTATTACCAGATTCGATTTTAATTCCCATGGCCCGAACTCCACGCGGCGGGTGGCACCTGTATTTTTTATTTTCAAAAGGCATGAGAGAAACGACTCGGGCCGCCGTGATTCCGGGAGTCGATATCAGGGGGGAAGGTGGATATATTGTTGCCCCGCCGTCGGTAAACGGAACCGGCAAAAGGTATGCCTGGATAGAAAAACTAAGCATCGATGAAGTCGATTTGCCCGAGGTGCCCGAGCCCTTAATAAAATATATTTCATTATATGCATATAAGGGGGTGGAGGGGGGAAAGGCCCCTTCCTTACATTTCCTTACATCGGGAACACGCGATAACGATCTTTTTCATGTCGGAAATTGCTTAATTAAAGGCGGCTGCGAAGAAGAAAAAGCGCGTCATGTGCTTAATTTGCTTGCTAAATGTTGTAGCCCTCCGTTCTCCGAAAAAGATGCTCAAATAAAAATCGATTCGGTTTTAAACCGTTGCGAACGCCGGGAGAGGAACCTCACAGAAGAGCTTCGGCAATGGATAAACCTTACATCGGCTTACTTTTCCCTTACAGAGGCTTATGGCCCCTTACAAATCCTTACATCGCAAAAAAACACCGTTCACCAGATCATGCACCGCTTGGTAAAAGAGGGGTTTGTTGAGCGTCATCCAAACAAAAATGGAATCTATCGGCGCATTGATCGTGAAATTGAGTTTATGGATTTTGCTAATGCCGACATCTCAAACGTGGTGGACCTCCGCCTGCCCCTGGACCTCCATTTTAAAACGTCGATTTACCCCAAGGGTGTGGTGGTTATTGCGGGTGTCTCGGGCATGGGAAAAACCCTTTTTGCCTTCAACGCCATTGCCGACAACATGGGCCGCTTCCCGATTTTTTATTTTAACAGTGAAATGGGACCCGAAGCCCTTAAGAAAAAACTATCCCACTTTCCGATCCCGATTTCAGATTGGGCTAAAAATATGAAGGTCGTTGACAAGTGGGATTTTAACAATATCTCCGATAAGATTCAGCCCGATGCTTTTAACGTGGTGGACTACTTAGAACCGGACGGTGAGAGGGCTTACAACATCCACGGCGTCATAAGCGCGATTATTCGCCGGCTAAACAAGGGGGTCGCCTTAATTACCGTACAGAAAAAATTCGATTCGAAGCTGGGCACCGGGGGAATTTACTCTTTAAAGGCGGCAACTCTGGCATTGTCGCTTGATTGGGGGCGGATCGAAATCGTTAAAAACAGGTTCCGGGAATCCGACCCGAACCCGACACTCAACAAGGTCAATTTCGAAGTTCAACAGGGTTATCGATTCGTTAAAAACGGGAGGTGGTATAAATGACTAATCATAAATTCACAGACGCGGACATTGACTTGATCACCGAAAAGGTGGTGGCCCGGATACGGCGCGAGCTTCGGGAAACCGAGCGGCTCCTGGGTGAGCCCCGGAAATCGGCATACGAGGGACTTTCGAAAGAGCAGATCGTGGACCGCATGTCCATTGGGGCGTCCGATGGCCGGTAAACCCCGTCGATATTGTGCCGCTTATCCCTGCCGTAACATAGCTGAACCCGGCAGCGCATACTGCAAAGAACACAAACCAGCGGCACCAGTGAAGGAGGCGGCCCCCTTCTACCTATCCCCTGCATGGCGGCGGTTTCGGGACTGGTACATATCGAAGAACCCATTTTGTGAGTTGTGCGAATCTGCCGGCCGCGACGTGGTGGCCGTCATTGTGGATCATATCCGGGAATTGTCAGACGGCGGCGCACCTTTCGATGAGGCTAACGCTATGTCACTATGTCGAGCGTGTCACAACCGCAAGACCGCAAAGGAAAAGCAGAAGAGGGGCGCAAGTGTTTATTCTTATTGAAAAAAATCATCAGCTACCCTGGAAAGACAACCGGGCCGGTAGACAAATCGTGAGTTAATTCACTATGGGAGCGAGAGGTCCGAAAAGCGCAGCGTCAAAATCAGCCAAACCCTTAAAGTCATGGCGCGGTAAGACCCCCCCATGGACTCGGAAGGGTTTGTCTCGGGCCGAGCGTGTCATCAAATTTTGCGAGTGCCTACCAATTAGCTCGGGGACGTTCGCCGGAAAAAAACTGAAGCTCAGATCGTGGCAGAAAGATATCATCCGGGCCATCTATCGCGTGAAAAACCGTCGGCGGATCGTCAGGACCGCACTTATCACGATGCCGAGAAAAAACGGCAAGACGGCCCTCGCTGCGGCCCTCGCACTTTGTCATCTTCTGGGGCCGGAAGCCGAGCCAAGGGGTCAAGTGTACAGCGCGGCAGCCGACAGGGAACAGGCAGCTATCGTTTTTAAAGAGCTTGAAGCAATCATTTTAAGGATACCAGAATTTGAAACACGATGTCAGATTCAATCCTTCCACAAACGTATCTTCGATTACGAAACCGGGTCTGAATATCATGCAATGTCAAGCGATGCCCGAAAAGCGCATGGCCTTTCACCTTCATTCATGATTTTCGACGAGCTGGCACAAAGTAAGGACCGCGAGTTATACGACAACCTCGTCACCGGCACCGGCGCGAGAAAAGAGCCCCTAATGGTCGTCATCAGCACCCAATCCCCGGACCCCAATCACATCATGTCAGAACTGGTCGATTATGGCCTGAAGATCGATGAAGGGACCCTTCCCCCGGATTCGACCTTTCATGCAACCATCTTCACCGCCCCGGATGATTCAGACCCCTGGGCCGAAGCAACCTGGTTTCAATGCAACCCGGCTTTGGGCGACTTTCGAAGCCTGGAAGAAATGCGGAATTTCGCAGAGCAGGCAAAGAAGATACCGACAAAAGAAAACGTCTTTCGGAATCTCTATCTCAATCAGCGCGTGGACTCAGCGGCCAGGTGGATATCCTCAGCCGATTTTGATGCGTGTGTCAGCAGAAACGGCGATCTTTCCGACCTTACCGGCCGGGAGTGTTACGCCGGCCTTGACTTATCATCTACGCAAGACCTGTCAGCCCTCAGCCTTTGCTTCGCCCCTCTTCAAGATGGTGAGCCCTTCATTGTATTGCCATATGCGTGGTGCCCTTCAGATGCGATTCAGGAGCGATCCAAGCGGGACCGGGTTCCTTATGATACATGGAAACGATTGGGATATATCGAGAGCACACCCGGCCAGGTGGTTGATTACGGTTTTATTCTCGCCCGTATCGATGAGCTCGCGAAAAAATTCGACCTCAAGGCGATCCTGTTCGACCGATGGGGATCGACAAAAATTATTCAGGAAATCGAAAACAGGGGAATGACAGTTCTTGAATTTGGCCAGGGCTTCGCGTCGATGTCCCCGCCCACAAAAGAAATTGAAAAGTTGATTTTGGAACGCCGGATCAGGTTTCCCGAGAATCCAGCGTTGAGGTGGTGCTTTTCAAACGTGATTTGTGAAAGCGATGCGGCCGGGAACCTGAAGCCATCGAAAAAGAGGTCAAAGGAAAAAATCGATATGGTAGTGGCCTCAATCATGGCCCTGGACGGTGCCATCAGGAACCAAAAAAAGGAGGTGACGCCGACGATCACTTTTTTATAATGCCTTAAAAACAACTTAGAAATTCGGCTCATATCGGATTAGCTACCCGATAGACAGCAATTAAGGGGCAAGTGAGTGCTCACTCATTCACTTGCCCCTTTTTTGTTGCCGATAAAAGAAAGGAGAAAACATGGAAAAAGAAAAAAGAACATTTCAAATCGAAATCGGAGAAATCAGAAGCAAAGAACACCGGACGGTTGACGCGACCTTGAGTAGCACCTTCCCAGTCAGGCGGCATGACGGCGAAGAAGTGCTTTCGCATGACGCCGGAGCGGTTGACCTCAGCCGTGAGCCCCTTCCCCTGCTGTCATGCCATAACGACCGTATGCTTCCCGTGGGAGTAGTGGAAAAATTGCGGCTTAATGGCGGCAAGTTGAAGGGGACCCTGAGATTCAGCCGATCAGCGGACTCAATCTGGGGGGACGTTGAAGACGGTATCCTTCGTAACCTCTCCATCGGTTACATCGTTAAAAACAGGCAAAAAACCAAAGGCGGTTATTTAGTCACCAAATGGCAGCCCTATGAGTGTTCACTCGTGGCTGCGCCGGCCGACCCTACCGTGGGAATCGGCCGTAACTTCAAACATGAGAAAGGAAAACAGAAAATGGACAAAAACGATGTGTTGAAAAGCAAAAAAGCGGCAGTGGATGAACTGGCAGAACTGGCAAAAACGGGAGAGAACGCCGAGCGGATGGAAGAGCTAAAGGGCGAAATCCGGTCCCTGGATTCCCGCCTGGAAGCCTTCGACCTGGTGGAAAAAAACAAAACAGCCAAAGCCGAGACCTTCACCCCGGAGATTGAGAAGAAAGATCGACAGTTAATCACCGTCGAGGGTGGCCCGGCCTATGATCGGACCTTCGCGGGGATGTTCAACCAGGGCCGTAAGCTGGAAGTAAATGAGGAAGAAATCAAAGCCTTCCGTGCTTCGATGGTAAGCGGCACACCGTCGAGTGGTGGATTTTCAGTCCCAGAGCCCTTAGCCGCGAAGTGGCTTGACGACTCCCTTCCGAACGAAATTGTGAGGCCAAGGTGCCAAGTTTGGCCGATGACCTCAGCTTCCCGGAAGGTGCCTGGTTGGGATGGCGCCGATCAGTCCGGTGGTGCCTACTTCGGCGGATTCGCGATGGAATTTCTTGCCGAGGAAGGCACCGGCAACAAACAGACCGGCAAACTTCGCTTGATCGAACTGAACGCGAAGAAGGGAGCCATTTTCGTGGATGCTTCGGCCGAGCTGGTTGAAGATGGGATGGGTTTCGATGCACAGCTTGAGGTCGCAATGCGAAGAAGCTTAAGCCTGGGCATGGACTATTATCTGCTTAATGGCAGCGGGGCGGGGCAGCCCTTGGGCGTGGTAAATTCTCCGGGCGTGGTCACAGTGTCCAAAGAAGCCGGGCAGTCTGGCGTTATTTTCGAAAATTTAGCCAAAATGTTTGCGCGCATGTATCCGGCCGGGAGGAGTCGAGCTGTCTGGATTGCGAACGACACCGTTATACCAAGTCTTTTGACGGCTTCGTTGGCCGTTGGGACCGGCGGCGGACCGGTGAATCTTTTCCGAGATGCGACCGGCGGATTCAATATCTTCGGACGCCCGGTTCTGTTCACCCCGAACCTTCCGACTTTGGAAAGCCTCAATGATTTGGTCTTCGTGGACCTCAGCCAATACGCCATCGGGATCCGGCGCGAGATTCGACTTGAGAAGTCAAACATCCCCGGATGGACTCAGGATTTAATGTCCTACCGCGTCCTGGTTCGCTTCGACGGCCAGGGCCAGTGGAGCGATGTTCTCAGCCCCCGAAATGGCGATGACCTGGGCTGGTGTGTCAACCTGGAAGCGCGATAACCATATCTGAAACAATCAACAGGGGGACTCCGGTCCCCCTTTTTTGAAAGGACCTTCCTATGGGAATCTTAAACTTTTTCAGACGTAGAAACTGGGCGAACCTTGACGCCTTCCTGGACCGGCCTACATCGTCAGGGATCAGCGTGACGGAAACCGTCGCCCTGGGAATCCCGGCCGTGTATGCCTGCATCCGGGTACTTGCCGAAAGTATCTCAAGCCTTCCCCTGATCACCTATGAACGGCTTCAGAACGGCGACAGGAGGCGCGCACAGGGCTTTTCTTTATATCCCCTACTGCATGACCAGCCAAACCCCATTATGACCAGCCTTGAGCTTCGAGAACTGCTTATGGGGCACCTTTGCTTGAGGGGAAACGCTTATTGCCTCATTGAGCGTGACGCCGGCGAGGTGGTGGCACTCTGGCCGCTCCATCCGGACCGGGTGACGGTCGAAGTGGACGGCCGCGAACTCGTTTACAAATATCAGAATGACGGCCAGGAAAAGAAATATCGCATGGTGGATATCATGCACGTCAGGGGGTTATCCTCAGACGGGATCGTGGGATATTCCCCCCTTGCACTTCTCCGGGATTCCTTCGGTCATGCAAAAGCCATTTCAGACTATTCAGCGAACTACTTCAAAAACGATGCCTCACCCGGTGGCATTCTATCGACTCCAAACGCTCTGAGCGCGACAGCGGCGGCGAATCTCCGGGAGGCATGGGTAAAGGGATACCAGGGCAGCGGCAATAAGCACAAGGTGGCTGTACTGGACAATGACATGAAGTGGCAGCACATAGGTGTCTCACCTCAAGACAGCCAGCTTATCGAGTCGCAGAAATTCAGCGTGGTGGAAATCGCCCGGGTGTTCCGGGTACCGCTCAACCTTGTGATGGATTATGAACGGTCAACATATTCCAACGTCACCGAGCAGAACAGGAGCTTTTTGACTCACACCCTCACCCCCTGGATGGAACGCATTGAACAGTCCATCCATAAGAGCCTTTTGACCGAATCCGAGAAGAAACAGTATTTCGTCGAACACCTCACCCAGAACTTTTTAAAGGCGAACACAAAGGAGCGATTCGAAGCCTATAAAATCGCCCGTGAAGCCGGTTTTCTCTCAGTCAATGAAATCCGGCAGCTTGAGAACATGAACTCAGTGGAAGGAGGTGACGATTATGGCGACGGAAGCGGGACTGTGCAATGAATGTGATATCCGGGAATGGTGCAAGACGCCGTGCGCGAAATTAAACGATTTTTTATGGTCAGACAATAGGGTGATGGAGAGGCATTTCAATGATAGAATTGTATGTTACCCTAAAAGTCAGGAAGTCCACTTTTCAGAACTCGAAGACCAGCAGCTTGATAAGATGTCCACCGCCGACGTGGTGCCGTGGAACACTGATGATTTACGCCTGAGAAAGACCACAGTGTTCGTTGAGCGTTTTTTTAATAAGGTCCCATGTAAGGAACTGGCCGAGCGGTTTGGCGTCAAAGAAAATACAATCGTCTGTATGTATGCTCAGGCCGTCGAGCAGTTGGAACGGATCATTGAGATCATGGACGCCCGGAAGGAAGGTATCAAGGCCATGAAACCGGATAAATTTAACGAGGATCAGAAATATTTTCTTTTAGTCGCCGTGTTCGGCTTCAGCCAGGCGGAAGTGGCCCGGATGTTCAATCGGCATAAGGACACCGTAAACAAAAAGGTCAAGAGAATGTCAGATCGATATGAGGCGGTTTTTTACGAGCGGGCGGCAGCACCATGACCAAAATTTAAAAGGATTCATAACACCGCCCTTCGGGGCGGTTTTTTTATGGTCTGGAGAGGGTCGGAAATACGGATTGACGCAAAGTTGATGCTCTGATAGAAATAAAAAATATTTATTTATAAGGGTATAAATTCTTGTACCCAAATTTGTACCCAAACGGTTTTTGACATAAAAAAAGGTTACAAAGAATATTGTAACCTCTTGATTTTACTGGTCGGGGCGAGAGGATTTGAACCTCCGACCCCTTGAACCCCATTCAAGTGCGCTACCAGACTGCGCTACGCCCCGACTCGTTCACGGTTCCTAACATGTTCAATGGGGTCTGTCAAGCCGGCAGGTTAAAGAAAATCGTAAGCATTCTTTGTCCCGGTATTTATCTGGAATAAAGAGAATTGCAGGCATTCGGAAAAACATATAAGTTCCAAGCCCCAGAACACGAATCGCAAACAAATCCATTCGGGATTTGAGGGCTGTAACCGGGAAGGCATGGTCATATGAATCCAGGGGAAAAATCAATTTTAATACCTGCTCGGCTCAAACCCGGCGATAAAATCGGGGTGGTTGCCCCGGCCAGTCCCTTTAACCTTAAAGCATTTAACCATGGAATCCGGGTGCTTGAAAAAATGGGGTTTAATCTGAAGGTACCGGAAAAGGTTTTTGAAAAGCTGGGGTACCTCGCCGGAACGGACGCTGAACGTGCCGGAGGGATCAATTCCCTTTTCGGGGATAAAACCGTGCGGGGAATTGTCTGCGCCAGGGGCGGCTACGGATCGCTGCGATTGCTGCCGCTGCTGGATTATTCTACAATTCGCAACAATCCAAAAGTGTTCGTGGGTTTCAGCGACGTCACCGCCTTGCTGACGGTATTCTATGTCCGCTGCGGCCTGGTTGGTTTTCATGGACCGATGGTCACAACCCTGGCTGATGCAACCCAGAAGGCCTGCAAGGATTTGTATGGGGCGGTTGCCTCGGCTGAAAAGATCCGTCTGAAGTCGTCGCATGCCGAGGTCATCCGGGCGGGTAAAGCGTCCGGGCCGGTACTGGGGGGAAACCTGACGACCTTGGCTCATTTATTAAAAACGCCGTATACTCCGGTTTTCAAAGACCATATCCTGATACTTGAAGAAATCAATGAGGCGCCCGCGCGGGTGGACCGGATGCTGACCCAGATGAAACTGGCCGGATGTTTCAAAAACCTTGCCGGCGTCGTTTTGGGATCTTTTAAAAAATGCGGCAAAAAAAAGGAAATTTACGAGATTGCCGCTGATATTTTCAGATCTGCAAAGTTTCCGGTTCTGGCCGGATTCGGCTTCGGTCATGTGCGTGGCAACCCGACGATCCCGGTCGGCATGAGGGCAACGCTGGATACGGACCTAAGTCAACTGGCGTTTCACGATGCCGGCACTATTTAGATTTCAAAATTCAAATGAGAACCCCTGCAATTTCAAATTCCCTGAAACCGGTCGATCTCCTGATGAAACAGGCGGTGGCTGAGGGGGTTTTTCCGGGCGGAGTGCTGCATGTTTCCAAAAACCGGAGTGTCCGGATGTGTAAAGCCTATGGCCGGGCCGATATATACAGCGGGCAAAAAATGATCCGAAAGACGGTTTTTGACCTGGCATCCCTTACCAAGCCACTGGTCACCGTGCCGGCGGTCATGGAACTGATCCAGGCGGACAAACTGAATCTGGACGACACCCTCGGCGGGATCCTGCCGCCGTTCGGGAAGACCGACAAATCGGCGATAACGATCCGGCAGTTGCTGGCCCACGATTCGGGACTTCCGGATTACCGGCCTTATTTTAGAACATTGCGAGATATATCGCCTGAAAAACGACAGGAACAGCTGCGGGGGCTCTTACTCGCAGAACCGCTGCTGTACCCGCCCGGGCGCAAAACGCTTTACAGCGACCTGGGCTTTATGATCCTGCAATGGGTGGTTGAAAGCGTGGCCGGGCAGCGACTGGACCGGTTTGTCAGCGAGACGATTTTCAGGCCGCTGGGTTTGCAAAACCTTTATTTTATAGATCTGGCGGCGGTTCGCCGCCCGGCCGCGTATGCAGCGACGGAATGCTGTAACTGGCGCGGCTTGCTGCTAAAAGGAGCTGTCCACGACGATAACGCCTTTGCGATGGGGGGTATTGCCGGGCATGCCGGTTTATTCGGAACCGCCCAGGATGTTTATGGCCTGTTGACGACCCTCTTGGCCGTCTATCAGGGATGCCAAAGGACGTCCGTATTCCGGCCGGCGGTCGTCCGGATGTTTCTGGACCGGCCGCCAAACGCTGAACGGGCGCTGGGGTTCGATGCGCCGGCGGCAACCGAGGCGAGTTGCGGCCGGTATTTTTCGAAACAAAGCGTCGGGCACCTGGGATATACGGGCACGTCGTTCTGGATGGATCTGGAACGTTCGATTATCGTCATCCTTCTGACCAACCGGGTGCATCCCTCCCGTGACAATGTCCGGATCCGGGCATTCCGGCCGGTGCTTCACGACGCCGTGATGAAAGGCATTTTAAAGACAAACCGGTTTGGTTGATATTTTTCTTGTATTGAAAATATAATTTTGATAGTTATTTCTAGTTAATGGGCGTTGTTTGAGACTATCGGGCCTATTCCCGTCTTGCCGGAAATAGCCGGCCGCAAGAACCGGGCAATGAAATATCAACTGAAATTCGGGTGCAGGCAGCCTGTACCGACCAATGAGGGGTTATGAATCTTTTTTTTGATGCGATGCTGGGTATTTTTTCAAGTGATCTGGCCATTGACCTGGGAACCGCCAATACCCTGGTTTTCGTCAAGGGTAAGGGGATCGTGTTGAGCGAACCGTCCGTGGTTGCGGTGCGAACGGACGACAGGCTGAAAAACAGGGTTCTGGCTGTCGGTACCGAGGCCAAAAAAATGCTGGGACGAACGCCCGGGAATATCGTGGCCATTCGCCCGATGCGGGACGGCGTTATCGCTGATTTTGAGGTCACGGAGGCCATGTTGCGCCATTTCATTCACAAAGTCCATAACCGCCGAACCTTCGTACGCCCCCGAATTATCATAGCGGTCCCTTCCGGCATCACCCAGGTTGAAAAGCGGGCGGTCAGGGAGTCGGCGGAATCTGCCGGTGCGCGCGAGGTTTTTCTGATTGAAGAACCGATGGCAGCGGCCATCGGCGCCGGCCTGCCCATTACGGAGCCGACCTGCAACATGGTGGTCGACATCGGCGGGGGCACCACCGAAGTCGCCGTCATTTCGCTGGCCGGAATCGTATACAGCCGGTCCATCAGGGTCGCGGGCGATAAGATGGATGCCGCAATTACGCAGTATATCAAAAGAAAATATAATCTGTTGATCGGTGAAAGGACCGCCGAGATAATCAAGACAACCATTGGAAATGCCTATCCGGATCCGGAAGATCTTGAGACAATTGAGGTAAAAGGAAGGGACCTGGTATCGGGAATCCCTAAAATTCTGGCTATCGATTCTGAAGAGATCCGGGTGGCGATTTCCGAACAGATCGAAGCCATCGTGGAAACCGTTAAGATTGCCTTGGAGCAGACCCCGCCGGAACTTGCAGCCGACATCGTGGACAGGGGAATTGTTTTGACCGGCGGCGGCGCTCTTTTAAAAAATCTGGATAAGCTTCTCAAGGAAGAGAGCGGCCTGCCGATTACGATTACGGAAGATCCTTTATCGACGGTTGCGGTCGGTTCAGGGAAAGTTCTGGACAACATTGAAATCCTCAAACAGGTAGTCATTACATAGTTGCATGTTCTCACGAAAGACGGTGATGATTGTCGGTCTGGTGGTGGCCGTCACGGTCAACATCATAGTCCTCTCACTTTCGACCCGGCATCACCCCAAAGCCTATATGCCGGGTCGACTCGCTCTTGCTATTGTCGCTCCTTTCCAGGAAGCCGTAACCCGCTCGGTGCGGTTTGGAAAAACTTTGTGGGCGCATTATTTCGCTCTCGTTTCGGTGTCAAAAGAAAACCGGATACTGAAAGAACTGTTAAGCGAGGCCATTGAAAAGAACAATCAGCTGGTTGAAGTCGAGCTTTCCAACCAGCGGCTGCGCGAACTTCTGAACTTTCGCAAAAACATGCCGGGCAGTTTCATTGCTGCCGAAATTATCAGCAGGGATCCTTCTTCCTGGTTTAAAGCCGTTATTATCGACAAAGGCCGGGCCGACGGCCTGGTCAAGGGCTTGCCGGTGGTCATATCCGAGGGGATTGTCGGGCAGATCGCCGAATCCTCCGCGAACCAATCAAAGGTGCTGTTGATTATCGACCAGAACAGTGCGGTGGACGCACTGGTGCAGCGCACTCGCGCCCGGGGAATTATCGAAGGCAAATCCATGGACCTATGCGTTTTAAAGTATGTGCTGCGCAAGCATGACGTTACGGTCGGCGATGCGGTCGTATCCTCCGGATTGGATGGTGTCTACCCCAAAGGCCTGCCGATCGGCTATGTTTCCGGCGTCATCAAGCGTAACTCGGGTATTTTTCAGGAGGTTTCAATAACGCCTTATGTGGATTTTGAAAAGCTTGAAGAGGTCCTGGTTATTCTGAACGTTCCGAAATCAAATCCGGCGGCTGACAGATGAACTTTCTTTTTTACTTGGGCCTGAGCCTTTTTTTGGTTATTCTGAAGACGACCCTGATGCCCTATTTTTCAATCTTTGACCAATTTTACGATATACTGATTCCCCTGGTCTTTTTTCTCGGCCTGTATCGGCCGGCCCGTGAAGGCATCCCCTTTATCCTGCTCCTCGGTTTTATGCTGGACAGTCTTTCGGGCGGGCCGTTCGGCATATTTCTGACGACTTATTTCTGGTTATTTGTCCTGACCCGCTGGGTGGTCACCTTTATGCATGCGGGCAATAAGGGACTGTGGCTGCTGACGGTGGCTGCCGGCGTCCTGGTGGAGAATTTGATTATTATTGCGACCATCCTCTGGCTGGGAGAAACTTCCGCGCTGCCGCCGCAGTGGGGCGACCGGGTCGTTACCCAGCTGCTGTGGGCGCTCTGTACCGGACCTGTTTTAATCATCGCCATATCCCGGGCCCATCGCAAATGGAGCGAATGGGCAAACCGCATTATCTCGGTGGTGAAAGGACAGGAAGCCTGACGTGATTTTGATGCGGCGATGCGCCTGTTTGAGAGGTTAGTTTGGATCAATTTTTGCGGACGGCCGACAGCAACTGGTTCCGGCAACGAATAAAAGGGGTCATCCTCTGCGTTCTGGCCGTCTTTGTGGTCCTGTTTGTACGCCTTTTTTTCCTTCAAGTCATTGAACGCGAGGAATACCGGCGCCTTTCGGAAAACAACAGCATCCGGCTGCAAAGCATCAAGCCGCCCCGGGGGCTTATTTTTGACCGCAACGGGGAAATGCTGGTGGACAATCGCCCTTCATTCGATCTCAGCATTATCACAAGAGATGCCAAACCGCTTGAACAAACGATCGGCAAGCTGTCCTATTTCCTGGAGGCCCCGTTCGAAGAACTGCAATCGAAGTTGTCGCGGAACAGAGGGTATTCCGCATTTACGCCCATTTTATTGAAGCAGGATATCGGCAGAGATGCCCTGGCACAGATTGAGGTCCACAAGTTTGATTTGCCCGGTGTCGGCATAAATGTCGAAGCCCGCCGCCATTACCTCAACCAAAACAGTGCCGCCCATCTGATCGGATACCTGAGTGAAATTAACGCGGAAGAACTCAAAAGCGAAAAATATGCACAAAACAGGGGAGGAGATTTTATCGGCCGGTTTGGGGTGGAAAAAACCTATGAGCCCTACCTGCGCGGGCAACGGGGGGGGCGGCAGGTCGAGGTGAACGCAACCGGACAGGTGGTCCGGGTTATAAAAACGGTTGAAGCGACGCCGGGGCACAATATCTTTCTGACCGTCGATATAAGAGTGCAGAAAAGAGCCGAAGAACTTTTAGAGGGGCGTGCGGGCGCCGTGATTGCCATGGACCCTGCCAGGGGAGAGATTCTGGCCTTGGCCAGCAATCCCTCTTTTGATCAGAATGATTTTGTCAGCGGCATGTCCCATGAAAAATGGGAGGCGCTGGTTTCCAATCCGCAGCGGCCGCTGGAAAACAAGGCTCTCCAGGGCGAGTACCCGCCGGCTTCGACCTATAAGATCGTAACCGCCATGGCCGCTCTGGAAGAAGGGCTGATCGATGAAGACACCACCTTTTTTTGTCCCGGTTATTATAAATTCGGGGACCGTGAATTTCGCTGCTGGAAAGAAGGCGGACACGGAACGGTGAACGTTGTCAAGGCTTTATCGGAATCCTGCGATGTCTTTTTTTATCAGGCCGGCCTGAAGCTGGGGGTGGATCGCCTGGGTTGGTATGCCAAGGCATCCGGACTGGGTTCTCCTACCGGGATCAACCTGGATAATGAAGCCGTCGGCCTGGTGCCGACGGCAAGCTGGAAAAAAGAGCGCACCGGCGTCGAATGGCAACGGGGCGAAACGCTTTCGGTGGCGATCGGGCAGGGTTATAACCTGGCGACGCCGCTGCAGATGCTGGTTCTAACTTCAGCCGTGGCCAGCGGCGGCACTCTATACCGTCCCCTGATCTTAAAACAGATTGAAACCGCCGAGGGGAAAATCGTTTCTGAAAATGAAATCCAGATCAAGGGAAAGCTGCCCGTGAGCCGGCGAACCCTTGATATTGTCAGAAAGGGCTTATGGGATGTGGTGAATTCGCCTACGGGAACCGCGAGAAACACCCGAATCTCCGGAGTTGAAATCAGCGGCAAGACCGGAACGGCCCAGGTGGTGGGACGCAAGCCGGATGATCCGGTCGACAAAAAAAAGGAGCCGGTCATTAAACCGCATGCCTGGTTTGTGGCCTATGCGCCGTCGCATAATCCGCTGATAGCGGTTGCAGTGATTGTCGAACATGGTGAGGGGGGGTCGAGTGCGGCTGCTCCGATTGCAAGAGAGGTTCTCAGGACCTTTTTTGAAGCGGAGAAATTTCATCCACCGCAGCTGCAGGCAGCGGCCGGCCCCTAGGCCTAGGGGCGGCCGGAGCGTCCGGGACTTGCGTTCCCATGCCGGAGTTGAGAAATGTCCGTTGTGGGTTGTCCGTTGTCCATTGCGGCTACGGACCACTGACCACGGACAACTAACATTCACTGTGAACCGTGAACCCTGAACTTTAACCTTTAAACCTTGTACTTTCAACCAACCCGGCTTGGCCGGCTTAGGAAACCTTTATGTTTGATCGCAGATTGGTGCAGTATTTCGATTGGGGGTTATTGGGTCTGACCCTTTTGCTGGGGATTTTTGGGCTGATCATACTTTATAGCGCCGTAACTGCGGGGACACCGGACCCCCAAAAGATTCTGTGTCTGAAACAGCTGATCTGGTTTTGTGTCGGCCTGGTGGTAATGGTTGCCAGCTTCTTGTTCGACTACAAGATATTGGACCGCTGGTCGCTGCCGTTTTATATCATCTGCGTACTGCTCCTGATTGCCGTCCTGCTTTTAGGGAAGTATGCCGGCGGGTCCAGACGCTGGCTGGTGCTCGGACCGGTTTCAATCCAGCCTTCGGAACTCGTTAAAATCGCCGTTATCATTGTGGTGGCTCGGTATTATTCCAAGGTTGTGAACACTATCGGTTTGAGTGTCCGGGAATTGGTTTACCCTGTGGTTGTAACCATTATCCCCTTTGTTTTAATTGTCAGCCAGCCCGATTTGGGTACGGCTCTGCTGGTGGCCGTGATCGTCGCCTCCATGACCGTTTTTGTTAAAATTGACCGGCGCGCATTGATATGTATCATTGCCACTGCCGCCACAGCGCTTCCGCTGGTGTGGTTTTTCTTTTTAAAAACGTATCAGAAAAAACGGATATTGACCTTTTTAAACCCCGACCGCGACCCCCTGGGGGCCGGATATCATATTATCCAGTCAAAAATTGCCATCGGGTCCGGCATGATATTCGGCAAAGGGTATCTGAAAGGGACTCAGAATTCACTTGAATTTCTGCCGGAGCAGCATACCGACTTTATATTTTCCGTCCTGGCGGAAGAATGGGGCTTTGTGGGCGCGCTGGTGCTGCTGCTTCTCTTTCTGATGCTGATCGTATGGGGCCTGAATGTCGCTCAGGGATGCCGGGAACCGTTTGGGACGCTCCTTGCGGTGGGTGTTACGGCGATGATATTCTGGCAGGTTTTTATTAACCTGGGAATGGTGATGGGCCTGATGCCGGTTGTCGGCGTGCCCCTTCCGCTGATCAGCTATGGCGGTTCATCGGTCGTTACCATGATGATGTGCGTCGGCCTGCTTTTAAATGTCAGTATGCGGCGATTCATGATCGAGTAGCTTGTTGACCGCTCTAAAAATTGCGGACTTGTCATGAAGGGCGATTTTGGATACGGTTTCCGGAAACACACGGGAGGTAGTATGAAAAAGGACAAGCAAAAGGACATGATATCCACATTTTTAGGGCCCGAGGTCAGCGTGGAAGGAAATATTGAATTTCGAGGCACTATCCGTGTGGATGGGAAAGTGAAAGGCACCATCCACAGCGATGAGGGCACGTTGATTGTAGGTGAGCACGCGGTCATCCAGGCGGATATCATCGTCGATGCGGCCATTATTACCGGGACCTTAAACGGGAATATCGAAGCGCGGGACAAATTGGAAATTTTCCCGCCGGCATGTGTGCTGGGGGGCATCAAGGCCCCGAGGATTTCAATTGAGTCCGGTGTCGTCTTTAACGGCAATTGCGAAATGACGGGACGCGCCATCCCGCTTCCCCTGAAAAAAAATTTTGCGGCCAAGACGGTCTCTTAAATTATGGATTTTTGCGAAAAAAAAACCTTTGACAATTTGATCAGGCTGTTATAGAAAGCCGTCTTTGAAATAGACTTGTTTTTTACTGCGGCTGAAAAAATGTTTTTATTCAATGAGATCAACTCCATGGAGGCTTTCCAATGATCGTTATTGATGGATCCGTTTTTATACAGATCATCAATTTTGTCTTCCTTATCTGGATTCTGAATACCGTGTTGTTCATCCCCATCCGAAAAGTTTTGCGCCAGAGAAACGAAAAAATTGCCGGTCTTGAAAACAATATCGACACCTATACCCGCGACTCCCGGGAAAAGGATGCGTCTTTTGAGCTGGGAATTAAGGACGCCCGCAGGCGGGGGGTGCAGGAAAAAGACGCACTGCTGCTGACTGCGGCCGAAGAGGAAAAAAAGATCATTGCCGGGATCAACGCAAAGGCGCAGGCCGAGATCGCTGCTATTCGCGAAAAAATTGCAAAAGACGCAGCACATGTCCGTGAAACACTTCAAAAGGAAATAGAGGGGTTTGCCGAAGAGATTGAGCGTAAAATCTTAGGGAGGTCTGCTTCATGAATGTTGCTGATAACCGCCGGTCGTATTGTCTGACTGCTGCGATCGTTTTGGCTTTAATGCTGGGCGGCGCCGCGGGGGTCGGGTGGGGTTCATCCGAAGGCGGCCATGGCGCTGAGGCGGCAACCAGATGGGTGGCTACCGACACCTATCGGGTCATGAATTTTGTGGTCCTGGCCGCGGTCCTTTTTATCCTGCTGCGTAAACCCGTTTCGCAGGTGCTCAAAAACCGGATAAAAGGGATCCAGGATCAGCTGCATGACCTGGATATCAGAAAAAAAGAGGCTGAAAGGGTACTGGCCGAATACGAAGAACGGTTGATGCGCCTTGATCAGGAGGCTGAGAAAATTGTTGCCGAGTATATCCGGCAGGGGGAAGAGGCCAGGGGACGGATTATCCGGGAAGCACAGGCAGCGGCCGATAAGGTTGAAGAACAAGCGCGGCGCAATATAGATCACGAATTTGCAATTGCGAAGATGAAGTTGAAGGGGGAGGTGCTTGAAAAGGCCCTTATCAAGGCTGAAGAAAAAATAAAAAGCCGGATTACCCCTGATGATCAGAAAAATCTGGTGGATGAATATTTAGAGAAGGTGGTGGTATAGTGAAAAATGTGGCTATAGCCCGTCGATACGCCAAGGCGCTTCTGCTGATCGGTAAAGAGGATGGACGAACGGAATCTTACCGGACAGAGCTTGGGAGCGTGACCGATCTGCTTGAGCGTGAAAAAATGCTGGCTCAGACGATCTGCAACCCGCTTTACAATGCTGCCAGCCGTGAAAAGGTTTTGCAGGAAGTCGTAAATCGCCTGGCGCTTTCGCGCGTGATGTCTTCGTTTCTTCTGTTGTTGTTTGCCAAGGGACGCATCGGTTTTTTGCGCAGCATTAATGAATTCTATCAAAAACTGGCCGATGACTTAAAGGGCGTGGCGCGTGCCACCCTGGTTTCAGCTATGGGACTTTCTTCCGAAACCATTGAAAAAGTCCGCAACGCCCTGTCGACCATGACCGGCAGGGAGGTTGTTCTTGAAGTTGCTGAAGACCCGGGCCTGATCGGCGGCATCGTCACGAAGATTGGGGATCTCGTTTTGGACGGCAGTATCAAGACCCAATTACTCAACATGAGAGAATCTTTAAAAAGGGGTGAGCGTGTCTAATGGAATTAAGAGCTGAAGAAATAAGTCAAATCATTCGGGAGCAGATTACGGATTATGACAAGAAGGTTGAATTAAGCGAAACCGGCGTTGTCTTGTCGGTCGGGGATGGCATCGCCAGGGTCTATGGCCTCGAGAAGGTCATGGCGATGGAACTGGTTGAATTTCCCGGAAACATCCTGGGGCTGGTGCTCAACCTTGAAGAAGACAATGTGGGTGTTGCCGTTATGGGAGAAGACATCCATATCAAGGAAGGTGATATGGTCAAGCGTACCGGACGTATCGCCCAGGTTCCCGTCGGCGAGGCGGTTCTCGGCCGAGTGGTCTCAGCAGTGGGTGAACCCATTGACGGCAAGGGACCCATTGATGCCAAGGAATTCCGCCGGGTTGAAATGGTCGCACCGGGTGTCATTGCCAGAAAAAGCGTTCATGAACCGATATATACCGGTCTCAAGGCCATTGATGCCATGACGCCGGTGGGACGCGGCCAGCGCGAGCTTATCATCGGCGATCGCCAGATCGGAAAAACAGCCGTGGCGATCGACGCGATTTTGAGCCAGAAGGGGCGTGGGGTATATTGTATTTATGTTGCCTGCGGCCAGAAAAAGTCAACGGTTGCCCAAGTCGTGGCAGTTCTCGAAAAGCATCGGGCCATGGAATATACCACGGTCGTGGCGGCCTGCGCCAGCGATCCGGCCACCCTGCAATACATCGCACCATATGCCGGATGCGCCATGGGTGAATATTTCCGCGACAGCAAACGGCATGCCCTGATTATATACGACGATCTTTCCAAACAGGCGGTTGCTTATCGGCAGGTATCCCTGCTCTTAAGACGTCCGCCCGGACGGGAGGCCTTCCCCGGTGATATTTTCTACAACCACTCACGCCTGCTGGAACGCGCAGCCAAATTAAACGATGAATTGGGTGCGGGTTCACTGACCGCGCTGCCGATTATTGAAACCCAGGCCGGAGACGTTTCAGCCTACATTCCGACTAACGTTATTTCCATTACCGATGGCCAGATATATCTGGAACCAAGCCTTTTCTTTGCCGGTGTTCGGCCGGCCATCAACGTGGGCCTGTCGGTTTCCAGGGTCGGCGGCTCCGCCCAGGTGAAAGCCATGAAGCAGGTGGCGGGGACTTTGCGGCTCGATTTGGCCCAATACAGAGAACTGGAAGCCTTTGCCGCTTTCGGCAGTGATCTGGATGCATCCACGCAGCGACAACTGACCCGCGGCGCCCGACTGGTTGAACTGTTGAAACAACCGCAATATCAGCCATTGCCGCTGGAAAAGCAGGTTTGCATACTGTTCGCCGGCACCAAGGGTTATCTCGATAAGTACCCATTGAATGTTCTGGCGAAATATGAAGCCGGCCTGTTTCCGTTTATCGATGAGCGCTACCCCCGGATATTTTCCGAAATCGCCGAGAAGGAAGTCATTTCGGAAGATCTGGAAAAAGTGCTGACGGAAGCGTTGAAAGCCTATGACGAGGAATTTAAGGATACCATCAAATAGCGGCGTTCGGTTATTGTTCTTCTATGGGCGTCGGCAGGGTGGCAACTCCGAACCCGAGTCACGTTTTGTTGTGATTCCAATTATGTTCCATAAAGGCTGTGGTGTATGACAACGTTAAAAGATGTTAAGACGAAGATCTCCGCGGTAAAAAAAACCAAACAGATAACACGGGCTATGAACATGGTGGCAGCCTCGCGGCTGCGCGGCGCCCAGCAACATATGGAGGGGTTTCGACCCTACGCCAGAAAGTTTGCGGAAGTTTTGGGCAGTCTGGCCGAAAAGTCCGGTGAAGAAGCAAGCCCCTTACTGGTGCCCCGCGATGAGGTTCAATCGGTCCATTTGATTTTATGTACCTCCGACAGGGGGCTATGCGGCGGGTTTAACACCAACCTCATTTCGATGGCTGAAACCTTTCTAAAGGAAAAATCCGGGCAAAATCTAAAAATTTCATTTACATGCTTCGGCAAGAAGGGAAGAAACTGGTGCCGCAAAAACAAATTGGCTATCGCCGACGAGCACCTGGGCGTTATCGGGGGCAGGATTGTCTTTAATGTCGCTGTCACTTCCGGTCGCAAGATGGTGGAAGACTATCTGAAAAACACCTATGATGAGGTTTTTATCATTTACTCGGAATTTGTCAGTGTGGGGCGCCAGCAGCCTACCCTGAAGCAGATCCTGCCGATTCCTCCGATCCTGCCGGTTGCCGAGGAGGCTGCTGCTGATAAACCGTATATGCCGGAGCATATCTGCGAGCCGTCTCCCGAAGAACTGCTGGATGAATTGCTGCCGAGAAATGTTTATGTACAGTTGTACCGGGCCCTGCTGGAGACATCAACCAGCGAACACGCCGCCCGCATGACGGCAATGGACAACGCCACCAAGGCCTGTAATGACATGATTGAAGACCTTACCCTGGCCTATAATAAAGCCCGTCAGGCGGCTATAACGGCAGAGCTGATGGATATCGTGGGCGGTGCTGAAGCGCTTAAAGGATAAGAAATTAAATTACCGCATATTGTTTGATAGGAGGTCGATAAATGGGTGATAATATCGGAAAGATAACGCAGGTGATCGGACCTGTTGTTGATGTGGAATTTGCGCAGGGAAAGCTGCCGACAATTTATACCGCGCTGCTGATCACAAACCCGACGATCAGCGAAGAACCGGATAATCTGGTTGTTGAGGTTGCGCAGCATCTGGGCGATAATGTGGTCCGCACCATTGCCATGGATGTGACTGATGGTCTGATGCGGGGACAGCCCGTCAAAGATACCGGCAAACCCATCATGGTGCCTGTCGGTGAAGCCGGACTGGGACGTGTTCTGAATGTGGTCGGCAGGCCTGTGGATGGCCTGGGACCGGTCAGTCAGGAAAAAATGATGCCGATACACCGGGAAGCCCCCAAATTCACCGAGCAGGATACGACGGTTCGGGTTCTTGAAACCGGGGTAAAAGTTATCGACCTGCTGGTACCGTTTCCCCGTGGTGGGAAAATGGGCATGTTCGGCGGCGCCGGTGTCGGCAAAACGGTTATCATGATGGAAATGGTTCACAATATTGCCATGCAGCACGGAGGGATTTCAGTTTTTGCCGGTGTCGGTGAACGCACCCGTGAAGGAAATGACCTCTATCATGAAATGAAAGATTCCGGGGTATTGCCCAAAGCGGCCCTGATCTATGGACAGATGACCGAACCGCCGGGCGCACGGGCGCGGGTGGCGCTTTCCGCATTGACCGCTGCTGAGTATTATCGGGATGAAGAAGGCCAGGATGTTCTCATTTTTATTGATAATATTTTCCGATTTACCCAAGCAGGTTCTGAAGTTTCAGCACTGCTCGGGCGCATGCCTTCGGCGGTTGGGTACCAACCGACACTGGCGGTTGATCTGGGTGAACTGCAGGAACGGATTACTTCAACCGATAAAGGGTCCATTACAGCGGTTCAGTGTGTCTATGTTCCGGCCGACGACCTGACAGACCCTGCGCCGGCAACGACGTTTGCACATTTGGACGGAACGGTCGTGTTGTCGCGGCAAATCGTTGAACTGGGGATTTATCCGGCCGTTGATCCGCTGGACTCCACCTCAAGAATACTGGATGCGGCCTATATCGGGGATGAACATTACCGGGTTGCCCGCGACGTCCAGAAGATATTGCAGAAGTATAAGGAATTGCAGGATATAATTGCTATTTTGGGAATTGAGGAGTTGTCGGATGAAGACAAGATAACGGTTTCTCGGGCTCGAAAAATGCAGCGTTTTCTGTCGCAACCTTTCCATGTGGCCGAGGCGTTTACGGGCAAAAGCGGCAAATATGTCAAAATTGAAGATACCATCAGAGGGTTTAAGGAAATATGTGAAGGCAAACACGATGATCTTCCGGAGCAGGCTTTTTACATGGTGGGCGGCATTGAAGAAGTGGCCGAAAAAGCCAAACAGATGTCTGATGGTCAATAGGCGCATGAGGAAGAAGGTATGGCTGCTGGAAATATTAAATTAGAGATTGTCACGCCCGAAAAGGTTGTTGTCAGCGAGGATGCCCGGATTGTAATGGCGCCGGGGGCCATTGGTGAATTCGGCGTTCTGATCGGGCATACGCCTTTTATGGCCACGCTCAAACTGGGAACCATCCGCTATGTTGACGCAAACGGCAAGGAACGATTCGTTTTTATCAGCGAAGGGTTTGCAGAAGCCCTGCCCGACAAAGTGACCATATTGGCCGAATCGGCCGAACGAAGGTCTCAGATCGATGCTGAACGGGCAAAATCCGCTCTGCAGCGCGCTCAGGAAAGACTGGCAAAAGAAGATGATCGAACGATCGACAAAGAAAGAGCCCGGGCTGCCATGGAAAGGGCACTGCACCGGCTTAAGATTGCAGCGGTGAGGACCTCGTGACCTGAGAATTGGGCAACGATGGCGCTGATTTTATCCGGATGGTTTCTGAGACAGGGAAAGCGCGTGTGATGGGATCAAAAAGGGCAGACCGGAAAGCGGTCTGCCCTTTTAGCTCTGTCAGGGATTGAACAGGCGAGAGGATGCTTTATATGAAAAGAAATAATCTCGACGTCGCCGTTATCATTCTGGCTGCTGGTTTGGGCAAACGAATGCAGTCGGACATGGCCAAGGTTTTGCACGAGGTGCAGGGCCGTCCGATGATTCGGTATGTCGTTGAAGCGGCTCGGACGATCGCCGGAAAAAATGTGATCGTTGTAGTCGGCCACCAGGCTCAAAAAGTCATGGAAACTGTTTCGGCCTGTGCGGAAGTGTCGTTTGCATTTCAGGAAAAACAGTTGGGGACCGGGCATGCAGTTTTGTGCGCGTTTGAGTATGTACCGGACTACGTGAGCGAGATTGTGATTTTATGTGGAGATGTCCCGATGGTGAGGGCGTCAACGGTTCAACGTCTTCTTGATGATCATAAGGCCGCCAAACGAGATTTATCTCTTTTAGCGGTAACGGTCGACAATCCCAAGGGGTATGGCCGGGTCATGGTTGATCAAAACCGCCGCCTGATCAGGATTGTAGAGGAAGCGGACGCGACCCCCGAACAAAAAAAGATCCGAACGGTGAATTCCGGGATTTACTGCGTCGCCAAAAAATTTTTAAAGGATTCACTGCGGCAGCTGAAGCCGGATAACATTCAGGGAGAGCTTTATCTGACCGATATCATTGAAATCGGGCATAAGGGAAATCATGCCGTGGGGGTATTGTCCGGCGATGATGGCGAGGAAGTCATGGGAATCAACAGCTATCCGGATTTGCTCGCGGCTGAGAGGGTCATGCGCCTGCGGATGTCTAAAACTTCTTGACTTTAAGCCAAATGAAAGATTATATTAAGGAAAAAGAAATTGAGGGGGAGGATTGGATAACGAACTCATATTGCGGCAATTCGATGAGATAGAAAAGAAAGTTGAAAAATTATTAAATTCTTTTCAGGCGCTTGAAGCTACAAATGGCGAGTTGCAACATAAAATAGAAAGTTTAAATGCAGAGCTTCAGAACCGGATTGCGGCCGAAGAAAAGTATGCAAAGGAGAGGGACCTGATCCGTCTAAAAATTGATGGCCTATTGGGTAAATTGGAGGATATTGCAGAGGCAAGCAAATAGTGATCGGCAATTCTTGGATTAGGAAGGGATGTATTGGAACGGATTGTTACCATACAACTTTTTGGGCGTGCATATACGTTTAAAGTTGAATCTGATGGTGCAAAAGCCAGGGAGGTTGCCGATTATCTGGTCAAGGAAGTGGCCAAGGTTGAAGGCAAGCATACGAACCAGACATCAGACATATCAAAACTCGCGATATTGATTTCTGCGGCGCTGAATATAACCAGTGAACATGTGGAATTGAAACGGAATCAGTCCATATTATTGCGGGATATTTATGAAAGGTCTGCGAACCTGATTCGATTGTTAGACCAAACGGTTCCCTGAATGGTTTCGGGTTCATACCTGATTTCAGGCAATCGGCTTGTCAGATCATGAATAAATGGGAACCTTCTGAATCCCGGCATTGAAAGACTGCTCCCTGCTGCCTCCAAACGTGTTGATGTGAAAAGTTCCGCATCCGAACGATTTAAAAATAGGTGAGCCCCTGCCGTGTTCGTGATTGGAAGTTGTTCTTTGACCCAACATTCACAGAACGGGAACCTGCCTTAGTTTCGGTGTGCAAGTTCTGCTCGTACAGAAAAGCCTGAAGAAACTACAAGGTGCCCAAATCAAAAATTGGCTCAAAGGCCTGCCAACACGGCACTGTGGTGGGGGTACACTTGCCGGATTTTATCACAAAAACCGATGCCGACCATCACAGTTTCAGGGTAAGCCATAAATAGGTTTTAAAAGGGTCATTACCCTCCATCGTGTTGCCGACGATCCTGTTCTCAACTCCTTCAATCCAATATTTTTCCGTTTTTATAAGTGACAGACATTTCCGCATAAGTGTGGCGGTACGTCCATAGATGGAATTGTTTTCATCGATTGTTCTTTATCAAACCAACAGGATAACAGGCCTTCGGGAGAAATATGATGAATGAGTTTAATATAATATTGATTTTGATGGGCTTTGCTGCCGGATTTCTGATTGCATATTGGGTTAAGGGAAAAATTGTTTCGCAAAAAATTATCGCAGCCCAATTGGAAGCGGAGCGGATCCTGGCGGACGCAAAACTCAGATCCGAGACGATCATCAGAGAGGCCAAGCTGGAAGTCAAAGACAAGCTTTTCAAGATGAAAAGTGAATTTGATGCCGAAACCAAGGAAACACGCGCTGAGATCAAAAGACTTGAGAAGCGATTAATAACAAAAGAAGAAAATATTGATCGCAAAAATGACCAGTTTGAGGCCCGGGAACAGGAGATAGCCCAAAAGGTAAAAAGGTTAAATGATCGCGAAAGCGAAATCAAAAAAATGGAAGCAAGGTTTGATGAACTGATTTCAGAACAGAAAAATCAGCTTGAGAAAATTTCCGGGTTGACCGCCGAACAGGCCAAGGAACTGCTCATCCGGGCAATGGAAAATGATGCCCGCTATGAAGGGGCCAAACTGATCAAGCGGATTGAGACTGAGACGAAAGAAGAGGCCGACAAAAAGGCCAAAAAGATCATTTCGACTGCTATCCAGCGGTATGCGGGTGATTTTGTGGCTGAACGAACCGTGTCGGTGGTGCCGCTTCCCAATGATGAGATGAAGGGACGCATCATCGGCCGGGAAGGTCGCAACATTCGCGCCCTCGAAGCGGCAACGGGGATAGATCTGATCATCGACGATACGCCGGAAGCGGTCATTCTTTCGGGATTCAATCCGGTCCGGCGGGAAGTTGCGCGCCTGTCGCTGCTGCGATTGATTTCCGACGGACGCATCCATCCGGCTCGAATCGAAGATGTCGTCAAAAAAGTGGAACAGGAAGTGGATCAGACCATCAAGGAAGCCGGCGAACAGGCTGCTTTTGATTTGGGTGTTCACGGCCTTAACATCGAGTTGATCAAACTGGTGGGGCGCTTAAAGTTTCGGACAAGCTATGCCCAGAATGTTCTGCAGCATTCCGTTGAAGTCGGCTTTCTCAGCGGCATCATGGCATCTGAATTGGGATTGAATCAGAAACAGGCAAGACGTATGGGGCTTTTGCATGATTTGGGAAAAGCCGTCGATCACGAAGTTGAAGGGCCGCATGCCTTAATCGGTTCCAAACTTGCGAAAAAATATGGCGAATCCGCCAAGATCGTTCATGCCATTGCCGCCCACCATGAAGACGTTCCCCCGGCAACGGTCTATGCCTTGCTGACCCAGGCAGCCGACGGGCTTTCAGGCGCCCGGCCAGGTGCACGCAAGGAACTTCTCGAGAATTATGTTAAACGACTGGAAGATCTTGAAAAAATATCGAATTCATTTCGAGGTGTTTCAAATTCCTATGCGATTCAAGCCGGCAGAGAAATACGGGTTATTGTGGAAAGCGGCACGGTGTCCGATGAAGAAGCGGTGTTGCTCAGCAAAGATATCGTCAAAAAAATTGAAGAGTCGTTAACTTTTCCCGGGCAGATTAAAGTGACGGTGATCCGGGAAACAAGGGCTGTCGGATATGCAAATAAATAAGGTGAGGCGCAAATGACCCACGTGATTGACATTCTCAGGGAGCGGGGCTTTGTTGAACAATTCACCCATGGGGCTGAGTTGGATGAATTTGCGGCACGCCGGGGAGGGACCTGCTACATCGGCTTCGACCCCACTGCTGCGAGCCTGCATATCGGGAGTCTGGTTCCGATTATGGCGCTTGCGCATATGCAGCGAGAGGGACACCGGCCCATCGCTCTTATCGGGGGAGGGACCGGACTGGTTGGAGACCCCAGCGGCAAAACCGAGATGAGACAGCTGCTGACGCCGCAAAAGGTTGCTGAAAATGCCGTTGGGATTAAAAAACAACTGTCGCGATTTATCAATTTTAAGGACGCCCGGGCGTTGCTGCTGAACAACGCCGATTGGCTGACGAAGCTGGAATACATACCGTTTCTGCGGGATATCGGACGGCATTTCAGCGTCAACCGGATGATCAAAGCCGAAAGCTATAAAATGCGCCTGGATTCTGAAGAGGGCCTTAACTTTATCGAATTCAACTACATGCTCTTGCAGGCTTATGATTATCTGGAACTCTTTGACCAGTATGATTGCCGGCTGCAGATGGGGGGCGCCGACCAGTGGGGAAATATTGTGGCGGGAATTGAATTGGTTCGAAAGATGCGCCAGCAGACGGTGTTCGGCGTTACCTTCCCGCTGATCACTACCAGCAGCGGAATCAAAATGGGGAAAACCCATAAAGGGGCTGTCTGGCTGGATCCCGAACGGACTCCTCCCTATGAATATTATCAATACTGGATCAATACCGATGACCGGGATGTCGCCCGTTTTATGGCCCTGTTTACATTTTTACCGATGGCAGAGATCAATGCGATTCAGCCTCTGGCCGGGGCGGAATTAAACGATGCCAAGGCTGTCCTGGCCTACGAGGCAACGGCTTTGGCCCATGGCCGCAAAGAGGCTCTTAAAGCATATCAGGCCGCCCTGACCATGTTCGGCGCACGCGTCGTGCCGGATAAGATTATGCCGTCCAGCACGATACCACGCGGCAGCGCACCGGCCGATGATATATCCGTGCCGCAGTCGTATGTGGCCGAGGACCGGGTCCGTGAGGGTATCCCGGCGTTTAAGATCTTTCAAAGCGTCGGGCTGGCCGCTTCCGGCGGTTCCGCCAGGAGGCTGATTGAACAGGGCGGGGCCTATCTCAACGGGGAACGCCTCACGTCGGCCGACCGGCTGGTGACTCTCAGGGACGCTGTCGATTCAGAAATATTGTTGCGGGCAGGCAAGAAAAGGTTTCATAAAATAAAGATTAAAATATCATAAAATAATGCTTGACAATTACCGATAATAAGAATTATAAATACTTTTTTCACACGATAAACCAATCGGTTAATCCGCACGTGAAAAAAAGATGATCTTTTAAAAAATTATAGTTGACATTCACCCAAAGCAAGTGTATTGAACGGTTTCTTTTTAGAGACGGTAATACGGGTCTTTAAAAAGAAAATTTTTTTTGGAGTCGGGTGAAAAAAACAGTTGACAAAAGAAACTGACCGGCTATAATAAGATTGCATTGTTCTCTCTGGAATAAAGCTGAAATTTTAAAGCAATTCATTTCAGCATCTTGATCTTTGAAAACTAAATAGTGATGTAAATGAGTTGGGTCCACGTTAATTAAGGTTGTTTATTTATAGACAGCTTTTTGAGTATAATTGGAGAGTTTGATCCTGGCTCAGAATGAACGCTGGCGGCGTGCTTAACACATGCAAGTCGTACGAGAACTCTTTAGCTTGCTAAAGATAGTAAAGTGGCGTACGGGTGAGTAACACGTGGGTAATCTACCTCCGAATTGGGGATAACATTGCGAAAGCGATGCTAATACCGGATAATATCTTTTTAGCCCCGGCTTTAAAGATCAAAGGTGGTCACTACATGTAAACTACTGTTTGGAGATGAGCCCGCGCACCATTAGCTTGTTGGTAGGGTAATGGCCTACCAAGGCTTCGATGGTTAGCTGGTCTGAGAGGATGATCAGCCACACTGGAACTGACACACGGTCCAGACTCCTACGGGAGGCAGCAGTGAGGAATTTTGCGCAATGGGGGAAACCCTGACGC
>Ga0209164_1000488_pt1 | contig 91858 bp, 74 predicted proteins | sample MTBNYHSulfiMetaG_FD_187458 | JGI IMG/M metagenome (GOLD analysis project Ga0209164, IMG submission 187458) | Enrichment culture microbial communities from rom New York Harbor, USA that are MTBE-degrading - MTBE-NYH (New York Harbor Sulfidogenic)... | ecosystem: Environmental > Aquatic > Marine >... | reverse complement strand
AAGAGGATATACCCCAGGAATTTAAAGACATTATGAATGATCAGAGAAGCAAGCTTATTAGTTTTAAGGATAAATATAACAAGAGTGAAATAAGTCCGTTTGAGATTATTTAATTATTTTTTATAAAATAAATTTGGGGTGCTTATTATAGGGAGTGTTTGTCAACACTCCCTATAATAAGCACCCCAAATTTATTTATACTATATAAAATTAAACTTAATAAATAAAATAATTATGTAAATAAATATTTTATTGTTTATTCTTGATTATTTTTTTATACTAATTAATGATAAAAGGTATATTTAAATAGTATTTATCTTATGGAAGAAAAAATAAATATTATTGATGATTATAAAATACTCATTGTTGATGATGATGAAGGATTAAATAGATTAATTAAAAAAAGACTGGAAAGAGAAAATATAAATGTAAGTATTGTTAAAAATGGTAAAGATGCTTTAAATAAAATTTATAAAAGTAATAATTATATATTACTTCTTGATTATAAATTACCGGATATGAATGCATCGGAAATTTTAGATATTTTAAATGATAAAAATATTGAAATTACTTTTATAATCATGACAGGCCTTGATGATGTTAATATAGCAATCGATATGTTAAAATCAGGCGCTAAAGATTTTTTAATTAAAAATGCAGACTTTATAAACCTACTCCCATCTGTAGTTAAAAGAGTTATAAATGAACTCAGTAATGAAAAGAAGCTTCATATAGCAGAGGATACATTAAAAAAAAGTGAAAACAGATATAGAGGAATTGTTGAAAATATCCCTTTATTAATTTGCAGATTTAATCCTGAAAATGGCATTATTACTTTTGTTAATAATTCTACCTGTAAATATTTTTCCAAATCAATAGAAGAATTAAAAAATTTAAGTTTTTATTCTTTAATGGATGATAAGGATTCAGCTAAATTCAAAAAAAATATCAAAAAATTAGAAAATGAATTTTCTACTACTGTTTATGAAAATATAGTTAATACACCCAATGGTCAAAGATGGCAGAGATGGATAATACAACCTATTTTTAGTGAAGATGGATATAAAGAAGAATATCAGGCAATCGGAGAGGATATAACTGAAAGAAAAAGGACTCTTAATGAATTAATGATCAGTGAGTCGAAATTTAAAGAATTATTTAATAATATGAGCAGCGGCGTATCCGTATATCGGAGTATTAATAATGGAGAGGATTTTGTTTTTGTTGATTTTAACGAATCCGCTGAAAATATAGAAAATATTAAAAAAGATTCTATTTTAGGAAAAAGTGTTTTAAGTGTATTCCCTAATATTAGAGAATTTGGTTTGTTTGATGTATATAAGAGGGTTTATTCTACTGGAATCCCTGAGCATCATCCTGTAAGTTTTTATAATGATAGTCGTACAAGCGGCTGGCGTGAAAATTATGTATATAAACTTGCAACAGGTGAGATTGTTTCGATATTTAATGATGTAACGGAGAAAAAAATTGCAGAACAGAAAATTTTAGACTCAGAAAAAAAATTAAGAAATTTAATGGAAACAATACCAATAGGCATTGCTTTGACAAATCCGGAAGGAGATATATTGGAAGTAAACTCTTTTGCATTACATATGTTTGGTTATGATTCATTAAACGAAGTAAATAATTTAAATGCTGCATTTAGTTATGAAGATAAGGATAGAAGAGAAGATTTTCTTAAGGAATTATTAAAAAAAGGAAGAGTAAAAAATTTTGAAACTCGTTTTATAAAAAGAGACGGTACTATTTTTTGGGTGTTGATTGATTCGATTATTCAAAAAAAACAGGATGGTAAAATACAACTTATAAATGTATTTCAAGATATTACTGAGATTAAAATGGCGGAAGAGGAAGCAAGGATAAAGGAGCTTCAATTAATACAAACAGAAAAAATGGCTTCCATGGGAGTACTTTTATCAGGGATTGCTCATGAGATAAATAATCCAAATAATTTTATTCTTTTAAATTCTTCAATTGTTAAGGATTTATGGAATGAAATCGTACCGATTTTAGATAAGCATAATAAAGAAATAAATAATTTTAAATTAAGCAGTATGCCATATGAAGAAGTCAGAAAAGAAATGAAGGATATTTTAGATGGTTTGATTTATGGGGCAAACAGAATAAAAAATATAATTGAAAATATTAAGGATTTTATTAGACCTGATACCGGAAAATGGGATCAGCTTATTGATATTAATAATATTATAAAATCTGCAATTGTAATTACAAATAATATTATAACAAAATCAACTGATAATTTTAAGATAACATTCGACAAAAAAGTTCCGCTTATTAAAGGGAATGCTCAACAATTAGAACAGGTTATTATTAATTTAGTTGTAAATGCATGTCAGTCTTTAAAAACAAAAAAAGATGGTATTAAGATTATTACTTTTTTTAATGAGGAAGAAAATAAAATAATGATTAAAATCGAAGATGAGGGAGTTGGAATATCCCAGGAAGATTTAAAAAAAATTATTGATCCTTTTTTTACTACCAAGATTGAGTCAGGCGGTACAGGGCTTGGTTTATCAATTTCATATAATATTATAAAAAAATTTAACGGGGAATTAAATTTTGAGTCAAATAAGGATGCCGGTACAATTGTATCGATAATTTTACCGGTAAATTTATAATTAAAAAAGGGTTTTTATGGCAGAAACATTATATCCGTTAAAACCAATTTTTATGATTGATGATGAAGAAAATTTTCTTAAAAGTGCAAGTTTTATATTAAAATCAAACGGTATAAATAATATTATGTTATCCAGTGATAGTGAAGCAGCATTAACATTACTGTATAAAAATGAGTATTCATTGATTCTCCTGGATTTAAATATGCCTAAGATAGCAGGTGTAGACATATTAAAAAAAATTGTTGTAGATTTTCCTCAAATACCAGTTGTTATTCTTACAGCTGAAATGCGGATAGAAAAGGCGGTAGAATGTATAAAAGAGGGAGCATATGATTATATTGTTAAACCAGTAGATAAAAATAAACTTTTAACTATGATAAGGAATATAATAAATCTCAATGAAATCAGAGATGAAAATGAATTGTTAAAAAGACAAATTGTTATGAAAAAATCGGATGAGCTTTTTAACAGTTTTTATGAAATTATTACAAATAATGATGAAATGAAATCAATTTTTAAATATGCAGATGCAATTGCCAGGACAAATCTGCCTGTATTAATAACAGGTGAAACAGGGACTGGAAAAGAATTACTTGCAAAAGCAATTCATAGGATTAGCGGAAGAGAAGGTAAATTTGTACCAATCAATATTTCCGGTATAGATGACACAATGATTTCTGATACATTATTTGGCCATAAAAGAGGCAGTTTTACCGGATCCGTAGAGCCCAGAAAAGGTTTATTAGAGCAGGCATCAAACGGTACATTATTTTTAGATGAAATTGGAGACCTTGACCTAAACTCACAAATTAAATTGTTAAGGGTTTTACAGGAGAGAATGTTTTATCCTATCGGTTCTGATGTTGAGGTTATTGTTGATGTTAGATTTATTTTTGCTACTAATCAGGAAATAGAAAAACTTATTATTGCAAACAAAATCAGAAAAGATTTTTATTATAGATTGCAGTCCCATCATATTCATCTGCCTCCTCTCAGGGATAGAAAAGATGATATACCTTTATTAATAGAATATTTTTTTGAGAAAGCTTCAAAAGATTTAAATAAAAAAAAACCTTCATATCCTAAAGAATTAATAACGATTTTAAATAATTATAATTTTCCGGGTAATATAAGAGAACTTGGGGGAATGATTAACGATGCTTTAAGCATGCATAATAAAGGAATAATATCTTTAAAGTCGTTTTATGAAAAAATCAATTTAAGTGGTGTTAAAACTGGCGAGTATATACATAATGGAAAAAATATACAAAACATTGAAATTAATACCGGATTACCTGATAAATTTCTAACATTAAAAGAAATTGAAAAATACTGGATAAAAAAAGCTCTGGAAAAAGCCGACGGTAATCAAACTATTGCTGCAAAACTTTTAGGTATTTCAAGAAGAGCTTTAAATAATAGATTAAACAGAGATAAGCAATTTAAAGATCAGTAAAAAAAGGGTGCCACAATATTGCAGTAAGCCACAAATTTTCTCATCAGTTGTAAATTGTTATTATTTAAGAAATTAAGCACAAATAATTTATTGCTGCTTACCTAATCTAGACAATACTTTTGGAATCCCTCTTTTATATACGTTTAAAATACATTTTTTTACCGTAAAATGATTAAAAAATACAAGAAATATATCACTTTTTAAGTTAAATAATAATCAAAATGGCATAAATAATGCTAAATAAATTTGCAGGTTTATAAGGGCAGCATATGAAGAGTAAACATATTTTCATTATTGAGGATGAGAAAAACTTACTGAAGAGTATTAAATTTATTTTACTGGCAAATGATTATGATGTGTCAACCGCGTTTAATGGAAAAGAGGGATTAGATGATATAATTAATCATGTTAACAGCGGTAAAAAAATTGATTTAATTATAACTGATATTGTAATGCCGGGGATGAACGGTTTAGATGTGATTAGAGAATTAAGAAATAATGGTATAGATATCCCAACGATTGTAATTACAGCTCATAGTAATATAGATAATGTCAAAGAAATATTTCAATCAGGATGTTTTCTTATTATTGATAAACCGTTTGATAAAAAAATATTGCTTGATAGCATAAACGATTTTTTTGAGAGTGATAATACTGAAGTGCCTCACAATATTATGTGTTTTTAAATATTGATAAAGGAGTTAAACATGAAAAGAAAATTTAAAGTTTATATGCCGGGTGGAGAATTAACACTATTGAAAATAGGATATTTAACATATTCTGATGAAAGAATCATATTGGTTGAAGCTGATTCATTATTTGATGTTTATAAAAAATATCCTAATGCAAAAAAAATAAAGGAAATCGATGGAATTGAAATATTAAAAAATAGCATTTTATTTAAAAATAGAAATTTAGGATATTTTTTTTAAAAGAGAGGGGAAGTAATGTCTAATATATTAAAAATTAAAGATGAGATCAATGATGAGGAATTTATAAATATAACCAGGATTGTAGAAAGAGAAATATATATTGATTTAAAAGAAAAAGATTTTTTAACAACAAAAGAGATTAAAATGCTGAATATGTTGACAAATATTGGAAAGATAGTTAATTTGTTAAATGCAAATAATAAGATAGAAAAATTATTAAAATATTTAAATTATCAGGGCATTTATTTTATAAATAATTAGGAAGTTGATATAATTTTATTTAGATTAACATATGAAAAATATTAATGCTAATATCAATTATAAATTTTATTCTGAAAATTATCTTGAATTTAATAAAAATAAATTGAAATTATTATATTTTATTAGGAATGATATAAAAAAATTAGAGGAATATATTGAGAATTTTTATATAAAAAATTAAAATATAATATTATATAATAATAGATTTTTTTTTGAAAAAAAGATATTATAAATGATAAGATGAATAATGATATTAATATACTTTTCATAGATGATTCTCAAATAATTAGAAACCTTATAGGTAAATATCTCAAAAGTATGAATTATAATGTAGTAACTGCTGAAGACGGTAGAAAAGGTATTGAATTTTTCAATGAAAAGACCTTTGATCTTGTTTTAACAGATCTTAAAATGCCTCATATGAATGGATTTGAGGTATTATCTCATATAAAAAGTATTGATTCCGATATTCCTGTTATTATTATTTCCGGTGAAGGTGAAATCAGAGATGTAATAGAAGCCTTACATTTAGGAGCATGGGACTATATTACCAAACCTGTTGAAGATTTAAAAATTATAGATTATGCTATTAAGCAATGTCTGGAAAAATCAGATTTAATAAAAAAGAATAGAATTTATGAAAAAGACTTGGAAGAGCTTGTAAAAAAAAGAACAGAGGAGATAGAATTTGTAAATAAGCAGCTTGAAGATACTATTACGGCAATAGTAAATTCATTAGCTACAATTACTGAAAAAAAAGATAAATATACGGCAGGTCACCAGGAGCGTGTATCAAAGCTTGCTGTCCAGATTGCAAAAGAAATGAAAATGTCGGATAAGATAATATCAGGTATTAAAATTGCCGGATTGCTTCATGATATTGGTAAGATTTATGTTCCCGCCGAAATATTAACAAAGCCATCCATTTTGGATAAATATGAATCAGAAATAATCAAAGAACATTGTAAAATAGGGTATGATATTTTAAAAGAGATTCCTTTTCCGTGGCCGATTGCGGATATTGTTTATCAGCATCATGAAAGGCTTAATGGAAGTGGATATCCTTTGGGTATAAAAGATAATGATATACTTATTGAGTCAAAGATAATAGCTGTTGCCGATGTAGTTGAAGCAATGTCATATCATAGGCCTTATAGACCTGCTTTAGGTATGAAAAAAGCAATAAAAGAGATAAAAGACAATAGAGGTACTTTGTTTTGTACTGTATGCGTAGATGCTTGTTTAAAAATTTATAAAAATGATAATAATATTTTTGCTGAATTATTTAATTAGGAAAATATAAAAATATATTCATAATATGATTTTATACTGTAACTTTTTATAAAATAATAAAATATTAACAGGTGCTTAATTTATGGTTAAAAATTTTGTTTTAGATACAAATGTATTAATTCATAATCCAAACGCAATTTATTCTTTTACGGATAATAATGTTATTATACCTATCACCGTTATTGAAGAACTTGATAGATTTAAAAGTCATAGTGATAAAAAGGGTATGCATGCAAGACAGGTATTGAGAGAGATAGATTCATGTATAAAAAAGGGTGCTTTAAAAAAGGGTGCTAAGATTAAGAATGGCGGAACTCTTAAAATTCATCTTGGATATACAAGTAAAAACATACCTAATATGGATCTTTCTTTAAATGATAATAAAATTTTAAATGTTGCATATGATTTACAGATAAATGGTGAAACGGTTTTTTTTATATCGAAAGATGTTAATGCAAGAATAAAAGCGGAAGCATTAGGTATAAAGGCGAGAGATTATGAAAAGCAAAGAGTAGAGTATGCTTCATTGTATAAGGGATGGAAAGAAGTAATTACAAGTTCTATTGATATTGATGAATTATATAAAGCCAAAGAATTAGAAATGAAAAGTTATACATTTTACAAAAATGAATTTGCGCTTATAAAATCCAATGACACAAAGAATTCCTCTGCGATATGTAAATATGATCATGTAAAAAACAAGCTTTTATTGTTAAAAGATCATTACGATGCTATGGGTATAAAACCTTTAAATCTGGAACAAAAATTTGCGATGGATTTATTACTTAATGATTCAATTAAATTGGTAACACTTGTTGGGCAGGCAGGAACAGGTAAAACATTAATAGCTATCGCAAGCGGACTTGAAAAAACTGTTAATGGTGATAATGTATTTGAAAAAGTATTGGTTGCAAGACCAATTATTCCTTTAGGCAAGGATATAGGTTATTTACCTGGAAGCAAGGATGAAAAATTAGGTTATTGGATGCAGCCGATTTTTGATAATCTGGATTATATATTAAAAAATGCTCATTTTTTAAATATAAAAGATAATCTTGATAATAATAATGTTGATCCTATAAATTTTTTAATAAAGAAGAATATTTTAGAAATAGAGGCTTTAACATATATAAGGGGAAGGAGTATACCAAATCAGTATTTGATTGTTGATGAGGCTCAAAATCTCACTCCTCATGAGATTAAGACAATAATATCAAGGGCAGGGGAAGGTACAAAGATTGTCCTAACAGGCGATCCGGAGCAGATCGATAATCCTTATCTTGATGCCAACTCAAATGGCTTAACATATATTGTAGAAAGACTAAAAGACCAGAATATTGTAGGTCATGTTTTTCTGACAAAGAGCGAGAGGTCCGAGCTTGCTACTTTGGCAGTAGAAAATCTTTAATAAGATATGAAGATTTCTAAATTTTATTTTATTATTTATATTATAAAAATATTCAATATTAATTTAAATTATCAAAACTTCTGTCTATATTCATTTTATATGTTCAATATAATTCTCCAAGATTAGTAATAATAATAGCCTACTTTTACACTTGCAGGTTTATAATTATTTAGAGGGTCATATATTTCATGAATGGCTTCTTCTATGCCGGTTCCCCCGTTATATATCCATGTTGGATCATCAGATACAATATGATTCCAGAGTTTTACATTATCAAGTTTTACTTTGCATTTTCCATCTCCATCATCCCACCAGTAAAATTGAAATTTGGCATATTGATCCCATGAAGTAATATTGGTGCTTGTATCAAGAATTAATAAATTATTGATATATAGTTTAACAGATTTACCGTTTAATCCTTTATCTTTATCCCATACAATATATATATGATGCCAAATATTATTTGTAATTTGATAAACTATATTTGTACGTACACCATTAATATATATATTGATACCGTCAGAATCCCATTCAATATAGAATGCTCCCATACGTATATAAAAAGAATTTCTTGTTTCAAACTCATCTAGTTCATTCATCCAAAATGACAGTGTCCCCTTTCCCAGTATCGAATAATTATTACCCTGTGGATACCAGTAAACATTTGTGTCATCAGGTGTATATCCATAAAAGCAATTATTAAATTTACCAATAGCGTCGATTTCCATGTACTGAGGAGAATAACTGCCATTACCGGATCCAATTTCAGGGGTTATTGCAATATTATTTATATTTTCACATTTACTCCAATAGGCCGGTCTTGGCAGTACAAATTTACCTCTTTGAGGATCTATAAATAATTGATTTGCAGGCGGTGATATTGTTTCGGTTAGATTTTTTGCTTCTGGTATTAGATTAAAGCTTCCATTAATTGCATTAATTCCATCAATAACTATTCTAAAAAATTTACCGGAGTCAAATGAACCGTTGTTGTTGTCATCATAGATATTATATAAACCGATATACAATGACTGGTCATACTGAAAATCATTATTTGTTGTACTTAAAGTCCTGCCTTTATTATTGGTAAGCCATCTTGCAGGGTTATCAAAAGTACCTGTACCATAATCATAATTTTCTGCATCCTCTAAACGTACTTCAATGGCATTGGCTGAACTATTTCCACTGCTACTGCCGTCTCTATTCATATTCATGAATTCATCTTCACTTATCGGTAAGAAATCACAGCTGGTTATTTAAAAAAAAAGGAAAAAAATAATATAAATAATCTATTTAGTTTCATATAAATAAAAAATATAATTATAATAATATAATTCTTGTTTTTATAGTTATTATAGCATAATTTTAGAATTTTTTCAAATTTATCTTTAAATATTACTAAACTTGGATTACATTTCATTATAAGGCAATGATTCATATCAACTTTAGCAGTGCATTATTTTAAAAACTTAAATATTTTATTCCAAATTTTATCATTAACAAATTTAAAAATATTTACATGATCCGCATTTTTAATGCTTATTAAATCAGAGTTTGGGAATAATTTATTCAGCTTTATACTCATTTTATAAGGAACAAGCCTGTCACTTGTACCATGTATAATCATAACAGGTTCATTTATAAATCTTGCTTTCATTTTATTCGAATACCTATCAATCATAAAAAAATACGGCAGTACTTTTACATATTTTTCATGAGCAACATCAGGTGCAGATGTAAATGCCGATACAATTATTAATTTTGATCCTAATTTTCTTTTAATCATTTCAACGGCAACTGCTGCTCCCAATGACCACCCAAATAAATATGTATTATTTTTTTTATAATTATATTTGTTTTGTACATAATTTATGATTATATCACAATCCGAATATATATTTTTCTCTGTAGGTTTATATTTATAGGATAATCCATAACCGGGATATTCTATTAATAATGTACTATATCCATTTTTATAAAATATTTTTGCTATAAATTCAAAATCATTTATTATCGAACCATTCCCATGAAATAATATAACTAATTTATTCCCGTTTTTTGACAATAAACCTATAACTTCTCTACTTTGATTTTTTATTTTTATTTTTATATCATTACCTATACTTGGATAAACACTCGTTTTTTTTCTTAAATATAGTTTTTTTCTAATAGGACCTAAATCATTTTTCTGTTTAGTTAAAACAGGGGGTATCGAGTAGAAAATTATTATTAAAGCTGATAATATTATAATATATTTTCTCTTCATTTAAATACACAATAGCAATTAAACTTGCTGTTATACGGCATTATTGAACATATTTATTTAAAAATATTTCTAAATGAAATATCATTAAAATCCTTATAAATCAATTTTATATCAAATTCTTTCAAAATATCAGTTTTATAATAATCGATTCCTATAAATTCTATATTAAGCTCTTTTGATATTAAATAATCATATTTTCTGTCCCCAACATATATTATTCTGTTAAATTCAGGAATATTATTTCTTATTTTAACCTTTCGGATTGCATCATTAATAATTTCTATTTTTGAAATAAATTTATTTGAAGCAGATATCTCTATATCCTTAATATTAATTTTTGCAGATTTTAATTTAAAAATTGCAGATTCATTCCAGCAGCCTGTAGCAAAACCTAATGTCCAACCTTGAGAATTTTTTATTATTTCTATCATATTATTTGAACCGGGTATCTCATTTATTTTATCCGGGTATAAATCAAAATTTTGTCTTAAATTACTGATGTAAGATCCTATGATAGTATTTACTTCATTATATGAGGGATTCCTTTTAAAATATTGCTGGAATATATCAATAGTAATCCCTAAATCTGTGGCATGTTTATAATTATTCCAATTTGCATCTTTAATATTTATATTAAAAGCATCTTTAAAAGCATTAATAAATGAAATATCATCAAATTCTGTATTTATTAATGTACCGTCAATATCAAACAATATTAAATTCATTTATTATTCTCATATTTTATGCCGGTCAATGACATACAACTCAAATATATCTTAAAAATAGCTTTTAATTATTAAGATGCCTGATAATAAAAATATGTTGCATTCTAAATTTAAAAAATTAATTTAAAATGGATCTAAAATATATAATTAAATGTTATACACTATTGCCAATATAAATTTTATCTACACAACTTAAGCATTCCCGGCAGTCTTAATCTTACTCACCTTCCAGCTTTGTTATATCTGCTATAAAGATATTTTTTAATACTGTATTTAATTCTTCTTCATTTTCGGCTGATGTTACTCTTGCACCGATATTTTTTAAATTAGCAAAAATTTGTGTGTCGATATCAAAGCCTACAAAGCTTACAAGTATATTGTCTGTCAATACAGGGAAGTCTTCCGTATTTTTATTATTGAGATTATTTACTATTGCAGTTAATACCTCTTCCGGTTCCTCTCCAACGGTGTTCTCACCATCAGTAATTACTATCAGGCTTTTAAATATTGTGCCAGACTGGGCAAGGATTTCCGTTCCTCTTTCTAAAGTTTTACCGATAGCTGTTTTATAAGTAGGTTTAAAATTATTCCTGTTGCTGGTTATATTTCTCAGCCTGCTGAAATTAGCATTATTCATTTCAGACATATCAAACAGCACATCAACATCACTTGAAAACCTGATTAATCCTATTTTCATTTTTATACCTTCATTTTTTGCAAGCTTATTGTAATAATCTTCCAAAAAATTTGTAATCTCCGTTAATGATCTAGAAGCTATAATATATTTCTTTTCACTGGGGGACTGCATCGGGGGATCATCCATCGAACCTGAAACATCAATAGCTATCAGTATCGATATACCCAGGTCATCCTGGCTTGTAAGCCCCTTTTTAAAATCATCACTAAATTCCAGATGATACCTGCTGTCATATGATTTTTTATCTTCCTTAAATGATTTTGATATGCCTTGAGAATTTTTATAGCTAGCTAGTTTTTTATTGACCCTGCATAGCATAGGCAGCACAATTAAACCGATAGATACTAAAACAATAGTAATTACAGAACCGCTGCTGTTTTTACTCATACTCACCCCCTTTATGAATAGAAACGTAAAATTTATTAATCTCATTATTAGAGGTTTCAATAGACTCTATTTTACTCATTACATCATCAATCGTATCTTTAGAATACATGTCGGCAGAAACATCATCAGCCAATATTAATACAGCCTGAGCCTGTACGGACTCAAATGAGTTAAAAATTTCTTCATTTAATTTTTCAAAACGTTGTTTTGCACTCTTTAAATTTACTAACTTGTCACCAACGGATTTTAATGAACTGCCCTTTTTAACCAAAAAATCATCAATAAATTTAATCTTTATTGAGTTATTCGCATACTTCTGTATCAGATCATTAAAATTCAGCGCACTTAATCTATAAATCAAACTCTGCTTGCTGGGATTAATATGAGCCTTTTCGATAAGATTTTGTATCTCTTCTCTCGATTTCATGAGACTCTCAATATTCTTTTTATCATTATTAAGGATCATATTATAATATTTTTGCCTGATTTCATTATCAAACATTTCATCAGATATATTTTCATTGTAAAATATATTCCATATAGTATATATTATTGCAGCAGTCGCAGGAATAAATAAAAGAGTAAAAATATTTATAAAAATACCCAGTGAAAATACAACCTTTAAACCAATTATTATTATAAAATAAAAAAGCAGGCTAATTATAAAAAACGGCCTTTTTAAGATTTGGATCATTTGACTAAAAAATCTTTTCATACTTTATCCCTTTATTTTAAGACTATCAATTTTTTCATTAAAATATGTTACAATATCCAAAAATTCCTTCCTGCCCTGAGCTACTCTCGCCGGCTCTATCGGCCTGTCAAGATACTCAACTTCATGTATATCCCCCTTATTTAATATCCAGATCCTGTCTCCAAGATATACCGCTTCGGGGATATCATGAGTGACAAACAGTACTGTAACCTCATTGTCGGGAGCAAGGAATAATATCTCGGCCATAATATCCTGCATTTCCCATCTGATCTTTCTATCCAGGGCGCCAAAAGGTTCATCCATTAATAAAATTTTTGCATCCATGCATAATGATCTTGCAATAGCAACTCTTTGCTGCATCCCTCCGGATAATTGATGAGGATATTTTTTTTCGGCACCTTTAAGACACATTTTTTCTACCCAGTATTGCGCCTTCTCTCTTGCTTTATTTTTACTTACATGCTTAACGTGAACCAAAGGATATGCAATATTATCAATTACATTTAAGAATGGGAATGATGAATACTTCTGGAAGATCATACCCCTATTCATGCCGGGGCCTTCAATTTTTTCCCCAAGAGCATATAACTCACCGCTTGTCGGTTCATAAAGCCCGGCAATCATATTTAAAATAGTTGATTTTCCGCATCCGCTTGGCCCTATTATAGTAATTATCTCTGATTTGCCCTCTATATCATCAATTGTAAAATTGAGATTAGGGATAACAAGATTATCACCGAAGGCTTTTTTTACATTAACGGATTTTAAAATAGGTATGTCTCGGTTTATCTCTTTTTCTCTTTCTTTACTGATTTTCTGAAATTTCTTAAATATTGCCGGATCTATCTCCGGGCTTATATTAATTTTTTCCGGCTCTATACTCATTTAGTTAATTTCCTTTCATGTTTAAAAAAGCCTTTTGAAGCAAGATCAAATAAATATGAAAATAAAAAAGCTAATAATATTATAACAAAAAATATTGCATACATATCCGGTATCTGGAGTCTTCTCTTTCTTGCAATAAAAAGCCAGCCTATACCATTTACAAAATCACTGCCGCCGACATTAATCATCTCAGCAAATATTATATAACCCCATCCGAGTCCGAATATTGCAGAAAAATGCTTCCAGATACGCGGTAATGCTGTCGGTAAATTTACCAAGAAAACAGTCTGCAGTTGTGAGAATCCTAATGTATATGCTGTCTGTAAATATATATCATCTACTTCATCCATCTCTTTCATGACAAGTGCCAGAAGCACAAAAAACATTCCCAGAGATAAAAATACTATCTTCTGTGTTTCCTCTATACCAAGGAATGCCTGTGTTAAAGGTATTAATGCAGCAATTGGTATAAATGTTCCTATTACTAAAAAAGGCATATAAAAAGCCCTGATAACTGCATTACAGCTCATAAAAATGCCGATAAGAAGCGCAAATATTACAACAATACCAAAAGATATTAATTCCCTCCTTAAACTTATCCATACAGCAAAAAATAAAGATTTTTGCCAGACAAATCCTTTACCTTTTGTTCCTTTTAATAAACCAGGTAAAGCCTTTATGATATCAAAAGGGTGCGGCAGTACATTAGGAGACATAACAGGATTCTTATTATTTTTATTTATATAACCTGTACCTGTTAAGATAGTCCAAAGCTTTAATCTGTCTCTTGTATTTATTTTTTTCTTTAATAAATATATATTATTTATTTTATCTTCCTCATAAAATTTTAAAAGATATTCTTTTTTATCAGCACTTGTAATTTTGGATAATATCTTATTATTAAAATCTGATGAATCAATCTTAATCTTAGGTTTTCTGGCTGTTGTAACACCAATCCATAATATTAACAATAATATTATACCTATAGATCCGATAACTATTTTATTAACCGTTGTTATTTTTTTACGAATCCAAATTTTTGCCATATTATTCCCTTTATTAAAAAAGCAGTCTAAAATATTGAACCACTAAGATTTTATAGGATTCTCTAAAAAACTCCAAAATCACCACAAAGATCACGAAGTGCATGAAGAAAAATAAAAATATTTATTATAGCTGTCTAAATAAAATATTATTTTATACTCTTTTTTCTTTTAATCCTTCATACCCTTCTTTGCAAAAAATACTCTTATTAGAAAATCCCTGACAAAATATAAAGAAAAAAATAAAACATAATATTCATTTTATTTATCTTTATATCCTTGCAGTCAGTATTATACTTTAGACTCCTTAAATATCTTCTTCTTATTCAAATGAAATAAATTTTACTTCAACACGCCTGTTCTTTGACTGATCAGTTTGATCCAATGGATTATCCCATCCCATTCCCATAGTTTTAATCCTGTCGGCAGAACATCCGTATTTCTCAATCAAAATCTTTTTTATAAACTCAGCTCTTTTTTTTGATAATAATTTAGCCTGGGTTTTAGCTTCCAGATAAATATTTTGCCCCTGTTTCTTAAATTCTTCTTCCTTGGTTGTATCAAGATGTCCGATAAGCATTACAACTGTTGTCCCCATTACATCCATCTGCTCTGCAATTTTACCTAGCAGTTCTTTATTTTTTACAATTTTATCGGTATTACTGTCAAAATCAAAATCTGTTCTTTGAGCAGGAAAAAACAACTGTAAATCCTCAGCTAAAACTACATTCCTTGACTCAAGATCTGCCATATCAAATGTACCCTTTTTGCTGAATGAGTCTTTAACCCTGTTTTGATGATCTGCAAATAAACCTTTCTCTTTTAATGCCTCCAGTCCTTTTTTATAAATAATTAATTCTGCATCATAATTAGCCTCAGCAGGTAATGTCCCGTCATTTTTATAATACTCCTGGGAAAGAATAAATAATTTATAAGCACTGATAGAATTTTTAAAATCCATAAAATAAAGATTTTCCGCAAAATTAGGTATATGGACATCTTCCAGCATTAATTCTGCTTCATTAGCTCCACCGGGCAGTTCGAATAATTTTGCAACATCACTTAATACCTTCTGCTTATTTATTTGCAAAAGCTCCACGCCTTCCATCATAGACTTATTAAAAGCTTCAAGCATCTCAGGATGTTCATCAGCAAAATCATTCCTAGCAAGATAACAATCTGCAATTAATTGATTGGCGTCCTTGGATGTTATTAATACTCTTGATCCCGGCACATATGATTTTGATTTTGGATCAGTCAGTTCAAAATGAAAGGGTGACCATGTAACACAAACATCTATTTTATTGTCTTTAAAAAATGCTTCATATGCCTGGATGGCATCAGCAGTATATTTTATAATAACCTCACTCGGTTTTATATCAAGCTGGGCAAGCATCCATAACAAGAAAAAATTGGATGGTGTATTTGCAGCAGTTACTATTGTTTTACCCTTTATATCCTTATGGTTTTTTATTGTATCCCTTACAACGATAGCATCTCCTCCGTTAGACCAGTCAAAAAGCCCGAAAACCTTTGGTCTAACCCTTTTATCCTGCCTTAATGTATGGTATAAAAGAGGCAGCATATCCATTGTTGACCAGATAACAGGATTTGATCCGTTAGCAAAATTCTTTAAATGAACCGTAGGATCCTCTTCCCTGAATATCTCTACAACAAATTTTCCGTTTTTATAAAAGGCAGAATCTTTTGATGGCTTAATACCGCCATTAGCTGCAAACAATGCAGAAAAACCGCCCCATGTAACAACCGGTATTTTTAATAACGGTATTGATTCTCCATCTATTGTGATATTTTCAAGTTTATATCCGCTGAAATTTTTTATTACCAATAACTCAGGCTTGGTATCTAGAGCCTCCGTTTTTCCTCCGTCTTTTTTAGCACCTACTTTGCCTTTAATAAAACCAAAATAAACAAATATAACAAGCACTGCAACCAATATAATAATTATAATTGCCGTTAATACTCTTTTATTCATAATAAAATCCTTTTTTAATTAATATATTGTGATATTTAAAAAAATTATTCCCCAATTGCTTTAAGCATAAATTTTGGAGCAACGATTTCCTTAGGATCCACATTAAAATCACCTGCAAGCTTACCTGCTTTCTTATACAGATCACTTGAAAGCTTAAAAAGATTATATGCTGAAAATTCATAATCCGGTGTTAATAATTTTTTCTGCTCTTCCTTGCTCCCAATAATAACATCTCCAAACATTGCCATTACATCATCTTCAGTAATACCAAATAAAGCAGAAATTTCTTTTGCTACTCTTGTCTTATCATTCATCCAGATATCATAACCCTCAACCATAGCTTTGCAAAAAGCATCTAATATTTTCGGATTTTGCTCTACAAAATCAGCCCTTGCTAAAAAAACATCGGCAATTACACCATGCGCCGGACTATCCGGAGCCGTTGTCAAATATAAAATAGATCCGGGGATATATGTATCCTTATTTTTATCTGTTATATCATATATAAAAGGTGACCATGTAACACAGACATCAATACTGTCATCTGCAATATATGCATCTTTAGCGCCAATAGCATCCTCTGTAAAAACCATCTGTATATCATTTGGTCCCAGGTTGTTTTCATTAAGATACCATAATAAAAAAAAATGGGAAGGCTGATACTGAGGCGCTGCAATTTTTTTGCCTTTAAAATCGGCACCGCTCTTTATCTTATCACCTCTTACTATTATACCGTCACCGCCGGCTGAATAATCAAATAAACCGATTACTTTGGGAATTGTTGCTGCATCCTTTGATAATGAATCATAAATTAAAGGTATCATATCCATTGTTGACCATAATATAGGATAATCACCTTTTGCAAAACCTGTTAAATGAAGAGCAGGATCTTCTGCCTGTACAAGCTGAACTTTAAATTTACCGTATTTATAAAAAAGAGAATCCTCATTAGGCTCAGCTCCATTATTTGCAGCAAACATAGCCGCATACCCGCCCCAGGTTACAAGCGGTATTGTAATAACCATTTCTTTCTGTTTCGGACAATTAGTAATAATAGATAAAAATAATATAATAATTAACATTAAAGGAATAATTTTTTTCATATAAAACTCCTAAACATAAATATATCATAAATACTACCATAAATTACCCCTTACTACAATAATTAAAATAAATTATGAATATTGAGTAAAAAAAATTGACCGGTTTTTACTGATACTAAACTAGTTATTTTTATAAAAACAAAAAAACAGGATAAAAATATTTTTATCCTGTTTTTTTAATTTGAGGTGAAATAAATATTATTATTATAGATGAATAATTCTCTGGATAATGAGAATATATATAATATACCATGCCCCAATTGCCATTGCAATTATACCCAGCATAGTCTGGTAACCTGCTAATTTACTTAAAATTTCTTCACCTTTTTTCTTGGCTTCTTCATTCTTACTTAATGCATATTTTGAAATTAATCCATAACCAAGAATAAAACCGATAACCAGCTCAACTAAAGATGTGGCTAACTGTGTAATCCACCATATTGGCCAAGTGCCAAGCCAGCCAAGGTTTAAAATTGTATAAATAACACCCCAGATACCCCAGATAAAAGCACATACTCCAATAATTCCCTGAAAAGGAACTATCATATTCAGCACTTTCTCCGAATCCTTTACAACTTTAGTAACAAGAGATATTGCCGCCAATGCGCCAATAATGATTAAAAATAATCCATAAAGCATAATAAACTCCTTCTTTACAATATTTTTTTTATTTTAAAAATCCCATGATATGCATTCCAAAATAATAATTAAACCATGCATATAAAATATAAAAACTAAAATATAACATATGTAAAACATGTATTATTAATATAAAAGCTAACCTGCAAATAGCCTGTATGATTAATTTTATAATTACTTATGTTTATTTATAATTCTTTCATAATAATATTGTATGGCCTCTTAGCATTGGATTGCCTTTATGGAATTCTTATTTACAATTTATTAATTATTTAAATTAAAGATAGCACCTTTTATTAAAATATCAATTTTTTCTAGTTATTATTTTAATAAAATATATTTTTATATTAATTAAAAAATTATAAATTTTTAAAAATATTTTTATATTGTTAAATAAGGGAAAACTATAAAAAAAAAATCGAATATGCAAAGGTATCTTTTGTGTCAAATTTGTCAACTTATGGGTCAAAATAGTATATTTAATATTATAAATATCAGTCTATTTTTCCAGCTCTGTTGCTTTTTTTAAATCTTCTTCCGCCTTTTTTGTATTACCGGTTTCCCTGTAACACATGCCTCTATAATAATAGGCAGCAACAAATTGCGGATTTAATTTAACAGCCTTATTAAAATCAGAAATAGCTTTATTGTATTCCTTTTTATAATAATAAATTATACCTCTATTCATAAACACCATTATATCATTATATTTAAGTTTAATAGCTTTAGTATAATCATCAATTGCCTTATCAAGCATATTAAGATTATTATAAGCAACACCCCTGTTAAAATATACATCCGGCAGTTTAGGGAATAAATCAATAACCATATTAAAATCCTCAACAGCTCTTTTAAAATATTCTTTTGCCTTATCCATATTATTTTTTTCATCAGCATCTCTGCCCATTAATAAATAAACATTACCTCTATTATAGTACGCTTTATAGCTATTTATATTGATTTCTATTGCCTTTGAGAATGCTTCAATAGCTTCTACATAATTCTTATTATTAGCATGCTTTATACCTTTATGTATAAGCTCAATATCATTCTCAGAAAAAACATAAAATGCTGATAATAAAATAAAAACTAATAAAAAAAATTTTTTCACTATAACTCTCCTAAAAAATACTTTGTATAATATATATTATAATTATTACCAAAAATAAGCGCTAAGTACTCCTACACCACTTTTATAAACATTAATTTTGTAAATTTAAATTATATTAACCTCACTATTATAAAAGTAGTGTGGGATACTGCATTTTTATAAAACATAAGATAATAATTAAAATAATTATATCAATATAATTATTTTGATATAATTTCATTATTCCGGTATTTCTTTGCCTGAAGGATCATTCTTAGGATTGCCCATTTTATCAGCTAATTGTTTCAATAAAACAGCATCGGTAACATGTTCAAATTGATGAGCAGAAGTATGAAGCCTTTCCGGATTATCGGTTATATATTTAAAAAGATATGTCTCCCATAGTCTATGAGATCTAAGTATTTTCCCTGCTTTTTTTAATCCTGATTCAGTTAAAGTATATTTATCTTCAATTATTTTAATCATTTTTTTAATCATGAGAATTAATAATGATATCTTAGCAATTAAAAAACTTGTACTTTTTGATTTAATCAATAGATTTTCAATCAAATTATCCAATTTATTCTTATCTAATTCCTTTGCTCTGTATAAAATCCCAAGGATATCTTCTCCTGTAATCTCCATTGAAAGCTTGATCCTATTAAATAATCTGCTTAATAATCCGTTTTTTGGAGTAAAAATCAATGCCAATAATAATAATATACCGGCAATTACTGACATCATCCCAGCTGTATTAGTATCAGAAAATCCAACTATCGGGGGAAAAACTACTGCGCTTAAGTGTCCAAATAAAGCAGATAATACAGCAATTATTATGCTCAGTAAAATCATAATCTTCAATTTTTTAGTTAATATAAATGATACTGCCCCCGGTACAATCAGCATAGCGATTACAAGTATACTTCCTACGCTTTCAAATGAAGCAACAATGGTAACAGCCAGTAATGTCATTAATATATAATAAATTAAATTTGCATTTATACCTAATGTAGTTGCAAGTTGAGGATCAAAAGATGTAATTTTTAATTCTTTATAAAATATAACAACAAAGGAAAGATTAATAGCAAATACAATTAATAAAACAATGAAAGGTCTTGGTATAAAAAAACCGGAAAGATTAATCACGTCCAATGGTGTAAGCTCTATGGAGCCGTATAATACACATCCCGGATCAAGATCAACTGTATCAGCTGCTTTAACAATTAAGATTAATCCGACTGCAAAAAATATGGTAAAAACCACTCCCATTGATGCACTTTTTTCAACTTTACCGTAATGATTAATTGTTCTTATGATTATTACCGTAAGGATACCTGTCACTACGGCACCTATCAGCATGGGCATGCTGTTTCTTGAACCGGTCAATAAAAAGGCAACAGCCAATCCGGGCAATACAGAATGGCTTATAGCATCTCCCATCATGCTCAATTTCCGTAAAACTAAAAAATTACCTAAAAGAGCACATGAAGATGCAGATAAAACACCGATAATTATGATCCAGATATCAAGATAATATTTATCATAAAAAAACATAAAATTGTCCAACATCAATATGCTCCATTAATTTTTTAAAGGATGGGGACTTTCCGGCATTATTAAATGAGGATACTCTTTTTCAAGCAATTCCTCTAAGTTTTTAACTATATCTTTCCCCAATACATGTTCCAGTCTATCAGCATCCCTGTCAACTTTTCCGGCAGCCATCTCGGCATATGTTATTAAATAAAGCTCCCATAATCTATGATTCTTTACGACTCTTAATGCTTCATCACAGCCTAATTTTGTCAGTTTAAATTTATTTATTCCATCATTTGTTATCAATCCTTTTATTTTAGCCCTAAAAAGAGTGATTCTTAACTGCCTTTTATTCCATGATTTTAACTCAAGCAATTTATCAAAACTGATAGAACAATCCTGTATTAATTTTGTATCAATCCTGAATTTTTTTATACTGGTTTCAAAATATTCAAAAAACAGTCTTAATAAATGCTGTAAATTAACCTTATTTACAAGATGCAGATGAATAATAAATTTAATAAATATACCATGTGCTTTGCCGAAAATAAAACTTAAAAAAAAGAAAACACCGGCTGTAACAACTATAACAGCTCCTGCCGGAAGTTTAGAAAAAACAGCACTCATTACTGCTCCGCATGCACTGCTTATTCCCCCGAAAAAAGCCGAAATTATAATCATTATTACAAGCTTATCTGTCCAGAATCTTGCGGAAACCGAGGGGATAATTAACAGGGCAATGATTAATATTAATCCTACAGCCTGTAAACCAATAACTGTTACAATAATTACAAGACTGATTAAAAGAACATCAAAAAATAAAACAGGCAATCCTTGAGAATGTGCAAAACCTTCATCAAAACAAAGAATAGTAAATTCTTTTAAAAATAATAAAGCCATAACAGTAATAATAAAAGCGGTAATCAAAATCATCCATGCATCAAATAATAACATAGATGCTGTTTTACCATATATAAATGACTCCAGCCCTGCTGCATGTCCGGTTTTCATTTTCTGTATTATGCCCAATATAGAAATACCGAAACCAAAAAAAACACTCAATACAATACCAAGAGCAGCTTCTTCTTTTATCCTCGTTAATTTCTGGATCATTATTACAATACCCATACCGATTAAACCGGAAATTAAAGCACCTGTTAATAAACCGATTAAGCTCTTACCTGTACCTTTTGTCAATACGACCATTAAAATAAAAGCGATACCGATGCCCGGCAATGTTGCATGGCTTATAGCATCAGCCATTAATGATCTTTTCCTTAACAACATAAATGTACCTATAATACCGCATGCCAATCCCAACAGCATAGTCCCAAAAATCACTATCCTTGTATTATAATCTCTAAATGATAAAACTCTTAAAATTTTATTCATAATTGATATATCATCTGACTCGCTACAAAAAACTGAATTTATTATGATTAAAAAGAAAAAAATAAACAGCACTATTTTTTTTAAATGCATAATTAATCCTCTTTTATTTTACCTCTTATTGTAAGTGACTGCATAGCCTGGTCAAGCAATGTCAACTTACCTCCATATGTCTTTTTTAAATTTTCCTTATTAAAAACATTTTTAGTAGGGCCGGCAGCTACAACTCTCATGTTTAACATTAAAATATAATCATAATATTCAACAACTGTTTGCAAATCATGATGTACAACCAGTACTGTTTTTGATTTATCTTTTAAATCTTTTAATAGACTGATAATTGCTTTTTCTGTTGCCGCATCAACTCCTACAAAGGGCTCATCCATAAAATAAATATCTGCATCCTGAACCAATGCTCTTGCAAGGAATATCCTCTGCTGCTGGCCTCCCGATAATTCGCTTATCTGCCTTTTTGCATAATCAGCCATACCTACTCTTTCCAACGCTTCTAAAGCTATCTTTTTATGTTTTTTACTTACAGGTTTAATCCAGCCTATCTTTCCATAAAGCCCCATTGCCACAACATCAATGGCATTTACAGGGAAATCCCAATCAACGCTTTCCCTCTGAGGTACGTATCCGACAAGATGCCTCTGTTTTTTATATGGAGATCCGTATATTAATACCCTGCCCGAAGCCTTTGGTATTAAATCAAGCACTGCTTTTATTAAAGTGCTTTTCCCTGCTCCATTCGGCCCTATAATACCGACAAGCTTACCGTTTGGTATCTCCAGATTAATATCCCATAAAACCGGTTTTCTTTGATATGCAACAGTCATATCATTTATATATAAAGGATAAATATTAATATCTGCGGTTTTCATCATCTTTATTTCCTTACAAAATTATTCTTTAAATTCTGTTAATTTATTGTTTAAACCTCTTTGAGGCGCTTTGCCCCCGAGTGCATTTGTTATTATTGTTACATTATGATCTATCATACCGATATATGTACCTTCATACGTTCCTGTTTCACCCATTGCATCAGAAAAAAGCATTCCACCGATTTTTAAATCCTTTCCCCTTGATGAAGCACCTTCTATCAATGCTTTTATATTTTTATCGGAAACACTTGATTCTACAAATATGGCTTTTATATCATTCTCCACAATCATATCCACCAATCTATTAATGTTGTCAAGCCCTGCTTCAGACTCCGTTGATAATCCCTGTATTCCTAAAACCTTTATATCATAAGCTCTTCCAAAATAATTAAATGCATCATGGGCCGTAATAAGCGCCCTTCTTTTTACAGGTATACTGTTTATAGATTTTTCTGCATACTCATCAAGATTTTTCAATTTAACAAGGTAATCCTCAGCATTATTCTTATAATAATCGCTATTTGCAGGATCATAATCAGATAAAACTTTACTTACTGATAAAACAGCCTTCATCCATAATGACACATCCATCCAGACATGAGGGTCAGGATGCCCCTCTGCACCATGAGGCATAAAAAGCAATTTTCTATCAATTAATTCTGTAACGGCATTAACAGGCTTGCCGAATCTGGAAACCTTTTTTAAAACATCACTCATCTTGCCTTCAAGCAGCAATCCTGAATAAAAAATAATATCTGCACGTAAAAAAGCTATTACATCATTCCTGGTCGGCTTATATAAATGAGGATCTATACCTTCATTAATTATTCCGTTAACAACAGCCTTATCTCCGGCTACATTTCTAACTATGTCGGTAACCATACCGACTGTTGCAGCAACAGTATACGGATATATTATTTTATCTTTTTTATTATAATATTTTTTACAACCGATAACAATTAGTATAATAATTATCAAAATTAAAATCTTCTTCAATTTAGATCCCGATAAAAAAAATTATTTTATTATAAAATAATATCATTATATTATAAAGAAATAATCATATTATTTTTATAAATCATCTTATTTAAAAAAAATTATTAAAAAAATAATTTAAATTGACTTTTAAATATTAGTTAAATACAATAATCTATAATTATCACAAATTATAATTTAAAAGTAATTATTAAGGAGTCCTAAGTATGAAAAAAATGTTTATTATGAATCTTTTATTTTTATCCGTTTTACTATTAATTAATTGGAGATGCAATCCATGTATCCCGATACCGGAAAAAGATGATACAGCACCAAGTATAGGATTAACTATAGAATACAATGAAAACGGGGAAACCAGGACTATTTCATTAAATCCTACAGATCCTTCAGTCACCATAACAGCCGATGTTAACAGCCCGGTTATGGTAATTTATACGGGTCAGGATAATGAAGGATTAAAAAGCATACATCTCGGTATTACTGTAATAACAAAAAATGGACCTCTTACACAAACACAGGAATGGGAAAGAGCTCCTATTGAAGTCAGCTGCCCGAAAAAATGGCTAATAGGATATGAAAAATTTACAAAACGCTCAATTAATGAAACTATAGAACTCTCCGCAAGCGCTACAAACTGGTTAGGTTCATCTACTTTTTGTAATATCCATAAAATTACTTTTAGAGAGTAGCATCTTTTAAATAATCAGTAAAACTGTGTTATAAAATTATATAAAAAAATCCGTTAAATAGATTTCTTTAAAATTTAGAATAATTTAAATTTATAATTTTATAATATTAGCTGAGTTTTTTATATTTACAAATACAGACAACTCATTGATTTATCAGGATAGAGGTTGTCTCTAAACCATAAAAAAACAGTTATGGGACAGTCTCAATATATATTAATAACATCAGGAAACCCTTGATATATAGAGATTTTCTTATAATTCTGTAGAATAATGGAAATCCGGTTTAAATTACATATAACTTAAAAAAGTTTATTTTAAAAATATTAATAAAGGCGGTATAGTATGAGTAAAATTAATCCAGAAAATAATCAAACCAAAATTAAAATTAATCTGGCTGATTATCATTATAAAAATATAGAAATAATAAAAAAACTTTCTATCCCTAAAGCATATTTTACATCCAATAATAAAGTTGCTGCTGGTGATGAGATAGAAATACAGCTTGCTGATTTTAAACCTGTTTCAATTGATCTTACAAAGGAATCACCGGCATTCACCCCTATCAATAAAAATGTTATGACCAATTTTATTATCCTATTTCAAGGCAAAAATAATAAAATACCTGTAAAGGCAAAATTAGATAATAAAAAAGACCGTATAAAAGTAAAAGTACCGGCAGATGCCGTTGATGGTGTTGTGTCGCTTTTTATTCCCATAAAAAAAATCTTTAAATCCGAACAAGATCGGGAAACAGAAAGAAAAACGGATGAATTATTAACATTATTACAACGGCAAATCTCAGATGATAAGCTTATAAAAAATAATAAATCACAAACATGCAGCTGTAAAAGTAATGTGTCTAACAATGGTAAAATCATAATAGGCAACCGTTGTATTGATAAGGGACCGGGTATTATTCTGCAACAATACAAACCAATAATGATAGGCTGGCTTACCGTCAGATGCAGTGAATGTGCAATTAACTGTCCTAATTATGCCCTAAGATTTGATGAAAACGGCGACTGTTATATAGATCCTAATTTTTGCCGGGGGCACCGTTATCAGACCGACAGGAATGTTTTAAATGAGAATAATGATTATACAAGGTTTAATGAAAACAGCTGCTGGGCATGTTTCGAATCAAATGAGTTATATTCCCGGCGCTGCAAGCAAGGAAAATTAAGGAAAGTCCTCCACATTGAAAAATGCGGCTGTGCAAATTGCCCGCCGGCCAGCTGCCATATTGACGGTATGAATCTGATGGAGTTATGTGAGAATGAAGCTATAAGTATGTTACCTTTTCCCGACATGCCCTGGTGGTATTATTTTACGGTAGATAAAGAAAAGTGTATCGGCTGTATGGTCTGCTATAACAATATCACCTGTTTTAATAATATAGAATATGGAGGCTATATCCGAATGGTATCTATGATAGACAATAAAGCTAATACTCTATCAATCTCACTTGTCAGGATTTATTTTGTTTCCATTGATGATTCTGATTTTTCACCCGTTATAAAGAGTACTCTTATACTAACCAGTTATGAAGCTAACAAACAATACCCCTTTCAACTAAACCCTGATAATAATTACAGCTACACCTTTCCCGACAATCATTTTGTGTTCAGGAATAAGGTAGACATCTCTGTAATGAATGATGAATCATATTTTGGCTACTGTCAAAGTAATTTTAAATTACCGGCTGTATATGTAAGCGACGTTGGAGGAAAACAATCCGATCCTCAAAAAGTAGTACTAAGAACAGCATCAGGTGATTTTGTACTTGAATACTTTATCGCAAAAATTTAAAAAAATTTATCTGCTGTATTTTTAATACGATAGAATATTATTCTGTATTTTTTAAAATTATTATTATATAATAATAAAAAATATTGGGATAAAGAAAGTATATTCCTCCTTTTTTGCTAGTTTATTTTTTTATTCAAGGAGTACACATTGAAAAAAATAATATTATCTATTTTATCAGTATTAATAATTTTCAGCTGCAGCTTACCGGGCAACAATATTGCTTTTAATAATATGGGTTTGTCATTTAATACGGATCCTGCAGAATGGTCGGCTGTACCGGATAATGATGCATCAATAAACCAAATGGATTATTACAGTCTTATCGGTACAAATATTATAAAAAGCATTAAAATATCAGAACATCAATTAAAAAAACTATTAATTAATTATAAAAACGATTTATTAGTCTATGGTGCCGTTTATGATTTTAAAGACGATTTGAAACCCGAAAATATAACAAAAATTTTTGAAGATATAAAAAAGAATGAAGACAGTAAAAAAAATACAGAGTTTACAAAAATTACTCTTGAAAAAAATAAAAGCAATATACAAGGATATAAACTTCTCATAACTTATACAAAAGACAACAAAAAAAGTTCATTTTATTATTTTATTATACCGGTAAATGACAATAAGCAGTTCATAATGCTTTATATAAAAAATATAATTTATAATGATATAGCAGAAAAAAAAATACTGCAATTAATAAACTCAATTAATATAATAAAGAAAAAAGATGTATATAATAGAATAATACAGGATCATTTTATTATAAATGACCTCGATGCTTCATATAATCTTAATATTGACAGGGTCTATGGTTGTTTTACAATCAGTAAGGATGAGAATATTATAAGAATATTTACTTCACCGGCAGATCTTGGTTCAAAAAAATTAGATGAAATACATAATAAACTCAGAGAAAATTATAAATCCGGCAGTTTGAATGAAACAATTAAAAGATTTAATAAACATGGTATTTACTATATAATAGACAGTCAGTATAAAAATAAGGATGATTTAAAAACAATTAATAAAATAGCTGGTATGATAAAACCAAAATTATTTGCATCTGTTATTTATAAACCTATTAGAAACAGATTATTGTCCTTATATAATAATAATCAAAATGCAGAATATTATAAAAACATCTCAAAAAACATAACAGCATACAGTAAAATGTCTTACATAAAAAGCAACAGCTATAAATTTGCTCACGGCTCTTTTTTTAAAGACAATCCGGTAATAATAAGAAGCAGATATTCGTTTTATGAAAAAAAAGAAGACTGTTTGGTTGTTGCAAACATTGAAAAGACATTTATAAAAAACATGATGCCCTCTATCAGACTGATTTATGACTATATATATAAGGATCATAAATATAGAGGATTTTTTTTAAGTTATTCCATCCAGCCGGAATACACGGAAACCAAAGATCTGGAAGAATCATTATATACATACCAAAGTTTAATAGATGATTTTTTTAAAGAAAAAAAAGACAGCTTTATTTTTAATAAAACTAATTATTCATTCTTGATAGAAATTATTAATAAAGGCGATAAAACTTTTAAATTAAAAATCTCAAGCTGTCAAAAGGGAGATTGTGCCGATAAAAAAAATTTTGATAAAAACAATTTTGAAGAAGTAGAAACAGATTTAAAAGGAAAAATTAATACAATAAAATTTATTTCTATAAAAAATAAAAAAGAAACAGTAAACAGTGAACTGACTGCAATCGATAAAAAACTTTATGATGAAGAAATAAAAAAGATATTCGATAAGATTTAGATAAATTAATACAATAAAACACCCTGTACTTAATAAAGCATATTAAGTATAGGGTATTTTATTTTTTTATTAAAACCTTGTATAGCTTTATTTCTTAAAATCAATTATAAATGTAGTTTTAGTATTTTCTAAACTTTCAATTTGGATTTTTGCATTATGAATATCTAAAATTCTTTTTGTTATAGTTAATCCAATACCAAAACTCTTACTATCACGACGTGAAGGATCTACTCGAAAAAACTTATCAAAAATTCTGGTTATTTTTTCTTTTGGTATCCCAATACCTGTATCCTCAATTATAATCCTTACTATGTTATTATGCTCTCCTGCATTTATTAATACATGCCCCTTATTAGTATATTTTAAAGCATTTTCAATTATATTATAAAGGGCAATGTATAATAATTCTCTATCACCATTAATCATTAAATTTTCATCTTCAATTTTTAAAATAAATTTTATTTTCTTTAGTTCTGTTATACTCTGCAAATTATTAATAATCGAATTTAATAATTCAAAAACAGATATAGTATCAGGATTAAATGGACAGAGATTTGATTCCAACCGGGAAAGATATAATAGTTTTTTAACCAAAAAATCGAGAGAGTACAAAATCTCTAGTGATGAAGTAATTTTATCTATTTCCTCATCCGTTAAATTAGGATTATTGCATATATTATCAATATTTAATTGTAAAATTGAAATAGGCGTCTTAAATTCATGAGAAACATCAGCAATAAATTGTTTTTCCATATTAAAAGCATTCTCAATCCGGTCAAGCAGATTATTTATTGATGAACTTATTGCAGCTATCTCATCTTTAGTATTTTTATTAAGATTAATCCTTCTGGATAAATCAGTCTCAGATATTTTATTTAAATCATTAATTATTTTATTAATAGGATTAAGAGTATATTTAGAATAAAACAACCCCAGTACAATTATAATCCAGATTAAAAATGATAAAGAAAAAATAACATTAGTCCATGTTTTTCTAAGATATTTTAAATTTTTATTAATAGGCTGTAATACAATAAGATATAAATTTTTACCATTCTTATTAATGATCGAAGTTTTACCTGCACAAAAAAAAGTATAATTATTATTCACCGGGTAAAATCCTAATTCGGTTATAAGATTAAAATCTTTTAATTTTTGCACTTCATTTAATTTAAAATATTCGGTATTAGCTTTTATTTTAAATTTGAAATATATTTTTTTAATAGTATCATATAAATTGTAAATAGGAAATTTTTTAGCAAAAACAGTTCCTTCTATTATATTTAAATTTTCATCATAAATCGCATACCATGTATATTTATCCAATAATTCAAAAAAATAATCATCCGGTTTATCATCCCTATTCTTTTTTCTATCATTCTTAAAACGATCAATAATACCATGAGAAAAAAAATCCAAGTTTCTATTGGTTTCATTTTCTAAAAATTGTAAAAGCCTATACTGATACCATACCGATAAAAGCAACATTAAAACAAATAAAATAATAGAAAAAAACACTGTCAATTTTGTTCTTATTTTCATTGATAATCCTCATTGGTTAATATAATACCCAAGCCTCTTTTTGTATAAATATACTTTTTACCGGATTTTTCTTCAATTTTTTTTCTTAAATTACTTATATGAACATCAATAAAATTTGACATTGTAAAAAGATCCAGCTCTTCACCCCAAATATGCTGTCCAATAGCTATTTTTGAAACTACTTTATTTTTATTATAGGATAGGAACTCCAATAATTCATATTCTTTTTGAGTTAGATCAAGTATCTCATTATTAATAAAAGCTTCTTTTTTATTTGTATTAATAATCAATGCACCGATTTTAATAATGTTTGACGACATATCATATTTTCTTCTTAAAATGCTCTTTATTCTTGCCAATAATTCGGCAGCGGCAAAAGGTTTAGTTATATAATCATCACTCCCAAGATTAAGAGCTCTTACCTTATCTTCAACCTGACCTTTTGCAGATAACACCAAAACAGGAGTATCTATATTATTTGCCCGTAGTGCTTCCAAAATCTCAAAGCCATCCATCTCAGGAAGCATAATGTCAAGTATAATCAGATCATAGCTATTGCTGAGGGCTTTTTGATATCCTTCTCTTCCCTGACCGGCTACTTCATAATTGTAATTTTCATTTTTTAAAATGCAGGAAATATTATCCGAAATTTTTATATTATCTTCAATAACCAATATATTCATCTAAGTATCCATTTAAACCGGTATAAAAACAAAGGGGCCATCTAAAAAGGTTACCACTAAGATACTAAGGTACAAAAAATTTATTAAAATATATATAAAATTATTAAAAATCATTATATTTATTTATATACTATTTTCCACCGTTATTTTTTAATTTTACTTCGTGTCTTAGTGATCTTCATGGCAAATTTTATATTTATAGGCCAGCCTCCTGATTACTAAAAAAATCAGCTTTCATTAGCTATTTTTTTTTTGAATAATATCTTTTTAATCATAATTTTAAATTTATTACATAAATTTATTATGTCAAGTCTTATCAAATAAATCGAAGGAATCAAAAATAAAGTAACAAATGTAGCAAATAATAATCCATACGCGATTGCCAGAGCAATAGGTGTAACAAAAGGACTCGAGCCCCCAATCCCATAAACCGTGGGAATCAAACCGGCTGATGTTGTCACTGTTGTTAATATTATTGCTCTTAGCCTTTCTTTTGCACCTTCTGAGACCTGGGCAATTATCTTATTTTTATCATTTGTCGCCTTCTTAAAATGTTTATTTAAAAAATCAATCATTACAATACAATCATTTACAACAATACCGCTTAATCCAATCAAACCTACTATTCCAAAAAAATCAATAGTTGTCCCATGTAAATTAAAAGCTATAAGTGCGCCGATTATCCCGAAGGGTATAGAAATCATTACCAGTAACGGCTGACTAAAATTTTTAAATAAAATTACCATTGTAAAATAGATCAAAAGTATAGCCATCAGAAAAGCAATCCCAAGACCGCTTAATGCTTCCCTGGATCTTTCTGCTTCTCCGCCTATTTTTAAATCAACATAAGGATTTTGCTTGATTTTTTCAGCAAACTTATCCTGTACCATCTTATTAATCTGTAAACTTGTCAAATCTGGTCCATTTTTCCCCTCTTTTTTCCCTTTTGGTATATCTTTTCCTTTTATATCATTGGGTATTTTACCCGGCATATCAGGCATATTTCCCATACCACTTATATCTGCTGTTATTTCGAATACCCTATAACCGTCTTCATGTATGATTGAGAATACTGATTTATTATATTCTATATAAGCAAAATCCTTTAATTTAATTAATTTACCCGAGTTATTGGGTATCAGCAAATTTAATAAATATTTTTCATTTTTAACTATTTCACTCTTCTCCGATACCTGTACTCTAAAATCAAGCTCCTCCGTCCCCTGAAGTAGAGTAGTTGCTACAGTCCCATAAAAAGCCGTCCTGACTGTACTTGCAACAGTCTCAACTTTAACATCAAGCATAGCCATTTTTTTATAATCAAATTTTAATGTAAGCTCTGATCTTGCGGCTTCAACATTATCCGTTACATTTATGATTCCATCTGTATTTTTAAGGTAATCTTTTATCTCTTCCATAATTTTTATTGTCTCTTTATCATTAGAGCTTAAAAGCTTAATATCAACCGCACTTCCTATATCAGGCCCTCGAACAACTGTCTTTACAGTTATCTCATCAAAATTATTAAATTTTTCAGTATTAATAAAATTTCTTAATTCCCTAACAATCTCATCTGCTTTTCGTTTTCTTTTTGTTTCAGGAACCAGATTAACTGTGATAATCGCCTCATTTGTATGATAACCGCTTAATGATATTGGAGAAGACTGATTATGACCGATACTTGATTGAATAGAGAGAAGCTCTTTATCCGTTAAATATTTTCTTATTTCATTCTCAATACCATCAACATATAAAGCCGTATCATATATTGTAGTCCCTAATTTTTCATTAAGAACAAGGGTTACCTGTATAGCATCCGATACATTGTTATTCATCAATCTAAATCTATTAAGACTTCTTCCTGTAATTAATATGGTTATTATAAAAGCAACAATAAAAAATAAGAAAACAAGATATTTATATTTTAATACTTTTTGTAAAAAATTTTTATATATATTTTCCAGTTTGTTAAACCAATTTTTTTTGTTACTTTTTTTATCTGATGCTTTATTTTTACCGGTAACAAGATGAGCGGGAAGCAGTACCGTTGCTTCTAAAAATGATATCGATAATGTAATTAATACTACTAATGGGAGGACAAATACAAATTTTCCCATCATTCCTTTTATCGTTAAAATCGGCAGGAAAGCTACAATTGTTGTAAATACAGAAACAAAAACCGGAGCTGCAACTTCTTTCAATCCGTGATATGCCGCATCTACAGCACTGTATCCTTTTGATTTATATTTTACAATACTTTCCGATATTACAATACCGTCATCCACAATTATTCCAAGAAGCATCGCTATTGTACCAAGGGTCATTATATTTAAAGTAAAATCAAGAAAACGCATAATCGTAAGTGTTATAAAAGTTGCAATAGGGATACCAAATGCAACCCAGAAAGAAACTTTTAAACTCCTTAAGAATATTATCAGTAATATAAATACCAATAAAAAGCCGATTAATGCATTTGATTTAACAACCGTCATTAAAGAATTAATGGTTTGCGACTCATCTCTAATAGAAATAATTTCCAGACCATCAGGTATATCTTTTTTTACCTCCTGAACGAATTTTTTTACTTCTTTTGCAGTCTTTACAATATCTGATTCCGCTTTCTTTTTCACCTGGATATATACACCTTTATTTCCATTTATCCTTGATAAAACATTTTCATCCGAAAAATCATAAGCAACACCATCTTCAGCTACAACAATGTCCTTAATTTTCACCTGTTCCTGTTCAAAATTACTTCTTATTATTACATCTTTTACATCAAGAGGATCGTCAAATTGTCCGACAGTTACAACATCATGAGTTCCTGTTACTACTGATTCTAATGTACCACCGGATGTCCTAACATTCCGGCTTTTAATACTGTTTGTAATATCAGCCAACGAAACCTCATAATCGTTCATTTTTTTAGGATCAACATTTATTCTAACCTCTTTTTCCCTGTCTCCTTCAATATTGACATCACTGACATTAGAAAGCTTTAATAACTCTTTTTCCAGCTTATCCGCATAGAGAATGAGATCTTCTTCATTTAGTTTTCCATCTTTTTTTAAATATAAACCAATTTCATAAACACTCATATACTCGGGACTTAAATCTACAACATCTATGTCTTCTACTTCACCGGGAAGACCGGTAACAGCAGTCATTTTTCTTCTTATCTCATCTTTAACTTTTTGAGTGTTTTTTAAATTTTCATCGATTAATACAAATATCCTGCAGCTGTTTTCTACAGAAGTTGAGTTATATTCATCAATTCCCGAGATTGTTTTTAATTTATCTTCAAGTGGTATTGTCACATTTATCTCTACATCTTTAGCACTTGCCCCGGGATAAGCCGCACTGATCAGCATCGCATCAGAGTCGGATTCGGGAAACAAATCCTGTTTTATACCTAAAGCAAAAATAATACTGCCGATAATAATCCCCCATGTGATTAGATTAACCAGCAAACTGTTATTGGCAAAAAAAGTAACCAGCTTCTTCATTTTTGACTCCTATTCTATAAGGTATTCATAATCGATAAGATTGTTTATTAAATTTACTTTAATATCTATCTCATTCATTTTTTCAGTTGTCATTAGATTGTCTGTATCTACAACATCCTGCAACCCTATGATTCCCTTTTTATATTGATCAATTTGAGAATTATATTTTTTTGAAAGGCTTTTTATAGATTGATTATTAATTATAACCAAATTTTTAACATATTGATTATACGAGAGGACATTCATTAAATTATACTCATAATTTTGTTTCGTTTTTTCATACTCAAGGACAATATTTTCAATTAAGATCAGAGCCTCATTTAAATTATTTCTTGCTTCAATATTACCCAGTGGGAATGAAAGCTCTATTCCCATTGTAAAATCAATATTCTTGCTGTTATTGTCACTAAAAGTATAAATATTTTCCTCTCCATCATATACTTCTCTTGCATAACGAAAATTGATATCAATATTTGCAAATAAATCCAGGCGAGGTAAAATTTGATTTATCCTTGCTTTTTTTAACAACTCATAATTTTCTTTTGAGAGATTTAATATCCGTGCATTTTTGGTTTTACTAAAATCAATAAAATCAAATTCCTTATTTGAATATTCTTCATAAATTTGGTTAAAAAATACTTCATCAGGCTCATAGTTATTTAAATCAAAAAAATAAGATAATTGATTTTTTATACTCTCATAACTCATCTCATATTCTTTTTTTTGTTTTTCATATTGCAATAGTGAATAATTAATTGTTTCAAGACTATCCTGCTCCAATAAGCCAAGCTTAACTTTTTTTCTTGTCTGTACTAATTGAAGTTTTGTGTTTTTAATGGTCTTATCTATCAAATCAAGTTTATATTTTACTGCAATCCATTGAAAATATAATTTTTTATAATCATTTAAAATACTTAGCGTATTTAATTCCTGAGTAATCTTTTCTATCTTCAGTTTATTTTTTTCATTTTTTATTCCGTAGCGATTTAAAAAGCCAAACCAGTTATATAATAACGGCTGTGTTACACCTATATTTATCACAGGTTTGTAACTTGTTTTTTGCCATTCTAATGTAGTTTCGATATCTGTGATACTGTTTACAGAAGTTATTTCACCACTTGTATATTTCTGTTCATATGTAAAGCCTGTACTAATTTGAGTCCCGGACGGCAGAGTATTTGTAATTGTAAAACTTGTCCCGAACCCCGGCGAATAATTATAAATTGTGTTTTCATTATCAGGATAAGTCTGATTACCTAGCCCATAAAACTTACTATCCAGATTTACATCATAAATTGAATATGATTTCATTACTTCAAATTCCTGTGATTTCACTTGATTTTCATTAAGTTTGACATCCGGCAATTTTTCTTCAATAACTTTAATATATTCATCGAATTTTAATATTTCATTCCCATGAATCAATCCGTATGAAGATATTAACAACACAAACGTTATTATTCTTTTCATTTTTTCACCTCAAATATATATTAAGCGGATTTTATATTTAGATTATATCTGAGAGGGTATTAATAAAACATGAAATTAACATTAAGAATTCATTAAGAAAGGAAATAATCTATCAAATCAAAAACATTTGCTGTCATTTTTAATTTTCATTATTAATATTTTTGTATCCATTGGGCTTTATTTAACAAATTATTAAAAAAATAATCCAGATTATAAAGAACAAAAAAAATATCAAGGGCTTCTTCAAAATCTTTGTACATGCTCCCCGAATTTCTTACTGCTTGAAGGCTCTCCGGGAAAACATCTTTTGTATAACTTTTTCGCCAGACCATTTCATCCGACAAGACTACATCATTAGAAAGATCGAGATCTTTAAAATCAAAATTTTTATCAAGCAAATTTTTCTTACTCAAATATTTAAAACCAAAAAGTTCCGGGAATAAAATTACTTCAGCATCTTTTTTGAATGATTCACCAAACTCCGTTTTATAACGTGCATTTCTGTAGAATTCTTTTAGCTTTTTTGTTTTTAAAAAATCAACTGTTTCTGATATCCTGTCCAGCCTGTTTTTAAATCTTTTGATACCTTCTTTCCCCTTAAAATAATAAATGTCATATCTGATTTCACCCTTTGTCACATCTAATATCTCAAAATTATCACTGACCATACTTTCATAATATCCATCTTTTTTCTTAAAAATGATTTTACCTGCTGCCGTGCATTCTCCCTCGGTATAGCCATTGTGCCAGCTTGTCATAAATTTTATCTTTTTAACATCAAACTCCAACTCATCATTATTATCGGTTTCTTTTAAATCTCCTGATATTACTGCACCTGAAATATAAATGGATTTAAGTTCGACCTGCCTGCCTTTTAGTCTATTTTCTTTAACAATAAGCTCTGATTCTATTCTTTTTGATTTCATTTTTTTTAATTGTTTGTCTTTTAATTCATACTTGCTTTTTATGGTATAACAACTATTCATCATTAAGAAAACAACGCAGATTAAAAATAATATAAAAATAATGAACATTATAGCTGATAAAATATTTATTAAACCATCTATTCTTTTCATTTTATTCTCCCAATAAATTTGCTTAAAATTCCAATTTAAACCCAAAATTAGGTATAGGGATCTGGCTATTGTAATTTGCACTGGAAGAAGACTGATCCTCTCCTGTAAACTGATTTACTGCACCGCCTCTGGAGGGGCTATATAAAAAAACAAATAAGTTTTCTATAGCCATAAATACTTCCCATTTAATTTTTGTTTTCGGGAAAAATGAACTGAATGATACTTTAATATCAAACTGAAAACTAAAATCATCACGTAATGTATCATTGTATTCCGATTTTGAAGTATACATTTCTGCTACCTGCCCATCTTCCAAAAGGGCATATGATTGTTCTGTACTTGTTTCACTTTTTGGCGCCCCTGAGGAAAAAGTAAATTTAGGTGTAATGGTACACCATCTGGTTGGTCTAACATTTAATATAATATTAAAATTATGAAATTTATGGTAAGTGGGATAATACCATGCCCCGGTTGGCTCACCACCCATTGACTCATCTTCATTAGCATCATCGGTCGTAGGATTTAATAGTCTTGCATAAATAAATGAATAAGTAATAGAACCATCCAGCCAGCGTGAGAATGATTTTTCGAGAGATAGATCAAACCCTGCCGCGTGTCCTATACCGTCCGTATGTATTAAATATTCAACCTCATCACCCGATTTATCTGTATTTATATAATACCTGTCAAATACAAATTTATAATATCCCTCAAGCTTAAAAGTTAATCCTATAGGAAATTTTAACTCCGTCCCTACTACTGTTGTTAATGTCTTAGGAATAGTTATCTCAAAATCTTTTAATCCCATATCTTTCGTAATATTGGTTACATCAGGCGACTTAGAAAATAATCCGACACCTGCACTAAATGATAAACTTTCGAGATATTTTAAATTTTTTATGGGAGTATATATCAGATTAAACCTTGGCCCCGGTACCGGATAGGTATTAAGATAATAACCCGGACCAATTATAAAATTATGATCTATCCTGCATCCTGTTTCAATCTTTAAAGTTTCGGGAATAATATTAAAAACCCAACTAAGATAAATAAATGTCTTTAGTATCTGTTTATCCTCATCTTCAGAATTATATTCCATCTTTTTATAAACAGGAGTATTATCTTCCCAGACAAATTGCCACATTTCACCGCTTGCCCCTGATTTGTCAAAATCAAAAATACCTCCTCCTCCAATAGACATTATCACTTTATCATGAAGGGTTATATCAATATCACCCCTTGTTTGTATACTATGAAGTATCTGCTCACTTTTCATTGTAGATTCTATATCAATACTAAAACTATCGGTTTCTGAAATATCGGGTAAAGACGGGTTCATCATTATCAAGGTTTCATAATATTTTTTAAAATCGTCAGAATACTCCTGAGTCCCTTCATAGCCAAAACTACCTGTATACCCATTAATTAAACATTCATATCCCGCAAAAAAATGGATAAATATCTTATCAGTAGGGAGTATTTTAAATCCAGCGTTCCAGAAGGTATCGTAATTATAATAATTCATTCTAAATTTATTTGTTATACCATCACTGTTTCTATCATCTATACCTGTATTCATATTAACACCATCACTACCGAAAAAACCATTGACATACAACTCGAGTCTATCTGTCGGCTTCCAATACCATTTAAAGTACCCGTCGCGCAAGTACTGACTGTTTAAATTTAAATTAGTACCAAAGCCTCTTGCCGTATTTCCCATCATAAGATTAACAAGGTCATAATAAATAAATCTTGCTCCTATAAGGAGTCCGCTGTTTTTCCATAATGGTGTTTGTATATAAATCTCACTATCAGCCAGAGATATCATAGACATAATCTTAAATCCTTCATCCGGTGTTATACTGTTGACTTCCATAATGGCACTCGTAGCAAGACCATGCTTTGCAGAAAAAATACCTGATGAAAATACCACAGAATCAACTACATTAGGAGCAAAAATTGAATACATCCCGCTCCATTGATATGGATATCTAACTATAAAACCGTCAAGCAAAGTTGTTAATCCTTCTGTATCTCCTCCACGTACAGACAAATTATTATTCCCACGCCCCCTTCCTCCATAGCTGACTCCTGGCAGGGTCTTAATAGCAGACATTACATCCTGCACCATACTCGACATGGCCGTTGATTTTAAATAATTTTTATCTATAACTTTTGATACTCCAAGCTCCTCATCTTTATTTATTTTACTTTCTTCTATAATAATTTCTTTGCCTTCTATAATACTTTCGATATTCATCTTTACAATTGTCTCATTATCAAATTGTTCGATTTTGATTTTTTTTGTTTGATAGCCTATTAAGTCTAAAGTTAATATTATATATTCAATATCATCATTAATAATAACTTTCGCATTTCCCTCATTATCACTATAAATGATTATTTTCGATTTATCATAATGTATCTTAACTCCTTCCAGAGGTATATTTAACTCTTTATCAATAATTTTTAATAAAACTTCTTTTGAAAAAATTAAGTTAATATTAATAAATAATACAATAATCATTAAATATTTTTTCATGCTTAATCCTGTTATATACATTTAATTATTAATTAATAATCTAATACAAAAAATCACCGGCATTTTAAAAATACATTAATTCCCATTAAGTGTTTATTAATGAAACATTAAGAATTCATTAATTTACACTTTTAACAAAAATATCCGGTTAAATATCATGATGAATGAAAAAAAATATTTAAGTAGGATTAATAAATAAGTAAATAATAACACCCAGTCCTTAATATGCTTTATTAAGTACTGGATGTTTTTATTTTTTATATAAAATTAAAATTTTAAATTAACAAAAGGTACAGTTACAGATACACCTCTAAATGAACAAGCTGTAATTGCCCCTATTGCATATATAACAATACCGGCAATAATACCGGGATTATAAACCCTGCCTGTAACTAAAAACACAAAAAGGGGTATGGTGCATGATATCTGGCTTGCCCAGCCCATACCATACCAGAATGCAGAATTTATTTCTACCCTGTCATTGAGTGATATATAATCAGACTGGACAAGATTATAATAACCGACTATTGACAGAATAGGTCCAACATATAATTCAAGGATTGCCCCGATAATATAAAAAGGCATACCGACTGCCATTACTGCCATGTTTCCAGTAAAAGAACCTATTAATGTTATGGGAAGCCCTACCAATAACTCTAATGCGATCCCAGTATAATATGTCGAAAATCCTGCAATGGAAAAAGCCCTACCTGTATTATAATGAGTATCGGGGTATTCACCAGAAAAAACACCAAATGAAAATACAAAAATAATAACAAGTATTATAAAAATTTTTTTTAAATCTAAATTACATATAATCATATCATCCTCCTTATCCCTAAAAAGGTTCAATATAATTATACAGTGAATATCAGATTTAATTTTTGAAAATAATAAACTGTAATGCAATTAATTAAATAAAAATGCTAAATGAAATTTATAAATAAGGATATATCATATTATTAATATAAATAAAATCAAATCATTCATTAATCAAAACGGCTTTGATTCTCCTGATACCTGCAGAAGATGACTGTTCTTTCAATATTTTAAATTTACCCAGTTCTTTTGTATTTTTAACATGAGGACCGCCGCATACTTCTTTTGAAAAATCTCCTATTGTATATACTTTTACCTTGCTTTCATATTTATCACCAAAAAGTGCAATAGCACCGTTTTCAAGGGCTTCATCAAGAGTCATAACTTCTTCTGTAATATCCATTGCTTTATTAATCTGTTCATTAACCATGTCTTCAATCTTCTGTAATGTTTCATTGTCTATCTTATCCGGATGAGAAAAGTCAAATCTTAATCTCTCAACAGTGATATTGGATCCTTTTTGCTGTACATGGTTTCCCAATATTTTTCTTAAAGACTGATGCAGTAAATGTGTAGCTGTATGAAGCCTGGTTGTCGCTTCTGAATGATCAGCTAAACCGCCTTTAAAATTCTGGCTTTGAGCCTGTTTTGATAATTCTCTATGCTTATCAAAAGCTAAATTAAATCCATCCTCATCTACTTTCATTCCTTTTTCTTCTGCAATCTCTTTTGTAAACTCAAATGGAAATCCGTATGTATCATAAAGTTTAAAAGCAACTCTACCTGAAATTATTGCTTGATTGTTTTCCAACAATCTATTAATTACTTTTTCCAATTCATTTAATCCTGTTTGCAATGTTGACTCAAATTTACTTTCTTCTTTATCAAGTTCTTCATAAATTTTTCTTTCATTATGTTTAAGCTCAGGATAAAACTCATTCATAAGACTAACAACAACTTCCGCTATTTTTGACAAGAATGGAGAATCAACATTGAGTTTTTTACCGAACCTTACAGCTCTCCTGATTAATCTCCTTAAAACATAACCGGCACCCAGATTGGAAGGCACAACACCTCTTTCATCACCGATAATAAACGTTGCAGTCCTTACATGATCTGCAATTATCCTGATATACTTAATAAACTCTTCATTCTCACCATATTTAACACCCGATAATTCTTCAATTTTTTTGATAATAGGAATAAAACTCTCCGTTTCATAAACATTTTTCTTACCGGTCAACATTGCTACGGTTCTTTCTATCCCCATGCCTGTATCAACATTTTTTTGCTGTAAAGGACTAAAACTACCGTCATCATTCTTATTGTACTGCATGAATACATCATTCCATATTTCAAAAAATTTGCCGCATCCACAGCCGGGCCCGCATTCCTCGCCGCACGGATCGATTCCTGTATCTATAAACATCTCGGTATCAGGACCGCAAGGCCCGGTTTTACCCGCAGGCCCCCACCAGTTGTCCTTCTTAGGCATGTAGTGGATCCTTTCAAGCGGGATACCAAGCTCCTTCCAGTATCCTGCAGACTCCTCATCACGTGGAGCATCATCATCCCCTTCAAAAACCGTAACATGAAGATTATCCTGATTAAATCCTAATACTTCGGTAAGAAACTCATATGACATTTGTATTGCTTCTTTTTTAAAATAATCTCCTAAAGACCAGTTGCCCAGCATCTCAAAAAATGTCAGATGTGAAGGATCTCCAACATCATCAATGTCACCAGTTCTTATACATTTTTGCCAGTTTACAAGCCTTCTACCTTCCGGATGCTCCTGTCCAATCAAATATGGAACTAACGGATGCATACCTGCAGTTGTAAATAAAACCGTCGGATCATTCTCAGGAATCAATGACGCCGATGGAATATGTCTATGATTATATTTCTTAAAAAAATCTATATATTTTTTTCTTAAATCTCTAAAATCCAATTCTTCTTCCTTAATATAATGAAATTTCGTATGAAATTACTATTTTTTATATGATGTGTCAATGAAGAAATTTTAATCTATTTTTAAAAAAATCATTTTATTTTAGTAAAAGGTTTTAAAATTTTTTTCTTTAGATATACTTAAGGAGGAAAAATGAATATATCATTATTAAAAGTATATCACTTTTTTGCCCCTCACCACTTTTACTCATATAAAGTCATTTTTTTTGTATTAAATGGCTTCATTAATGTAAAAGTTGTGAGGGATTAGGAGTATTACCAGCAAAAAAACATCTATTTTACAAGTGTTAAACAATTTTTACTCTTGCTTTATTCAAACTAAATATAATAGTTTTTACATATAAAATATAAAATTTATTTAAATAAATCCTGTATTTTATTCAGCAATTTTAATTCATTGGATTTTTCCGGTTTTCTGCCGACAAATATGATATCCGTCCCAATAACATTCCCGCCCTTAGATTTACATATTTTCATCATCTTGGATACTGCCTGAGTACCGCCGGTAAAATTAAAACTAAGAGCTTTTGTTACATAACAAAAAATATTTTTATTCTTTAATGAAGAAAGATTTGTTAAATATTCCGACATCACCGGAGATACAGAAAATGCCCATACCGGTGCTCCGAATACTAATGCGTCATAACCGCCTACATCAGGATTGTTTTTAAGTTTTATATTTTTTACACCGGGATGTACTTTATCAATCGGTATTAGTTTGTCAATATTAACCTTATGACCGTTATCCTCAAGTTTTTCTTTGATATTAATAGCAGTAGAATAAGTATTGCCGGTTTTTGAATGAATGATTATCCCTATTTTCATAATTATGTCCTTTTTTTTATTTTTATTATATAAATTAAATTCAGTAAATACAATAAATTTAAAAAACTATTTTAACCGATCTTTTTTTTAAATCTTAAAACACTGATAACAAAAATAATTATTCCCAGTATAAGAAGCATCAATGCATCAACCCAGAGATCACAAAAATCGTTTCCTTTTAAAAATATTCCCCTGACTATATTAAAGTAATAACGTAAAGGCATGGCATATGTAATCCATTGGATAACTTTCGGCATATTTTCAATAGGAAAAACAAAGCCTGACAAAAACATCATGGGCATCATAAGAAAAAACATAGACGTGATCATTGCCTGCTGTTGATTTGAAGCTACTGTAGAAACAAAAAGCCCGAGGCCAAGTGTTGATATTAAAAAAATTATTGATAATCCAAAGAGTAAAAATATATTTCCTTTTATTGGAATACCAAACCATAATATAGTTACGATAAAAACTAGAATAATATCTATGATGCCAATTATAGTAAAAGGAATCAGTTTACCAAATATTAACTCATAAGGTTTTATTGGCGTTACAATAAGCTGCTCCAACGTACCGATTTCTTTTTCTTTTACAATAGCAAGTGAAGTCAGCATTAATGTAATAACCATAAGAAGCATTCCCAAAACACCCGGTACCATAAAATTTCTACTTTTTAATTCAGGATTGTACCAGACTCTGATTTCCGGATTAATTTTTTTAGGATTAATATTCAAGCCTTTTATAAACTCCATTTTTTGAATTGTAAGTTTTTGATTATATTGTGCTGTAATTATCGACAGATAATTCATACCAATAGTAGCAATGTTGGAGTCAGCTCCGTCAATGATACTCAAGATCTGCGCCGTTTTTCCTTTAATAATATTTTTCTCAAAATTCTCAGGAATAACAATACCTATAGATGCTTTACCTTGTCCTATATAATCATCAATTTCATCCATTTGACCTATACTGTCAATTTTAATAAAATATCCTGCATTGGTTAATGAATCAGAATACCGTCTGCTCATAACGGAATGATCTCTATCACAAATAACAATAGGTATGTCTTTTATATCGATATTTGCTGCATAACCAAGCATTATAAGTTGAAGTATAGGAGAAATAATGCTTATGATAAACATTTTCCTGTCTTTTTTAAACTGTAAGAATTCTTTTTTAATAATAAAAAAAATCCTTCCTTTCACGGCTGCTCCTTTTACTAAGTAATGCTTTTGCGAAGTTTAATAATACTTAAACCCAGTAAGATAAATGCCAGTACAGAAAGTGCAATCATCTCCCTCCAGAATGAAATAAGCCCGGAGCCTTTTAAAACAATATCCCTTAAAATTACAAGAAAATATCTTGTTGGTATGATGTAAGTAATCAAACGGATTACAAAGGGCATATTCCTTATTGGAAACACAAAACCGGATAAAATAAAAGTAGGCAGTATAGACACCAATGCCGATATCATGAATGCAACCTGCTGTGTCTCTGCTATTGAAGAAATTAAAAGACCTATTCCCAGGCAAGCGGTTAGATAAATTATTATGGAAAGGAATAAAAGAAAATAATTACCCTTAATCTTTATCCCAAAAAGAAAAAAGCTTGCTATAAAAATTAAAACTGTTGTAATCAACGCTATGAGAATATAATTTGCTGTTTTTCCTATGATTAATTCATAGGGTTTTATCGGTGAAACTATAATCTGCTCAATTGTATTCTTTTCTTTTTCTCTTACAATAGAAAGTGAAGTTGATATTACCGATGTCAGCAGGAGAATAAACCCGATTAACCCCGGTATTAAAAATTTTGCGCTTCTTAATTCCGGATTATACCAGATACGGGGTCTGTAATCTATGGATTCTGTAAATGAACCGCCTGTTTTCGTTCTTATCTCTTTTACCAGGATATTTTTAGAAAAATTTGAAATAATAGTATTCACATAACCAAGAACAGCAGCACCTGTATTAGAATTAGCCCCGTCTATTATAATCTGGAGTTTTGCAGTCTCCCCTTTTATCATTTTTTTTGTAAATGACTGAGGTATTACAATACCTGTCTGTATTTTACCCTCCTGTAATAATTTTTCTATTTCATCAGAACTCATTGCAGTAAACTTTTCATCAAAATATTCCGTATTAATAAAGGAATTAATAAGCTGCCTGCTTGTTTGACTCTTATCCTCATCATAAAATGCAATAGCAATGTGTTTCACATCAAAATTTAATGCATACCCGAACATACCAAGCATGAATACAGGAATAAATATTAAAATTCCTAAACTCAATTTATCTCTTCGTATCTGCCGGAGTTCTTTAATAAAAACAGGTTTTAAATTTTTAAACATAGCCTTTTTATGATCCTTTTTCTATTAAATGAATAAAAACATCTTCCAATGAAGGTATAATCCTGTTAATCCTTAAAATTTTAATATTATTTAATAATAATAACTTTTTAAGATTATTAATTCCCTTTTTTTCATTTATTAAATGAATATGAAGATACATCCCAAACATAGAAATTTCATTGATCCAATCTTTATTTTCTAAAATTGCCAAGGTTGCCAATGGATCACTGCACTCTAACTCAACTATAGGATTGGTTAAATATTCGGTTTTTAATTTACCCGGCCCCCCACCTGCTATAATCCTGCCTCCCTGAATCAACATGATATTATGACAATATTCAGCTTCATCCAGATAATGTGTTGTAACAAATATAGTAACCCCCTGATCAGAAAGCTCATTTATTAACTTCCAGAAATTACGCCTTGATACAGGATCAACACCTGCTGTAGGTTCATCAAGAAAAACAATTTTTGGTTCATGCAATAATGCGCATCCCAATGCAAGACGCTGTTTCCAGCCTCCGGCCAGTTCTTTTGTTAAATATTTTTCTTTACCGCTAAGATCAGCCATTTCAAGCACCCATTTTTTTCTTAATTTAAAATGATTGTTTTTTAATTGATAAACACCGCCAAAAAAATTAATATTCTCTTCAACCGTTAGATCATTATAAAGTGAAAATTTCTGCGACATATAACCGATATTTTCTTTTATTTTTTCAGGTTCTTTATTAATATCATACCCGGCAACTTTTGCAGAACCTGATGTTGATGATAAAAGACCGCAAAGCATCCTTATCGTTGTAGATTTTCCGGCCCCATTTGCTCCTAAAAACCCAAATATCTCACCTTTTTTTACCCCAAAACTTATATGGTCTACAGCCGTAAAATGTCCGAATTTTTTTGTTAAATTATTAACTTCTATAATCGCTTCAATCATTCCATATTATCCTTTATTTTTAAGAGAGAAATAAACACATTTTCAAGTGAAGGTGATATTTCCCGAATATGAAGTATTTCAATATCATTGTTTCTTAATATTTCCTTAATTTTTTCACCTGCATCTTTTTTATCAAGAACAACATTTAATCTGTCTCCAAATGATTGTATCTCTCTAATAAAAGAATGTTTTAATAGTATTTTATAAGCTTCTCTTATTTTAGTACATACAATCTCATAAATAATGCCCTTCATTAATTTTTTTATAGATGTAAAAGTATCAAGCACAAGAAACTTTCCTTTGTGCATCATACCTATTTTACTGCATCTTTCTGCTTCATCAAGATAAGCTGTTGTCAGAATTATTGTCATTCCATCTTTTAAAAGAGTAAAAAGTATTCTCCAAAAATCCCGCCGTGAAACAGGATCAACACCCGCCGTAGGTTCATCCAGAAATATAATATCCGGTTTATAAATAAGAGTACATACTAATGCAAGTTTCTGTTTCATCCCTCCTGAAAGACGCCCTGCAAGTCTATTTCTAAAATCAATTAATCTGGTCATAACTAATAACTCATCTCTTCTTTTATTAAAATTTTTTACCTGATGAATTCCTGCAAAAAACTCAATATTTTCATCAACTGTCAAATCCTCATAAAGACTAAATTTTTGTGAAAGATATCCAATATGATTCTTAACCTGATTTCTATCTTTTAACAAATCATATCCCATAATATGCCCGCCGCCGCTGTCAGGTTTTATAATACCGCAAAGTATTCTGATTAATGTAGTTTTCCCTGCTCCATCCGGTCCTACAATACCGAGCATCTCTCCTTTATTAACAGTAAAATTTACATCATCTACAGCATTAAGTACACCAAAAGATTTTTTCAAACTATCTATTTTAATAATATTATTCATACTATTTTTATTCTATCTCGGCATCTGCAGGCATGCCCGGTTTTAAAATCCCTTCTTTATTAGGAGTTTCAATTTTTACGGCAAAGACCTGTTTTACTCTCTCATTTTTAGTCTGGATATTTTTTGGTGTAAATTCTGCAATAGGTGATATATAACTGATACGTCCTTTAAAAATTTTATCCGGATAAGAATCTATTTTGATCACTGCATCCTGCCCCAGTCTGATCCTGCCCAGTTCTATTTCTGTAACATAAATTGTAAGATAAACAGGATCAATCTTAGAAATCGTATAAATAGGAGTCCCGATATTCACGTATTCTCCGACTTCAACAATTTGTTCTGTTATAATACCGTCAATTGGAGATTTAATATAACAATCCTCAATTTGTTTTTTAAGCACTTCATATGCTGTTTTCATATTAATATATACATTTTCAGCTTCATCCCTGTCTTTTAAAGCGATATTCCCTCCCTCATAAATAGTCTGTATCCTGTCATAATTTATTTTTGCTGTTTCAAAATTTGATTTTGCTTTTGGTAATTGCAGAGTAAGTATAGAATGCTCCACTTCTGCAATAAGATCTCCTTTATAAACAAAATCCCCTTCCTTAACATAAAGAGCCTTTATATCATCATTAATCTTTGAAGAAACATTCATTTCAATTATTTCAATTGTGCCTGTTGCTGATATTTTACCGGGATTATTATTAAAACAAGAAAATTCTATAAGCTGTGCGATCCCAAAAATTATAATAAAACACTTTAATTTATTCATAAAATTTCCTTTTAATAAAATTAATAAAAATCAAGCCTCTATGCCTTTTAATATTATATCAATTACTTTATCAATTTCTTCATCTATTTTGTTATTAGAATTATTGTACTGCCCTAAAATTTTTTTCTGGGCTATAAATAAACCTATATTTCCCAGTATAGATCTAAATGCTATTAAAGGATCTATATCCTTTTTTAAAACGCCGCTGTCAGCCTTCTGCTGATAAAAATGAGAAAATAAATCTATAGCTTTTTTAACAACCTCATTATATATTGCCAGCCTAATATTTTCATGATATATGGCTTCTATAATGATAACCTGCATCATAGGGAAATATTGATCGACTTTTTTCATCCTGTCATAAATTATTTTTTTTAAAATTGTTTTAATATCTTTTTCATTTTCATCCAGGAGAATCTCTTTAACTCCTTTTAATATAATTTTATCACTAATAATATGAATTATATTTAAAAGTATTGAATTTAGAATATCCTTTTTAGTTTTAAAATATTTAAATATGGTTCCTTCTGCTACACCTGCTTCCAGTGCAATTTCTTTTGATGTTGCACCCCTAAAACCTTTTTGAGAAAAAAGCTTAATGGCAGCCTGGAGGATTTTTTCTTCTTTTTCCTGTAAGTTTAACTCAGATAAATCAATTTTATTCATAAAAACCTCTTATAAAAAAATAATCAAAATATAATCAAGTTTTTTATTTTATGCTATTAATGAGTGAGTACTCACTCATTAATAGCATAAAATAAAAAATACTAAATAGTTTATTTAATTTTTTTTTACAATATAAATTATAAATAAAAATATATAATAAATTAATAAAAATATTAAAAATAATATTAACAATCTAATTTTTTTAATATATAAATGACTTGAATCAGCAACCTTCATAAAAAAATAATATTTACCATAAATGAAATCATTATATATGATGCTGTTTCTATCATTCTTCAGGAGGAACAGTTATTTCAACCGCAGCTTCAATACTTGAGGCTATTTCCGGAAGAATACCTAATTTTATATAAATCGGACGAACTATTTTTTTTAATGCAGGAAGATTAATTGCAAAAAAAACCGCACCCAAAATACAAAATATCCCGCCGATTATTAATGTATTAGGTGCACCTATACTGCTTGCCAGTCCACCTGCCAATAAACTACCGAATGGTGCTGTACCTACAAATGACATCGTATAAAAACTCATAACACGACCGCGTTTATCATTATCAACAATAGTCTGCAAGATTGTATTACTTGAAGTAAGCTGCATAAGCATCCCAAATCCGATTATTAAAATCAATATCATAGAAAGCCAAAAAAAACGGGACAGAGAAAACATAATGAGTCCGATACCAAAAACAGCGGCAGATAGAGGAATAATCTTGCCTAATCCTAAAACAGTTTTTCTGGATGCCATATAGATGCCGCTAATTAAAGCCCCCATACCTGATGCTCCCATAAGAAAGCCGAAAGTATGTGATCCTCCATGAAGTACCTCTTTTACAAAAACAGGTATGAGTATAGTATAAGGCATTCCCATTAAACTGATTAATCCAAGTAATAATATAATAGATCTTATAGGAGCAAATCCAAAAGTATAAGTAATGCCTTCTTTTATTTCTTTTATGATATGTTTTTTCTGTGGTTTTACTTCTTTTTGAGGAACTTTCATCATCAATAATGATATAATAACAAAGACATAACTTAGCCCGTTAAGCAGAAAACAAATTCCTTCATTTGTAGATGCAATTAATATACCTGCAATAGAAGGGCCAATTAATCTAGCACTATTAACCATCGATGAATTCAAAGCAATTGCATTGCCTAAATCTTCCTTTTTTTCAATCATCTCTATTACAAAAGACTGACGAACCGGCATATCAAAAGCATTAATACAGCCCAGTAAAATACTTAAAAGTAAAATATGCCATACTTCAATAGTGTTATTAAAAAAAATAAATGCCAGGATTAAAGATTGTATTGCAGCCAAAATTTGAGTAATAATTAAAATGTAATATTTATTCCACCTATCTATCAATACACCCGCAACAGGTGCAAATAAAAAAGTAGGTATCTGTCCTGCAAAACCGATTACTCCCAGTAAAAAAGCTGAACCTGTAATATGATAAACAAGCCAGGGTAATGCTATCCGCTGCATCCATGTCCCGATTAGAGATATACTTTGACCGCTAAAAAATAAACGGTAATTGCTATATTTAAGCGAACGGAATATTACTTTCAACCCTGATGATTTAAAATTATCTTTAATAATTTCTTTCTGCATATAATTTTGTATATGTAATATATATAAATATTTTAAAATAAAAACTTCCAAATTTCATAATATTTACATATCTTACAATTAATTGTAATCTTAAAAAATCTTTTCTAAACCCGGGGCTTTTTGTATTATAATCACTTCCAAATTGATAATATTAAAGAATAAATAATAATGTTTAAAACAGATAAACCTGTATCAATAAAATATAAACGAATATCAAATCCATTATAAATATTAATAGGAATGATGAATGATTACCTGTTATCCTGTAATTTCGGGCTATATACCACCAAATACAAAAGACATATACTATACCTCAGAAATTATGAATGAAACCAAATACAATACAAATATATACAGTAGAGTAATTTATTTTTATAAAAATTTTTATAATAGAATAATAATATCAAAAAAATTAATAAATAATTATATTAATTGATTTTAAGCCTGCTCTTCTTTATTCTCTCCTAATATACTTAAAAAAAGTACCCAGAAACAGACAACAATATTAAAAATAGGTATTTGTAAAGCTGGGGGGAAACAATAGATTATTGATACAGCCGGTATCCAGATGACCCATGTAGATATTAATAATGACGGGATCTTATAAATAAATAATTCTATATTAATATTTGTTCTTAATTTTTTCAGTGAAAACCGGTTATCTTTCCATAAATATAAAATGACAGTTGCAGGAGCAGCCCAAAATGTATTATATACAAACTGGTCTATTAAGGTTTTTTTAAGAATAACAAAAAAGTCCGGACTGGTACCAAATACTAAACCCTGAAAACGGTATAACAAATCAACCTCAAACCCTTTCCAACCCCAAAAAAATATGTAAAATAAAAATTCTTTAATTTTCATCTCTTTTTCAATTTTTCCGGAAAATACCAAATACAAATATGGGATTATGCCGGCAAAAATCATGGTGGATATAATTGAAAATAAAAAACCGTAACTGCTCTTTAAATTGGAAATAAAATTAAATAATAATTTCGACGGGATATAAAAATAATAAATTAATACAATAAATAAAGCAACGATCCATAAAATAATACCCGGGATAATATTTTTTTTTATACCATTAATTGTTAAACTAAAAAAATTTCTCTTCATTCTATATAAATATAATTTTTAATAAATGTAGAATATGAATATGTTATTAATTAAATAATGTCAAGACAATTCATTTAAAAGGAACTTGTTTTATCAAAAAAATGATTGATAAATAACCGTTTAATAAATGTTTTTTTTACCACGAAAGACACGAAGAAAGAACATATAATTGAGTAATATCAAAAATATAATTAAAATATTCATGAACTTTGTGTACTCTGTAGTTAAAATTATTCAAATATTACAGAATTTTTTATATTAAAAGTGGGTTAAAATTTATTTTATATCTTCTTTAAATTTTTTTATAAATTTGATCTAAAAACAAAGTAATATGCTTATTTATTTATGAAGTTTACAGTATCTAACAAAAGACCCGATTGATTAATAAGGTCATCCCTATCAGCCAATGCATGTTTCCCTGAAATGATATGAGTTAGACCTATTATATAAATTTTGTCATCAGTTATGTAAAATCTTCTACGGTTCACATAAACCTGGTAATTATATTTATTTGAAGAACAGGTTACCTGCTCATATATTTTTATAAATTTAATACTGCCAACTTTAACATTTTCATTAATCAGTATGATCTTTCCGGATTTTATCCTGTAAAACTCAATATCATCGGATTTTTCCGGGGCATTTTTAACAGCCATTCCCTCAAAATAAATACGCTTATCATTATTTATATCAAAATCCTTCCCGACATTGTATTCTGCATAATCAACCATCCCCGTATATGAATCCTCCCCTGCAAGACAGCTCCAAAAATTTTTTTCACTTGAGGGTTGCATCTTCCATATAACATCCGGGAGAATCATAGAAAATGCATCAAATTCCTTCCACTTTAAATTTGTAATGAAAGTAAAATTTGATCCAATATACTCATCCCAATTATCCCATGACTCCAGAATATCCTTTATATGATTATTCTCAGATTTTTTTAAATATTCATTTAGATCATTAAATAAATTATTTTTTATAACCTCATATGGAATAAATATTTTAAAACAGCTTTTAATTTGATAACCCAGTAATGTATCATTTATTAAATTATAATACTTTGATAAATCACTGAATTTCCCCGGTTCATCATATAATTTTGTTATATCAATTAAAATATCATATTGCTTTAAAAATAAATTTCTTTCATTCTCATCCGTAAACTCTTTCATCCCATAATATTTTTTATCTACTTCATAATAATCCAGCTCTTCGTCCAGACAATTAATTTTAATTAATAATAAAATCATTAACATTATTACAAAAAAAATCTTACTTCTCATATTATATCCTGATAAAAATAATTAAATATTAATTCATGTGTTTTTTATTATAATATATTTTTTATATTTTTTTTAAAAATTATTATTTAAAATATTAAATTATAATAATTTGACTTTTAACATCAGTTAAATTAAAATTAATTTATGTTATGAAGTTTTTATAATAGTTTTAAATTTTAAGGAAAATAATGAAAAATATATATAAAATTTTATTATGCTTATTTATTCTTTTCTTTATTATTTCAACGGGATGTATAAAAACAAAAAAATCCAAAACTTCAACAAATATCAAAAATCAAACAATTAAGAAAAAAATACTCTATGTTGATTCATATCACCCGGAATTTGAATGGGTTCAATTAATAACAAAGGGGATAACGGAAGAATTAAATATTAAAATAAATATTGACGGAAATCTTGATTGTTCGCAAAGTGATGTCGAATTAATGATTACTCATATGGATACAAAAACAAATAAAAATGAAAAATTTAAAATACAGGCGGCATTAAAAGCAAAAAAAATAATTGAGATATGGAAACCCGATATTGTAATTGTAAGCGATGATAATGCGGCAAAGTATCTTATAGTCCCATATTATAAAAATGCAAATCTGCCTTTTGTATTTTGCGGTATAAATTGGGATGCTTCTATCTATGGTTTCCCCTTTGATAATGTAACAGGTATGGTTGAAGTAATGCTGGTAGATCAGCTGATTGAAACATTAAAAAAATATGCAAAAGGATCAAGAATCGGCATCCTTACGGTAGACACACTTACTGAAAAAAAAAACATTTCCAATATACAATCATTTTTTAATTTAAGATTAATATCTCGGATTGTAAATACTATGGATGATTTTAAACGGGTATATAAAGAAATACAGGATGAATGTGATATTCTTTTAATAACGGAAATGCAGTCATTAAAAGGATACGATAAAAAAGAATTAATTAATTTTATTAATAATAATACAAAAATCCCTACAGGCACAATGTTTGATTTTATGGCTCCTTTTGTGTTGATATCATATGCAGCAACAGGTTATGAGCATGGCCAATGGGCAGCTCAGACAGCTTTGAAGATATTAAACGGCACACCGCCTAATAAAATACCCATAACAACAAATAAACAGGCAAAAATTTATATCAACATGACTCTTGCAAATAAACTGGATATAATATTCCCCATGGATTTTATAGAACAGGCTGTATTTACTGAAGAAGAGGATTTTTTTTGAAAAAAAGAACATTAATATTAAAATTGTTATTCACTACAATAACATTATTTATTATAACTTTAATAACAATTACAATTATTGCAGACAGACGGTTAAAGAAAATAACCGACAACAGTCAATATTATATTTTTAATGACAAATTAAATGATATTCTGCATATATTGGAAAAACAAGCTAACAGACTTAAAGCAACAGGTAATATAAAAGCTTATGAAAAAGATTTTCAAATGTCGGTTTTAAAAACATTAAAACAGATATATTATGAAACAGGATCCCAACAGGTATATCCTATTATTATAAACTATTATGGTGAAATTATAATGCATCCCGAATTTAATTACGGCAGTAAAGAATTAAAAAATGAAAGTTATATAAAAAAAGCAGTAACACTTAAAGATGGTAATTTTAATTATAAATATAAAACAGGTGAAAAAAAATGGTGCATAATAAGGACCTTTAATGACTGGAGTTGGATTGTAGGCTATACGATACCGTTCAAAATAAAATATAAAGATGTAATCCTTTTTAGAAATATATTTATTTTAATAGAATTATTAAGTGTTTTAATATTATCTATAATAGTTACTATTTTTATAAAAAGGATGATGAAACCGATTGAGCAGTTAACGGATGCTTCTATAGCTATTTCATCAAATAATCTTGATTATAAAATCAATATACAAAGAGATGATGAACTAGGTATACTGGCGGAAAATTTTATTAAAATGCGTGATTCTATAAAAGATAAAATCAATGATTTAGCAAAAAAAAACAAAAAATAGTTAAAAGAAATTAATGACAGAAAAAAAACAGAAAAAGAAAAAGAAAATTTATTAAAACAATTAAAATCAAAAAATGAAGAATTAGAAAGTATAGTTTATGTATCTTCACATGACCTGCGGTCCCCTCTTGTCAATATCATGGGATACAGTAAAGAATTGAAATACAGCTTGGATGACATAAAAAAAATTATTAATAAAATAAAATCAAAAAAAATGGAAAAAAAAGATCTTTTATATAACATAAACAATGACATTGATAATTCTATAAAATTTATTACAGACAGCGCAAATAAAATAGATATTCTGCTTAAAGGATTATTAAAGGTTTCACGAATAGGCCACCAGGAAATAAATATAAAAAAAATTAATACAAACCAATTATTTGAAGAAATAATAAATTCACTCAGTTATAAAATAAATACATCAAAAGCGGAAATAACAATAGAGAAACTTCCTGATTGCTATTCAGATTATAATTTATTATCACAAATATTTACAAACCTCCTAGATAATGCAATAAAATATCTAAATCCGGGGAAAAAAGGTAAAATCCATATTTCCGGTAAAATTATTAATGGGAAAAATATATATTGTATAGAAGACAACGGTATTGGCATTATAAAAAATTGTAACGAAAAAATATTTAATATTTTTTACAGGATTCATCCAAATAATTCAATACCCGGAGATGGATTGGGGTTAACAATTGTAAGAAGGATCCTGGACAGATTAAATGGTGAAGTCTGGTTTGTATCCAATAAAGGATCAGGCACAAAATTTTACATTGCACTTAGTAATAATAGTAATTATATAAATAATTAAATACAAGTCAGGAGAATGCTTATGGAAGAGATAATTATAATAATTGCAGAAGATGATATAGGGCATGCCGGATTAATTATTAAAAATTTAAAGAGAGCCGGAGTAAGCAATAAATTAATCCATTTTGAAAACGGCAAGGATACAATTGATTATTTACATGATAACCGTAATAATAAAAATTCATATTTAATTCTCCTAGATATACGAATGCCTATAATGGACGGCATTGAAGTTTTAGAAAAAATAAAAAACGATAAAATTTTGAAAGTAATCCCGATAATTATATTGACAACAACAGATAATCCCGCTGAAGTAAAAAAATGTCATGAACTAGGATGCAGTAATTATATTACAAAGCCTGTTAATTATGATGATTTTGTTAAGGCACTGCATGATCTGGGTTTATTTTTAAAAATAGTTAAAATACCTAAAACCTAATTGCACTAGGTTACCTTGTATATCAATTAAATTTTAAATTTTGTTTGCTTATATATAAATATATTTAAGATATTAATACATAATAAATGTGCTGATCTTGACATATATTAAAAACTTTTATAAAATCTAGCAAAAAAAAGGAATGATCTTATGAATGATATATTTAAATATATAGAAAAATCAAAAAATCAAATTATCGAATTACAAAAAGGCTTAACAGCAATACCTGCAATAAATCCGGAAAATGGAGGAGATGGTGAATACAATAAATTTCTTTATTTAAAAAAATATATTGAAAAATGCAAATTTGACAATGTTGAAGAAATATTAGTGCCTGATAAAAGGGTATCATCAAAAGTAAGACCGACATTAATAGCAACATTAAACGGTGAGTTAAAAGAAAGACTTTGGATTATAACTCATCTTGATATTGTTCCCGAAGGAGAATTAAAATTATGGGAAACAAATCCTTTTGAGGCAGTTGTAAAGAATGATAAAATATACGGAAGAGGCACAGAAGACAATCAGCAGAGTTTAGTAAGCTCAATAATTGCAGCAAAAGCATTAATAGAAAATAATAACAAACCCAAATATACAGTTAAACTGATGTTTGTGGCTGATGAAGAAGTTGGCAGTGAATATGGTATTAAGTGGATATTAAATAATAAAAAAATATTTTTTAAAGATGACTTAATACTGACACCTGACGGGGGGCATCCGGAAGGTAAAACAATTGAGATCGCAGAAAAGTCTATATTATGGGCTAAGTTTAAAATCAAAGGAAAACAGGCACATGCATCAAGACCTGATCTGGGGATAAATGCAACAAAGGCTTCTTCGCATTTATGTATAAGGCTCGGCAGCCTTTATGATAAATTTAATAAAAAAGATAAAATGTATAATATCCCTTATTCTACATTTGAGCCGACTATACATAAAAACTCAATAACAAATATGAATACAATACCCGGTGAAGAAATACTGGGTATTGATTGCCGTATTTTACCGGATTACGATTTAAAAATAATAAAAGATGAAATTAAAAAAATTGTAAAAACGGTAGAAAATGAATTTAAAGTAAAAATTGAAATTGATATACTGCAAGATATTAAAGCACCGGCGCCCACATCAGCCGATTCCTTAATAGTAAAAAAATTAAAAAAATCCATCAAAAAGATTCTTAATCTTGATGCAAAATTAATTGGGATTGGAGGCGGGACTGTAGCTGCTTATTTCAGAATGAAAGGTTATAGTGCAGCTTTGTGGTCAACAATAGATACTACAATGCATGGTCCAAATGAATATGCTTCAATAAAAAACACAATAAATGATGCAAAGGTTTTTGCCGATTTGATGCTGGATTAATAAATAAGGTGAAAAAATTGGAAAAAGAAAACACAAAAAACAAAAAAAAAATATTTAAATTTAATATGGTTTGTTCTGCCGGGTGCAGTTTTTTTAACTGGCTGGCATTACTGTTAATAAATAAATTTAGGGTTGGATTTAAATATATACCTCTGGCTCTTTTAGTTACATTTGTAACAAGTATTTTGTACCCATTTGTATTATTGGAAAAATTAATTTATGACAAAAGAATAAAAAAGATAAAAGTTATTTCTCCAATTTTTATAATAGGACACATGAGAAGCGGGACAACATTTTTACATTATATAATGAGTAAGGATAAAAATCTTGGGTATTCTACAACAACAGAAGCAATATTTCCATGGGTATTTTTAACATTAAATAAATTTATACGCTCATTTATGAGATATGTTTTACCGGAAAAAAGGCCTATGGATAATATGAAGATAGAAGAAGATATGCCCCAGGAAGAAGAACTTGGAGTAGCAAACCTTACGATATATTCACCAAATAACGGGGCTTATTTCCCTAAAAAAATAGAAGAATTTTATACAAAATATTCTTTTTTTGAAGGAGTAAAAGACAAGGTAATAAAAAGATGGAAAAAAACCTACTTATATTATTTGCAAAAACTCACTTTAAAAAACAACGGTAAAAGATTCCTGTCAAAAAATCTCGTTAATTCCTGTAGAATAAAATATTTAATAGAACTATTTCCGGATGCTAAATTCATTTATATTTACCGTAATCCGTATAAGGTATTTTTATCTTCAAAGAAATTATATAAAAAGTTTATATTCCCAAATATGGCTTTTCAGAGTATCAGCGATGAAAAATTAGAAGAAATAATCTTAAAAACAGAGAGAAAAACATTCGAAAAATACCTCGAACAAAAAGACCTTGTAAAAAAGGGGAACATATATGAAATTAAATTTGAAGACTTTGTAAAAGAACCTCTCAAACATTTAGAAAAAATTTATAAAGAACTAAATATTGGAGGCTTTGAAGAATCAAGATCTGCATTTGCTGAATTTGCAAAACAGTATGAAAACTATAAACCTGATAAATATAATATAGAAGATAATCTAAGAGAAAATATCTATAAAGAATTAAAATTTATATTTGATAAATATGGTTATGAAAAATAGTTATTAGTTATATATATTTTTTATTACAATATTTTAATATATCATTCTTTGTGAAATATACTCTGCTATACCGGATCTAAATGAATTATCTGTTTTTAAATATTTAATTGCCAAAATATCATTTTTCTTTCTTAAAACAAATCCGTCACATATATATGCTTCATTATTGATTAATATTGTTAATTTATTAATATATGTATTGTTTGCTTTTATATGATCCATATCATATTTATTATCTAAAGAAATTGCAATACCAACAGGACTTATATCAATAACTTTGCCGCTAAAATGACCATTATTTAATATACCGTTGATATGAAACTCAGCATTCAAAATATCATCTATTGCAGGTATTACCCTGTGAAATTTTCTTTTTTCCTTCTGCTTATTATAATTCATTAAAACCGGAGTAATCTTATGCAATGAATCAGCAAAAGATTGATTCTTATAAAAAATAGCATTTACTCCGCTTTCCATAATAAAATTATTAATAAATAATTGATTCTTTAAAGAAGATATTGCAATTATAAATAAACCGCTTGTAACTTCATCATGTTTAATCTTTTTTACAAAATCAATCCAGTTATTTTCTTTATCATCAATATCTATTAATAAACAATCTACTTTTTCTTCTTTTAGTATTTTATTAACTTTTTCAATCTTGTCGCATGACAGCACATTAAATCCCATAAAAAGAAGCTGTGTAATACAGGAGCCTCTAATTGAAGCATCTGTAGTATATAAGGTGGTTACCATAAAATCTCCAAGATTTTGTAGAATTTAGAATATTTATTGAAATAATTTTACTAATTCTATACTATTTATAACACATAAATATATCTGCGTCAATACTATATTTATTATTGATATCGTCTAAATTTCCCAATAAATATAAAAAAAAATTAAAATATGAATATCTTATTTTTTACTGTGTTCATCTGCGTTTATCAGCGGTTACCCCACTTCCAAAAGCAGTATTAAACAGCAGATGGAGGCTGATTAACGCTGTTAAAAAAATACATTCCAACTGCGTGTATCCGCGTTTATCAGCGGTTAAATATTATTCTTTTAAGACAGCCTTATTCTTTTAAGAATCAACTAATTATTATAATAATTAAATAAAAAAATTTGACTGATAATATTAGATTTTCATAGTTTTCATATAAAAACTTACAGATCTATCATAAGTCTTTTCACTCTTGTTATCAAAATAACAAGCCGGCAGCTCTCCCCTTTTCCTATGATAATGCAGACATTCACAGCATAAACCATGTTTATCACAAGGATAAGTACAGTTGCAATAACTCATATTACTGTTCTTTTTACATTCCATAATTTTACTCCTTCTATTTGAGTTTTTTAATCCTGCTGTTGTATTTTTTAAGCATCTTATCTTTATCAAAATAAAGCATTTTTAATAATCTAGGATCATCATTAATTACCTGAGCAATTTTTTTAATATCATAACATAAATTTAATAAATTCTTCTTATTTTTTTCACTATTACCAAAATAATTATAATAAATTGATTCTAAATCGTTTCTTGTCATTGCTGCCTTAATAATATTATCTAATTTTTTATTTATTTCTTTTGATGCAGTTCTTAAAAGCTCCTGCTCATTTTTCTTAAAGAGTTTATTCTGCTCTTTTATTATATCCTTATAATTTTTTTCATCAGATTTTTTTACAGGGTGTATTTTATTTTGTTTTAAATTTTTATTGATTAAATCTTTTTGTGATTTATCAACTCTATCATTTTTTGTTTCTTTTTCATCATATGTTTCTTTATAATTTTTATCCTGATGTTTTTTTTGACTTATTTTTCTTCTTTGAGCTCTTTGATTAAACAACTTTCTTTTTTCATTCATTTTTATTTGATAGCTATTTAATTTTGAGGAATCTGCTTCTTTTGATTCTGCCGGTTCATCTGCAATATTTTGTGAACTCTCATCGCTCGTTTCAATTTCATCCTCTACTCCAATCTTACTATCCTGGTTATCCATTTTATCTATTACATCCTCTATATTGCCAGTAGTATTACTCTCTGTCTTTTTCTTTAAAATTTTATTTATGATGCTGTCTAAGACTCCCTGATATCTATTGTTTAATCCTAAACTTTTAATTAAAGTATTTCTTTGTTTTTTATCAATATCTGTACTACCTTTTACTTTTATCAGAAAATCATTTAATTGAGTAACCTGCTCCTTAATTTTATCACCCTTTAAATTTTTAATAAAATTTTTATTAAGTTCATTTATAATTATTTCAGGATAAATATTATCGAGATACGCAAGTATACTTTCAATACCTCTTCCCTGTTTTATATCCTCTAATGTCATATTAAATTTATCTTCCTGATTTTCCAATTCTTTAATTTGTTTATTCCATAGGTCTTTAATTTTATTTAATATGGCTATTATATTATTTGTATTGGCATTGCTTAATGATTTTGCAAAAAACTTCATATTATCATCAACAGCATTACCCCTCATAGCCTGTTTAAATATTGAATCATTTATAGATTGAAGCAAATTATGCACATCTCTATTAATACCTTCACCTTCAAAAACAGGCAATATTTCATCATTAATAATTGTTGTTACAATTTCAGGATAACAGGTAACCAGATATGATAATAATGATTGCAGTTTTTCCTGTATTCTTTTATTTTTATCTTCATAAATTTCATGAGCCTTTGCTCTAATTTGTTCAACTACTTCTTTATTTCTTTTCTTTGATAATTCTTCCAGATGATTGGTAATTTTATCTTTTTTTTCATTAGTAAGGTCTTCAATATTTAATGTTTTAACGGTATCAGCATCATTTTTATTTTTCATACCCTTATTTATATCAATATTTGCATTTTCAGGCTCATTAATTAAAGTTTCATTATTTATTTTATCAGCATTAACATTTTTATTCTCATTATTATCTTTAGATTTTATTTCATCTTTTTTAACTAAATCCGGTAATTCTTCTTCAGAATGCTTTTTAGCTTTCTCTTTTTCTTCTTTTTCTTTCTTCTTTCGCAATTCCTCTCTTTTTTTAAACTCATCTCTCATTTTTTGCTCATTAATAATATCTTGAGTTGTTTTACTGGAAATTTGATTGTGATCCTTATCCATATTTTCATCAATACCAGATAAATCATCTACACTTTCTAAATCATTATCCTTTTCTTCTATATCATCCGGCTTTTTTAATTCATCTTCATCTATAAGATTATTTACTCTTAAAATTTCTTCCTCTCTATCCAAAATATCCTTTTCTTCATTAGATAAATCGGATATTAAATCTTCTTCATTATTAACCGTATCATCTTTTTTATTATTATCCCCTTTAACATTATCATCAATCTCATCTAGTTCTTTACTCTCAATATCTTCTTTATCAGATATATAATCATAATTTTTTAACACATCAAGATCATCATCAGAAAAATCTGATGCAATCTCAGCATCAGGTTCTTTAAATAATACATTAGGCTTATCAATATTATCTGCATCCTTATTTTCATCAACATTTAAATCAGAAGCCGGTATTGATTCATCATTAATCGTCTTTTGCCCATACCCCATCTTGGTATTTAAAAATCTTAATACATCACCTATAGTCTTTTGTGTAATCTTAAATACATTTTTATATTCTATTATATTTGCCGTCTCTGCATTCCTAAATCTTTCCAAATATTTAATCCTGACAGACATAGGTCTATCAGAATATAAAACATATACGGCATAGTAAGCTATATCTTCATCACTGGTTTTTAATAAATCCTTTAAAGCCCCTTTCTCAGCATCCTTTGATTCTGCAAGAATTCTTAAATATTTCTGTTTATCTTTAACACTCAATGTAACTCTATTAATAATACTTTTTAATCTTTCCTTAGGATCATCACTGGGTGAAGAAAATAAATAAAAAAATAATCTTCTATGCCCTTTTATATCATCATCAGCATCTTCATCATTCTCTTCCTGTGCTCTAATAAAATTCTGCCTTTCAGCAGGGCCGTTCAAAGTTAATAATTTTTCAGCAAGTTCAATCATATTTGTAAATATATCAACAATATCAGCAGTAACTTTAAGCAGCTTACGTTCCTTCTCATTTATCTTATTTTTAATAAAATCCTTATGATTTTCATATTTAATCCAATTTTCTCTCAATTTTAACCAATCTAATTGTTCATCCTCGCTCTTGTCTTCTATCTCATTAACAATCCATTCCTCAGTTATATCCTCAGCTCTTATGCCCATTTCTTTTTTAATATTCTTTAATAAAGTTTCAATTGTAGATTTCATATGCTGGTATTCAAGACTCTTTAAACAATCTTTTAGATATTTTATTTTATCATCAGCATGGTCAAGACCGTCAAGCAGTTTTCTTAATAATCCTCCCTCCCTGCCTTTTTTAAAACTCAAATCCTTTATCTGTTTATATAAAAACTCAATTATATGCTCTTTTCCATTATAGTCATCATTTATCCAGGTTAATAAAACAGAAATTTTATTTTCAAGAGTATATAAAGGATCAACTTCTTTTTCTATTCTTCTGATAACTTCAACAATTTCATTGAGTTTTGTTTTTGTCTGATTATCATCGCTTTTTTTAACCGCTACTATATAACCTTTTGCTTTATTTCCGGAATCAAAACCTTTAAATACCGCTTCTAATTCATCAATTTTTAAAAGAACATCATCACCATCATTCATAATTTTTTTAATTGCTTCATCTTTATTATTATTTTTCAATTCTTCAAGCATTAAAGCTTTATTAATATTTTCATCAATCTGCTCTTTAAATTTATTTGCCATCTTGATAGATTTATTAGAATCTTCACTGCCTTCAATTTTAAAAAAAGTTATATCATCCTTAATATCATTTAACATTAAATCTAAATCATCAACATATTTATCACCGCTTCCTACATCATGCTTTATTGATTTTATCTCATCTTCTATTTTTACGGTTTCATATTTGTCAAAATCAGGCATATCAAGCTCGGCAAGATCAGAAAGGTCTATTAAAGGAATATCTCCATCTTCAAAATCTTCAATAGAATCAACAAATTCATTTTTTACCTTAGGCGGATTCTTTGTAGAAGTATCAAGTCTGTAATAAATTAAATCTATATAATTTTGGACTTTTTTAACTATATTGGGCTCATATTCAAATAAAATTTTTAAATCTTCCTCAATACCCTTAAAAAGAGCAACTTGTGAATCAATACTAATCTTTTTCACTTTTTTATATATTTCATTAAAATCATCTCTAATAAGTATTCTTTCCATATTTCTAACAACACCAAATACACCTTTAAACCTGGAGTCTCTTGATATTCTCTGTAATTCTAAAATTTTTTCTGCCGGAGTTTTACAGTTATTTAATCTATCCTGAAGATAATGCAGCTTTTTCGTCCCTTCTGCATGAATCCTTCTTAAATTATTTTTCATATTTATGATTTTTTTTGCAACAAAAGAATTCTTACCGAGTTTTGACTCTACTCTTTTTGCCAGATCTTCCAAATATTCTTCACTTGCAATCATCCCCAGCTCTTTTTCAATCTTCTTAACCTTCAAACCTATTATACCAAATGTCCTGCCCCAATCCTTATGATACAGGGTATCCTCTACTTCCGGGAAATATTCTTCAAATCTTGGATCAAATCTGATTACATTTAATACATCAATCTCAACATCATCCGGGAGTTTCTCGACTCTTTCATTTAAATTTCTAATATTGCCTTCACTCTCCAGTTCATGAGCAAGAAGATTTAAAAAATTCCTTGCTTCTTCTTCCTGCTCTGATTGAGACAATAATCTTTGCGGACTTTCTTTCTCATTAAGAATATTATATAAATTAATAAATTTATTAAAAATATTCTCCAGAGTAGCCCTAAATCTATCATCATGTAATGATTTAAATGATGTTTCTTTTAATTGATTTAAAAAAGCAAGCTTTGATTTAATTTTGTCACTTTTTTTTAATCCGTCAATTATCGCAACAATTATCCTTTTTTCCTCACTGCTGTCATAATTTAAATAAAAATAATAAATCATATAATTATCAAATTGTTCAATTAAACCGGTTTTACCTGTATTCCTAACCTCAGGCACCTCAAAAAATAATTTATAAGCATCTTTTAACTCTTCAATTTTAACCTTTTTACTATCTAAAAGAGGCAATATATTAACACTATGAATATCAGTTTCCTTAAACTTATCAATAATCTGAGACAATATTTTTTTTAAAATTTCTTTAACAATATATTCTTTAACACTTAATACTACCGGCATATATCTGCCCTGTTGTAAAGCATAATACCAGGCCCTGTAATGATCTACCTTATTGGTATGTTTTAATTTTTGTTTCATATCCAGCCATTTTTCAGGCAGTATAATATTCCTATATTCATTTGCTCTATTAACAAGATTATCAATATTACTTCTAGTAAAATATTTTTTCTCATAATTTTCTATAAAATCAACATAATCTTTTTTTGAAGACATAACATTAATAGAATTAAATACGTCCAGTAAAATTTGATTTATATTATGGGCTATTATTTTTTCTGTTTTTTCCACTTCTGCATAAGCATCAGCTATATCACCCATAACTATCTTTTCTTCTGCTTCATCTATAACATCTTTTACCGGTCTTTCACCTTCTACATTGTTTAATAAATAGTCTGCTAGATCTACTTTAAGCTGATTTAATGACTCATCATATTCGAAAAGATCTTTTAAATTTTCTAAAATAACATTATTATTTTTTATAATATCTATATTTTTCTCCAACAATCTTTTTAATATTGTTTTATTAAATTTATTTTCTTTTAATATTTCAACAAACCTCTCCGCCTGGAGAATACTTTTAAAAAATTCTTTATCCTTTTCCTGCTTTCTAAATAAAATCCTTATGGATTCTTTCCTTAATAAATCTTCATTTTGTTTCCTTAAAGGATTTAAATAATGCTTGGCTGATTTATAATTTGCCCTGGATGATTTTAATTTTCTAATTAAATCATTTCTTTTACTTTTATAAGCTCTCAATGTACTATCAAGAAGTCTGTCTCTCCCATAAAAAAATCTTGTAAATTCCGCTTTATCGGAAAGACTTTTTAATTCTTTTAAAACTTTATTAACATTAATATCTCTTGATAAATTCTTAACGAAATTTTCTTTTTCATTTGAAGAAATCAAACCTGAAAAAAAATCCGCTATTTTTTTTTCGTTTATTGGTGTATCACTCACGGCAGAAATCCAAAAAAATATCTATTATATTAATTATAACATATCAAATAAAATTAAAAATGATTTTATAATTTTTTTAAAGATTTGTTTAAAGAATAAATTAATATATTATTTTATATATTGTTAACATAAAAAATGTATTCACATCTTATTTAAAATATAATTCATATTATAATAAAGATAAAAATATTTAAATTTATAAAAAAAATTGGTATGCTAGTGATTAAAGTAAGGAGATATCATTATGAAAAAAAATATAATTTTATTAATTTTTACCTTGCTATCAATATTTTCTTATACACTGGACTGGAATGATGAATTATTTAAAATGATTAATAATAATGATATAAATAATGTAAAAAAACTTATAGAAAAAGGTGCTGACGTTAATGCAAAAAAAGATACAGGCTGGACGGCTTTAATCTGTGCTTCATGGAACGGCCATTTAGAAATTGTAAAATATTTAACTGTAAAAGGGTCCGTCATTGATGAAAAAGATGATAGTGGGTGGACTGCCTTGATGTATGCTGTATTAAGCAATCATTTAGATGTAATAAAATATTTAATCAGTAAAGGTGCAGATGTTAATGTAAGGGCTACATATTTACAGACACCATTGACATGCGCTTCTGAAAACGGTTATTTAGAAATTGTAAAATATTTAATTGATAATGGTGCAGATATCAATCTTAAAGATAATGCTGAACAAACACCTTTAATACGGGCATCTTTAAACGGCCATTTGGATGTAGTAAAATATCTGATAGAAAAAGGTGCTGATGTGAATACAAGATGTTTTTATGGTGAAACTGCACTATTATATGCTTCATCAAAAGGTCATATGGATGTGATACTATACCTGATAGAAAAAGGTGCTGATATTAAAGCTAAAAATGATTCGGGTGAAACAACCTTAATGAATGCTTCAGAAAATGGGTATTTAGATGCAGTAAAATATTTTGTAAAAAAAGGTGCAAATGTTAATACAAAAAATAATTATGGTAATACGGTTTTAATGTGTACCTCTTTAAACGGACATTTAGATATTGTAAAATATTTGATAGAAAAAGGCGCTAAAATTAATATAAAGGATGAAAACGGCTGTACAGCATTGATGTGGGCTTCTTTAAATAATCACCTGGAAGTAGTAAAACACCTGATAGAAAAAGGCGCTGATGTTAATGAAAAGGATAATAAAGGCTATACATCATTAATATATGCTACTATAAATGGCCATTTTGATGTAGTTAATTATTTAAAAAGCAAAGGGGCAAAATAAAAATTCATCATTGTTTTTAGTGTAAGTTATTTATTAAACCCATTCTGTAGGTTTATTAATTATAGTCCCGTCATTATAATTAATTGCATTTGGTATTTGATGATGCTTAATAATCTTTAATATATGAGCTGGTTCTTTATTAATAGGATCCAATTTTATATAATTCCTTTCACCGCACCAAAAATAATGCTCACCTGTTATAAGATCAATCACTTCATAGGTTTCATCATATCCAAAACCAAACATATGTACAGGAACATAAACAATGGATTCCTGGACATTATACGGGTCAAGATTTACCACCACCAATACTGCATTCTCAAAATCTTTTGTATATTTACAATAAAATAAAATATTATTATTTTCTGCATGAAAAAAAATAAGATTTCTATAATGCTGAAACTCAGTATTATTCCTTCTGATCATGTTTAACTTCGTAATATATTCCTTAATATTACCCGGTCTGTCCCAATCCCAAACCTTAAATTGATATTTTTCCGAATCAATATATTCTTCTTTTCCGGGTATAGGTTTGCCTTCACACAACTCAAATCCATTGTACATTCCCCAAACAGAGCTTAATGTAGCAGCCAATGTTGCCCTAATCTTAAAAGCAGACCGAGGAGCATTCTGCAGAAACTCAGGAAGTATATCCGGGGTATTGGTAAAAAGATTACCGATCATATAATCAGCAACATTAGTTTGAGTCAGCTCGGTAAAATAATCTATTAACTCCTGTTTATAATTACGCCAGGTGAAATATGTATAACTTTGATTAAACCCCATTTTTGCCAATGATTTCATAACCTTAGGTCTTGTAAAAGCTTCAGATAAAAAAATAACTCCCGGATCTATCTTATGAATCTCCGATATCAGCCATTTCCAAAAAAGAAAAGGCTTAGTATGGGGATTATCAACTCTAAATATCCTGACTCCTTTATCCATCCAGAATTTAATAATATTCAGCAATTCATTCCATAAACCGTCTTTATCTTCAGTATCAAAATTTATCGGATAAATATCTTCATATTTTTTAGGAGGGTTCTCAGCATACTTAATCGAGCCGTCAGGTCTATGTCTAAACCATTCAGGATGTTTTTTTACCCAGGGATGATCAGGAGATACCTGTATGGCAAAATCAAGAGCCAACTCAATACCCGTTTTATTGCATGCCTTTTGAAAATTACAAAAATCATCTATTGTACCTAAAGACGCCTCTATTGCAGTATGACCTCCATATTTATTACCTATTGCATAAGGACATCCGGGGCTTTCAGATGCTGCAATAACAAAATTATTAGGTCCTTTCCTGTTCGTTTCCCCGATCGGATGTATAGGCGGCAGATAAATAACATCAAAGCCCATAGAGCTTATTTCTTTTAATCTGTTTTCCATATCCTTAAATGTAGCACTTTTACCTTCAACCGTCCCCTGCGACCTTGGCCACATCTCATACCATGATGAAAACTCAGCCTTTTTTCTGTTAACAAAAACTGTGAGTATTTTATTATACCATCCGCAGATCGATCTGTCAGCATAGTCTTCCATAAGTAAAGACAGATCTTCTCCAAAAATCATATTTGTCAATACTTCATCATTGGGCTCACCATTAAGTATTTTATCGATTAAATTAATTGCCTGTTTTAATCTATCTTTATCTATGCCTTTAGCTTTTGTAATCTGCTTTTCTATTAAGCACTTTCCTTCTATAAGATCACTTGTTATATCCTGCCCGTCTATATATTTCTTAAAAGTATCCTGCACCCATGATAAAAAAGCATCACGCCATGCAAAAACCGTGTATTCATAATAAGCATTTTCTTCCAATAAAAAAACACCATACCAGCGGTCATTATTAATTAGCACCATATCTGCTTCATCCCAGGTTTTCCCGCCTCTCTTCCTGTACATCAATCTTGCCTTTATTATCTCATGTCCGTGAGAAAAAATATCGGCTTCAACCCTAAACAGGTCCCCGATTTTTCTTTTTACATGATAAATACCGCCGTCAAGCTCAGGTGTAACATTTTCAATAATTACATAATCAATCTTTGGTATCATTTTTTCTCCTTTATAACTTCTTTATAAAGATTTAACACTTTTTCCGAGACAGCCCTCCATGAGAATTCTTCTTCTACCCGTTTTCTTCCAGCTTTACCCATTTTATTTCTTAAATCCCTGTTATTAGCCAATAAATTTATAGAGAAAGCAAGGTCACTTGCAAATTTATCAGGGAATAAAGCTTCAAATGACATATCTGTGCTTTGTTCTAATTCCACTAAAAATCCTGTCTCACCATGTTTTACAATCTCCTTTATACCCCCGATTTTACTGCCGACAACCGGTGTTTCACAAGCCATAGCTTCAAGATTAATTATTCCAAACGGCTCATATATCGAAGGGCAACAGAAAACAGCAGCATTGCTGTACAACTCAATTAATTCTTCACGCGGAAGCATTTCTTCAATAAGATAAATATCATTCCTGTTTTTTTTAGCTTCCTCTATTGCTTTTTTAACTTCCAAACCCAGCTCTTTTGTATCCGGTGAGCCCGCACAAAAAATGACCCCAATACCATCATCAAGATGCTTTACTGCATTAATTAAATTAATAATACCCTTTTGACGGGTTATCCTTCCTACAAAAAGAACATATACTAAATCAGAAGGTATCCCATATTTCTTTAATACATTCTTTGATTTTAAAAACTTAAAATCTTCAAGATCAATACCATTTGGTATTGTTACGATCTTTTCATTCTTTACATTAAAATTCTTTAAAATATCAGTCTTTGTCTCTTTTGACACCGCAATTATCCTGTCAGCCATTTCTAATGCCGTTTTTTCCACCCACTTGGATAGATTGTAACCTCTTCCAATTTGTTCTGATTTCCATGGGCGCAATGGCTCCAGGGAATGAGTAGTAATAATTAATGGAATATTATATAAGAGTTTGGCTAAAATACCTCCAAAATGAGAATACCATGTATGACAGTGTACTATATCCGCTTCAATAGGATCAGCATTAAATGAAATATTCCTAAACAAGGCACCTAAAGGTGATTTTAATTTATCTGGAGTATTTACAAGTAATTGAACAGGATTTGGATAACCTTTTATACATAAATTTTCACTTTTACTGTCCTGATCACCAAAACATCTTACATCTATATTAATTTTTTTTGATAATTCTTTAGTAATGTATTCTACATGAATCCCTGCTCCTCCATAAACATTTGGGGGATATTCATTTGTTAAAAAAAGAGCCTTCAATCTTCTATTTCCTTATAATTATTCTAAAAACTCTATAATAAAATAAATATTTTTAAAATTGATATTTTGTCGGGATTATAATTACTGAAATTTAAAAAGTCAAGTGAAAAGGATATAAATTATTTTAAATTATTTTCTTATTTGCCATTGTAACAAGGTTTCTGCCGCTTTTTTTAGACATATATAATGCCTGATCAACTAATTCTATTAAATCATTATTATAAAAAATAATATTTGCATCAAACTCGGCAACTCCGACACTTATTGTAACCTTATAAGGTCCGCCTTTACCGGAAAATTTATGTTTTTCTACTGTTTTCCTTAATCTTTCGGCTACATGATATGCCTGGTTAATATTTATTTCAGGAAGTAATAATATAAATTCCTCACCTCCATATCTCGATGGAAAATCAATACTTCGGGTTGAATTTAATAAAATCTCTGCAATTTCCTTGATTATTATATCCCCCTGCAAATGTCCGTATTTATCATTAAAAGTCTTAAAATGATCTATATCAAACATTATGATAGAAAAAATATTTCCATATCTATGACTCTTTTTAATATCTTTTTCCAATCTTTCCTGAAACTGATGATGTGTATACAATTTAGTCATCCTATCAACAGTAGCCTCTCTATACAAATTTGCATTTTCAAGGGCAATTGCTCCAAAATTTAAAATATTTATACAAAATTGTATATCATCAATTGTATAAGGCTTTTTATCGGCTTTTTCTCCCTGAATATATAAACCTAAAATGCTTTTATAGGACCTTAATGGTATAATGAATTCCGGTGAATATTTTTTTAACTCTTCTACAATGTTTTTATGATCAAAATACTTAGAAAACTGGCTAAAAGTAATCTGATTATATTCCTGTTCTTCAAAAAACTTATTTAAGGGTATAATAGAATTAAATTTAAGCTTCTTTTTATCCATACCTTTATCCGTATAATAATAAAAAATAGGACTTAAATCATCTATATCATTTTGTAAAATAAAACCTTTTAACTTTGGATCAAATTTTGCAGAAATAATCATATTAACATTCTTAGTAATATAATCAACATCCATGCCGGCAGATATCTGTTTAGCTACCTCGATTATTTCTTTTAAATTTTGATTTTCTTTCAAATTATCAGGAATATGATTTTTATAGTTTTTTATCATAAAATTCCTTTGATTATTTTAATTAAGACAAAATAGAAATTAAATTTTAATATCCAAGTAATTTAATTATATATTAATAGCTATATAATAATCAAGTTCATTTTAAAAATAAATTTTTATTTAATAATAATTTTAAAATTATTATTAAATAAATCATTAAATATATCCAAAATATGCTATAATTAATAAATAACTAGCATTTTTAATAATATATTTGTAAAATCTGTAATTTTTTAGGATTAATAACCGTAAATAAATATAATATTAAGTTGACAATAAAAAGACTTTGTTATATCTTTAGTAAAATAAAATCTTCAAATATTCTATTAAAGATGCAAATAATATCTTTTTATTTTTCTGGAAAAATATAATATTTATAATTATCCTCACTTTTTTATGATAAAGGAGAATTAATTGAATACAAGTTGTAAAAAAAGAATTCCTGAGACAAATGTTGAAATAATAAGAAAAATACAAAAAGAAGACAATAATACGAATAGTGCAGATAATAAATTAACTAATAATGAAACATCTAAAGAAAAAATATTGAGTAATAATGAAAAAAAAACCCAAATAATCAGGAAAAAGGATTCTTCAAATGATCCTGTTAAAATTTATTTAAGAGAAATAAGCAAGGTTAATCTTTTAACACCGGAAGAAGAAATTGATCTTGCAAAAAAAATTGAAAAAGGCAGGGATATTCTATTAGCATTAATCCCTAAAACAAAAATAACAATAATAGAATTTTATAATATACTGAACAGAATTTCAATAAAAACCGGTGACTGTGATAATCCTTATGAAATAATTAATTCAGACTCAATCGAATATAATCATGAAAAGAAAAGGCTTAAAACTAAATATAAAGAATTTTTTCATCAATACATGAAAAAATCTTTAATCTTTTTATCTAATCTTAATATTTATAACAGCTGTATAGAAGATAAAAGAAAATTAAAATTGGAAAAAGAAATAAATAAAAATGCCCTTGATTGCCTAAGCATTATAGCCAATGAAAAAATAGATATAAGAGAATTAATAGAAATTGCAGAAAAAATAGTAAAGGTAGTAAGAGAATACAACATAATAAAATCAAGCAATAAAAAAATACTTAAAAAATTTGGATTGATATCTGTTAAAGAAATTTTAAAACTAGAAAAAGAAGCATTAAACAATAAAAACAGCACAAATAAGCTTGATACTAAATATTTAATCCATTATGCATCAAGAATTAGAGTTAACCAGAAAAGATTATCTGCAATAAAATTAAAATACAATATTTCACTTGATGAAATCAAAGAAGTAGGCAATGAAATATCAAAAGGATTATTCTTAATAAAAAATGCAAAAGAAAAATTAATTAAAGCGAATTTACGTCTTGTGGTATCAATAGCAAAAAAATATTTATATTCCGGTTTACATTTATTTGATCTTATCCAGGAAGGGAATATCGGATTAATGAATGCAGTAGATAAATTTGATTATAAAAAAGGATTTAAATTCTCAACTTATGCCGTCTGGTGGATTAAACAGGCAATTACAAGATCTATATATGATAAATCACGAACCATAAGAGTTCCGGTTCATGTTATTGAACAAATAAATATTTATAATAAAAAATATCAGGATTTAAAACATAAACTAGGCAGAAAACCTACAGAAAAAGAAATGGTTAAAACATTAAATTGGACTGTCAAAAAATTAAGATACATAAAAAATGCAACAAAAAATACAATAAGCCTTGAGACTCCTATCGGTAAAGATCAGGACAGCATCATAGGCGACTTTGTTGCAGACCAGAATTCTGAGAATCCGTCAAATTTTGCAACATTTACGGACTTTCAAAAACAATTAATTGAAGTCATGAATAATCTTACAAAAAAAGAACAGTTGGTTTTAAGATTAAGATTTGGTCTTGATGACGGATATTCATTAACGCTGGAGCAAATTGCATCCCATTTTAAAGTAACAAGGGAAAGAATTAGACAGATAGAAATGAAGGCTCTAAATAAATTAAGAAATCCTGTACGTATGAGAAAATTAAAAGATTTTATTAAAGAATATTGATATAATAAAATTCAATTTTCAGCCGGTTTATTTTTCATGGCAATAATTAATGCAGGAATAATCAACAGAGTATAAATTAAGATAATCAATATACCATATTTTTCACCAATAGTATCATTTAAAAAACCAATGACAAAAGGCAGAAAACTTCCTCCTGTAACGCTTGCCGCAAAAAAAATTCCTGTTGCAACACTTAGCCTGTCATAAAAATCATTAATCATAAAACTTTGAATAATCGGGAATATAACTGATAAAAAAAATCCGCAAATAATAATAAAAATATCAAGATGAAATATCATTAATCTGAAATAAAATCCAAGAATAATCGATATTGTCAAAAAAAATATAAATAAAAACAATAACTTAACCTTATTAAATAATTTTGTTAAAAATATACCGGCAAAACGGCCTAAACCAAATAAAATTAAAAATATCATCAAAATAAATGAACTATATTCTGTATCATAGCCGTATCCTTTTTTTAAGAACATAGGACCCCATGAGATAATTCCTATTTCTATTCCTGTATAAAAAGCAATGGACAGTGCATAAAAAAACATTTTTCGCTCAAATATTATCATTAAACTTTTTTTTAAACGGATTCCTATTGCTTTATCCTTGTTTATATTATTTTTATCAGAAAAATTTGAAAATAACAGCAGCAATAAAGTAAATAATGGCATAAATGCAATTATAAAATAAATTGATCTCCATCCAAATTTATCCTTAATAAAATAACTCATAATCATCATAGTAGTTACAGCGCCAAATGAGAAACAAAAATGCAGTATATTAATAGCAATATCTCTATATTTTAATAATTTATCATTAAAATATTCCGGTACAGCTATATTTGAACCAATAGAAACAAGAAATGAGCCTATCCCTAAAAAAAACATAATAATTAAAAACAACAGATATGTATTGGAATAAGGTAAAATAAATAAAAATAAAACAAGTATTAATGAACCACTCAATATTAAAAGTTTTTTATTTAAAATAGTATATAAATACCCGCCTAATAAATTGCCTAATATACCCGGCAGTATTGGTAATAAAAAAATTAAACCGCTTAAAGTATGATTTATTTTAAAACTGCTTTCAATATCATCTAATAATATACCTCTAATTGATACAAATATACCTATAAAGAAAAAATGATAAAAAGCCCCTATTATTAATAAAACAGATTTATTTATTTTCATAATGATATTAATTGAATTAAAAAAATAAAAATACTAATTTAGTAATCAATATTAAATTAGATTTAACATAATCCCTTATTATAATCAAATATTACAGTATAAGCATTTTTACCTTCAAATTCCTTTTTTGTTTTGAAAATATTCCTCATGAATGGATTGAGTTCCCTGTATATTTCTTCAGAAATTGATAATCCGTTAGGGTCCGTACCCTTTTTCTCTAAATGTGCCGCATAATTAATTACATCAGATACAATTCTCCCTGTATCACTAAAAAATTTTATCTGCCCCATATCCATTCCGATCCTGATTTTAATTTCATCAGGGATTGGTTTTGATGTCCATGCATTAAAAATCGGTAAAGCAAGAATTATTTCAAGACAGCAGCTAACAGCAAAAGAGGGCCCTTTTAAATTTCTGTAAGCCATTATCCCTCCGTCACCGGCCCAAGACCATAGTCGCCCATCATACTGTATATTTTTCTTTTTTAGATACTCCCACAACTGATAATATACTTTTTCCATAATAGAAGGCTGATACTTTTTTACTAATTCCGAATTCTGACAAATATCAATTGAAGCAATAACAATCGGATATTCCTTGTCATCTCTTAAAGCCCCCCAATTAATCAAAGTTCTTTTATCTTCATTAAATGTACTGAATTTTCTTTTGCTAAAATCAAAATAAACACCTGTTCTTGAAAGTCTATATAAAATGTTATCCAGCCCTATCAATTTTACTATCCTTCCATTTAACCTTGTACCGTCAAGCTCAATAGTAAAAACAAATAAATCATTGATCTTTTTATTTTCTATACATTCATCAACAATTAACTTCGCGGCAGTAAGTGTAGATACAGTCTGTGTATCTGCAAGTCCTAATAATTTATGTGAATTATAATTTTTAAAAAAATATTTTCCAATTGATTCTAAATCAGGAAAAGTCAAGCTTTTAGCCAGCATCTCTGTCAAATCCTTGATTAAGGTCAAATCAAACATTTTTAATCTCCTAAAATATGTCGCTATAATCTATTATAGTAACATAATAAAACATTTTATAAAATATTATTTAAATTTTTATTTTATTTATAAATTATATATAATTACTATCGATTTTCTTATTTAAATAAGTCAAAAAAAAGAGGCAATCTCTATAAATTCCAGATTGCCTCTTTTATTAAAACAATAATATTATTAATGTTTTTTATTATTTTCAACCATTTTACAGCCTATGCATAAGGTAGTCCATGGTAAAGAATCAAGCCTCTCATCTTCAATTTTTTTACCACATGATACACAAACACCGAATGAACCTTCTGCAATCCTTCTTAAAGCGGCTTCTATTGCTAAAATTTTTTGCTTATTATTTTTTGACATTACTGCTAAAATATTCTGTGTAATCTTACTTGATGCTTCATCAACAAAATCATTAACATTATGCATCTCATCCTCTAATAAAGATTTTGCGGATTCATCACCATCAGCAATATCTGTCAATACATCTTCTCTTTCAGATAAAAGAAGATCTTTATAATGTTGCAATTGTTTTTTTGTCATGTTTTACTCTCTAGATAAATTTGAAGTTGTAATTACCACATAAAAAAAGATTTGTCAATAATAATTTGCTAATTTTAAATAAATTAAAAGAATTATGAATAATTTTAGCTAAAAGATCATTCTATTATCAAATTTATATTATTATTCTTTAATTTTCTAATAAAATCTTCTGCTTTCTCTATATATCTTTTTTTTTGAAAATTATTTAACTCATCATATTCTACAAGACCGGCAAGACATTTGTTGCAATGTATTAAATCATCATTAATATTTACCTCTTCCCCTTCCTCAATCCTTTCATAATTTGGGCATAAGACCGGCAGATGATAACCTTCTTTTTCTTTTTCCTCTTTCCATATTAAATATATTGTTTTACTAACGGCATTAATAATTTCCTCATCCATACTTATTTAATCTCCCTATATAGCTGTTATTTTAATGCTTTTAAAAGTCTTTCCGCCTCTTCCGCTGTAATTTTTCCTTCTTTTAACATATTTAATATTTCCATTTTTTCACTCTGTACAGTTTTATCTTTTTTATCATCTGATTTTTTTTCAATATCATTAAATGCTTTTTTTACATTTTCAGTAATGATATTACCAAAATCCTGCATTTTTTTACCAAATCCTTTAAAATTTTCAGCAATCTTTTCAAAATTAAAGCTTTCCCTGAAAGTTTTTTCAAATTCTTTAAATATATCCTCCAAATCAGGCGAAACATCCTTCAATTTTTCAATTGTTGTAATAAAAACCTTATCCATCTGTGAAAAAAGCTGTATTTTGATTCCCCCGTCTTTCCAATCCACTTTAGCCGGACTCCCTAAATGATCACCTCTATAAATATCTTCAATATACTTAACAACATCTGTACCGCGTGCAATTATTGTACATGAACAACTATCAGCTAATCCTATACAAATTTTACCTCTTAGATTATTCACACTCATCTCTTCTTTAAAATTATTTACACCAATCACAACTTCGCCATTATTAGTTTGTATACTGCCGCCTGCGTCACTCCAGTCAATAATCCTTGCTGATCCGTTTGCCGTATTAATATCTACACCGCCTGTAAATTCATTAATTTTTACATTACCGCTGAATGCAGCCGCTTTAATCTTACCTTTACATTTTTTTATCTGTATATCCCCATTATCTGCCTGTAAATCCAATATGCCGTTTATATCTTGTATTAAAATATCTCCGCTTGACAAATGCGTCTCTATACCTTTAATATCATCCGGAAAGAAAAAAATAAATTTTGCATCCAACACCTCTGCTTTACCGATAGTTATATGATTTTTATTATCCTTCTTAATGTTGATTTCAGGTAATATATCACCCATTTTTGAATACTCAATGATGCAGGAAGCCTCTTCACCTCTCAGCAAATGAATACTGCCTTTTGTTAACTCTATCGAAACTGGAAGACTCATGTCTAAATCTAAACTAATATTCTTTTTATCCACAAATACCCCCATATTTTCATTTTTTTATTTTATTTATAAAATCAAATTAACGAAAATAATTAATATAATGATTTTAGTATCAATGATACAAAAATACAAACTAAAAAGCAAATTATTATTTAATTTAATATTTTTTTGTTTAAAGGAAATCTATTTATAAATAAAATTAAATTGTAATATTTATATATCGGCTGTATAATCTAAATAACCGGTTTTTAATAACCAAAATAATAAATCTTAATAATGCCGATTATTTTTTATAATAACGGGAATACTGTTTTGACTGTATTAAAAATAAAAATATTATTTATTACCATATTATCATTAATATTAAGCATTAAAATATTCTCAAATCAGGACAGCTCTGATGATCTTATTAAAAGAAAAATAGCAATTTTGCCTGTATTAAACATCAGTAATAATAATAAATATGATTATATCAATTCCGCATTACGTATTAACATAAAATCCAATCTTGAAAATCATCTAGAAAATATTGATTTTTCAAAAATTGATAATGAATACAATAATTTAAATTTAAAAAACTTAACAATATATACAAAAGAAACTTTAATAAATTTTTCTCAAAATTTAAAAGCAGATATCATTGTTTACGGCAGTTATAATATATATAATAATAGAATATCCGTTACTTTAAATGTTATGGATATGATATCAGATGAATTGGTAGCTGTAAAAACATTAAACGGTAATATAGAATATGATTTTTTAAAAACCATAAACCTGATTACAAAGGAGCAGTCCGATTTAATTAATAACTATTCATCAATGTTTAATTATAAAATATTAGATAAAATAAGGATGATCGATAAAATTGATGAAAATAAAAAAGATCTGCTGCAATACCTTATAGCACAAAAAAATAAAAAATGGTATTACCTCTTAAAAATGGATAATTACAGTAAACTGATAAAAATACCATTTGCTAAAAATGTTATATTGTTTGCTTTTGATAAAAAAGACTATTACAGTATAGAAACAAACGGAGAAAAGACAGATATCAAGGAAGATCATAAAGTATTTTATTATGAGAATGATATTAATAATAATAAAGAATACAAAATTTACTGTAAAGGTATAGATAGACCTTATATATATAAATATATACAAAAAAAAGAATATGAAGTGAATACAAAACTAATAACTTCTGAAACATATAAAAAAGAAGCATTTAATTATATACTATACTGTGAAGCTTCTATGTTAATGACTACCTCGGGTTTTGTCGGGATAGATAACCGTATCGGTTTTGGACTGCCTTTTAAATCAAAAATGGAAAACTCTATATATCTAAGATCATCTTTTTTTGCTAAGCTTATCAATTTTGTTAATATTGAAGATGAGCTTAGATTTGACAAACCTCACTATAAATTCAGAATAGGCTTTGGTTATCAGCATACATTTTTTATAAAAGGACTAGTCGGTATTAATGTCGGTCTAGAATTAGGAACAGAAGTACATCTTTTCAGCTTCTTAATAAAAGACAGAGAAAAATATAACATCCATTCGTTAGGGGAACCAACTGTTTATTTAGCCCTTCCTTTTGAAGTTCAATTATTCCCGAATAAAAAAGTAGGATTAATTGTAGGTTTTGATCCTACCTTAAGATTTGTTATGAATTTCTACTTCTATGATTATGTATTATGGTATGATAATCTTGATGAAACAAGGGGCGGGGTAATGGAGTTCTTACGATTCCAGATAAATGATTATTTAACATTTGATCTATTTATATATGATATGCCTGTTTATATCAGTGTCAGGTTTAAAATATGACTAGTCGATCCTTAAAAACTAGTTAGAATTAATCCTAATTAATTAATATATAAGCAATTAGATTGTTTTTATAGACTAACTAATTAATACTTCTTCTTTACTTCTATAATTTTATCCTTACAATTAAAAAAAACATCTACTATCCTTGGATCAAAATGAGTACCGCTTGATTCCCGAATTATCAGATTAATTTTATCCTCTAAAAAAGCATCTCTATATGACTTTTTTGTACCTAATGCATCATAAACATCTGCAATAGCGACAATCCTGGCTTCCAATGGTATATCTTCACCGACTAAACCATTAACATAACCGGATCCGTTCCACTTTTCATGGTGATATAATGCAATATTTTTTGCCATAGGATCAACTTCTGCATTATCAAGCATTTTATTGCCTATAACAACATGCTCTTTCATCCTTTCAAATTCATCTTCATTATACACTCCCTTCTTTTTAACTAAAATATCAGGAATTCCTACTTTACCTACATCATGCAGTAAAGAATATACCTGGATTTTATTAATGAAATCCAAATCACAGCCATAACCCTCAGCAATAATTTTAGAATATTCACTAATCCGTTTTATGTGATCTCCAGTATCTGTATTAATATATAAATCAACATTTTCTAAAGCATTTACTATTGTTAAGATTAATCCGCTAAGTTTTTTTGTTTTTTCTTCTACTAAATGCATTAAAAGTTTTTCTTTGTCCTTCAACATGCTGTTTTTTAATTCTAATTCCTTAATTATCTTTTTTATTTTTAAATGATTATTTACCCTTGCCAGTAACTCATTTTTATTATAAGGTTTAGAAATAAAATCTATACCTCCCATATTGAACGCCTTAACCATATTTTCCGTATCAGACAAACCCGTTATAAAAATAATCGGAATATCTTTAAACTCATTTTTATCTTTCAATTTACTTGCAACATCAAAACCGCTCATCTTCGGCATCATAATATCCAGTAAAATCAAATCAGGCAGTTCATAATTATCACTATTAAACATATCAATTACATCTATACCGCTTTTTGCCATTATGATCTCACAGTCAATATTTTTACTTAAAATAGATCCTAACAATTTCCTATTATCTGCAAGATCATCAATAATCAATATTTTACTCTTCATGATAAGTAATATCCTTTAATAAATTAATCAGTTTTATTAATCTTTCATCATCAAAATCATCTGCAATTAAATATAATTCTTTTTTAATTTTTTTAATATATGAATAATTGAAATAATATTCCATTTCATCTGCAATTTTATATATTTCGTCCTGCTTAAATATCCTTATGTTTTTTTCTAATGATTTTATAAGTAATAATAGTTTTTCTTTTTGTTTTTTATTTAATATAATATCCTTATCTATTATATTATTTATTTCATCTTTTTTCTTAACTAAATTAATAATTTTACATCTAAAATCTTCTTTATTAATAGGCTTAGAAATATAATCATTACATCCTGCATCTATATATTTTTTAGAATCCCCCTTCATTGCATGCGCTGTTAATGCAATAACATATAAATCTTTTAATCTATCATTACTTCTTATTTTATTTATAGTCTCCAAGCCATCCATAACAGGCATATGCATATCCAATAACATTAAATCATATTTTTTATTTTCCTTCGCTGCATTTATTAATAAATCCAGAGCATCTTTACCATTAGATGCAAAATCATAATTTAATTTAAGTTTATCAAGTAAAACTCCTACCAATTTTCTATTCATTTCATTATCTTCTGTAATAAGTATTTTAAAATTTATTTTATCCTTATTATTTGTATCTTTATAAAAAACATCACATTTAGTATCAGCATCATATTTAACATTAACAATCTTTTGATCAATATCTTTAACATCCCTAATTAATTTTTTCATTATTTGATTATTAATTTTTTCTTTACCAGCTTCTTTATCGATTTGTAAAAACAATTTATAATACTCATTTAAATCCAGATTACCGGTTAAACCTTTTAAATCATGACTTATCTGTTTTATTAAATTTTTATCATTTTTTAAAATTGCATTATCTAAAATTTTAATCCGCTCATGTATTTTTTTTATTACATTAATTATCAATTTTTTTAATCGATAATCATCTTTTACATTATTAAGCCATTTTTTTACAAGTTTTTCTCCATTAACATAATCTGTATTTTTATTTTCAATATAATCATCATTTACAGCCGATAATGGTAATTCTACATAAAAAGAAGAACCTTTTCCAATATCGCTTTCAAAATAAATTTTACCGCCCATTTTATCTGCAATACTCTTTGATATAGCCAATCCTAAACCTGTTCCACTGTATTCTCTTGTTGTTGAGGAATCAACCTGAATAAATGGTGAAAATATTATCCCGTGTTTTTCTTTTGGAATACCAACGCCTGTATCATTCACAATTAATTTAATTATTCCATTATCATAATAAACAAATATATCCACCCCGCCTTTTTGTGTAAATTTTAAAGCATTGCTTACCAAGTTTAATATAATCTGGTTTACTCTTCTTTCATCACCATATATATAATCCGGAACCGATTCATCAATATTTATATTGAAATGTAATTCTTTTTCCTCAGCTCTTATACTAAAAATATTAAATATATCTTCCAATAATTTTATTAAAGAAAAATTTATATTATCAAAAGTTATCTTATCAGCTTCTATCTTAGAAAAATCAAGAATATCATTTATCAAGGATAAAAGATTTTTACCTGATTTCATAATTATATTAAGCCTCTCAATTTTATCAAAATCGGATTCTTCCTCCAATAGTATATCGGTAAATCCTAAAATAGAATTCATTGGAGTCCTGATTTCATGACTCATGTTGGCTAAAAACTCACTTTTCATTTTATTTGCACTTTCTGCCGCCTCTTTAGCAATTCTTAATACTTCAGTTTCTCTTTGTTTTTGGAATAATAAAGCTCCTTTTAATGCACTTGATATTTGCCCCCTTAATGTTTCATAAATTGTTTCAATACGTGATCCCAACTCAAACAGAATAAAGCCAAAATGTTCTTCTCTAAAAAAAAGAGGCATTAAAATTATTGTATGTCTGGTGTCCTTATTTATACAATCCGGATGATAAATTTTTTTTGTTTCAAAATTATACTTAGTATTCTTAATTACTATATTTTTATTAATATTAAATCCGCTGATTACCTCAGATACTTCCGGTATACTCCATTCTAAAAAACCTTTTTTTATAACATCTCCCTTATAGAGTGCAATTAAACAGGTTTCTATACCTATTTTAGGAAGTTCACTGGACATATATTCCGACAGCTCAGATAAATCAAATGTTGTTATTAATGCCTGACTGATATCTCTTAACAGCCATATCCTATGACTTAACTCGATACTGCTAAGTGCATCCGGTCTTAAAATAATTTCTTCAATAAGAATTATTGATTTCTGGAAAATTAGTTTAATACTATTAATATAGTCATTATTATTAATAAATTCTAAAAACTTATCACGTATTAATAATATAACATTTTGCCAAAAAAAATCATCATTCTCAATTTTTACCTTATTTACGGGAATCTTAGCTATCTCATATAAAAAATCATTATCTTTAATCTTATTTCTTAAATACAGTATTATTGCATCAATTACATCTGTAATCCAATTAATAATAATTTTATTATTTAAAATATCACTGCGAATTTCTTTAAACAGAGTATCTTTTATATTTTTTTCAATAACATTAAAATTATCTTTTTTACTTTCATTATTATCATAACTAATACTTTTTATCTCAGATATAGAGTAAGAAAAACAACCGCAGGATTGTCTTATTACTAACTGTGAAGGAAGGCAGATGTTATTATCATGTTTTTTCCCATTAATAATATCCAATAAGATTTCGAATGCTCTTTTACCTTGTTCATCTAAAGGCTGCTTAACGGTAGTTAACGGTGGATAAAAAGATTTAACAATATCAATATCATCAAAACCGACAAGAGCAACATCCTTAGGTACCATAATTCCCCTAGTGGATAATTCCTTGTATGCACCCAGAGCCATGTTATCATTTGAAGATACTATAGCATCAAATTTGATTTTTCTTTCATCTAAAAAAGTTTTTACCGCTAATACTCCCCTTTCTAAAACAAAATCTCCGACAAATACTAAATCAGGATCATACGGTAAATTATTTTTTTTTAAAAAATTAAGATATGTATTAAAACGTAAATCGGCTTCCTGATGCCCTTCCGGACCTCTAATAAATGCAATTCTCTTATAATTATGTTCATTAACTAAATGATTAAAAGCATCATACAATCCGGCTGTATTATCAACTAAAATACTAGGAATACCCTCAAGGGCTATTGCAATACTTACCATCGGTATTTTTTTATATCTATTTAAAAACTTAACTAATTTATTAATAGAAATAAAATTTCCTAAAGTTCCCGACATTATGATAAGACCATCTAAATTATAATCAGAAATAAAATTATAAATAATATGATGCTCTTTATCATAGCCGTAATTAGATCCGGGAGATTTACCTACAAAAAATATCAGATTAACATCATGTTTTTTTGCCGCATCTGCTATACTTGGCCAAATACGCGCTTGATAATTATCATCCAACATACCAATCAGCATGCCAATAGTAATCCTGCCGCTTTTTTTTGCCATTATATACCCTGATTATTTTTTATTATTTTTAAAATTTTAACTAGTATATTTCATCTTGGAGAGGGAGTCAATTAAATAAACTGATTTATTTTAAAATAATATACTCTAATTTTTAGCAATTTCAATAGATAATGGTAAAATAACTCTAAATCCGCCGTGATTACCCATGCCTTGCGGATCACAATTAATGATTCTACAGGCATTCCTTACACTAAAAAAACTCAAATGCCATGAACCGCCCCGACCTGCACGATTTTTACCTCTAAAAGGTCCCTTGGGATCTTCATTAGGAGAAAGATAATAATAAAATCGAAAATACCAATCCCAGCACCATTCCCATACATTACCGCTCATATCATATAATCCCAATTCATTCGGTTTTTTCCTGCCGACAGGATGAGTTTTACCTAAAGAATTATTATTGAACCAACCTATACTATAAGGATTATTACCGCCTGCATACAGATAACCCATACTTTTTTTACCTCCGATTGCAGCAAACTCCCATTCAGCTTCTGTAGGCAATCTGTAAGAGCTGATTTCCCAATCACATTTCCAATTATTTAAGTCATAGCAAGGAGTTTTTTCTTCTATTTCACTTAATAAATTACAAAATACTACTGCCCCAAACCAGCTAATTTCAATGCAGGGATAATTATCTTTAAGTTGTTTTACTTTTAAATATTCACCATCATATACAATCTGACAATCAGGATCATTAATATCAAGTAAAATCTTATTATCGCCAATGTTATTAAAAACACCATCCTCAGTTACAATTATTTCACCTCTTTTAATACCCCAATTATAAACATTTACAACCTGATGATTAGTAATCTCAAATTTACAAATATAAAAATTATTGGTTATTTTAACATCATGTACCGGCCGCTCCTCTGCAAAACCATCCATATAACCCATAGCAAAACTTCCTGCTTCCACAAAAACCATATCTAATGGGAATCCTTTTAAATCTGATTTATAGGTATTAACAATTGTCAAACATGATAATAATAAAAAAGAAATAATTATAAACGATATAAAAATTTTAATTTTTAACATAATTAATTTTCCTAATTTTTTTATACTTTAATAAAATTATATTCTAAGAAGCATTTAAAGTCAAATCGTATGAAAGTAAATTTATATGCGAATTATCAATAAATTTTAAGATAAATTTCTAATTTTTTCTAAAAAGTAGTAAATGATTTTTATTTTTAACCCTTTAGATATATTAACAATATATCTGGAGAATTATATGGAATTGACATTAACAAAACTGTATCATTTTGTAGCCCCTCACCACTCGATTAAGATAAGATCATTGTAATAAAATATATTACTTTTTATTTATCGAGTGGTGAGGGGATGCCCTTTTTGGATTATTATACCATATTTGAGCAGGAATCTAGTGAATTTGGATATAATCAATTTAATGCTGAGGTTGATATAAGATTTTATATTGATCCAAATGTTTATAGAAAGCTTAAGAATACACACGGTACAATGCATACTTTTAGTATTGCGGTTTTAATTAGAAAAATGGTTGAATTATTTTTTACATTAATAGAAGCAAAAGGGCTTGACTGGCTGATGGATGCTATGCAGTCTGGCATTAAGAAAATAATAAATATACTATGTAAAAACAGAAGGCTTTTAAAAAATCAAACAAATTTGTTACATATGTATGATAAAGAACAAATTGAAGAGCATATAAGCCTTATATTTTCTAAAAATTATACACTTCTGGGAGTTGAATACGCAAAAAAATGTATATTATTTAAAAATTAAGCAATAAATTATTCCATAATATCTAATTCTCTAATAAAACTTATACTGAAAGTATCTTACTTTATATATGATACATAAAGTTCATATTCGGTTGGAAAGGGCTCTAAAGCTCTCGGGAGTAATCCATTTGCCCAGGCTAAAAACAAACCGTAATTAATACTATGAATTTTTTTATATTTTAATACATTAATCCTATTCATCATCATATTTCTTGTTACCATACATCCTGCACAATTAATTACCATATGGTATTCTTTTAACTTATTTTCATCAGGTAATTCTCTTGTAAAATCAAACTCAACCTTTGACTGTACAAGCTGTTTAAAAAGCCTCGGTATTTTAACGGTACCAATATCATCCGGCAGCCTGTGATGACTACATGACTCCAAGATTAATATTTTAGCATCTTTTGGCACATTATTTAATTCTATGATTCCCTTTACAAAAAATGCAAGATCACCTTTTTTCCTGGCAAAAAGTATTGAGAATGATGTTAATGCCTGATCAGAGGGAATATCCGCAGCAACTTTATTAAATGCCTGGCTGTCAGTTATAACAAGTTTTGGTTTTATTGTAAGCTTATCATAAAAATATTTTAACTCTCTCTCTTTGAGAATCATTACAGCACAATCTTTGTCAAGCAAATCCCTTATAGTCTCAACCTGGGGCAGTATCAGCCTGCCCTTAGGAGCTGCAAGGTCGATAGGAGTTACTAAAATAACAAAATCATTCTCATAAACCAATCCTTCTACAGGAGTCATCTCATAATTCACAAGCTTATGAAAATCAATTAATGCCCTCTTAAAATCAGTAATGCCTTTTTTTGTAATGTTATCAACAATTATAGTCTTATATAATCTTAATGCATTAATTTTTTTATCCAAAACTTTTTTGTCGCCGAATGTAATAACTATTAACAAATTTTTATTCTTCCTATTAATTTCATTTAAAAAATTATTCTCCTCCTCAGACAAATCCATATCGCCTCTTGTAACCAAAACAATAATATCGGCATTCTCATACCTATCTCTTGTCTTTTCGATCCTGAGTTTTCCAATTTCACCTATATCATCAAATCCCGCCGTATCGCTCACAGCAACAGGCCCAAGTTTATCTATCTCAATACTTCTTGTCACAGGATCTGTCGTAGTGCCGGGTATATCAGATACAATAGATATTTGTTTCTCAAACAGATTATTCATTAAAGATGATTTTCCTGAGTTACGCATACCGAATAATACAATCCTTATCTGCTCGGCTAATGGGGTTTTATGCATTTTATTTCCTTCTTTTTAAAAAACTTGTGGCATTGGTAGACTCAAAATAATCCTCAATAAAATCTTCATCAAGTTCTGTCTCATCAAATATAATTTTTTTGAATTCCGCAACAGTTTCCGGTTTTTTCTTTTCTATAACCTTGTAAATTTCTTTTATCTTATTGTATCCTAATACAGGAAGAAGTATATTGAGAAGCACATATGAAGATGAAATGTTTTTTTCTATCCTGTTTAAATTAATTGAAATATTCTCTATAAATTTTTCACAGAAAATAATTATTGCATTCTTAAGCAGGGAATGAATATTTATAAAGCAATTAACCATAAAAGGCAGATATGCATTTAATTGCAGTTGACCGTTTTGGCTGTAAATACTTATTTTACCGCATTCTCCCTGGACATCTATACTAATTCCCCTTACCAGCTCTAATATTACAGGATTGGTCTTTGCAGGCATGATTGTGGATCCGTATTGCAGTTTCGGCTGTTCTATCTCATGAATAAACGAGGATGTATAAAGAAGCAGATCACCGGATATCTTAAAAAGATTTTCAGCCAAGATATTATAACCACAGGCAAGCTCCGATAATTTGTCCTGATTTGATATCTCATCGCACAGATTTTGACTCCTGCATAACGGCAAATCAGTTATTTCTCTCAAAACCTTTTCTGCTTCAAAAACATATTCCTTTGGAGCAAAAAAACATGTCCCGACTGCCGTACCTCCAAGAGCAATAGTCCTTATCCTCTCCTTTAATTTATTTAATCTCCACCTGTCTCTTTCTATTGAGCCCGCCCAGGCACCAAAAACCTGTCCCATAGTAATCGGTATTGCATCCTGCATCTCGGTTCTTCCTGCTATTAATATATTTGCATATTCCGTTTCCTTTTTTACTAATGACTCCTGCAAGCCGATAACCAGTTTTTCTATCTCTAAAAGATGCCTGTAAACCATAACTGTAACGGCAGTAGGAAAAACATCATTGGTTGACTGATAAAGATTAATATCTTCTATTGGATCTATCTTTATATTTTTATTTGTTTTATGCTTATATAATTCACTGGAAAGATTAGCCAATACTTCATTAAAATTCATATTAATGCTAGTCCCTCCGCTTCCCTGCATAAAAGGAAGGATAAACTGATTGTCAAATTTACCTGATATAATCAAATCCGCCGCTTCGATTATAGAATCATAAACATCCTTATTAAATCTATTTTCTAAATTTTGTATTGCAGTTATTACTGCTTTCTTAACTTCTGCAAATGCCTTTATAAAATCTCTTGTTAATCCTCCATGTCCAAAATTATCCAATGCTTTCTTTGTTTGATCACCATAATAAATCTTATCCGGCATTGCAAATCTCCTTTTATATCAAAAATATTTATATGCAACTACAAAGGCACCAAGGCACTAAAGAAATATTTTTTTTAATTTCTTTTTCTTATTAGGATAAAAATAGTCAGCCAATTTTATACAGCCGCTATTTTAGATTTAGCGTCGCCTCTTTCAAGGCTTATTATCTTATTAATTTTTTTCATTCTCAAATCAAGACAGTCAAAGCACTGGTCACCATTTTCATTAATACATATTTTATTTGGATATAGTAAATAATGCTTTTTATATTTAAACGGAGTGATGTTCGGCATTAATACATTTGCTCCGGCCTGTAAAGTTTTTTCTCTGCCCAATTCATCAAGACTGCCGACTGCAGTTGTTGCAGGAATATTAGCCAGAGGCAATAATAAACGTACAAGAGCAACGGTTCTAATTGTAAAATCAAGATTATATTGAGTACTGTCATATAAAGGCGTATCAGGATGAGGAATAAACGGACCGATACCTACCATATCAAGCTGTAACTTACGGCATAGCAGAGCATTATTAATCCTTATCTCCTCGGTTTCTCCGGGAAGACCTGTCATATAACCTGAACCAACTTCATATCCGCATTCTTTTAAATCCTCTAAAGCCTTAATCCTTTTTTTAAATGAAATGCCATTCCTTAAATATTTATGTAATTTTTCATCAGATGTTTCAAATCTTATTAAATATCTGTCAGCACCGGCTCCTTTTAACATCATATAATCTTTTTTTGTTAATATCCCGCAGCTTAATGTTACGGCAGCTTTTTCTTCAGTAAGATTTTTAATATTTTCTATAAGTCTGCATAAAAAATCTATCGTGAAATATCTATCTTCTCCGCTTTGCAGTACAAATGTCCTCAATCCTTTTTCATATCCAAATTTTACAGTATCAAGTATCTCCTTTGCAGTCAGCCTGTACCTTTTTACCTTAACATTGCTTCTTCTGATACCGCAGTAGAGGCAGTCCATAGCGCAGTAGTTTGAGAATTCTATCAGGCCCCTTAAAAAAATTTTATCCTCATAGATCTGCCTGCAAACCTTATCTGCCTTTTCAGTCAATGATTTAATATTTGAGGATTTATAAAAATCTAAAATATCATTTATTTCATTAGAAGTATAAATCTCTTTCACCATTATTTATTCTCTCAATCATTTCCTGCATCTTTATTTTAATCTTTTCTTTTTTTACATTGTTAATTATTTTACCTATCAAATCTTTTCCTTTTATCTTTGTATCCTTCTTTGCAAAATCCAGTAAATATTCATTGAATGTAAAAATTCCGTTAGGCATACAAAAATCCTGTATTAATCCCGGTTTTGCAAGATCCATAAAATCTTTGCCTACCCTGCCTTTTCTGTAACAGCCTGTACAAAATGACGGTATATATTCCATCTCAATTAATTTAGAAATTACTTCATCCAGTGATCTATGATCCCCGAGAGAAAACTGGCTTTCAGAATATTTTTCTTTTTCCTCTTCTTTTGTATATGATCCGGGATTCGTTCTTGATCCTGCTGAAATCTGGCTTACTCCATATTTAAATAACTCATCCCTGAGTTTTTCACTTTCCCTGGTTGTGAGAATAATCCCGGTATACGGCAATGCTATCCTTATTATTGCAATTATTTTTTTAAAATCATCATCACTAACCGGATAAGGTATCTTTTTTGATAATGGAGTATTAAACGCAGGCTCTATTCTCGGCACACTTACCGTATGCGGTCCGCATCCATAATTCTTTTCCAGATGATTTGCATGCTCTAGTATTGATAAAACCTCAAACCTGTAATCTGCCAGTCCAAACAGCACACCTATACCCACATCATCAATACCCCCCTGCATAGCCCTGTCCATAACAAGCATCCTGTTTTCATAATCAGCTTTAGGGCCGGACGGATGATATTTTTTATATAAAACTGGATCATAAGTCTCCTGGAAACAAGCATAAGTCCCTATCTTTTCTTTTTTTAATTCGGCAAATTCTTCAACTGTTAAAGGAGCTATCTCAATGTTTATCCTTCTAATACTGCTTGACCCAGCTTTTGCAGAATACGAAGTCCTTATTGATTCCAATACATAGTTAAGAGGATTCTCATCCGTTTCACCGCAGAGCATCAAAATCCTTTTATGCCCTTCTTTTAAAAGGCACTCAACTTCACTTCTTATTTGATCCTGATTTAAAATCAGCCTTTTAAGTTTTTTATTGTCTTTCCTGAATGCACAATAAACACAATTATTGCTGCAAACATTACCGATATATAATGGTGCAAATAAAACCAGCCTGTTGCCGTAAATCCTTTTTTTAATAATTGAAGCAGTATCAAGCAGTTTATTAATATTTTTATTATCATTCACCTGCAGCAATTTTGCAGTATCCTTAATATCCAATCCCTTTAATTTCAAAGCTTTATTAAGAATAATATCTACTTCATTGTCATCCGGCGTAGGAATGTCCGATAACTCTTTTAACTTATTATAATCAATGAATTGTATCTTCATGTATATCCTCCCTATAACTGGTAAGTACGGATTTGACCTGAATTCCATTTAGTTTACCGATCTTCCCTGTCATGGCTCCAATATCATCCGTACTGCCCTCTACAATAAGAGATATTACATGAATATGTTTTTGACGTAAGGGCAATCCCATCCTGCCTATAATAATATTACTGTATTCAGAAAGGATTGCATTAAGACGATTGATATCTTTTTTATCTGTGAGTAAAATAGCAACACTGCCTATTCTCTTTTCCATCAGTGAATACCTCTGAATCAGATAATTTTTAAAGCCATAACCTTGAACCCCGGATTACTTCCATCATTCTCAGTCAACTTCTTTTTATTATGAAATTGCTTTTTTGTCAAGAGGTTATTAAAAGATTTTACATATGATTTTATTCTGGTATCATACATATGATTTTTTATTTGATTATTTTAGATTTATCTATTATAATTTTTACTTGAAAATATATTAATGAGGAGTTGGGATAAAATAATCGAAGGTAATTAAACCATTATCATGTGATATAAATAAAAATCACATGAAGCAGATAGGATAGTCTGGATATTTTTAATGAGAAAAAATCTCGGCGAGGAGAATAGTCAGTCTTATCCGAAACTCATCA
>Ga0209164_1000485_pt1 | contig 92251 bp, 75 predicted proteins | sample MTBNYHSulfiMetaG_FD_187458 | JGI IMG/M metagenome (GOLD analysis project Ga0209164, IMG submission 187458) | Enrichment culture microbial communities from rom New York Harbor, USA that are MTBE-degrading - MTBE-NYH (New York Harbor Sulfidogenic)... | ecosystem: Environmental > Aquatic > Marine >... | reverse complement strand
CAAAGCAGATGGGTTTTCCCACTTCCCGGGTTGCCAAAAGCCAGGACATTCTCTGAGCGATCCACGAAGGATCCTTCCAGCAGTGCATTGAGTTGCGCTGCCAGCACGGAAGGCAGCCGACTCGTTTGGGGTGATGGGGGACGTTGGGGTGATGGGGGACGACCGTTAATAATAAAATAACATGACAAGAAGGTATATCGGCCGTATATAGTTGAGCATGCCTAGAGTAGCCCGCATAGATACACGCGGTCTTTTGCAGCATGTGATGATCAGGGGGATAGAACGCAGGAAAATATTCTATGACGATAAAGATCGCGAGGACTTGATCGATAGGCTGTCTGCTCTTCTTCCCGAAACAAAGACCGGCTGCTACGCTTGGGCTTTTTTGCCAACCATGCTCATTTCTTATTGAGAAGCGGACCTAAAGGAATCGCCGCTCTGATGAGGAGGCTGCTCACCGGCTATGCCGTATCCTTTAACAAAAGACATAGGCGCCATGGTCAGCTTTTTCAGAACAGGTATAAATCCATTATCTGTCAGGAAGATGCCTACTTAGACGAACTGGTGCGTTACATCCACTTGAATCCTTTGCGTGCTAAGATCGTAATGGATTTAGGGGAGCTGGACAAATATGGTTATTGCGGTCATTGTGCCTTGATGGGGAACAAAGAGAGGGAATGGCAAGAAGTCGAGTATGTGCTGGGGTATTTTGGGAACAGGGTAGGCGATGCCGGGAAGAAGTACCGGTCGTATGTTGAAAAAGGAATCGAGCAGGGAAGGCGGCCCGAGTTGGTCGGAGGGGGACTGATAAGGAGCCTTGGGGGCTGGGAAGCCGTTAAGAAGATAAGGCTTAAGGGCCACGACAGGATCAAGAGTGACCAGAGAATACTGGGAGGGGGAGATTTCATAAGTGAGGTACTATCAGAATCGGAGAAGGACTTTTCCCGGAAGTATAGGCTGAAAAGCCCGGGATATGATTTTGAAAGGGTTTCCGAGCGGGTTTCGGAGATATTTCAGTTGAACAAGGAATACATCACCGGAAAGGGAAGACAGCGAGATCGGGTGATGGCTAGAGATGTACTCTGCTATTGGTCTGCGACCGAATTGAGGATGTCGATGGTGGATATCGCGAGGAAGTTGGACCTGACACCTGCAGCGATAAGTGTCGCGGTTCAGAGAGGGGAAGAAATCGTCAAAGCAGAAAAATATCAAATAGAAGAATGAGAATATTTGACAATTTACGGTCGTCCCCAACACCACCCAACACCAGTTTCTCTTTTTTTTTGTATGGGGCTTTTTATTAAGAGAGTTATGAATTCTTTTGTAGCGCTTGAGAATGATTTCGCGTGGTATGTAGGCTTAGCAGCTCTTGTAGTCATTACTCCAATGATATACAGATTTATGATGCGCCACTTCAGTCGACCTGTTTTGTGGATTAGCACACCGTTTCTGTTCTTACTAGGGATACTTTCTGCGCTGTATTAAATACATGGTGATTAATCAAGGACTTACAATGGCTCGACCCCAGACGATCAGACGCACAAGAAATCCAAAAATAAGAACAAATTTACCATGGGTCCCGGATAGCCATCACTTGACCGCTCACCGCTTTGTTGGTAAATTTCTTTAATGGTTATCAATCAAATTATTTGGCCTCAAGATCGTGTCGAACACATCTCTTCTCACGAGGTAAGACCAGAGGAATTTGAGGAAGTTTGCTTTGGAGGGTCGTTGGTCCTTCTCGGGAAATCAGAGGGTCAGAATCCAGTTTATTATGTGCTCGGCCGGACATCGGCGGGACGTCATTTGTTTTGTGTGGTAATTGCCTTCCCTGAGGGTAATGGATATCCGGTGACAGCTCGTCCGATGACGGAAAAAGAAAGGCGGCGATTCATACAATGGAAAAACCGATGAAATCAAAAAAGATTCCGCAAACTGATTCCATTCGGGAGTTGGCTCGCTTCTGGGATATTCACGACCTCACCGACTTTGAAGACCAATTGGAAGAGGTGACTGAACCCGTCTTCCGGCGAGAGACAGTCGTCAGAATCCGTCTACCGCAAAATGAGTTCGAGACCATCAAAGAAATCGCAAAGTCGAGAGGTGTGGAGTGTACCGAGCTGATTCGCCAGTGGGTCAGTGAAAAAGTTGAAGCGTCATGATTTTTGACGCTGGATAACAAATGGCTGGTCGCCCCAAGGTTAACCCGAGACCTTGGGATTCCATGTAATTCCGGATGCGGATTCTGGGGACACCATACTTAATTCTGGAAGAATTTAAATCTAATCTGAGAAAAAAACCCCCTGTGACGTATGCTTTTGACACCATGGGGAGCATTCAGGGCCGCATGGATCACGCCCGTTCCACCACCACATTTGTCTATGATCACCGAGGGGTGGTGCTAACCAAGACAAAGCCTCTTAGCAAGAGGACCACGTTCACCTACCAAAATGGCGGCAGGCTGAAGAGCGTAACCGTGGGTGCTCATCAACGATAACACCACCTATGGCCTATACGCCGAGCGGGAATTTGAACACGATCACCTGTCCGGACTCTTCCACGGTGAGGTTCGTCTATGATGTGCGGGATAACCTGTTTGAGACGCACGGCTCCTTGGGGCTTAGACCACCTACCCCCATGGCGCGGTCGATCGCATATCTTCCCCGGGATGGGCCGTGATCGTTCCTTTTTTTGCTGCTCACCGGCTTGACCTGAAAAAGCCGCCATGGTAGTCTCACGGTGGCGAAGGCGAACGTATGACGTGCTCCTGGCGCGGTCGGCAGTGAAAGGGGTTCGGATAGGGAAGTGAGAAGGCTGCTCTTTTTTTTCTTGGCTTCCATCCTCGGTGCGCAAGTCTGTTTCGCGGCTCCGGAAATACCTACGGGTCTAACGCTCACTCCATACGAGACGGAGATCGGGGTTGCATGGAACGCAAACGCGGACGGTAGCACGGTCGGGTACTATCTTCACTGGGGTATCGAGGAAGACCATTTGACCACCAGGCTGACAGTCGAAAATAGCAACGCGGAGAGCTATACCATAACCGGACTGGAGCCGAATACCGAGTACTTTGTGGCCATTTCCGCTTTCGACGCCTCTAGTGTAGAGAGCGGTCTGTCGGGGATTGGTTCCGCTACCACGGTTTCGGATGAGACGGCCCCGATCACTCCCACCGGATTTGCCGTGGCAGACCCCCGGAACGATGTCAAGGAGAGCACGGTGGATCTGCGTTGGAATCTGGACCTGGAAGAAGAGGGTGTCTCCTACTATTCGATCTATATCGCCAGTAGCTCGGGAAATTACTACACGGCCGTTCAAGTCGCGAGCAGCTTCGATGGGGCCCATTTAGACGGCCTCGACTCTTCCAAGAGGTACTATTTTGCCCTTTCGGCTACGGACGATTCGGGGAACGAATCATCCAAGTCCTCCGAGCTTACGGTGGACACTCTCCCCGACACGAATCCTCCCCATAGGCCTGGCAATGTGGAGGCGGTGATCACCGGGGATGGGGAAATCACCGTAACCTTCGACGGCAACAACCCGGGTATGGTGGACCTCGATGGATATCGCCTTTACGCTACCGATATGGATAGCGGGCGGTCTTCACAGGTTGACCTGGGAGCCGCCACGAAATATGTCCTCTCGGATCTGGACATAGGTACATCCTACCGCTTTGAAGTCACCTCCCTCGACCTATGGGACAACGAGAGCGCCCCTTCAGGATCGGTTTTAGTCACTCTGGAAAGGATCGAGACCTTGTTGGGAGATGAGGAGGCTTTCAAAAGCGGGTGCTTTATCGATTCCGCAGGGGGCCCCGGTCTTTGGATTTTCGGAATTGCCGCCACAGTTCTCGCCTTTCTTCTCCCCTTTTATTCGCTCATAAGAAGACAGATCCTTCGCTCTCTCTTCGGGGTTTTTTTCGTCGCAATTTTCCTTTCTGTCCTTGTCCCTCACTCGTGGGCAGAGGAGAAGAATGCGGTAGGGGTGAAACTTGGTTATCTGATCCCATCGGATGAGAAGCGTAAGGAGATTTACGAAGACGACCCGTACTCCATTACTCTCTTCTATGAGCGCATCCTTTCCAAATACCTCTCGGTGGATGTCAATGTGGGGTATATGGGCCAGCAGGGACGGCTTAAGACCACATCAGGGGCCCCGACCGATCTGGAGTCGAAGTTGCGGGTTTTCCCGATTTATGGAACGGTGAACTTCAATTTCCCGGTCACCCCTTTGATCGTTCCGTTCGCAGGCCTTGGGCTTGATTACTGGTTTTACAGCGAAAAAAGCGACCTAGGGGACACGGATGCCTTTGACGACGACTACGGCGTCGCGGGTTACCATGGACGGGCCGGCATTAAACTCCTGACCGGGGAAGGATCGTTTTACAGGAGGATTGGGGTGGTCTTTGAAGGACTCTTCTCGGTGATAGATCGCTTTGGGAAGAACGAGATCGACCTCGGCGGCTGGAGCCTCCAGGGTGGCGTCTTCTATACATTTTGAAGGGAGGGAGGCCTTCTTGTGGAGGCAAGCCTGTTGAAAGGCTTGTGGTGACTTTTTATCGTCGTCACTTGCGGCATGGTCCTCTTTTTCAGAATCGGTTTAGATCCTTCATCTGCCAGGAAGACCTTTATTTCAAGGAACTGGCCCGCTATATTCACCTCAACCCATTGCGAGCGGGAATTGTTTCCGATCTCAACCAATTGGGTTATGATCTTGATACGGTTGAAGACCGGGTGTGCGAAATATTCGGGATTGAGAAGGGGGCGGTTTTTTCAAGAAGTAGAGTGAAGGAGAAGGCCGATGCCAGAGCCCTATTTTGCTTTTGGGCGGCCAGGGAACTGGGATATGGATTGACAGCACTGGGGAGAAAGCTGAGGCTGAGTCAGCCGGGCGTTGGGTATGCTGTGAGTAGAGTTGAAAGGATCTCAAAGCTGAATCAGTATCAACTGAGAAAGTGACTTGCTTATATATTTATGCCCGTCCCCGTCCTTACGCGTCCTTACGTCCAGCAGAGCTCGATGTGTCCACTCGTCCTCTCAGGACCAGGGACTAGGGCGATCCTTTTCGAGCAAGAGCCGCATGGGACTAGACCTCTCTGAGCGCACTCTCTTCGGAGTCGAATATTTTGAACATGGAGGAAAAACCGGATATTTTGAAAACCTCCTCGACAGGCCCTCTTACTCCGGCTAAAAGGATCTTGCCCTCTTTTTCCTTTAGCTTCTTTGCGATGGCAAGGATGCTTCGAAGCCCGGCGCTGCTGATATAAAGGAGCTCGCCCAAGTTTACGACGAAAATCTTTTCGCCCTTTGATATCAAATCGATCATGTTCTTATCAAATTCGGGCGTTGTCACTGAATCCATCCTGCCCTTCACCGAAACCATGACTGTGGCTTTCTCTTTTCTTGTCTGTATCTCCATGATTCCTCCCCAGAAGATATTCGATCAGGGTCCCTAATGCCCCACATGCTCATGAACGGCTGCACAAAGAGATTGATTGCTGCTATAATCAATTGGAATATCGACAATCACGGGTCCAGTCAAATTGAGGGCTCTGGAAAGGACAGGGGTAATGTCGCCGGGACGGTTGATCCGCAACCCTGTTGCACCGAAAGATTCTGCAAATTTCACGAGGTCCAAGCTTCCAAATTCCACGCCAAAGGAACGGCCATACTTGAGCTGCTGCTGTATTTTTACCATATCATAGCTCCCGTCTCGCCATACGAGATGAACAAAATTGCACTTCTCGCGTACCGCTGTCTCAAGTTCCATCGCCGAGAACAAGAATCCCCCGTCCCCCGACATGGAGATGACTTTTTCTCCCGGACGCGCCAAAGTCGTTGCAATTGCCCAGGGGAGGGCTACACCTAACGTTTGCTGTCCATTGCTGAAAAGTAACCGGCGAGGTTCGTAGCTGGCAAAATATCTGGCCATCCATACATAGATTGAGCCGACATCACAGACCACGGTGACATCATCCCCTATAAGATTTCTCAGTTCATAGATGAACCGCATGGGGTGGATGGGGGACCCTGATTGTTTTGCACCCTGCGTCTTTGCTTCAAGAAGAGCATCCTGAACCTCCATGACTAAAGAGTTTGACGTGGGGTCATCCGTACGAGGTCTGAGGTGCCTGGCAAGTTCATCAATATTCGTCGCAATTTCGCCAGCCAGCTCAATTTCAGGCTGATAATACTTGTCAATAACAGGCATATGGTTATCGATGTTGATAATCTTCCCTTCTCTGCCTTTGTTCCAAGTTTCTGGATCGTATTCAACGGGGTCAAATCCGACGGTGATGACGACATCAGCCCTTTTTAAGAGCCTGTCGCCCGGCTGGTTCTGGAATATTCCGAGACTGCCCGCATAACAGTTAAAAAGCTCTCTGGGGAGCACGCCGGATGCCTGGTAAGTGTTCACAAACGGCATGGGATATTCGTTTAGCAGCCTTCTTAATGCCTGTGTTACTTCTGGCCTGCTCGCAGAAATTCCCGCAAAAACAACAGGCATTTTTGCCGAATTGATCATTGCAGCAGCCTTTTTCACAGCGTCTACACTGAAAGTACCCCGGCCGCCTGGTGGGAAGAACTTGATCGGAGTTGCATCAACAGCTCCCACAAGGACATCCTGGGGGAGGCTGATGAATGAAGCACCTAGCGGTGGCATGATACTCTGACGGAAGGCGTTCACCACAACCTCGGGGATACTGTTACCGTCATAGATCTCAACAGCATATTTGGTAACGGGCTGCATGACCCCTACATTATCAAGGCATTGATGTGTTTTTATATGTCGCATCCCGCGCCGGACGTTTCCTCCCAGAGCAACGAGCGGGTATCCATCATAGGTAGCCGTTGAGAGGCCCGTGGTAAGATTTGTCACACCGGGGCCGGATGTGACAAGACATACCCCCGGTGTGCCTGTCAAGAGGCCGACCATCCCTGCCATGAATGCCGCATTCTGTTCGTGACGGCACAATATTAACCGGGGACCATGGTCTGCAAGCACATCGAAGATGGTGTCTACCTTTGCGCCTGGAATGCCAAAAATATATTGAACACCCTGTTCTTCAAGGCATTGGACCAATAATTCTGCCCCGTTTCTTGCTTTAGAAGTGTTCTTAGCGTTCAAGGTTTTTCTCCTTTTCAGCGGATAAATCTCCCCCCGTTCGGCGATAGGGTCATTTTTCCGCTTTGTCTAAATCCTTGCCGATGTCCCGTGTCAGATCGGCGGTGAGAAAATCCAGCGTGATGGGCAAGCCTAGATCGAGTTTAGGCACATGCTGGATACCGATGCGCACCTTTTTCAATGCACATTCGATTAAATGGCCGCCGTGCCTGCGGTCCTCTGTGAGGAAGTGCATATGGTAGCCCGGCGCATTGATCGATTCCATAAAGCGGGGGGTGTAAAATCCGGCAAGACAGCCCTGTACATCGTTAAAATCAAAAACCGGCTGGTTTGCTGTGGCTTCAACGAGTGGCTTATAATTTTCCGACCTCGGAACGGCCCTTGTTCTGACATGCCTGAATGAACCATCAACGCGGATTGCGTAGAGCATGTTTTCCGAGGGGATAAGAGCATTGAGAAGGTCGTAAAATCCTTTGGAGGTTTGGCTTTCCTCAATATCTTCAAACGTATCGGGACTGAAGAAAGTGACACAGGCAAAAGGTGACTGCTCATCATCTTTTACACGATACGCCTCTCCGTCAGACCTTATCTGGTAAACATTTCCGTCAAGGATGACCATCTCTCCATCAAGGTAGTTGAATGTTCCCAGGCCAAAGTCACCGTGTTCCTTTATAACGGCCATGGTGGTATTCTCTACATAAAAACCCTCAACGAGCGCGACGATGGGCGCGGAGAGAAAAACAGCGTTGCCGCCCCGTTTATTGAGAAGAAATCTTCTAAGCACCTGTTCAGCCAGGTCAGCTACTGAAACCCCCATACGTTCCGCTGAAATTGTGAGCCGCTTCATTAGGTTGTGCGGTAAGTGAAGTTCGAGTTTTGAAAAAGCAGGGCTGTCCCTCATAGTTTTCCCTCGAGGTTTCTCAATTTTTCCGCTCAGCGACCCCATGTTTCATCGATTGAAAATGACTGACAAAATTGTGGGTCAGCTGTGGCTATTTGCCGGAGCCTGCATCCGGCTAATTCGTCATCGACTCTCAAAAACCACGAAACTGTGCGAAGAAACACGATAGAAGGATTCCTTCTTCCGGGGCTGATCCGCAGGTTCCAGGACATCTCCTGGGGAAGGCTGCCCGGTATCGATCGCACGGTGCCAGGCCCGGCCGTAAAGGGACGGCAGTGGCATGTCCACCTCGTGGTCCGACATGTTGAAAATGACGTGAACATCTTCTTCTCCCTCTTTTAGCCTTCCCAGTGTGTAGGCCAGGATCTGAGCGTCAGGGTTATTCCAGAGCGGCTCGTTAAGTTTTGTCCCGTGCCGGGTCACATCAGGCAAAGGAGCTCCCTCCTTTTGTTTGCCTGTCAGAAAATGTTTTCGCATCAAACAGGGATGGCGCTTGCGAAAGGAGATCATTTTTGTGACGAAGCGCAACATCTCGCGATTCTTCTCGCCATTGGCCTCATTGTGCTTCCCGTTGTAGCTGACCAGATCGTAAAGCGTGAACCCGTCGTGGCAGGTCACAAAATTGATACTGCTGCTCGGCACTCTTCCCTCCCATTCATAGAGATCACTGCTCCCGCTTAACCGGCTGGCGACCTCTCCAATCAGTCCCTTATCCCCACGGACAAAACGCCGGATCACGTCGCGGTACTGGCCGTTCCATTCCGCCCACCGGAATCCAGGAAAATCACCTACCTGGTAAAGTCCTGCCGCATCCCAGGCTGCCGCGATGATCGCCGTATTGGCGAGGATGTTCGAAAACTCGATTCTCCACGGCGCTGGCGCAAAGTGCATGGGGACACCGTGGTGATCTCGAACGAGAACACTGGCCAGATCGAAGCGGAATCCATCCAAATTCATCTCCTGGACCCATTACTCTAAGCAATCGACCAGGAAATCTTTGACAACCGGGCTGTTACAATTCACTGTGTTTCCACACCCGGTGTAGTCGCGGTAGATGGGCCGATCGTTCGGATCGAGGTGATAAAAACCCCGGTTCCCCAGCCCCTTGAAATTGATCGTGGGGCCTTCAGCGCCACCTTCGGACGTATGGTTGAGGACGACATCCAGGACGACGCCGATTCCCGCCTGGTGAAGGCCCTTCACCAGGTCGCGAAATTTCTTGCGATGGGTTCCTTTCTCCTGTGAGACAGCGTAGCTGGGATGGGGGGAAAAGAAGCTATGGGTGCTTTATCCCCAATAGTTGTTCAATCCCCGTGCAGCGGCTCTCTCTGGCACGTCTTGCTCGTCGAAGGCCATCACCGGCAATAACTCAACGTCCGTGACACCGAGGGCCTTGAGATAAGGGATTTTTTCGATCACTCCCACAAAGGTTCCATGACGAGCCACTCGGGAGGTGGGATGCCGTGTAAATCCGCCCACGTGCATTTCGTAAATGATAGCTTGCTCCATCGGATGGTTCAAAGGCTCGTCTCCCTTCCAATCATAAGGGTCATCGTCTAAGACGATGCCTCGCATCGAAGAGGCACCATTATCCCCCGGCAAGGATGCACGTCGCCTGTCCCACAAGTCATGTGTCACCGCAAGAGCCCATGGATCAAGAAGAACTTTCTCTTTATCGAATCGAAAGCCTGTGGACCGGGTATCTCCCGGACCGTCGATGCGCCACCCATAGAACGTACCGGGAGCGACTCCCACCACATAAACATGCCACGCAAAAAGGTTCTGTTTACCTCGGGATCGAGCTCAATCGCCTGGAAAGGAGTCGGGCTGTCCGATCTTTCAAAAAGAAGCAGCTCCACGTGGGTGGCGAAACGGCCCCAGGCCGAGAAGTTCGTTCCTTTCGAATCGAAGGTTGCGCCAAAAGGAAAACGCCGGCCGGGCTGAGTGGAATATTCTTTGTTCACTTCTTTCCTCCATGATCTAGCAGCTGTGTCGCAATACGAAAAAACCGACTTCTTGGAAGAGGGGAGACTCGGTCGGGCGGAAAAGATGCACGAAGACTCTCAATCACTTTCTTGTGACTGTTAAAATCGGCGTGGGAGAAGTTCAGCCGGGCGATGTTCATTCCTGCTCGAATCATGTGCTCCATGACCTCTGCGGATTCGGACGCCGGGTCGATTGCACAAACGATTTTTGTTTTATGGGTTGGCAAAGCCATCTTTAACTCCCCGGTTCTTCGTCATTCAGGGACATTACCGCATCTCCTTCGGCTGCTCCGTTGCAGTGAGGACGCTATTCCAAACCCATCCATCCGGATCCACCTTCTTGCGCTTCGAGACAGCCAAGGGGATGGGCACATGGGTGAACTCATTCAACCAGACCCCTACGACCATGTTGGTCCGGCCTGCCATACCGGCATGGACAGCGTTCTGCCCTAAGAGGAGACAGAAGGCGGAATCATTGGCATCCGCCGGAACGCTCCGTATGGTGTAACTTGGATCGATGGACTTCAAACTGAACTCTATGCCCGTCCGTTTGAGATAGGCACTAATCTCGTCTCTCAGGAAGATCCCGATATCCTGAAGTCGACTATTGCCGGAGGCATCCCGCTCTCCGGTCTTCTCCAAAATGTCCTGACCTGCTCCTTCCGCCACCACAATCACTGCATGGTCCCTCTTTTCAAGCCCTTCGCGGAGGGTCTTGAGGAAGCTCTCTAAGGTAGAAGGAGCTTCAGGGATGAGGCAGAAGTTCACATCGCTATAGGCCAGGGCAGCGTAAGGCGCAACGAATCCTTACTCCCGGCCCATCAGCTTTACCAATCCGATCCCATTTCTTGCACCCTGGGCTTCAACATGGGCCGAGGTAATCGCCCTCCCTGCCTCCGAGACGGCTGTTGCAAAGCCAAAGGACCTCTGGACATAGGAGATATCATTCTCAATCGTTTTCGGGATACCGATAACAGCGATCTTCAGTCTTCTGCGTTCGATCTCCTCGGAGATGGCACTCGCTCCGCGCAGGGTCCCATCGCCTCCTACGGTGAAAAGGATTCCGATGTTCATCCGTTCCAGCGTATCGACCATCTCGCCGATGTCCTGATTCCTGCGTGACGAACCGAAAATTGTCCGGCCCTGCTCGTGAATACGGTCCAGCACAGTGGGAGTCAATTCGACCGGTTTGTGGCCATAACGATGCGTGAGGCCTTCGTAACCGTACGGAAAGCCAAAAACCGTTCTCACTCCGTAGTTTTGATGAAGACTCAAAACGATCGCCCGAATCACACTGTTTAGACCTGGGCAGAGGCCTCCGCACGTGATGATGCCGCACTTGAGCTTGATGAGATGATAGGAACTCGCTTTTTTGTGGGAGAAGTATGGGGGAAACGGGCTTGGGTGTCAAGGGAAATGTAACTGCACGATATTGTGGTCGCGACCAAGGGATTCGGGGACACCATACTAAATTCAGGAAGAATTCAAAGGGAATTTGAGAAAAGGAGTGCCCTGTGGCCTTTGACGTATTATAAAAATGTACATAATAAGTTGAAAGACGAACTCCGCCTAGTAAACCACACCGGTTTTCTTGCCGTTATAAGTCCTCTTGTCCGGCTGCGCGGTGTTGCCAGCAAGTGGGCGGTAGACCAGGTGATCGAGTACGCCATTGCAATCCATGTCGGCATCCAGGTGATGGAATACATGAAGCTTGCCTATGGCACGTGTGCGCCCACCCGCAATCATCGGGAGCGGCGGTGACGATGTTAGGTTTTCAACTTTCCGACAGCAGAGAGAAGTTCGAAGTGGCCCGCAGCGACACCCAACTCCTCGACGAGATGAATGATTTCCCCTGAAAGGTTCAGGGCGCCCTTTTTCTTCTCTGCATGGGGGTCCCCGGCTGCGCCTGTAATTTGGGAGAAGGCCAGGGTCAGCAGGGAAGAAAAGGGTGAAGACTCCTGTTGGGGACCCGGCGAATGGCCAGTGGCCCGGATAGATCGGGATGCTCCACATGCGGTGAAAGATAGGTTCGGCAGGACCTGAGATCCCATCGTCTCGCAGCACTCCACCTGCGGCAAGCATGGATCAATCCACGACAACTTACCTGCTCGACTGGGATTATATCGGTTCGCTTAATCGCTTTACGTGAGCGACAACGGTTGCTGATCAGTCCATGGGGAAGGACGTCGGAGAGCCGTAACGGGGAAAACACGACTTGCGCTTCGACGTGGGGGCCGACATGATAAAATCCTTCTTATCATAAAGTGGAAGGGGCAGCTGCCGCACGTAAGAACCAAACCAAGGGAAAATCCCGAAGCTTCTGAGAGTCAAAGATTCCACATGGACTTAGTCCACCCGGCACTGAGGGTCTACTCCTTCCCGAGTACCGTGAAACGTCTTTGAATTTGTTCGCCGTCTTGATCCACCAGGGTAATCATGTGGCTACCGGGGGCGGGAGCCAGCGCCATCTGGTGAATTTCCCGGGTGCTGCCCACGTATCGATCATCCAGGTGCCAGTATATGGTCGCATTCGGGTCCCAGTGGGCGGCCTCGAAAACGACCCGGCCCCGCCGGCCGCTCAGTTCAATGGGAACATAGATCTGGCTGCTTTTCTCGGGATAAATAAGCCCCATGAATTCGGGCCCGCGCAGCGCCATAGAGGCAAGGCAGTCATGCCGAAATGGGGGCAGGGGTCGATAATTCAGGTGATTCTTCCTGTAGTACCACTCCATCGCCGGGGGCAGGACGAACCATTTGACCCGCACAATGTGCTCGATCCGTTCGCATTGATCGTGAACCCGCATTTTAAGGGACGCGTCGCAGTGAATGGTCCGGCCCGGTTCCCGCCGGATGACCTTCGATATGAAAAAAGAGTTTTCCAATTCCTCAAACCCTGCCGGTCCGCCTCTAGCGGCTTTTGCCATTCCAGCATAGGCCGCTGTCAGATCCCACAGGGTGGCTTCGGATCCTCCCAAAATGAGGGACAGCCCATATTCGTGGGCCGGGCGATGGAGCGTGGTTATTCCGAGCTTCTTGAGAAACCGGCAGAAGCGATCGACGCCGTAGGATTGGAGCATTTTCACGGCCGGTACGTTCAACGACCTGGCTAGGGCCATCGAGGCGGGAACCGCCCCCTGGTAAGTCCTGGAGTAGTTCTCCGGTGCGAATCCACCCAGCCGCGTCGGGATATCGGGGACCAGCTCGGTGGGAAGGAGATCCCCTGCCTCCAGCATGGCGGCATAGAGCAGGGGCTTGAGAAGGCTGCCGGGGCTGCGACGCGCCGCAATAATGTCCACCTGATTTGCATGCTCCGGTGTATTGAAATCAGAAACGTTTCCCACATAGGCAGACACCTCCCCGGTCTCCACTTCCATGATAATCGCAGCCGCGTTGTGGATCCCGTTGCCTGCGAGTTCCCGGCCATGGCGCAGGACAAGCTCGGTGGCTCGCTCCTGAAGATTCTTTACCAGGGTGGATCGATAAAGGCAGGGGGAGACTGGGGATTGGTTCTGCTCAGAGATCAACCGCCCCATCAGATGCGGCGCCAGCCTGGGGAGTGCAAAGGGGCGCGGTGGAAGGGGTTCGGCCTTTGCGAGCCTGCACGTCAACCCATCGATCTTCCCCATCCCATGCATCCGATCCAAAAGACGGTTTCTTTTCTCAAGCAGTTTTTCCCGGTTCCTGCCCGGATGAATCAAAGCGGGGTTGTTGGGCAAAACGGCGAGCAGGGCGCTCTCCGCCCAGGACAGACGCATGGGAGGTCTTCCGAAGTACCTCCATGAGGCCGCTTCCACACCCACGACGTTACCCCCGTAAGGGGCATGGGAGGCATAAAGAGCCAGGATTTCCTCCTTGTCCAAGGACAACTCCAGCCGCAGCGCCATCAACATTTCAATGATCTTCTCACCGACCGAGCGGGGCCTGGCTCTGGAGAGCCGGATCACCTGCATGGTGATCGTGCTCGCGCCGCTCACGACGCTCCGGGCACGGAGGTTTTGCACAACGGCCCGCAGCACGGAAAAGGGATCCACCCCGAAATGCCCATAAAACCTCCGGTCTTCAAAACAGACCACGCCCTCGGCGATTTTCTCCGGGACTTTCTTGATCGGCGGAAAACGCCACTGCTCGTCCCGGGCTGTCACGGCGCCCAGGAGTTCGGCGTTCCGATCCAAAAGCACGGTCGAATAGGACAAGTAGAAAAGGGGCGAGGGAACACAGTTCCAGAACCAAACCCCACCCCCAAGAAACGCGAGCACCAGGCTCAGATGGAGGATGCCTGTCTTTTTACGCCATGGCACTTTCGCCTCTCAAACCACACTCCCCGCGAGACCCGACACACCGTGTGAAACTCCATGAAATTCAGGACCATTTTCACGAAATTCCTCTTCGAACAAGGCGGCCGTTCCTGAGGCCCCCAGCCGGGCCGAGGCCCGAAAACCATCTCATCGCTTGTCGATCGTCTCCCCCTCCCCGGCATGCCGGGGAGGGGGAAATCTTTTTCCCAGGTTTCGCCGGGAGAAATGACGCCCCTGACCACGTCCACCACTGGGCTTACGGGCAGGCGGACATCCAGTTCAATCCTATGTCCGGTTTTTTCCCCGGCTCCTTCCGCCTCCATGGTCACGGAGGCGATGCCGATTTTGGAGCCCACGCGAAGTCTGAAAGAGACGAGCTTGTCGCCCGGTTCCTTAAACGAAAGGCTCTTCATTGCCGGACCCTCGAGGGATAGAGGGCCTTCTGTTCGAACCATAACTTTCACATCTCGGACATGATCCTCCAACGCAAAAATCGATACCGGGAGTTCTACTTCCTCATCGGGTCCGAGAACCCGCGGCAAGGTCCCAAGGACCATGAGTGGCTTGTGCACAAAGACGGCCTTTTCGGCTTTTCCGAAAGCCCCGTTTTGTCCGCCTACGACCATAATCCTCACCGAGCCCACATACTGGGGGATCTCCACTTGATGGGCGTGCCTCCCGTCTTTCTCCAGTTCGAAGGGCCCGAGGAAGCGGACCATAGGCGGAAATCGCTCGGCTTTTTTTTCTGTGGGCGCCTCTTCTGTTTTATCCCCGCCGATGGCCAGAAACTGCTCCAGCAAAGTGCCGTAAGCGCCTGCAACTTCATCGTAGAGGTCCCAGGTCTTGACCCCCAGCGCCTCCCTGCCGTAGAAATGACTCCACGGATCCGGCGTTTCGAACCGCGTTAGATCCAGGAGACCTTCATCCACGAGGGCCAGGGTGTATGTCATGGGCTTGCCGTTTTGCTCGCTGACCGTGATGGTGGCTTTCTCCTCCGGGGTGAAGACATCCGCCGCATCAATTTGCGGATTCAGCACGGTTTGAGCATCTACAATTTTTATGGGGACGATCCCGTACATCCGGATAGGCAGATCGTTTCCGGCCTCGAGGTGGGGTTGTAAAAAGGTCACGTGCACGTAAATGTTCGGCACCATCCGGGCTGTGGCCTCGAATTCATATCGAATGGCCTCTTCTCCGCCCTCGATCCACGCGGTCTGGAGGATTTTGCTTCCCGTCTCAATGCTGAGAAGACCGCGGCCTCTTTTGCCGGTCGGGATGGTTAGGGCCACCTTCTCCCCCACGCCATATTCCGTTTTATCCGCGGAAAAGCTCAAAACAGAGGCGCCGCCCGGCATCTCTTTTTGGGCTCTTCCAGCCCAACCGGGCCAGTCAATATAAAAAATTTTGCCGGTGATATGATCGCCTTTCAGATCTCGCACGCGAATGAGATACCGTCCCGAGGCCGGATATTTGATCTGGAAATGCCACTCGCCCCTGCCCTGATCGATCCGCACCCGCTCTCTCCGAATCGGTCTGTGGGAAGCTCTGCCCACGTAATTCGCCAGATTCTCTTCGCCTCTCTCCCACCACCAGCGCCAGTTGATTTTGTACATCTCCACTTCCACCTCTCCGACTGGTACCGCCTCTCCCGAGGCATCCACCAGAACGATCCGGATCGTATGGTCCTTATCCGTCAGAAGCATTCCCCTGGCCTTGTCTCCTGCAGGAACCTGGACGCCCACATATTGTTCGTATGGATGAAAAGCAATGTTGCACTGATCTGTACTGAAGGCCCCTCCAGGCTCAAAGACGCGGGTCGTAAAGGATGCGGTGAGCATGCCGGGAGAGACATTTTTGGCTTTTACCACCGAGGAAAAGGAAGCCAGGCCCTTCTCATCCACCATGCCCTCAAACACGGTGGTTTTTTCTGTCCTGTACCTGCGCACCGGATCATCGAAGGCATAGGATTCATAGCCCGGAAACCGGGTACTTCGACTGGTCAGTTGAAGACTGACGTCTGATTTGAGCTTTTTGGCTACAGCCCCGTGGAGCCACCGGGCAGAGAGTTGGACGTTGACCGGCCCTTCGGTCAGGCTCTTGACATACTCGCCAAAGTCCAGGTTGATTTTCAGGCGGTTGGGCATGACTGTTTCGATTTTCAACATCTTCTCAAAGCTCACCCCGCCAACCCTTACCCTTGCTCGCCAGTTACCGGTAGGTGCATCCGGGTCGGTTTTCGCGTGGAAGCCGTAAAAACCATTTATGGACTCTTTGCGGATCAGGGTTTTAACCAACTGGCCCCTCGGGTTGAAAAGCTCGAAACGCACGGGATGATTTTCCGGCGGCCGCGATTCCGGGTCCACCAGGATAAAGGTCAGGTAGAGGGGATCCCCGGGACGCCAGACGCCCCGCTCTCCATACAACAACCCCTTGATGCCTTTTTGCACCATTTGCCCGGAAACGTCGAAGTGGCTGACGGAGTTGGCCGAAGCATCGTCCAGTCTCAGATATCCCATCTGTTGGCCCTTGCTGGCGATGAGCAGAAAGGGTTTGTGGGAAACCCGGATCATTGAGACCCCTTGGTCATCTGTATGACCCTCGCCCACCGTTTGCTGCTGGTAGTCCAGCACTCGGAGTTTCACTTCGGGCAGCGGTTGTGTCGTTCGGATATCCGAAGCAGCCACGAAAACTCGATCCTTTTCGCCCTGCTTCACGATGAGGGCGATATCGAAAGATTCGGGGGACACCATACTAAATTCAGAAAGAATTCAAACCTAATTTGAGAAAATGAGCGCCCTGTGACCTGAGACGTATGCTTTTGACCCCATGAAGAGGATGCAGGCTCTTACAGATCAGGCGGGTGCGACCACCACCTTCACCAATGCCGGAAAAAACCTGAAGACGCTGATTCATCAGGTGTGCAAAGACTCTGAACCGGCCGTCATTGTCAGTAACCGTATTGACGAGCAGGCGGTGCTGATCTCGCTTGAAGATTACCAGGCAATGAAAAAGAGGGCGTCCCTGTTAAGCTCGCCTACCAACCGGGCGCATCTGGAAAAATCCTTGAAAGAATCGCAAAGCGGCAAATTGGTTAGCTTTGCCGCCGAGGATCTAGGAAAATCCAATTCACGCGGGAAGCCTGGAAGGATCTTGAGTGGTTTTTGGACAACGACAAGCACATGTCAAGCGCATCCGCGAGTTACTTAAAGATATCCTGCGTCACCCCCAAGAAGGCATCGGTAAGCCCGAACGGCTGAAGTTCCATCTGGCCGGCGGCTGGTCCCCGCGTATCAGCAAAGCGCACCGGTTGGTCTGCTAAATCGAAAAGGAGGGCATTATTGTCGTCAGTTGCCATTATCACTACGAATAAGAGAGGAAAAGGGCGATTAAAGAGAGAGTTTGTTCAATCGCCTTTTTGGTTTGTCCAATTAGTCACGGACCTGCCGGAACTCGCGTATGCCAAGAAACCACAGTTGATAAGAGCTCTTATCCGCCTTGCCGATCGCAGCGACTTGCCCCTGAGGCTTTATAAGAGTCTGGTCCGCTGCAAAGCATCCTGGACTTCACTTGGAGTACTTTGAACAGCGAATGCGCCAAACGGCTCACTGGAAAGGCGATGAACCCCTGATCCCTGAGAAGTTCGACGAAGTCCTCAGAAATGCAGTGAGCAACTTAGACGTGAACCAGGCATGCAAGGGGGTGGAGCTTTTTGGGAACACGTGCCCATGGCTGCTGAAGCTCATTGCGTATCCGGTCACATTGCCATGGCCAGCGGGGAAACGCCGGTTCGGATAAGGATATGGAAATGATGGGGAATGAACGACCGAGGGTCACAGTGACCACTCTTCAGGATGGGGAGTTTTGCGATCGCAAGGTCTCGATTTTTTTCCGGACATGAGCGATATGGAGACGAAGACTGTAAAGCTCCGAAGCGTAAGAGAGGGGGATGTTCACCCCGGTGACCTCGTTGTCAATCCTTTCAAGCTCGGTCAGGTACTCATCGAGTTTTTCAGGCGGATCACTTTGCTCGACCATAAGATCTACGGCCTGGAGTTCCCTGTACCAGGGGCGAATTCTGGACCGAACACGCCACCGGTAAGTGGGCGGGGCCACCTTGAATAAAGGGAAAAGCAGGGTGAGGAATGGCAGGAGCATCACCTTCAATCGATCCACCAGGGAGGCGGCCCAGAAGGGCAGATATTTTTGGAGGAATGGCGGGCCGGACTTGAAGTAGCGAAGCGCCTCCTTGTTGATGGGGAAGTGGAGGTGCTTCCGGGACGGGAATTCAAAAAGTTCTTCGAAAAGCCCCCCTCCGCCGTGCACCTCTGAAGCGGCCATAAGAACCAGATCAATCAGAGCGGGGTGGAAGTTCTCGTGAATCACCAGGGTCGCCGTCGCGGAAAGGAGCGAGCAGTCCTTCGCAGGGAGGTTTCTCTTGAAGTCTAAAGCACCTTGGGGGAGGGTTAGACCGGTAAGAAAGCGATGGACCCGGGTGTAGGCTTCCGCTCTTTCAAAGCACATCAGTGCGACCCCTTCGGTCTCCATCGCCGTTCGAACCAGGGAAGAGTCCACCGAAGCCACGAAAAAGGCCGCGTACACTTCCCCTGACCGGAGGGATTCCAACGCCGTCTGACCGTCGAGACTCCTAAGGGAAGCCGTTTTGTCGTCAATGCCGTTATCCTTTAAAAGCTCGAGGGCCAAAGCCCTTGTCCCGCTCCCCTGGGGACCGACGGCGATGCTCTTGCCCCGGAGTTGGGTCAGCGTGTTGAGCGGCTCTTCAGTTCGGTAAAAAACCCAGAGGGGCTCGAAGTAGAGACTAGCCAATGAAGTGAAATTCGGCGAGGAGCCTGGTTGTCCGACGCCTCCCTGCACAAAGGCGATATCCACTCCGGAATCGGGATCTTGGAGGAGTTTGATGTTCTCCACAGATCCTTCCGTGCTGCGCACGTGAAGGGTGATACCGTGGCGAGAAAGAATCGTAGCGTAGCGTTTTGCAAAGGCGTAGTAGGCTCCTTTTTTGTCTCCCGTGGCAATGGTGATTTCTTTTGGCGGAGCGGGTTCCACGAACTGATAGGCGACAACGAAGCCAAGAAGGGTAATCAGGACGGAGGGCAGGTATACCTTCATACGCTCCCTCGGCTTGTGAAACGAGCTCTTAGGCCTCTTCTCAGACATGTCCGCTTTCCTCCTCACAGGCGATAAGGGCGTCCTATTTTGACCGTACGTCCTGACCTGACGGCGTCACAGCATGTATACCCTTTTCGTTCATGAATTACAATCGGCCGCTCCAATTCCCGATACCGGTCCTCCTCTTGATTTCTCCGTGGTCGGTCAAAAGGGGTTGGAACCAATGCTGTTCACTTAAGAAAAAGTCCTTTGCCGACGCCGTCGCCACGGTCTTTCGACTTCCCTCGGGATAAACTCGAGGCGAGGTCTAGGGAAGTTTGAAAAGACTGGATTCCGCCCCGGTTTTCACTGGGTGACGCGCCGGAAGGACGCAGGCGATTTCCCTGTTAGGGTCAGGGGATTAAGTTCAGGGTATTGAGTCGGAACCTGGTCTATGGAGCATTTACCATCCGCAGAATAGGCATGACCTCCTAAACGAAACAAACTTGGCAAGGATATCTCCAAGTGATAGGATTGGTCTAGATTTCGCTGACATCTTAGCTTTTTTCCCCTTCCTCGTCGAGGTGATACGCTCAGAAGGGGGGAGAAAATGGACATTGTTTTCCGATGGAGGCTCTTCTCATGATGTGGCGGTGGGGACTTTTTTCAAAGGCAATCCTTGTTGTTTCATTCTTGATCCTTTTCTCTTGGCCGTATCGGCATCCCTGCCGTGCCGAGACCGCTATCCTATCCCTTCAATTCAGAGATGCCACCGAAGCGCTCCCCATCATCGAAGGGATGCTTTCGGAAAACGGGCGAGCCACCGCGGATCTTCGGACCAATTCTTTGGTAGTGACGGATAATGAAGAATCCATAGGAAAGATTCGTGCTTTCCTGGCAAGATATGACCAGCCGTTAAAGCAGGTTAGAATCAGGGTGCGGTTCGAGGAGGAGCGCGCATCGGAGGGGAGATCCGCCTCCGCGCAAGGGAGTATGTCGGGGAAAGGGTGGAAGGTGCAGACGGGGAGAAAAAACACCGACGGCCTGGAGGTGCGTCTTCAGGACAGGAAAGGGAGTCAAACGCGGAGTTCCGAGTACTTTGTTTCCGTCCTTTCCGGGAGTTCAGCCTACATTCTGGCAGGAAAAGACATCCCCTACACGGAAAGGTGGCTTCATCTCTGCCGTAAATATGCCTGTTACGACCGGGTGGTCAGTTTCCACAGGATCGAAACCGGCTTTGAAGTGAGACCTGTTGTTTTGGGAGACCATGCCCGCGTGGAGATCACCCCGAGAATTTCCCCGGCACCTCACGGTGATCCACAGGCGGTGATCCGGTTCACCGAGGCATCCACAGATCTCCATGTACCCTTGGGTCATTGGGTGAGGATCGGCGGCACCCATGAACAGAGCAACGAAGTCATCCGGGCCATTCTTCAAAGCGGGACGGGAACGGGTACGTCCTCTCTTTCCATCTCCCTCATGGTGGAAGGCTACTGACAGCTTATGCTCCGACCGCCTCCCCCCTGTCGGGGCTCACGGCTTGGCGAGAAAAAGGAAAGGATTCTCCGCTTTATGCCCTTTTGTATACGTGCGAGGGTCCCTCTGATTCATGTTCCCTGTTTTCGCCTTTACCACGTGCAAAAAAGTATGGATTTTGAACAGGCCTGTTGTTTTTTGTTTTTATCTTTAGTTGACTACCCCCTTTTCGATTTTATAAAATATTGCGCATGTGCACTTCAAGCCATGGAACGAACAGGGCCGTCGAGAAGTGTGTAGATTTTCACAACCCCATTGTGAAGCGTTTCATTGAGCCCATCCTTTTTGTGTCGTATCATACCTGTTGGTCACACGATTCCTTAATAAAACCTTTCGAGTCATTCCCGAATCCATGGGGAAGCGTGGACGTAGCCCCGCGGAAGATGGAAGATGCCGAGGAGTCTTTGTGATGAAACCCAGCCACGGGGGGAAGCGCTTTTGTGTTGGATCACCAGGAAGTTTCAGGAAATTCCCTTGGGACTTCTTAAGATATAATGATGAGTCGGGGAGGTAAGCCATGCACATAACAGGCAAGGTCAAGGGTTTTTCATTTGGTTTCATCGCCGTGTTCGCCCTGCTCTTTCTGTGTCTCTCGTCCGCGAATGCGCAGACGACGGCGGAGCAATACGTCACAAATGGAGAAAACGCCCTGTTTTCGGAAACTGTGGACGGGATTCTGGAAGCCCATGAGATTTTTCTGGAGGCCAGGACCGCGTATCCCGGCGATCCCGTCATCAGCGCCTACCTTGCCCTGACCCGGTTTCTTCATCTAGCCCTGACCGAAGACGTGGGCGGCTTGAAGGAATTGCTCGCCCAGTTCGGCATCACCCGTACGGGCCACGATCTGGAGACTCTCGAATTTCATGCTCCTGAAGATGCGGATGAGAATCCGATTCTCCCCGAAACGTCGCCTTCGACCGAGACGATCCGCTCCTTCCTGGCAGGACCTCTCCTCACTACCATCAATGCTTCCATCGCTGATTTCGACTCGACAATCAACAACTGGACAACTCCCTGGAAGCACGTGATTCCAGCGGACAAATTCGATCCGGGCCTGGGCCTGGAGTTCGATGAGGGGGATATCTATCTTTTCAGGGCAGGTCTCAAGTTTATGAAGGCCTTCATCCTGATCATCACCGCCTACAACCTGGATGTGGACACCCGCGAAATCTTCGCTCTCGGCAACCTGGACGCCCTCGATGTAAATGGACTTCTCAGCAGGTATCAGGAGCTATTGAACCTCCTCACCACCGGGGGAAGCCCCGGCTACGATGGTGGGGCCGCCTTGGCCGAGGCGAGAACCACTCTTATTGACGCCATCACCGATTACACGACGGCGTCGGGGTTAATCCGGAGCGACACGAACACGGCCGCGAGCGCCGAGGAACTGATCGAAATCGATCCTTGCGATCTGCGAAGAGAGGATTGGATTCGCACGAACCTCACGAACCTCAAGAGTTCGCTGGACGGAACGGGAGATCCGGTGTTCACCCTCGTGGAAGAGGAAGAGACCTGGACTTTCACCGATGGGGGAACGGGAAGGAGACTCGAGGTCCGGTTCTGGGACAACATGAGCGAGGGTGAGTTCTACGGCCTCGATGGCTGCGATTTCATCGCCTGTGGCGGCGGTGTGGAGTGCATCGTGATCGATGGAAACCAGGTGAGCATGAAGTTTTGGAGTTGGGGCGATAACTGGTGGAGCGAGGCGACCTTCATTGGCACCATTGATCTGAACGCAGGGACGATTACCGGCGGCACCTACGAATGCACAAATGAAAACGGATCCTATGACGGGACGTTTACCGCCACGCGAACCGCTGTGGAGGAGGAAACCCAACGTTTCAACTTCAATCCTGTTTTTGGCAACGGAAGCGGTCCTTACGATTTCCGGGACTTCCTGCCCCTGTTCAACGAGTGTGACGAACCGGTGGTTGGCACGTTCGGTTACGGCCTGAACCCGTCCAATCCGGACGCGACCCTCGGCGGCATTCTCCCCGATTTCACCCAGGAAGACTGGGAAGAGGAAGAGATGCCCTCCGGGATTTTCCCGATGCCCACAGCCACCATTGATGTGACGGATTCGGTGATCTCGGACTGGGGCGCCATCCCGCCCGTTTTCACGGACGGTACGGGAGAGGGTTACGACGACCTGCCGGGATCGGATCTGAAGGACCTCTACCTTGCCAAGGACGATCAGTATCTCTACGTGCGGATGACCCTGGCCGACGGCTCTCCTTACACGGCCGTCACTTCCGACCCCTATTATCAATATCAGTCCATGCACTACACCGTGAGATTTTCCCCCAATGTGTGGGAAGATGAGAGCGGACGCGTGACAGGGGTTTCTTATAATCCCTTTTCTAGTAGCTGGGAGGTTTATGCCGGGCCGTCGGGACCATACCCGTGGGATTACTACAAACTGGGAGATGCGCAGGCCGTGGGAAACGACCTGGAATGGAGAGTCCCGCTCAATGTGATCGGAAATCTAAGCGGGCGCTATATCACCTCATGGATCCACTGGTCCCCCAGTGACAGGGCTCCCAGCGACTACAGCGAGACCTGCATCCGAATCGGTCCCATGACCACGGTGAGCGGCACCGTGACCGTGCCGAACCACGACGGGACCGGAGCCATGTACGTGGGCGTCTTTCGTTTCGACGGCAATTACAACACGGACCCTGAAAATCGTTTCGTGTTAGAGATTTTCTACCCCGACGAATACAGCCAGGGAGACTATACGAACGGGATCAGCTACACGGTTTCGGACGTGCCCGTGGGAGAAAATGTGTTCGTTGCCGCCTGGTGGGATGCGGATTTTAACGGTGCTATGACGCCAGGTGACTACCTATACTTCTCCTCCGTCTTTACCACCCAGCAGACGGGAAACGACGGCTTGAATCTCGGGCTGACCAATGGCTACCCGGCCTTTCCGGCCCCACGGTTAAATAATGTAACCATCTTCAAGACCACCACGTCCACCGGATCGCAGGTGCTTTTTGTCACCTTTGTGGAAGGTCCGAGTCCCCAGGACGTGATGGTCACCGTGAACGGTCCGGGAGGCTTTTACAGGGTCATCACCCCCGGCATCTTCCACCAACCGCTGGGAATGCCCATTTACTTCGTGGCAGTGGATGCCGCCTCGGTTCCGGACGGGAACTACCGCTTCCGGGCCGTGGATTCCCGGGGGAGATCGGACGAGGCAGACTTCTATTTCTGGACGATGACCCCACCCCCGTTGGCGGACAGGTCTACCTTCACCCCGATCCACCAGGGGTATGTCAATACCACCACGCCCACGCTTTCGTGGAGTCCCGTTTCCGGGGCGGCGGCCTACAAGGCGTACGTCATGAACTGGAAAGGGGACGTGTTCTGCTGGATATCCCCCCCGAGTCCCGACACCCAGGCCCAGGTACCCGCAGGGTTGCTTCAGTCCAACACCCCGTACAAATGGTTTGTGCGGGCGTACACCGACTCCTATAGCCTCACGAACTGCTCCCAGAGCGATCAGGGCTATTTCTTTACCGGAGCCCGGCAGACCCCTTCCTTCGGTCCGGCCTTTGTGATTGATCTTCCGGTGGGGCCGGAACTGGAGAACTGGTGGAATGGGTTTGTAGCGAGGGTCAACGGGGTCGCTCCCTGGAGTATAAGTTCCCTGAAGGCGACTGGTCCCGATACGACCGAATATTTCTTCGGCTCAGCATCTCAAAAGGAAGTGCAAACACGGCTCTATAGCCCACCCTTCTATACTTGGGCCAACCCCACGGCCAGTCCGCTTCCGGACGGCATCTATACCTTCGAGGTGCAGGCCATAGGGGATCCCTCGGCAGTCACTAGGGTGGTCTCCTATACCCACGATCCTCTTGAGACCGTGGATGAAGCCACCATGTCCCCGGCGGCCAACGCCTACTTTGATACCACGCGGCCCAGCTTCAGCTGGGATCCGGTATCCAGCACCAATGTCCAGTACACTTTGAGGATCTACGATGCGCTGGGAACCGCGATCATCCTCAATGAGACCTTCAAAAACACCTCCTACAGGGTCCCGGCCGGCGTGCTCAAGCCGGGGGGCTCCTACCAGTGGAGGGTGCAGGTGAGTGATTATGACCCGGTCAACGTGACCCAGATGAATGCAACCTTTACGGCCAACCGGAGGTTCACCATCCTTCCCACCGTACCCACGGCGAGCATCAACGGGACAATCAATTATTCCGGCGAGCAGACGGGGCAGGTGAGGATTGAGCTCCGCTCCGCCTATGAGGACGAAGATACGGACATGGAGGAGCTCTCCATTCCCGGGCCCGGTCCCTTCACTTTTAGCGACGTCCCCGAAGGGACTTATTACCTCGTTGCGTGGCTGGATGTGGATAACGACTGGGAGTATTCCTCAACGGAGCCGTACGGACATTACCGGTCCACCTGGGGGTTGAGAGAAATCGTGGTTCGACCGGGAGAGGCGGTTTGGGACATCGAAGTGACCCTGGAGGCCCCGGTGGGAGATACGGGGATCTCAGGAACCGTGAATTCCAGTCTGAGTGCGGATGTGAACGGCTACATCCTGCTCTGGCGTGCAGGGGATTGGGAATATGAAAGCGATTCCCCCTTTGTTCCTGCCCTTGATAATATCCGGAATCCCGTCACCGGTGCGGATCTGACCCTCACGCCCGGGAGTACGCCCTATCAGGTTCTGGAAGATGATTGGGACGAGCTTCCCGTTCCTGCCGGCACCTATGACGTCTATTTCATGACTGGAGATCTGGAGGAGGGACCCGGCAGCGGCGTCATCCACGGCATGCGGAAAGGCGTGCGGGTGGAAAGGGGTGTGGTGACGCCGAATGTGGATTTCAGCCTTTCTCCGGGCGCAAGCCTGAGCGGTACTGTGACCTCCAACGCCGCTTCTCCTCTCCCCATTCCTGGAGCCACGGTGGCCCTGTTGACTGGGTCTTCCGGCAATTACACCCTGGCGGCCTTTGCCATAGCTAATCATCTGGGGAACTACCACTTTGAAAACGTGCCCGTGGGGAGTTACACCCTCCTGGTCCAGGCAAAAGGGTTCGACACGACCCAGGATTCGGTCACCTTTGCTTCGCCCGGCGATGTCCTTCAGAAAGGCCTGACGGTTGTGTCCTCTACCGGCTATGGTTCCATCACCGTCAAGGTCATGGATGACGCCGGCGGGACCATTTTAAGTCCCACCAGGGCATACCTCCTGGCCGACGACGAGCCTGTGGCGGGCGCAGCGGGAGACGCCTCCGGTAATGTGAGCCTACAGAGCGTCCTCCCCGGGGAATACAAACTTGTTGCTTCGGCGCGCGGGTATCATCCCTGGTCCAGGGAGATTTCCGTTCAGGGAGGAAATTCACTGAATTTCTCCTTCTACCTCTACCCCATGACCTCCGCCATCACAAGGGGTGTGGAGTGGTTGCTTGCCCAGCAAAACCCGGACGGCTCATTCGGGCCCCAGCAGGATCAGTATATCTTCGGCTGGAGCGGATATGCGGCCCTGGCGCTCCTGAGCATCAAGGAGAATTCCAGCCTTGGCCTGAGCTCAAGCTTGCTTTCCCGAATCCAGAACAGCCTGGATGATGAGACCGGTGCGGACGGCAAGGTGGGCGTGAAGCAGTATTTCTTGAGCCATTATCATGACACGGCGGAGCTGAACAACCAGTGGGGCCAGTCCTGGACCGATGTGGGCGCTTTCTACGACAATTACACGTCCTGGGCGGTTGTTGCGGCCACTCCGGTCGCCCTTGAAAGGCTCATCGCGCTCGGTCTTCCCATTGATGACCCGAAGGTGCTCAATAGCGTCAACTTCCTCAAGCTCACGCAGCTCACGGAACTCACCGCCCGTCACCCGGATTTTATCGGCGGCTGGCGGTACAATCCCTATAATGATGACGCCGATGCCTGGGAGAGCCCGTGGGTGATCATGGCCCTGATGAAGGCGGGCGTCAGTCCCACCGAGCCCCATGTGGTGGCGGGTCTCGATTTCCTCCGACGCTGCCGGAACACGGAGGGTGCAAACGCGGGTACCTTCAAGTACATGCCGGGTGAGGAGGGTTTCAGCGCCGCCACGACCGCCGCTTCCATCGTGGCCATGGGCTTTGCCGGCCTTCCGAGGACCGCGCCCGAGATCGCGGATTTCTTCACCGCGTGCGAGAACCATCCCCATGAGGTCCATCACAACTACGGCCCGGCCTCCGATGCGTACTATTGGTCCATGCTCGCCTGGGCCGCATCGCTTTACGAGGACGACATGGATCCGTCGAAGACGGAATATGATACCCTGGATTTGACCTGGAACCTGGCCGACCACGTGCTATCCGTTCAGAACGGCGACGGCTCCTGGAATAACCCCGCCCCGAGCGGTGAAGGATCTCGAAGCGCCAACTCGGTGATGTTCACGGCAAGCGCCCTGATGGCCCTGGCCCCTTACACCGCCCCGCTCGCTCCGCCGGAGACGGTATCCATCTCGGGCCAGGTGTTGGACCCGTTGCAGCAAACCTTGCAGGATGCAAAGGTGGAGGCGCTTCTGGGAAATAACGTGGTGGACTATACCGTGACCACCGGGAGCGGCTTCTACCAGCTCAGCGTGCCGGAAGGGTATGCGTACACGGTTCGAGTGAGCGCCGCCGGCTACGCCAGGAGATCCGCGGCGACACAGGATCTCACCGATGATCTGACGGAGTTCGACATGGCCTTTGAAAACGCGGACATCGACGATGTGCCGCCCACGATCACCGATTTGAACCCGGTCGAGGGGAGCGTTTTGACCGAGACCCGGTTCGAGATCTCGGCGGTGGTGAGTGACGATCATGCGGGCGTCGATCCCGACACCATTGTCTTCACCCTGAACGGGAGCAGGGTCAACGCGGCCTACGATCCAAATACGGGCAAGGTCTCCTTCTTCCCGATCGCGGACCTGGCGAACAACACGCGGTACACGGTCACGCTGGACGTGAAGGACCATGCGCAGAATGCGGCGGTCCAGGCCGTGTGGTCCTTCGATGTGGGTGAAGTGACGGCAGTGCCGGGTGATGTGAACGGGGACCTGGAGGTGGATCTGGCCGACGCGATCATGGCCCTTCAGGTGGCTGCCGGTCTCTATGCCGCAGGGGTCGATCCTGCTGCGGATGTAAATGGCGACGGCAGGATCGGGCTCGCCGAGGCGATCTATGCGCTGGGGTCGATTGGAAATGTGAGATAGCCAAAACCCCCCCTCCCTTGAGGGAGATTCTTCTCAAGGGAGGGGAGATTTTCCCCGAGGATCCGAAGATGAAGGGGGAAAAAATACCGCTTTGTGCCCTATTTCACTGCCTTGATGTGAGGTGGATCATTGTACGGGACCGAACAATCGTGTATTTTTATTGTGGTCCAGTAAGTGTTGAACAAAAGAATTGACATTGACAGGTGGACTGAAATAAAATAAACAACAAATCGGGGAGGAATCCCAAAAGGATTCTTTCTAGGCTGTAAAGAAGGGATGTGCAGCCACAGGGCGACAACAGACTTTAAATCCGAGATGTCGTCATGTGCCTGGTTTTTATAGAGAAAGACAGCAGAGATCATGCATCGAATCTTCGCCGCAATCCTCGTTCCGTTTTTCCTGGTCCATTTTTTGGTCTTCAGCTTTCCGAAGACGGATATGGACCAAAACGGAAGCATTGATCTCCAAGATGCCATCCTGTCTGTCCGCGGACTCGTGAAGATCTCCGAAGTGGATCGAGTTCAGGCCCGTGCCGGAAAGCTCGCCTTTCACTTGGGAAAGGTCATCCAGGTCTTCCAGGTGGTTGCGGGCGAAGAAAAACAGGTGCGCCAACACGACGAGAGGACGACGGTTTCTGCTGCGTATGCCTTTTTGGCTCTTCAGCCTGATTCCAACCCTGATTCCTACAGACCATCAGGTCAATTCTTCAAGCTCTATCCTTGCTTGCCTTTTCAATCCAATGATCTTGAACCGATCCCGCCCCCTCCCAAAGCCCACTGCTAAATGGATGTTATAGGATTCTAAAGGGTTCCGAGTAGTATCGGGAACCCTTATCATGATTCATTCGGGGGCCATGAGCCATGAAACTTTTTAAGGGCGGGTTTTTCGCGATTTTCCTGCCGATTCTTTCACTGATGATCTTTTTCTCCCAGCTAACTGCGTGGGGTGGAAAACCCGAGGTCGGTTATGCAGAGGGAAGACTGAGCGTCAGGGCGGATGGGACCCCTCTCCTCTCCGTGCTCGAGGCCATATCCAAATCCACGGAGATCGACATTCTGGTCTCGCCGGAGCTTCAAGGGAAAGATGTGACGATCGAGATCGTGGATGTCCCCTTAGAGGATGCCCTGAAACGGGTGCTTCGAGGAATCAATTATGCGGCCATTTATGGCAAAGAAGGGGACTCCTGGTACATCACCACCCTCAAGCTCTATCCGAAAGGGAAATATAGCGGTGAAGTGATTTCCGTTTACCCGAAGGAAGCGAGTGCAGAGATCAGAGAAATTGGAGAGACAAAAACCGTGGTGGTTTCCTCAGTGGGAGAGGTCACGACTTACGGGTCACTGGAAGAAACCGGGCGACTTGTCCCGTCCCAGACGGTTCTGAAGGGAGAAGGGAACTCCGTCAGAGATACCGCCTGGTTTTCGCTCCAGATGCAGCAGGAGCGAAAGGAAATGGAGGAATACCGGAAGCTCATGCGGGAGAAAATGCGCATGGAGGCGACCCGGGACCCGGAGCGCAGGAAGGCTCTGGCCATGGCTTATGCGGAGCAGTTAAAGAAATTCGAGGAAATGAAAGCAGCCCATCTAAACAAGATCGAATCTTTGAAGCGAATAGAACAATTCAGAGCGATGACAGAATAGAATGCTTTTGAGGTGAAAACCTCCCGGCAAAAGCATGGGGGCTGATTTGATGAAGGAGGCAAAAATGAATCCAAGAAAGACAGCCGCATTATTTTTCATGCTGGTGGCGGCTTTTTTCCTTTGCACCACTTCGGCGTTCGCTGCGACCAAGACCCTGACGGTGGGAAGCACCTCCGGGTCTTACAATGCGACCGTATCGTTACCGATCACCATAGACGACCCATCAGGGGTCGGGGGAATCGCGTTTACCCTCGGCTATGACCCTGACCTGTTCGATTTTATAGGTCTGGAAAAGATCGAAAAGGCCATCAGCGACGGTTCGGAGTACAGCACCATCCAGGGCGAGACCGTGAGCTATACGGGCTATACCGCCGCGGATATCGCGGACACCCTTTTCTACCAGGTCAATGCGGAGACGGTACCCGGTAGGGTGATGGTCGCCGCTGCTTCGGCAAAGGCGCTGACAGGCACACAGCTTTTCAATGCTAAATTTTTCATCAAGGGAGGTTTCGGAAGGCACCCCATTGATCTTCTTAGAACCATTATCCATAATCCGGATGCGGGTTATAACGAGCCCACTTTTCTTGAGGTGCTCGTGGGGATGCCGGCCCTTGAGCCGGACCAAAACGGCTACTATCCTGCTCCCATCTATCCTGCTTCACTGGTGAGCGGCTACATAGAAGTTCAACCCCCAACCTACAAGATTAGCGGAAGCGTCACCTATCAGGGTGGTGCCCAGGCCAACGGTTCGGTGGTGGACCTCTGGAAGTTGACGGATACCGGAGACGTCTTCGTGACAAGCCAGAATGTCACGAGCGGCGCCTATGCATTCACCAGCAGGCCCGGTGGGGCGTACCGGCTGGAAGTCCATCCCTATGAGCAGGGCTACGACGGCGCCGGCGCCGAGGTCCAGCTTGTGGATCAGGATGTAACCCAGGATTTTGTCCTTCCCGCTGTGCAATACACGCCCAAGTCCGGGACCGTCCTGGTGGGAACCGCTCAGAACTCACGGGTTTTGCTTGGGATGAAAGTGAAGGTGGTGGACGCAAGCGGGAACGTCGTGGCGGTCTATCCTTTGAACGAGAACGGGTATTTTGAAACGGAGCCCATTCCCAATGACTACACGCTTTACGCGGTTTACGGAAACCAGGAGACTGAAATCACGGCAGGGGAAACCACTTACTGGGATCTGACCCTTTACAGCATTGGCGGAACCGTAATGGGACTCGGAAGCGGTGAGCAGGTGGCCATAGAGGCTCAGTCCAGGACGGGCAAGCTGACGAAGGTTCAAACCTTCACGGCGGCTTCCGACGTTTCCTACACCATCACGGACCTGGTGCCGGCGAGCGATTACATCGTGTCGGCCACGAGCGAGGGAAATCCCGTTCAGTACTACACCGCTGTGACCGACATCACCGCGGCAACCCAGGTGGATCTCAGCACCGGGGACCGAACGGAAATCGACTTCGATTTCACCACGGTGGAGAAGGCGACCATCGCGGGCCAGGTGACCAAGGACGCCAGCCCGGTGGCCTCGATCGGGGTGTATGCCTTCGATGTGAACTCTTACGCGGTTGTGTCCAAGCTTACGGATTCGTCCGGAAACTTCAGCCTGGATGTTCCTCCGGGTAGCTACGAGCTTTTCGTTTACAGCGGGCAGAAGGCTTTCTACTGGAGCGATACGGGCACGGTCCAGAGCGAATTCGATGCGACGATCCTCTCCGTGAGTGCAGGCGATTCCCTGACCGGAAAGAACCTGGACCTCACCGAGTGTGCCTGCGTGCTGAGCGGAAAGGTCACCTATGAGAGAGCGGATGGTGACCCGGTGAGCGGAGCCCTGGTGTCGGTGATCGGCGAGAGCAGCGAGGTATCCGTGCTGACCAAGAGAGACGGGACTTACACGATCACGGGTCTTTGCAAGGGCCAGTATACGGTCGAGATGAACCCGCTCATAGGCCAGTTCGCGGTCCAGAGAAAGAGCCTGACCCTGGATGACAACAACTGTGGCAGCGCCACGGTCAACTTCGTCATCGATACGGGAAGCACGCTTTCAGGCCAGGTCACCGATGGATCGACGGGAATATCCGGAGCCACGCTCTACCTCGTGGACGACAGTACCGGTGAGTTGGTGGGCGGCAGGATGTTCTTCACAAACCTGAGCGGATACTACACCATCAGCGATATTCCTGACGGGATCTACACCCTGGAAGTCAGCCATCCGGATTATCAGAGCGCTACCGTGGATGATCTGGCGATTTCCTCGGATACGACGCAGAACGTCACGCTGAGCAAGGGGGCGTATGTCTATGGTACCGTCACGGATAATGCTTCAGGGAACCCCCTGGCCATGGCGACGATCATCGCCGTGGTAACCGGCGAGGATCCTGCTTATGCGGTGACCAATCAGTCGGGCAACTACTGGATCTGGGGACTGGATTCGAGCAAGACCTACCTGGTCTTCGCGTCCAAAAGAGGGTACGAACGAGGATTCAACCCTGCTGTTACACCGGCCGCAGATCCGGGTACACAGGTGGACTTCGCCCTCGCACCGCCGGCACTGACGTTCAACCTGTCAGGAACGGTGACCGCGGAGTGCTCGCCGTTTACGGTCACCAATGCCACGGTGATTGCTTCTTACAGCCCCGGCACAGGCAGTGATTACTTCAAGTGGACCAGGACAGACCAAAGCGGGCAATATAGCTTCACCGGCCTGCCCCAGAACGCCAATTACCGGCTCACCGTCGTTCCTCCGGGGAACCTGAAGGTTCAGGTCCTGACCGGCATCGACGGGACCCAGGGCGACGTGGTCAGGAACGTGGTGATCCCCTGTGGAAGCAGCATCAGCGGGACCATCACGGGTGCGGCCTCGGGGGCTGTGGTCTACGTAATGCTTTACAATGCTGCGGATAACAGCTTCGTGGATTACACGGTGGCCGCCGTTGACGGCACATACTCCTTTGAAGGTTTGACCTCCGGGTCTTACAAGGTTGTTGCCGTGGCAGGCGGAAGCATCAAGTGGTACGACAACGCGGATACCATCGGTGCGGCAACTTCTGTTTCACCCGGGGATACGGGCGTAAACATCACGCTTCAGTAGTCAGAGAAAAGGCCGGCAGGCTTGCCTGCCGGCCTTTTTCCTAAAAGCACGAACCTGAAAGCACAGCAAGTCCTAAACGCTTCTGCGTTTATCACCGTATAAAGATACCCCATGGAGGTGGAAGCCCTATGAAGGAAAGAAACATAGTACGGCTCGGTACAGGATTGTTTACCGTCCTATTGTTGTTCGGTTTGATTTTTTTCGGATCCACGGCGTATGCGGCCTTTGAAGTTCCGTCAGGCAATATTACGGCCGACTCTCCACCGCCAAGCGCCAATGCCGTTCAATGGACCGATGATATCACCGTTCAATGGACGGCTCCCTCGTTCACAGGAACCTATACCCTTGTAGAATTCGTATACAAGTGGACATCTTCATCGTCTGCGCTGAATTATACGAATTTGAACGCAGACAACCCGTCGACTTACACCCCCAACGGGGGCACCGTGGATAAAACGGCCACTCCGTACGTGGCCACTTTGGACAGCAGCGTCATCTCCACCGATGACTTCGACGACTTGCGCTACCTCCATCTTAAAACGGTTTATCTCGACGTGGCGAATCCGCAAGGAGGGATTCTTCACAGCAGCGACACGGTGACAGGACCCTTCAACGTGGACAACGTGGTGAGCGGGACCATCCGCCTCCCGGACCCGACAAACCCGGACAACGACCTCACGTCGACCACGAACACCCAGATTACGCTGGAAGTGGGCTATCCTACTGATGTGGCGGATAACGGGCTTTATTTGAACGAAACCGCCACGAGGCCGGCACAAGGAGTTCCCTACACAACAACCACCTATACCCTCACCAATACCACATCGGGGAGCAAAACCATCTACGCCTGGTTCAAGGACCGGGTGGGGAATACCTCCACCCTGCCCGTGAGCGCGAGCTTTACCTTGCTTGAGCCGGTGAGCATCGACCCCAACACGGCGACCATCGACCTTGCCGTAACGGACACGAGGACCTTCCGGGTCCAGGGGACCTCCGCGGGATATACCTGGACCGTGGTGAGCGAGGTGCCCCAAACGGCCGGTGCGGACGTGGCCCAGCTATCAGGAACCACAGCCAACACGAACCAGGTAACGCTCCAGGGGTTGAACGCGGGAACGTGCAAGCTCACGGCCCAGTCGGATTCCACGGTTCTGACCAGCGGGACGATTACCATAACAGGTACGCCCGCCAATCTTGACGTTGATGGCAATGGGACGGCCGACGGCTTGACCGACGGCATTCTGGTCATTCGTTACCTCTTCGGAATTACGGGCAGTGCCCTCATTGCCGACGCCGTGGACACGAATAATTGTACGAACTGTACGGCGGATGACATTGAGTCCTATCTGGCTGTTGCCCAAACCGCGATCCTCGACGTTGATGGCAATGGGACGGCCGACGGCTTGACCGATGGCATTTTGGTTATTCGTTACCTTTTCGGAATTACGGGCAGTGCCCTGATTGCCGACGCCGTGGACACGAATAATTGCACTCGGTGTACGGCACAGGATATAGAGGCGTATTTGGCTCAATACGATTGATTTTGAGCGACACCCTAATCGGACATTCTCTTTAGTCAATCGAATCGGTTTTGCGGAAAGAATTTTGGTTCTGGATATTCAAAATAAGGGATCTACCTATCCGTTGGAGGGAACTGACGAATAGTTTAGCCTATTAATTCTAAACTAGGAGGAGGCGGGAATATGAATCCGAAGGCCAAGTCATTTTTGTTCGTAGGCATAATGGTTATGCTCGTGGTGGGTTTGAGCGTCGGCAGTGCTTTCGCTCAGTCCCAGCAGATTATTGTTGTGCCGAGCACCACGACACCTGCACCAGAATCGAGTTTTACGACGTCCATAACGTACAATGTCAGCACTGGCGACAACACATTAACCGGTATCGGCTTTTCCATACACTACAATTCCACGATACTTCAGTACAACGGCTTTTCAGACTTCTTCACATTCGGAAAATTGTCCGATCCGTTGGACCAGGCAGATAGCACCAATGAAGATGGCGACGCGAACACGGATCGTTTGGTGCGATTCAGCTATGCGAGAGCATTCGACGGTGACTGGCCCAATCAGACCCTGCCCCTTGAGCTGGCGACGCTGAGTTTCACTTTAAAAAGCGGGGTAGCTGTGGGGACCTCGACGGACCTTAACGTGGCTTTTAAGACACTTGCCACTGGTTTTACCGGGGCCGGGACAGACGCGACCGTGACAGTGACTCCGAAGGCGCTGGTCAGCATCGCGATTTCTTCGCCTCAAAACACCGTCGCGGTTGGAGACGGCTTACAATTCACGGCAACAGGGACTTACGATGACGACTCCACCGACAACATCACTTCCAGTGCCACGTGGAGCGTAACAACTTCAAGCCCCTCCGGAGCTGCGGAATTTGATACGGCTACGGCAGGTCAGCTGAACGGCCTGAAACAAGGGACGGCTACGGTGAGGGCGAGCAGCAGCGGGATCGATTCGGCAACCTCAGATGTCACCATAACGGCGTTTGCCGGTACGATTGGTGTTGCCGCGAATCCGAGCACGCTTGTGGCGAACGGCGTCACAAATTCCACAATCACCGCCACGGTTCAGGTAAACGGGAACGCCGCCGTGGATAACGTTCCGGTAAACTTCAGTGTAACGAGCGGCGCTGGAACGGTAAGTACGTCTTCGTTCACCGCCGGTGGCACTGCGACTGCGACCTATACGTCATCTACAGCCGTGGGCACAGAGACGGTCTCTGCATCGATCGGCCAGGTGAGCGGCAGCGCGGATATCACCCTGACCGCCGGCCCTGCCGCAAAAATCCAGCTCGTCTCGTCCAAGAGCCAGCTCGTCACCAATGGGCTCGACTCGGCGACCCTGACGGCGACCATCCTGGACGCCTTTGATAACACGGTGACCACATACGCTACCGCGATTGCCCTTACGGTGACGCCCACGACCCTTGCGACCCTTGCCGGGGGAGGCAGCACGGACGCGACGCCGACGAACGGTGTGGCAACGGCAACCTTGAATTCCGTTGACGCAGGTACCGAGGGGAGCATCCAGCTACTGGCCTCGTCGGGGGCCCTGACTCCCGATACCCTGACCATTCAGGGGATCACCAAGGTTCTCAGCAGCATCACTATCGAAATCGTTGCCGGCGGGGATGTGGCCACGGCTTCTCCGAAGGTGGGCGAGGACGTCCAGTTCAAGGCGACCGGCCATTACAACCTCCCCGGACAGGCCGTGGATCCGGCTCTGGATGAGGTGATTACCACCCAGGTGACCTGGAACTCTTCGGATCCGGCAAAGGGAACCCTGAACGCAAACGGATTGTTCTCCGCCCTGGTGGAAGGGTCCACCAACGTGACGGCGACGATGAGCGGTGTGACGAGCAACACGGTGGCCATGAGTGTCCAGCCTCCGGCAGCCGTTAGCATCGACACGGCCTCGCTTCCCACAACCATGCAGGCGGGCGGCACGGTGGATATCGGTGCGGTCACTTCAGGGGGCACCGGTGCCGGGTTCACGTACACGATCGATTCCCAGCCTGCGGGCAATGCCGGCCTTATCACGGCCGGGGGAGTATTCAGCGTAAATGAAGCCCTCCCGTTCGCGGGGACGTACGTGATCAAGGCGACGGACAGCAAGAGCGGGGCTTTTGCCTCCTATACGGTCAAAGTCCCCATGAAACTCCAACCCACATCGTTCAGCATGCTGGAGACGGCAGCACCTGAGACGCTGACCCTGACGGGAGCTGCCGCCGGGACGGTTTTCACGGTGACCTTCCTTGATACGGCAGGAGCGGCACTGGCGGATACCACGGGCTACGGCACCTTCAGCGCCGGTGACGGTGGATCACCCCTGGAGAAGTTCACCTACACGCCGGACAACGTGACGGAGATCAAGTCCTTCAAGGCCCAGTTTGCGGCCTCAGATGCCAGTTTGCAGACAGCGGGTCTCGACAAGGTGATCTCCGGCATCTACCGCGTGATCCCCATCAAGACCTATGTGGGCCAGATTACGGATGTGGGCAATGCGGGTATCGGTGGTGCAACGGTGCAAGTCCTTGCACCCGCTGAGTACGCGCAGGTGACCACGACCCTCAGTGTGGCGGACGGCACCCTGCCCATCGGCGGGTTCAGCTTCGACTTGCCGGCTACGGGCACCGGGTACCAGTTGATGGCAAGCAAAAATGGGTATATCTCCAGGACTTTCACATCAGCGAACCTCGCTTCCGACACACCGGAGACGAACGCCATTGCGCTGACCCAAGCGGGAACCGACGCCTACATTTCCGGAACGGTTCTCCAGGTGGGAGGGGGCGCTGCGTTTACGGCCGCACAAGCGACTGTAACGGCCCTTTACGACAATGCGGGAAGCCTCGTTTCCGACGGGGAGGCGAAAACCAACCAGGCGAACGGGACCTTCAGGCTTGATTTCGCGGCGGACAATTCGCCTTACACCCTGGTGGCCTCCGCTCCCGGGTTCTATGCAGAGACGGCGGTGGCCGGGCCTCTGCCGGTGACCAATGTTTCGCTCACCTTCTCGGCTCTTGCCGCCGACACGGTGAACGCGACCGCGGGAGGCTCAACGGCGCTCACTCAGGTGGCGGGTCAGAATGTCTACGTGGTGAACATCCCGGCCGGACATGTGGACACCTCCCAGGGTGCCACCTCCGTTGCGGTGGCCGTGACCGGGACCACGAATCCGGCAGGTTCGGCATTCACTGCGGGTTCAGGCACCACCGTGTTCAGCATCACGGCGGTGGATCAAGGAGGGAACCCTGCATCGTTTACGGATTACATCATCGTAACGATTCCCTTTGATCTCTCCGTTGTAAGCCCGGGCGGTTTCGAGAGTGGGGCCTATATCATCTACCATGCCCCCTCGGTGGACGATCTCCTGAACGGCACGAATTTAAGTGTGGTGAGTCCGGCCGATATTGTGGCGGCCGACTACGTGGGAGATGGGAGCACCGGGACCGTGAGCTTCAAGGTGAGGTCGCTTTCCGCCTTCGGTGTGGCGGCGGCCTCTCCCTCAGCCGCCGCGGAAGAGGAGGATGACAGCGATGGCGCCTGTTTCATCAGCTCTAGCGCCTCCGGAGGAAGCCATGGGAGGAGCCTGGGAATGCTGATGGCGGCGGTTCTCGCAGCCACCCTATTGATGCGGTTCGCAAGAGCCCGCAGGTCCCGCTGAGGTTAACTGACATCCCTGCCCTCGTGGCATAACGTGTTGCCGCGGGGCAGGATTCACCAAAAAACCGTTCTTAAAAGAGGCCACGTTCGTGGCCTCTTTTTTTTAAGCGGCGACGATCGTTCCTCGACGCCTCGGCTCATTCGAGTTGTTTAGCTACCCTTGAGACCGATAGGGCGCTCCGTTCACACCTGACGTGCGCGCTGCACGCCGTTCACCGGCCAGTTCGATTGTTTTTAATCTCCGGCTCCCACTCCGGAGGTTTCCCGCGTTGACTTGAGGTCATCCTCGGCGTATGATATTCTCCATTCCATCTTCTGTATTCTTCTATTCTGCGTTTTATGAAATATACGAAACCCACTCTTTTCCTGTCGTTCCTGCTTGTTCTGGCGGTTATGGTCCTTGTGTACCTTCAGCACCGGAGTTCAACACCGGAGACCACAAAACCGCAAATCTCCCATTTTCCAGCTCCCAGGGATGCGGTTCAAATCCGGGGATTTCATTTTGACGGCCACTTTGACGGGAAGAGAGTCCTATCGATCAAGGCCAACAAGTTCACGATCGAAAAGAAAAAAGTGGGTCCTTTTTCCATTGGGTTGTTCCACGTGGCCAACTTCAAGGATGCGGTCATCAATATCTACGGCCGGCCCGAAACTTTTGCCGGAAACCCCGGAGAGGACTCCCCGGCAGGACCGAAAGAGGGTTCAGGAGAAAACCGTGAAAGCTTTCGTCCGGTTACCTTCAGAGGCGTTTTCAAGAAGGAGGCTCTTCCGTTTCTTCCCACAAAGCGCGTTGCCTCCGTGATCATGGAACCGGTTCGTCTCAACCTTTACGACGAAACGGCGCTTGTGACCCGGATCACGGCTTCTTCAGCCACCATCAGGCTGAAAAACCGCGACGTCCTGTTCGAGGGGAATGTGCGGGTGAGCGCAGGAGAAAAAACTCTTCGAACGGATGAGATGAGCCTGCTCCCTGAAACGGCAACCATTCGGGTGGAGAAGCATTTTACCCTGGAGACGCCCGGGAAGAAACTGGATGGGGAAAATCTCTCCACGGATATTTACCTGTCCCTCAAATAGCGGGGCTGCCAAACCCTTCCTCTTGTCTTCGTGTGGGCCATTTCACAGGTCCAATGTGAGCCATTCAATTTACTTTCTACGCCCGCATGCCTATAATAATTGGGTTTTGATCGGTGAGTGCTTGATGTACTAACTTGGCCTCTGAAAGTGAAAAATCAGGTTTCATTGATTGCCTGAGGATGATCCAACCCCCCTTTATTTAAAGGAGGCAGGGGGGGATTTCATGAACGTTCTTCAAATCCCCCTCGATCCCCCTTTGTTAAAGGGGGAAGATAGAATCTCCCTCGATCCCCACCTTCGGCGAGCCTTTCGGCCATGAGCTCGAAAGCCGAATGGCTAAGGTCGAGCCGCTTTTTCAAAGGGGGAGGTTAAGGAGTTCGTTCGCCAGAACAGACTTTCATGAAAATGATGTCCAAAGAAATATCGATTTTGGACAAGAGTGAGTACAGATAACCATGAGCCTTGTCCTGCTAGGGTGGACAAGACCCGGAGGGCGCGTGTATCCATCCAAAAGGAGCCATTTCGAAGCGATCATGACATCCGAAACCACCATGAAGAAACCCCGAATCTTGCCCTGCTTCCTCCTTGCCCTTTTCATCCTTTCTCTGCCGTCACTCGGTTTTTCAGAGTGGTTTCCGACAGGGAACAGGGCCGCAGAGAAACCGTCTCCGGAACTGGAAATCGTGGTTCAGGACGGCCTGATCTCCATGGACCTCAAAAGCGCGGACCTTGCCCTGGTCCTCAAGGAGATCGGCAAGAAGGCAAAAATCGACCTTGCCGTGGGCGAGCGGGTGCAGGGTAAGATTACCCTCAAGACGGCCGGAGCGGCTATCGAAGATGTGCTCAAGAAAGTCTGCGAAAACAGGACCATTGTTTACGAGTACCTGCCGGAAAAAAACGCATACAGGATTTTGAGCGTGGGAGCCTACTACGGTGAAAAGGAAAAAAGATCGGGGAAAGAGGTTTTGCCTCTAAACGGGCACCGGGAGCGAAAGGAGGAAGCCACCTCGACCGTTCTGCATCAACACGCACCGGGGTCCAAGGAGAAGCCCGAGAGAATCTTTGACAGCAAAGGAAGGCGACTCTATAAGCCGGGTGAGGTCTTGGTTCGCCTGAAGAAAGAGGCAAAAGAGAAAGACGTTGAAGCCCTTCATCGCTCCCTGGGAAACAAGGTCACCGGCAGGATACCGTGGCTGCGGCTTCAAAAAGTCAAGTTGAGGGAAGGACTCTCCGAGCAAGAGGCCATCGAGCTTTATGCGGCATCCGGCATTGTGGAAAGGGCGGAAAAGCATGCATTGAGGTACCCGATGCTCATCCCCAACGATCCTTTTTATGCCGGCTTCCAGTGGGCGCTCCCCAAGATCCAGGCGCCCCAGGCCTGGGAGATCACCCGCGGGAATCCCAACGTCGTCATCGCCGTGATCGACACCGGCGTGGATTACAACCACCCGGATCTGAAAGACAACATGTGGTTGAATGAATACGAGGTAGAGGGCGACACGGGCGGTGACGGAACTCCCGATGGATGCCCTGGAATCTGCGAGGTCGATGACGACCAGGACGCCTGGGAGACCGCCGAGTCCGAACCCGACGATTACTCCGACAATGACGGCGACGGTCTTGTGGATGAGAACGGGATCGATTTACGGGATGAAGATGTGATGGTGGCCGACTATGACAACGATGGGATTCCGCTTGCGGGTCCCGATGGTCAATTGAATACGGCCGACGATGATGAGGATGACAAAATTCTCGCGGCGAACGACGACGATGAGAACGGCTACGCGGACGACATAAGGGGGTGGGATTTCGCAGACTGGGATAATGATCCCATGGACGCTCACACACAGTTCCACGGAACCCATGTGGCAGGGATCATCGCGGCTGCGGGAAACAACGCCCTGGGGGTGACAGGTGTCTGCTGGAATGCAAAGATCATGAACCTCAAGGTGGCGGATTCAAGCGGGAACATCGATGAGTTCGAAGTCATCAAGGCCATAGGGTACGCTCTCTTCAACGGTGCACACCTTGTGAATTGCAGCTTTGGAGGAACAAACCCGAGCCCATTGGAGGAAACCGCTTTCGGGTGGCTGAGAGACGCCGGTATTTTGGTGGTATGTGCAGCGGGAAACGGCGACGACAATATGGACGAAGGCAATCAGATCTATCCCGCCTGCTATGACCTGGACAACATCCTCTCCGTTGCATCGAGCGACGCCAATGACCGATTGTTCTCTTCAAATTACGGACCAACCAGCGTGGATCTCATGGCGCCGGGTCACAGCATTTACAGCACGAACAAAGATGGCCTTTATGGATATTTTTCGGGCACGTCCATGGCAGCGCCCCACGTGACCGGCATCGCAGCCCTTCTCCTCTCTGTTGATCCCGACCTGGATTATGCTCGCATCAAATCCGCCATCATGGATACCGTGGATAAAATCCCTTCCGTTGAGGGTTTGATGGTCTCCGGAGGCAGGGTCAATGCGTTGCGGGCCCTTTGCAATCTTTACAGCGTCCCCGGGGATCTTACCTGCGACAAGGAACTGGGCCTCAAGGATGCCATTGTGGCGCTTCAGATTATTTCCGACCTCGCGCCGGCGCTGTGCCCCTGCGCCGTGGATATGAATGGGGATAACGCCATCGGTATGGAAGAGGCGGTCTTCATCTTGCAGAAACTGGCCTCGGATGCTTCTCCGTGATTTCGACAGGCGGTGCCGAACGCCCATCATGGATTCTGTTTTTCCAGATGCTCGATGAGCTTCCGGAGCTGGTCCGCTTCCTTGATCTTTGGATCAAGCTCCAGGGCTTTCTTGAGATGAACCAGGCCTTCTTTTGGTCTCTTCAGGTATTGGGCATAGATCAAACCGAGGTTTCTTCGGCTCAACGCCCACTTGGGATTCAAGCGAATTGATTTCTCGAAGGATTGGGCGGCCTCCGCATAGAGCTCTTTCTGCATCTCCACCACGCCCACATTAAAGTGGATGACGCTGTTTTCGGGGTCCAGCCGGGCGGCAATCCGGAACTCTTCAAGGGCCTTGTCCAGGTTTTTTTGTTTCATGTAGATGTTGGCCATGTTGTTGTGGACCTTCGCATAGTCCGGCTTGATACGAAGGACCTTTTCATAAGCCTCGAAGGCGAGGTCGAACTGTTCCAGCCCGCTGTAGGCCACCCCGATATTCAAAAGCGCATTCATGTGGTTGGGATAGTCCGCTATGACCTTTTTAAGCGCTTCGATCCCTTTCTCATATTGCCCTGTTTCGATGTAGGCCCGGCCGATGTAAGAAAGGGTTTTCACACGGTGAGGGTTGTAGTGGTAAGCCTTTTCGCCTTCGGTCACCACCTTCTTCCAGTCCTGCCGCTTTTCAAGCTGGGTGACGTTCAGATAATGACGGTCACAGAGAATTCCGAGGTAATGGAACCGAATGAGCCACAGCAGTAAGAGAAAAGCGATCACAGCAAGGAGGGGGAAGAACCATGTCTTGCGAATCTTGAACCCTCGTTTCTCCTCACCTGCGTAAAGGTAGGCAAAGATTCCGGTATAAATCATGAGGACAAACGGGGGCACGGATCGCTCGAAAGGGAAGCTGAAGCATGCGTTCACGGCAAGTCCCGCGGCGGCCACCGCCATGGCCATCACCATGATTCGGGTTCTTTGATCGTATCGGGGAGTCGTCAGGTGAAGGACGACCTTGATCAAACTGAATGCAAACCAGACTAGGAGAAGCATTCCCACGATGCCCAGTTCGGCAAAGGCCTGAAGATAATCGTTATGAACGTTGCTCAACTGGGAGGTTTCACTGAACCGCTGCTCCTTGACCACCTTGTGGTGGTAAAGAGGGTAAAAGAGTTTATGGTTTCCCAGGCCGTATCCGATGAAGAATTTATCCTTGATCATTTCCAGGGTGTTAACCCAGATGGCCTTCCTCAGGGTAATGTCTTTCACTCCGGCATCTTCTTCAGATTGGGCTGTTTCTTCAACGGACTTGGTCGCCTTGGTCATGGTTGCCGCGCGTTGAACCACTTCGCCGAACCCCCATTTGAAGCCCTCGGGTCCCAGGTTGGTCATCAGGAACGCAATGAGGATCGCCACTCCCGCGGCAAGGGACTTGGCGCGATTCCAGAAAAGAAACTTGCGGCTCCGGAAGTATTCTCTTGCCAAGAGGACCCCGAAAACAAGAATTTCGACGGTCAGGGCCACCCATCCCGCCCTTGTTTTTGCGTACATCAAGAAAACCAGCATCAGTCCTGCCATCAAGCACAAAATCCAGGTCCAAATTCTTTGCCGGCTGTTCAAGATGAGTCCCACGGCAAGGGGAAAGGTCAGGATAATGAAATGTACGGCCATGTTTTTATTGGCAAAGGTGGCTGCCGGGGGCACAACCTGGGGTATCCAGGACCAATTGAAAATATGCTGGAAAATGCCCAGCAAGGCTGAGAGAAATCCGGCAAGAAAGATGGCCGTACAGATCCGCCAGGGGTCCGTTTCCTCCTCCATTCCGTTCAAAACCAGAAAATACATGAGAGCACAGGCTGCGGCGTGCATCCAGATGAGAAGGCCTTCATACCCATTGTGCGCATAGAGAACGGATACAAGGCTCCAGAGGATGAAGCCGAGAATCGGCAAATTGAAAGGGGATTTCACAATCCGGCAGTGACCGGCCGCGGTTTCTCTGATGAGCCAGAGGATCAGTAGGAGCACGACCCCGGCCTGAATCAATGCGAGCTGCGGAAGGTTGGCAAAATCATAGATTCCTTTGATGAAAACCAGCGGAGCCAGGAACGGGAGGAGGGCCAAGCCCCAACGGAAAAAAAGGTCGACCAGGTGCCGGGCCTGGGGCTCCCCGGCTTCCCGATCGCTCCCCAGCACCTTTTGCACGTCCTTCACTTTGATCTTCAGTTCCCTGGCGAGTTCTTCGGGGGTCTTCTTGGATGCGTGGCGTTTGATGTATTTTATCTTTTTGTTTGAAAGGTCCATGGTCCGGATTTCGAAGGCTACGCGGTGCTCGAACATATGATCATACCCGGATTGCAGGTTCGAGTTCAAGAGATTTTGTCGATTTCCAGCTCGGAGATGCCTCGAAGAAAGTCCTTTTCCCATTTGCCCTCAAGTTCCCTCCCTCCGAATCCAATAATATTCCATAGAAGAAGGTGATCGCCGTTCACTCGAGCGCAACTAGAAAACCTATGAGCGAAAAGAAAACAAAGAACCCCGTCTCAGCAGGTTACAGCACTTATCCTACCATTCGATACAAGCTGAAACTGATTTTCTCATGCCTTACGGCCATTCCCTTCGTCGTTTTCGCGTTCATGTACTCTCAAATTGGTGCATTCAGCACGGCGCTCTCCGGGTTTTTGGTGACCCTGGTGCTGATCCTCGTGCTCGAGGGATTCATCGTTTTCAGGAAAATGGCGGAGCATATCGAAAGATTGTCCTCCATGATGACGCGAGCTGCCGAAGGAAAATTGGAAAGAGTTCATGATCAGGGGGAAACCAAGGAACTTTCCATGATCGCGGACACCTTCAACCGCACCCTCGCCAAACTGGAAAGCACAGCCAAGGAGTTGGGGGTAAGGGCAGTTCAAGCAAGCACACTGAATCAAATCAGGGAAATGGCGTCCGCGAGCATCAACATGGAAGAGGTGGCAAACATCATCCTGGAGCGAACGATGAAGGCGGTGACCGCTCAGGCAGGCTATCTGGCGGTGAAGGGGGAAGATTCTAAAACGCTTCACGTGGTGGCGACACTGGGCATCGCGGAGAAAACTCCAGATACGATTGACCTGCATGCGAAAGAGACTCTCTCCGGTCTCGTCGTCCGGAACAGGTCGCCGATTCTGATCGAAGATATTGAAAAGGAATCCCGTTACAGGGAAATGAATGTACCGGATATCGACCTACCCCGTCTCGTGTATCTGTCTATCGTCGCCAAGGGAACCTCCGTCGGAGTGCTGGTCCTCGGAAGGGAGAGAGAACAGCCTCCCTTCGGAGAGGAGGATGTCCAGTTTCTCCAGACGCTTCTTCAACACGTGGGTTACAGTGTGGAGAACGCGCGCCTCTATGAGAACCTTCAACACTCCCATCGCGAACTGGGACGGCTTCTGGAGGCCCAACGCCAGGCGCAGGATCAGCTTTTGAGTTCGGCCCGAATGGCGGCTTTCGGAGAACTCTCCTTGAACATTGCCCATGAACTCAATAACCCGCTCACGGCGATCCTTGGATACATTGACCTGATCCTCGCCTCTTCCATGGATGGCGAAGAGGCCAAGGCAGCTCTCACAAAGATCCGGGAACAAGGGCTCAGGGCAAGCAGGATCACGAAGAGCCTCCTGGACTTTGCGAGCCTTGATGCGGGAGATCGGGTGAAAGTGGACCTGAATGAACTGGTTCAAAACGCCCTCTCTCTGGCTGAGGGAAGGGTAAAGGAGGGCGGGGTAGAGCTTGACCTCCACAGGACCGGGACGGGCCTTTACGCACTCGCCAATCCTATCCAGATGGAGCATGTGCTCTTCAGTCTCGTGAGCAACGCCGTGAACGCCATGACCGGAGCTTTCGGAAATGTTGAACCCGGGAAGATGGAAGCAAGGGAAAAAGTAAAATACCTGCGGATAGAAACCGGGAAAAAAGAGGATCAGGTCTACGTTTCTTTCCAGGATAACGGCGGAGGGATCGCTCATGAGCATCTGTCCAGGATCTTCGAACCCTTTTTTTCAACTCAGAATAAGGTGAGACAGGTTGGGCTTGGTCTTTCCGCCAGCTACGGAATTGTCAAGGGCCACGGTGGGAACATCGATGTGGAATGCCTCCCGGGGGTGGGAAGCGCCTTCACCGTGACCCTCCCGGCAGCTTGAAAAAAAAGGTCCCACTGCCGGCAAAGGGAAGTCGAACATGAGGGGATGTCCAAATCCATCTCCGGATGGTAATGGAAGGGCTTGTGCAAATCCTTTCCGGATCGGAGAGTCGTATGTCGCCTAAGCGAATCCTTGTGGTGGATGACGAGGAAATGATCGCGGAACTCTGCTGGCATGTGCTCTCCAACAGGGGGCACAAAGTGGTGTGTGCCCAAAGCGGAGAGGAGGCGGCCAAGATTGCTTTTTCCGAGCCATTCCACATGGTGGTCGTGGACATGTTAATGCCCGGAATGAATGGCCTTGAAGCATTCTTGATGCTCAGGGAGAAGCAGCCAGAGATCCTCGGCGTCCTGATCACCGGTCACGGTACGCTGGAAACTGCCATTCAGGCCATGGAATTGGGGTTCAGCGGTTTTGTCAAGAAGCCGTTTACTCCCACCGAGCTGATTCAGATTGTTGAGGAGTCGTTTCAAAAAGCCCTGCTTATGGAGGAAAATGCCCGTCTGAAGACGCTTATCCCTCTGTATAGCCTCGGAGAGAAGTTCATTACATCCCAGACGAGAAACGAGGTTCTCGATGGATTCATCGAGACCGTATCGCACCAGACCGGTGCCCAAAGAATTTCTGTGATGCTTTACGATGAAAAAGAGTCCTGCCTTAAGATTGCGGCCGCCAAAGGCATCGATGAGGCGGTTTTTCAAAACGTCCGGGTAAGGAGAGGAGAGAGGATCGCAGGGTGGGTATTCGAGAAAGGTGAAGCGGTCATTCTGAACGGCGGACCCGAAGACAACCCCGATTTCGCTCCCTTGCTCAAACAGCGGCACATCAAGGCGGCCATATCCTTTCCGCTCAAAGCAAGGGACAGAACCATGGGAGTGTTGAACGTGAGCAAGTTAGGGGAGGGGTCTCCCTTCAGCCAGGCCGACATAGAAATGCTCTCTGTGATTTGCAGCCAGGCGGTCATGGCCATGGAAAATATTCGGGTCATGGAGGAAAGGGCGGAGCGATTGAGGATGCGAACCCTTCTCGAACAATACGTTGCCCCTGAGGTTGCCGAGGTGCTTCTCTCTCATGGAAGAAATCCCCTGGAGGTGGGTGAGATAAGAAACATCACGGTGCTTTTCGCAGACATCCGGAATTTTACGGCCCTGGTGGAGCATCTTCCTCTTGAAAACCTCAGGAAGTTTCTGAACCACTTCTTTGACATTCTGACCGAAGCGGTATTCAAATTCAAAGGAACCCTGGATAAATTCATGGGAGACGCCGCTCTCGCCATGTTCGGCGCTCCGATTTTTCTGCAAAATCCCAATGACGCCGCTCTGTCAGCGGCGATGGAGATGATAGAACGATTCAATGATCTGAAGAGACCCACAACCGCTCAGGAAGCTCACTTTGGCGGGGTTGGCCTGGGCATCGGGATTAGTTCCGGCGAGATGTTCCTGGGGACTGTGGGTTCGCAGAAGCGGTTGGACTACACTGTCATAGGAACCGACGTGAATCTCGCTCAACGGCTTGCATCCGAGGCCGTTTCAGGCCAGATTCTGATCAGTGAGAATGCCAGGGTGGGTTTGGATGAAAAATTTCATGTTCTTCCAGAATCTCCCCGTGTTTTGAAGGGCTTGAAAAAGCCCGTGCGCATTTTTTCAATGACGCCTCCCTGATGGGAAGAGATCTCTTGTGAAACGACAAATCCCAAAAGCTAAATGCCAAATGATGAAGGGGCGGGTGAAGGGGAAGGGAGCCCTAGAAGAATCGGCGGAAGCGTTCTGGAATGGTTCAGGAGAGAATAGAAAAAATCGGAAAATAGGGGACATGGCATCCGTCCCGAAAGCCGAACCGTAAGATCAGACAAAGAAGGGCGATCTTAAATCCTGTGCAGCGCAGGGCCTGCCGCAGCGTCAGGCGCTTGGGCAGCGTGTGCGCCGTGTGTGCGCTTTGAACCTCTAAAGCCACTCTTGTCTAAAATCGATATTTCTTTGGACACCACTTTCATGAAAGTCATTTCTGGGGAAGGAACGTGTTAACTTCCCCCTTTGAAAAAGGGGGACCGAGGGGGATTTTATCTTCCCCCTTTGAAAAAGGGGGATCGAGGGGGATTTTAATAACGTTCATGAAATCCCTCCTGCCCCTCTTTAAACAAAAGGGGGGTTGGATCATCCTCAGGGGATGAACGAAGCGCGTTTTTTCACTTTCAGATGCCAAGTTTAAAAATCAAGCACTTATGGATCAAAACCTTTGAATTTGAGTTTATCTTGGGCAGTAATACTTTGAATCCTTACGAGTTCTTATAGGTCCGCATGGAAATTTGATCTGGCATTTGGATTTTGTCATGGATCCTTGAGGGACATGGATTCCGGCTCGGACGTATTCGAACCAAAATACCGCACAATGGTTTCCTTCAAAGACTCAATGGTGTAGCTGGGCGCAACCACCTGGACCTGGAGGTTTTGTTCCCGGGCGGTCTTCGCTGTGACCGGTCCAATACAGGCAACCACCACCCGGCCCATCCATTGCAGAAGCTGCCGGCGTTCGCCTTCGAACATCTCCAGGAAGTTCGTCACGGTGGACGAGCTGGTGAAGGTCACCATGTGAATGGCTCCCTTCTGAAGCAGGTCTTTTACGCGAGCGGTGTCGTGATCAGGCTTCACAGTCCGGTACGCGGCTACCACGTCAACCACGGCACCCATCTTCCTCAGTTCTTCGGGGAGGATCTCCCGTGCCCTCGCCGCTCTTGGAAGCAGGATCCTTGCCCCTTTGATGTCCCAATTGCGCAGGGACTCCACCACGGCCTCGGCCCTGTATTCATCCGGCATCAGGTCCGGCTTGATCCCGAAGGGAGTCCAGGCCTCGGCGGTTTTGGGTCCGATGGCCGCGATCTTTACTCCTTTCAAATCCCGTACGTCTTTTCCCAGGGCACCGAGACGTCGAAGGAAGTATTTCACTCCGTTCACGGAGGTGAAGATCAGCCACTGATAGCCGTCCAGGGATAGGATCGCCTTGTCCAATGGTTCCCAGCTTTCCGGAGGGACTACCTCTATGGTGGGAAACTCGATACATTCGGCCCCCAGGTCTGAAAGCTCCCTGAGGAATTGACTGGCCTGCTCTCTAGCCCTGGTGATTACGATTCTCTTGCCGAAAAGGGGCCTTTTCTCAAACCAGTTGAGGTCTTTTCGCAGGTGGACCACTTCTCCTACCACGATCACGGCAGGTGCTCTTATCCCTTCCGCTCTGGCCATAGGAGCGATGTCCCCGAGACGGCCGGTCAAGGTTTTCTGTTCGGGGAAGGTGCCGTTCTGGATGATGGCTACGGGGGTGTCCGGAGATCGCCCGTGGGCCATGAGAGCTTCACTGATTTGTACCAGGTTGCCCACCCCCATGAGAAAGACAAGCGTGCCCCCTCCGGTGGCGATTTTCTCCCAGGGAATGGCGGATTTTTCCTTTTGCGGATCCTCGTGGCCGGTGATGAAGGAAACCGCAGGAGTAAATTCGCGGTGAGTCAGAGGGATTCCCGCGTAAGCGGGAACGGCAATGGCGGAAGTCACGCCCGGCACCACTTCAAAGTCCAGTCCTGCGTCGGCCAGTTCTTGAGCCTCTTCCCCGCCACGACCGAAAATGAAAGGGTCCCCGCCCTTAAGCCTCACAACGGTTTTGCCCGCTCGAGTTTTCTCTATAATCAGTTTGTTAATCTCCGACTGGTTCATGGTATGGCAGCCACCCTTTTTGCCCACATAGATCAATTCGGCCCCCGCGGAAGCATCCTTCAGAAACGAAGGGTTTGCCAGATAGTCATAGACGACCACGTCAGCCCGGGAGAGACATTCCTTGCCTTTCAACGTGAGGAGACCGGGATCTCCGGGACCGGCCCCCACCAGATAAACCTTGCCTCTTATCGTTTGTGCCATCGGATCCCTCGAAAACGATCTCATCCTTCAGTGTGATGTCCCGTGGGAGAAGGATTCACTCCGTTCCGTAAATCCCCTCCAAAACCTCGTGCGCACCCGAGTCCAACAGCCTTCTGGCCAGGGTACTGCCGAGTTCATCGGCCTTTTCCTTTTCCCCTGTGATCTCGTCCCGATAAATCTTGGCCCCGTCCAGCTCGGCAACCAGGCCCTCCAGCCGCAGACATCGAGCATCCAGGCGGGCAAAGGCGGCAATCGGGACCTGGCATCCCCCTCCAAGCTCTCTCAAGAAGGCCCTTTCACATTTCACGGTGGTCTCGGTCGCCTCGTGATTCAAAAAAGCGAGGACCTGGCGGATCCTCGAATCATCCTTCCTCACCTCGAGACCGAGCGCCCCCTGGCCGATGGCCGGCAGGATTCTATCCGGTGAAAGGGTTTGGGTGATAAGGTGTGCAAAACCCAGGCGTCGCAGTCCCGCTGCGGCGAGAACGATGGCATGGAGCTCACCCGCTTCAAGTTTTCGAAGTCGGGTGTCCACATTGCCTCTCAAAGCCACCAAATCCAGGTCGGGACGATGATGGAGTAACTGGGCGACTCTCCTCAGGCTGCCCGTCCCTATTCGTGCCCGCCGTGGAAGCTCCTCCAGGGTTTTCCCTCCTGAGGATATGAGCGCGTCTCTCGGGTCTTCCCGTTCCGGAAATGCAGCAAGAGTGAGGCCTTTCGGAAGTTCCGCCGGAATGTCCTTCATGCTGTGGACCGCCAGGTCCACCTCTCTTCTCAACAGGGCTTCTTCGATTTCCTTCACGAAGAGTCCCTTGCCGCCGACTTTGCTCAATGGGGAATCCAGGATTTTGTCCCCGGTGGTTTTGATGGTGACCAGTTCCACCTGAACATCAGGGTGTCCGAGTTCAATCTTCTGTTTCACCCATTGGCTCTGAGCGAGGGCCAGCTTGCTGCCTCTGGTGCCGATTTTGATCACCATGATTGCCCTTTCTCTCCAGGTCCTTGTTCCTTCCCTCCCGTGATCGCCACAAAAGGCGGAGCAGCGCCAGGTCTTCCGGGGTTGTCAGCTTGATGTTCCCCTCCAGCCCCTCCACCACCTTCACGGGAATGCCGAGTTTCTCCACGAGGGCGGCGTCGTCGGTGGCTTCCTCCCAGTTCTCTTCCATTGCCACCCGGTGGGCTCGCAGAATATCTTCATGACGGAAGACCTGGGGAGTTTGAATCGACCAAATTCGGTGCCGGTCACAGGTCTTCAAAACCTGGCGAGATCCATCCACTTCCTTGAGAGTTTCCTTTGAAGGCAGTCCGGGAACAACGGCACGGTGGTGGTGCGCGGCCCGGATCAGCCGTTCGATGAATTGCTCGTGGATCAATGGGCGCACGCCGTCGTGGATGAGAACCAGGGAGTAGGCCCCCTCGCTTGCTTCGATCCCTTTCCTCACGGAATCTTGCCGTCTTTCGCCACCGGCAACGATTTTTTTTACCTTGTCCAATTCAAATCTCTCGACGATTTCCCGCCGGCAATACTCTACCTCTGTTGGAGGGACCACCACGATAATCGCTCGTATCCCGGCACAGTGTTGAAAAGGCTCCAGGGTAAAGGCTAACACCGGTTTTCCTCCAAGGTCGAGAAACTGCTTTGCCCGGTTCTCTTTCATCCGGACTCCCGAACCTGCTGCAGGAATGACGGCCACAGCGCTCATCTGGTGTGTACGGGTGCCTTCTCTCATGTGATCCGAACGTTTTGGGCCTGCAAGGGAGAAAGGAAAACAAAAGCAGGTCCCGGGAGAACAGCCCGAAGACCTGCTTGGGAGTGGTACAATCTCAACCCACAGCGACTTTCCTGGTTTGTTTTTTCAGCCGGTTGATGCGCCGCCTTAAAACATTTACCCTTTTTAGGTCCCGTTCTTCCCGCGCCGAAGACTTCTCCTGTGCGAGCTTTCCGATTTTTTTCTTTAGGTCACTCAACGTGACAGCGCCCTTTTCTTTTTTCTTCTTGATTTTTTTCGCGGGCTCTTGATCCACGATTCCCCTGTGCTTTTTTATGGCGTCCAGGAGTTCCTCCTTTTTCATGGCGTGTACGCCGGAAAGCTCCGGGATTTCCAGGGCGATTTCACGCAGATCCTTGGCTGTCATTTTGTCCAGGGGTTTTTCTGAAACTTCTTGCTCTTTTTCAACTTCCTTTTGGGTTTCCTCGTTTCGGATCTCGTCTTCCATCGTCTATTCTCCAGATTTGTTTTTTATCAGGCCGGGTTGACCGGATTTCACCTAGGTTTGCTTCTTGAGGAAAGGCGCAATGAGATCGATCGGGATCGGGAACAAGGTGGTTGAGTTGCTCTCCGAGGATATTTCCCTGAGGGTTTGGAGGTATCTCAACTGAAGGGCTTCAGGGTGTTGAGCGATGATTCCCGCGGCCTCCGCCAAACGATCGGCGGCCTGGAATTCACCCTCCGCGTTGATCACCTTCGCCCTTCTCTCCCTCTCCGCCTCGGCCTGTTTGGCCATGGCCCGCTGCATCTCCTGGGGGAGATCGATGTGTTTCACTTCCACGGTGGTCACCTTGATGCCCCACGGATCCGTGTGCTTGTCGAGAATCGCCTGTAACTCCGAATTGATCTTTTCCCTTTCGGCCAACAGTTCATCCAGTTCCACCTGCCCGCACACGCTTCGCAGAGTTGTCTGGGCCAGCTGGGACGTTGCAAATAGAAAATTCTCAACCTCGATGACCGCTTTGTTGGGATCCATCACCCGGAAGTAGATCACCGCGTTCACCTTCACCGAAACGTTGTCCCTGGTGATGACGTCCTGGGCAGGAACATCCATGGTCACGAGCCGGAGACTCACCTTGACCATTTTATCAACGACGGGGATGAGAATGATCAATCCGGGACCCTTGGTTGCAATGACGCGGCCAAGGCGAAAGATAACGCCTCGCTCGTACTCCCTCAAGATTTTGATGGCTGACGCGAGGAAAAGAATAATCAACACCGCTGCGAGAATATAAAACATATGATCCCCCCTTCAATTAAAGTTCCTTGTTTGTGGACTTTTTCACTTTTAATATCAAACCCTCCGCGCCGAGAACCTCGATTTTATCTCCAGGTTCAAGCCTTTCGTTGGAAATGGCCCGCCACAGCTCCCCGTGGACGAAAACCAAGCCCTCAGGATCCACTCGCTTCTTCACGAGACCTGTCTCTCCGAGAAGTCCCTCGACTCCGCTGACCGGTTTCGTGCGATAGGCCTTGAACGCCAGTGTGGCCACAATGACAAAAAATCCGCCGATCAGGACGATGGTGGGAAACATCAGCTTGAGCGAGACTCCCATATCCTCAAACAACATGATAGAACCCAGGGTAAGGGAAATCAACCCTCCTATGGACAGGATTCCATAGCTGGCCACCTTGACTTCCGCAATGAAAAAAATGATGGCAAGCACGATCAGGAGCAGGCCTGCGTAATTGACAGGAAGCGTCTGAAAAGAGTAGAAGGCAAGAATCAGGGACACGGCACCGATGACACCAGGAAATATAGCCCCCGGATGTGATAGCTCGAAGTAAAGTCCTGCGAGTCCGATCATCATGAGAATATAGGCGATGTTGGGGTCACTGATCGTTCTCAATATCTTGTCCCGGACTCCCGGTTTGTAGTAAACCTTCTCGAGATCCTTCGTCCTCAGAGTGACTTTTCTACCGGATACCGTGACTTCTTTCCCGTCCAGGAGCTGAAGGAGTTCATCGATGTCCCTGGCAACCAGATCGATCACGTTGTTTTCCAGCGCCTCGTCGGCGGTGATGGATACGCTTTCCCGGATGGCCTTTTCCACCCATTCCCCATTCTTGCCTTTGTCTTCCGCAATTCCCCGTCCATAGGCTGCCATGTCGTTGACCACTTTCTCGGACATGGTGCTCTCGATGTCCTTCCCTCCCGCCGTGACCGGGTGGGCGGCGCCGATGTTCGTGCCGGGAGCCATGGCCGCCACGTGTGCGGCAACGGTTACCATGACGCCTGCGGATGCCGCTCCTGCACCTCTGGGACCTACCCACACGACCACGGGGATTGCGCAATTCATGATCTCCTTGATGATGGTGCGCATGGAGGAGGCCAAACCTCCGGGGGTGTCAAGACGGATGATGGCGAGAGCATCATCTCTTTCCTGTGCTTCTTCGAGGCCCCTTTTGATATACATGGCCGTTGCGGGATTGATGGGGCCTTCGAGCTCAAGAATGGTCACCTGAGCTTTTGCCGAAGCCCCCTTCGGGAAAATGAGAATCAGCGATGCCATGGCTATCAAGATGTTCACAAAATGAAAAAAGAAAGCGATCCCTCGATGATTAAGCATTTTTTTTGACCTCCAGGCCCAGGTGCCCCATGATCTTTTTTACGTCTTCCCACACCTGGCGTTTCGCCGATGGATTCCTGAGTAAGTAGGCCGGGTGATAGGTGGGCATCATCGGGATGCCCTGAAAGGAATGCATCCGCCCCCTGTCCCGGGTAATTTTGAAGTCCGATCCAAGTAACGCCTGGCCGGCGATACGACCGAGAGAACAGATGACCTCCGGCCGGATGATTTCAATTTGCCTTATTAAGAAAGGCGCGCAGGTTTCAATTTCATCCGGTTGGGGATCCCGATTCCCGGGCGGTCGACATTTCACCACGTTGCAAATGTAAACCTCCTCCCGCGTTAAACCCATACCGTTTTCGATGATCTTGGTCAGAAGCCTCCCAGCCTCGCCCACAAAGGGTTTCCCGGCCAGATCCTCCTCATGGCCCGGACCTTCGCCCACAAAAAGGAGTTTCGCTCGTGGGTTGCCCTCACCGAAAACAAGATGCTTTCTGCCTTCATGGAGTCGGCATCGCCGGCAGTCTCCGAGGAATCCCCTCAATGCTTCAAGGGATTCCAGGTGGGCCAGCCGGCTTTTCACTCCGGAGGAAGCCGGTTCCGCCTCCGCGGGGCGAAGAAGCTCCGCCCGGATCGGTGGCGGGTCAAACCCCATGTCGCGATGGATCAAAAGGAAGCCTTTTAAGTGCCCTAAAATTTCTCTCAGTTCCTCTTCCGCTCGCAAACCATCACTCCCCTGAACTTGCCCCGCGTTCCCCTGAAGGGAAGAAGGATTTAGGCCTATGCGGACCCATCGACTCCACGAGCGCCTTCACCCTGTCCAGCACCAAGTGGGCCACTTCCTCCTTCCTCATCAAGGGGGGCTCTTCCACCCGGCCGTCCGCATGGAGGATCTTTACGATATTGGTATCGATCTCGAATCCAGCGTCACTCCGCGAGACATCATTGGCCACAATCATATCCAGCTTTTTCTCTCTCATTTTCTGCCGGGCATTGGCAAGCAATTCCTCTGTTTCCGCTGCGAACCCTACCAGAATGCAGGGGAACTCCTTCTTGGTGCTTCCGAGCAAGGCAAGAATATCCGGGTTTTTTTCTAACTCCAGGGTGAGGCAGTCAGGTCCTTTTTTGATTTTTTGCTGTGCAAATTCCTTTGGCCTGTAATCGGAGACGGCCGCAGCCTTGATAATCACGTCACAGTGAGCGCGATTCTCAAGTACCGTTTTCTTCATCTCTTCGGCCGTTTTCAGGCCGAAGAAGGTTACGCCACACGGAGGAGCGAGTGCTGTAGGACCGCTTACAAGGATCACATGGGCGCCTCTTCTTTTCGCTGCCCGGGCGATGGCATAGCCCATCTTGCCGCTGGATCGATTGGTAATGTATCTCACAGGGTCGATGGGTTCCACGGTGGGGCCCGCAGTTACGAGAATCTTGAGCCCTTCCAGGTCATGGGGAGAAAGCACGCCGGCAGCATGCTCCAGGATGTCTTCCGGTTCCGGAAGGCGGCCGGGCCCATCGGTGCGGCAAGCCAGTTGCCCGGTGCCGGGTTCCATGACAGAAATTCCTCTTTCCTTGAGGACCCGGATGTTGTCCTGAACTGCGGGATGGAGAAACATCTGAGTGTTCATGGCAGGGCACACGAGGATTTTGGCCGTGGCAGCCAGGAGCATGGAGGACAGAAAATCATCCGCGATTCCCTGAGCCATTTTGCCAATGAAATTGGCTGTTGCCGGCGCCAGGATGATCAGGTCCGCTCCCTGGCCCCAGTAAATATGATCCATGGCGGTTCCTTCTTGACCCCACATATCCCAGATGACCCTGTTGCCCGACAGAGCCTCAAAAGTGAGAGGCGTTACAAAGCGCGTGGCATTCTCGGTCATGGCGACCATGGTATCCGCCTCAGCCTTGACAAGAAGCCGGACCAGTTCCGCCGCCTTGTAAGCGGCAATTCCGCCGGTTACTCCAACGATCACCCTCTTGCCTTTCATAGACCCTCTGTCTTCATTCAATGATCCGGAGCCTGCCCGCCAAACAGATTTGCGGACGACCCCTCTGAAAAGAAGAAAACACCCCGCGCTTCGGCGAGCGGATACACACGCAATTGGCCTGCGATCGCTTACCCGAAATCAGTACGCCCCGTAACGCTCCAGTTCGTTCCTGGTGGTTTTGGTCACCCATAAGTCGGAGATATTGAGCAAGGCCTCGATTTTTTTGCCAGCTTCCGCCGCATCGGAACTGGCCTTGAAAAAGCCTACACGAAGTCTGATCCAGTCTTTGCCCTTGACCCGGGCCTTGGCCAGGTAAACATGGTACCCGTTCCGGATCAGCTTGACGGCGGGTTCAACCACTTGATTCATGTCTTGGGAGGAGATCACGTGAACAATCCACGGCTTCTCCGAGAGATTGCTTACGTTTTCCTTGAGCTGCGGCAGAGTCAAAAACGTCAGATCGAGCCCTTCGGGCAACTCCCTGTCACAGAAATCTGCGCTGCTCCCCCCTGCCGCATTCAAATGATCCATGTTCAAGCGGTACAAACCGGACCATTTCAGGGGATCTCCATAGACGTCTTTTCGACCCGCGACCATCGCAAGGCTCTCTCCCTTCAGGACCTTATAGGTATTCCTGCCGCCGGTCCGCTCGGAAAACCGTTCCGGTTTCTTCTGCGCCACCGAGGGCAAAGGCGGAGTCTCATCCCCCCCAAGGGGATGAGAGGCAACTTTCGTGGCCGGGCTCGCTTCCGCTTTTGCCGGGGACTCGCTCGTCTCCACCCCACGGGGCGGCTCTGCTTTTTCCTGTGAGGCAGGCTCCGCGCCGGCTTCTTTCGGCGGTACAGGTGGAGCCGGCTTCATCGCAGGTTTTTCAATGCGCATGACCACCCTGGGCGTTTTCATCTCCTGTGGTTCTTCCTTTGCGCAGGACCCGGTCAGGAGAAGGAGGAGGGAGAGGATGAAGATCAAACCCACGAAATTTCCGATCGATCCAAGACCATGCGCAGGAAAAAAAACATTTCTAAAATTCATGCCAGCCTCTCATCCGGATGCGACCCATAAAAACCCCACCGCACGCATCTAAGGGTCGGGTCTTTTTTCTCCTTGCACACCGGTTACGAAAGGAATCGGTATTTTTGCGATTCATTAAAGCCTAAATTTAGATACTTGACAATAAAAAACGGAGGCGGGGTCCCCGCGCCGAGGGCACGACCAAGGTCTTGGATTATCGGGACGATTTTGGGGACAGGGATAAGATGATTTCATCCCTGGTTGGCATCGTCTGATTCCATACCCTCTGTACCATCCCGTTTTGAGAGAGGAGAAGACGAGGAAGTTCACCTTTCCCGAGCAGGCGAAAGAAGTCCTTTTCCTGAATCCGGCCTAAGGGAAAAGTGGAGTGGAATTCCTCGACGAACTGCCGACGCCGGAACTCTTCACAGGCGCAAAGGGCCAAGAGGGGAGGCAGGTCGGCTGATTCGCCCAGCAGATTAAGGTCAAAAACAGCTTCCTGGCAATGTAAACAGTCGGTGCCCATGAGTGCGATTAAATACGTTCCGTGGCTCAAATCCACGTGTCTAAGCCCTTCAACCCTCACATGACCCAGCTCAAGACTACTGCTCTCCCGATGGGGGGGATCGAGCCACCAAGAGTTAGAGCCGAAGCCTATGGGCAGGGCGAGGCCGATTGCACCGGCAACCATAACCGCGCAGGCCTTAGCTCTCGCTTGCGGTTGAGGAGCATCTTTGAGCCCCCACCATGCCATCGAGGTGACTGCCAGCAGGATGAGATTTTCAATGACGGCATCTCGCGGCGTGTGTTTGCTCCATGCCCCGTAACACCCGCACTCCTCTGTGGCTCCCGTGATCCAGGCCCAGCTTGTCACTGCGAGAAAGACGACCCAGAGCACTGCGGTTAGCGGGAAAGTGACTGCCGGACGGTAGAGAACCAGGAGCGCTACCCCAAGGGAACATTCCAGGGCGATCAGAGCCCAGGCGCCTGCGGCAACAATGACCGGTTGAGCGACGATCCCGTACGCCTTGATCTGCCTTGCAAAGACTTCCATATCCGTAGCCTTCATGAAGGCCGCCAGGATCAATACCAAGCCGATTGTGCAGGCAAGCCCGCGGGCTACCCGGTAAAGGGCGCCCGTTTTTGTGCTGGTAGGACGAAACACGGAGTTCATGGATTCCAATGGTCAATCGCTTTCATCCGCGGGAAGTTCGATCAAGCTCACTGCCCGTTTCCGATCATTTTAACACACTCGTTCCCAAAATGGATCTTAATCTCTCTTTTGGCAGAGCGTTTGAAAATCTCCCTCTTCCCCATCCCAAACCACGGACGTATCATCCACAACATCCTGGACTGACTTTATCCTTGACACACAAGGCGGAATTCCGTAAAGTCAGGCTCCTAGAAAGCAGGTTCTCATCAGCTTCCCCTCATTGTCTGCGGTTTCTGCACCGTGATGGACCGCTTTTAAAAAAAGGGCCGCCCGCGGCTGGGCAGCTTGCCGTCCACCATGCCGGTGACCGGGTGCCGGGAATGCGAGGCGGTTTGTTCGCTTACCCGTTTCGACGAATGCAACCGGACAGGTCTTGCATTTGCGTTCTGAGAAAAGAGGCACGTGATGGAGTATGTTCGCTATATCGAGAAAACCCATGAATACTATCGGAGTCTGGGCTACGAGAAGACGTACAATTATGCCCACAATGTGGATATTCCCTTCACCCCGTTGAAGAAGCCGCTCTCGGAATCCCGTGTGACACTCGTATCCACAGCCTCCTTCGTGTTGATGGACGAGCAAGGCTATCCTCTGGAAGAACCGAAGATGATCGGCACCAATGAGCTCGAAGTGTTCACGGCGCCGAGCGACTGGCCCGCCGATCGCATCCTGTCCACCAGTGAGGATCACGACCGCTACCAGACGGACATGACGGATGTCAACGCCTTTTTCCCTACTACGCGGATGCAGGAGTTCCTTGAGGAGGGGGCATTCGGAAGCCTGAGCAAGAACTACTATCGGACCCTGCCCAATTACAGCCAGAGAAAGACAACGGAGACGGACGGGCCCGAGATCCTCCGGCAGTGCCGGGAAGACCATGTGGACGTGGCCCTGCTGACGCCCGTTTGACCCATCTGCCACCAGACCGTGAGTCTGGTTGCCCGTGTTCTGGAAGCAGGAGGCATCTCCACGGTCACCTACACCAACGCGCGGGACATCGCGGCCAGCGCGGGTAACCCGCGGCAGATTTTCCTAAACTATCCCCTGGGCAACCCGGCAGGACGGCCCCATGACGCCCATAATCAGCGCGAAGTGCTGCGCGCGGGGCTCAAATTGTTGGAGGAGGCCGACAGGCCCGGAATCATTATCGATCTGCCGTACGTGTGGTCCGAGAGCAAGGAGTGGATGGAGAAATTCATGACCGACGAGCAGCCCTTCACTTCCGACGAGGCGGAATCCAAGCGACAGGAATTACTGCAAAAAGCGAGGGAACAGAAAGCCAGGCAATCGCAGCCTCGTCGTGGCCCGTAAACTCCTCTCGTGAGGGGCGTTGCAACCGCGGGGCGATACGGGATATCATGCGCCCACAGGGTGGGGTGACAACGACTTTCTGTGGACGAAAAGACAGAGACGCAATCATGAGCGAGATGAAAATCACGGTCTATTCGCAACCCTTCTGAGGCCCCTGTACGGCACTGGCAGAGTATCTGACCGGCAAGGGGGTGAAATTCGTGAGAAAAGATCTGATGATCGACGAAGAGGCCCGCGATGAACTGTTCAGCCTGGGTGTTCGCACCATACCCGCCATCGTGGTAAACGGCCAAGTGGTCGTAGGGTTTGACAAGGCACGCATCGATGCCCTGTTGAACCTTTGATCCTGGCATCCTCCATTTCCTGCCGCATACCTGCTCCCCCTCGAATCCGATTCCTTTCACCTTCCGCCACTGGGGAAGGACATCCGGCGTCTGGTCATCGGGCATTGCGCCCAACCGCGAAAGGGAGCGATTTCTGTCTCCGTTCGGCTTCAAGCTCACGGTGAGGGACAGCACCAAGTCCTGAGGGAAGAAATCGGTCACCGGGGTTACGGTTCGATGGCCTTGGCGACTCGATGAAATAGGGGATACACACGGGCTTTCAGAAAGAAGAGCTTTTCCTGATCAGACGGAACATGCCGATGGTTTGAAGCCCGGATAGGGCAACGAAATATCCCACCCACAAAGGGACCCCAAACACCACCGGCGTATTCTTTCCCCAGGCCCAGAAATCCATGGCCAACATGAAGATAACCACGAGGACCCAGATGTTGCGGTCGGAAAGCCAGGCGGGGTATTGCAGTCGCAGCCTGCCTTCGCGTCCCACCATGATCCCATGAACAACCAGGTAGACGGCAAAGCTCAGGGCCATGATCCACATTACCGGCAAAAATGTGGAGTCGGTCACCCACTTGAAGTAAAAACAGATCAGGGCGGCTTCGCCGGCCGCGATGGACAGGATGGCCGACGGAGCGAAGACCCTCTTGAAGTAAAGGCCGAAGATCACCGTGGGGAACAAAACCGCCAGGCCGGTGAAGGTCTGTGTTGCAATCTGGAGGATCGTGGCGGGGGGCTTGTATGCCAGCGCCAGGCCGGCAAGGCTCAGCAAGACCACGAAGATCCTTCCGGCCGCGCTGCCTTGGGCCCTGTTTTTCCGTATCAAAGGGAAAATGTCCCTGGTAAAAATAGAGCTCAGGGTGAGCAACTGGGAGTCCATGGTGGACATAAGGGCCGCCAGCCCCGCAGCGATGACCAGGGCGGCCATGACATCGCCCGAAATAGAATTGAGGACCATGGGCAGAATACGATCGGCTTGTCGGCCGACCAGGTCGGGGTAAGAGAGGCGGCCCAGGACGCCGATTGAAATGGGCATAAAGAATACGACCGTGCAGACCGCCGGGTACAAAAGCATGGTGTAGGAAAGGCTACGCTCGTTGCCGGCTGAGAAAAACCTCTGAAAGAGTTGGGGGAACATGGGATCACAGAAAAACCATAAAGCCATGAAGCTAAACCAGATGCCCGGCGAGTAGGCCCCCAGCCCGCCGGGTCTTGCGAACAGGTCGGGGTTGGTGGCCAACACCCGTTCATTGGCTTCAACAAACCCGCCGTGATGGCTGGCGATGGTGACCAAAGCGGCGACCAGCAATATGAACATGAGGGTCCCCTGAAAGAGGTCCGTCCAGGCAACGGCTCGTAAACCACCGCGCAGGGTGTAAAGCATGATGATCCCGGTCACCAGCAGGCAGCCGTAAAAGTACGGCAGCCCCAGCAATTCCTCAAGGGCATAGCCGGCAGCCATGGGCTGAAGTGCCAGATAGGGCAGGGTGAAGACGATCATGACCAAGGCGAACAGGAAGGAAAGCAGAGGGCTGCCATAGAGTTTGTTGATCAGTTCAGAGGGCGTGACGAGCCCGTAAGCCCGCCCGAGCAGCCATGCCTTGCGGCCTATGAGCCAGAAGGTTAGCGCCATGAAGCCTGTGCCGAACCCCATGATCGGAAAAAAGGCGTACCCGTCGCGGTAGCCGGCCCCGGAGGTTCCAAAAACCGTGAAAGCCGAAAAGTTGGTGGCCACCATGGTTCCCAGCAGTACGACGGAGCCGAGCTTGCGGTCCGCCAGGAAATAGGCCTCAGGCGATGATTTCCAGCGCGTGCGGGCCACAAATCCAATGGCGAGGACAATGAGGAAATAGACCCCCAGCACGACTATTTTTGTGCCCATGGGCAAGTACCCCCCAAATTCTCTTTCTCCAACAAAAAAGCCATCCCGTTACAAGGTCGGGATGGCTTTCGCCTGGCATAACCTCATAGATAACGGCCGCGTGGGGCCGGTGATTTTCCGCGAACTGGTTTTTTCATACAGGCTCAAGGGCTCTCTGTCAAGCATTGTTTTCAGTTCACCTCCCCAAATCGCCGATTCGTCGCATTCCATTTCCCTTCCATCCAGGGGATCTTCATAATGAGGCCGGCAAATAGGGAATGACGGGCCGAGGAGTGGCAAATTTTTCTGAAGGAGGAAGAATCATGTCCGATGGGAAAATCTCGCGTCGTGCCTTTATGAGCGTATCCGCCATGGCGGCGCTGGCCGTGGCGCTCGACTGGAAAAGAATCGGCGCCTGTGCGGCGAAAATGGGCTCGAAGAAGAACTACCCCACCGTGATCATCGGGACGGGTTTGGGAGGTCTTTGCTGCGGGGCCTATCTTTCCAAACAGGGGATTCCTGTCACCCTGGTGGAGCAGCATCACATCCCCGGCGGCTATGCCACCGCTTTCGACCGGGCAGGAGGCCGATTCACCTTCGAGGTGTCTCTCCACGGGACCTCCATCAACAACAACGCCACAGCCAGAGTTTTGAAGAACGTGGGCGTGCTGGATAAACTGGATCTGGTTGAGCTTCCTGAGGTTTACCGCCTCAAGGCTCCCGGGCTGGATATGGCCGTTCCCCAGAGAGACCCGGAGGCCTACATCCGGTTGGTGAGCGAAGCTTTTCCCAGGGAGGCGGACGGCATCCGATCCTTCGTGAACAAGATGGTAAGTCTTTCAGAGGAAGTGGATCGTCTCCACCGCAAGGGGGGAAAATTCATCAAGGTGCTCTTTCCCATTCAGTACCGCAGGATGTGGAATATCCGGAACAAGACCCTTGCGGATTTCGTGAAGGAGCATGTGAAGGATCCTGACGTTCAGAATGTGCTCTCTGCCCTTTGGGCCTACTTCGGCCTGCCGCCCTCGAAGCTCTCGGGCTTTTACTATGCCAATGCCACAGGCGGGTACCTGCGAAACGGCTCCTTTTACATCAGGGATCGCTCTCAGAACCTGAGCGACGCCCTGGCAGAGGTGATTGAAAAGAACGCGGGGAGCATCTTCTACGAAACGCGGGCCGAGAAGATCTTTGTCAAGGACGGCGCAGTCACTGGAGTGGGCCTTTCGGACGGCAGGATCCTGCCCGCACGGGCTGTGGTGAGCAACGCCAGCGCCCTGACGACCTTCAGAAACCTGGTGCCGAAAGAGGCGGTTCCTTCGGAATATCTCAAGCGGCTCGAAGGTTACAGGCCTAGCATCTCCTCTTTTATCGTCTGGCTTGGGCTCAATCGCGAGTTGAGGGGCAAAATCAAGGGATGCGGAATTCATGTTTCCTCGGGCCGCGGGCCCGAGGCCGATTACCTCTCCTGTATCAGAGGGGAAGTGGAAAGGGTCTCCTTCAGCGTGAGCATCTACGACAATCTCTACGAGGGGTATTCCCGTCCGGGATCGTCGAGCTTGATGCTTCTATTTCTGTGCGGTTATGAGCCCTGGCGGCGGTTCGAGTCGGACTACAGGGCGGGAAGGAAGGCTCAGTATAGGGAAGAAAAGGAGAGGTGGGCGGACATTCTCATCGGGCGGGCGGAGCGGGAGGTAATCCCCGGGCTCTTCTCCATGATCGAGGTGAAAGAGGCGGCCACTCCTCTAACCAACTGGCGTTTCACGGGGAATCCCGAAGGGGCCATCTATGGGTTCGAGCAGTCCATGGACAATGCCTTCATGAATCGGATCGACAACCGGACTCCAATAAAGGGCCTTTACCTTTCGAGCGCATGGGGAAACCCGGGCGGTGGGTTTGGGGGCGTACTCAGGGCCGGGGAACGGACCTTCGAACAGATCATGGCGGATTGGGCGTGAACGGGATCGTAGGCTTTCAAAGGTTCAGGGTTCAAAGGTTCAAGGTTCACACGCGGCGCACACGCCGCGGAAGCGCTGGCGCTGCGCGCCGTTCAAGGTTAGCATTTTTCCCTGATTCTATTTGTAGCTCAATCCATACTTGACGCCCATCTCCAGACTTTAACCCTAAACTCTAAACCCGAAAACTGGAACCCAGAACCCAAAACCCTGAACCTCCAAGGTGTACCTTGATTTCTTGGCATGAACCTGGATAATGGAAAATGTGGAATCAGAGGATCAGAAGTTGATTTCGAAGAGCATCCCATTGAGCAGGAACATGGAATTTTTCTTGGACAAAAAGAGGGTATGGAAAACCCTCCTCCTCACAGCCCTATTCAATACCATCATCGCCCTGTTCCTGACGCACCTCGGGTTCGGGGGAGGGTTCATGGTCAACCTGATCTTCTCCCAGTCCATCGGCCTTTCTATCTGTTCCTCGATCCTTTTGGGGCATTACTTCGTCAGAGCCCCGTCCGGGCGCGGTCATATTCTCATGGTCCTTGGCGCCATGATCATCGGTGCGACGGCCGGGTCTTTCCTGGGCGCCCTCATTGCCGGCATCCCCTTCACGGTCATCCTTCAGGGCCGGCCCGCTCTGTTCATCCAGATGCTTTTTATGGGCATTCTTTTCGGAACCGTGATCAGCTATTTCTTCTTTTCCCGGGAAAAGATTTCCCAAACGGAGGCATTGCTCCAGGAAGAGCAGATCAAGAGGCTCACGCTGGAAAAGAAGACCCTGGAAACCCATCTCAGGCTGCTTCAGGCCCAGATCGAACCCCACTTCCTTTTCAACAGTCTGTCCAATATCCTGAGTCTTCTGGAGTCCGACCCGGCGAAAGGGCGGAGGATGCTTGAGGATCTTACCCGGTATCTGCGGGCATCCCTTACCAGAGCGAGAGAGGATACAACCACCCTGGGGCAGGAAATGGAACTGGTTCAGGCGTATCTGGATATTTGCAAAGTTCGGATGGGCGAGAGATTGCGCTACAGCGTGGAGTTGCCCGGCCGTCTCAGGGACCATCCTTTCCCACCCATGCTGGTTCAGCCCCTGGTGGAGAATGCCGTCAAACACGGCCTGGAAGCCAGGATCGAGGGTGGTGGCATCTCCGTCCTCGTTGAGGAAACTCCGGTTGCCCTCCGTTTGACGGTTTCCGATACAGGCTTGGGCATTACCGGAGACAGGGATGGGGGTGTGGGGCTCACCAATGTGAGGGAACGCCTGGAGGCCCTTTACGATGGAAAAGGGCGCCTGATCCTTGAAGAGAACCGGCCATCCGGCCTGAAGGTGACGATCGAGATTCCCCATGAAGGAAGTGAAGGCTATCATAGCCGATGACGAAAGGCCCTTGAGGCAATTCCTGAAGGCGAGGCTTTCGGAGGCGTGGCCCGAGCTCATGATTTGCGGCGAGGCGGAAAACGGCCGGGAGGCGCTGGACCTCGTCGAGCGGCACCGACCGGAGATTGCCTTCCTGGATATCAAAATGCCCGGCCTGACGGGCATGGAAGTGGCCGAAAAGATCACGGGTTCCTGCGAGATTGTCTTTGTGACCGCCTACGATCAGTACGCGGTGGAGGCCTTTGAAAGGGAGGCCGTGGATTACCTGCTGAAACCGGTGAGCCCCGAAAGACTCGAGAAGACGGTGAACCGCCTCAAAGAAAAACTTGCGAAGGATCCAAAGCCCAGAAGGGTCTCGCCGGAACTGCTCCACCGACTCCTTTCCCGTCTCTCGGGGAAGGAGAGCCCGCAGCACCTTCAGTATGTGCGCGTTCAGCATGGAGACGGCATTCGCCTGATCCCCGTGGATGAAGTGATTTACTTCAAGGCCGGCGACAAATACACGATGGTCATCACAAGGGAGGGGGAGTCTTTGATCAGGAAGCCGATCCGGGATCTGGCCCAGGAGCTCAACCCTGAGAAGTTCTGGCAAATCCATCGGGGCACCATCGTCAATGTCCGTTTCATTTCCCGCGTGAGCCGTTCCCTGACGGGGAGGGGGGTGGTGAGACTGAAGGATCGTCCCGAAACCCTTAAAGTCAGCATTCGGTACATGCATCTTTTCAGGCAGATGTAAGGGTGCCCCATGGTTTGTATTCCGGAAAACCCGGATGAGGAAATCCGGCACCCGGCATGCAGGGTGGCCTCTGATAAATTGACGAACTTGGTATCTTCTCGATAAATAGCGGCAATAGGAGCATTACCTCATTATCTGGATTCCGGCTTTCGCCGGAATGACGTATACTTAGCTCCTTTGTCATTCCGGCGAAAGCCGGAATCCAGGTGTTCCACCGCGACTTATTGAGATGTTACCGAATTTGGATTCAACTCCTTGAAAAAAAGGAAATTCGGCTGATCCCTTCGTGGGAAAAGGAAGGTCAAGACCTTGGAACTGCTGATGATGTCTCCTCTCGCATTGATCGTGGCCCTGGTGTTTAGGCGAAAGGAGGCCTTTGCAATCCATTGGAAGCCTGATCGCCATACCCGGATGGCTTTTTTAGTAGGACTCGCGGCCTTTGCGCTGAGCTGCCTTCTGCTTGCCTTCGCACCCCAGTCATGGATTCGTGCCCTAATCCTCTATGTGGGCATTTGGGCTATATGTGGATTCGCTCTACCTTGGTCCTATGACCTGCTGGTCGAGCGTTCCGGCGTCGCCGGGATGGGTCTTACTCGTGAACGCTGGAAACTCAGCCTTGGCCTGAATCTGATTCTTGGAGGGCTCTTCATTGCGGTGGTGGTTGTCAAAGCAGACTGGAGCGCCATCAACCTGAGCGAGTTCTGGGCCGGCACGTTGGTGCTTTTAGTCGGCAACCTTTTCGAGCTTTTTCTCTACTATGGTTTCATACACCTCCGGCTGGAGCGAGCCTTTGGTATCATTCCGGCCATCCTCGGGACGGCCGCGATTTACGCCCTGTGGCACGTCGGCACCGAACTGACCATGTACCAGCAGCCCTGGTTGGGCTTGGCCAAGCTTTTCCTCGTTGGAGTCATGTATCAATCCGTCTTTTCAATCACCCGGAATCTTCTGACCATCTGGCCTTTTTTTGTGGGGGGAGGGGTACTGATCGATTTCGTCCTCGACCTCGACGGTATGGATTCCGTGGCCGCTGAATGGCCTTGGGCCGTATTCGTTCTTTTCCTTATGGGCCTGATGGGTTTGGGGCTCGCCTGGACAGCACGGGGTCCCGGAGCAGCGGAGAAGCATGGGAGCCTCTAGCATTGCGTTTCTCCTCTTAAAAAGCGGTCTTGGCATGCCTGACAGAGGGCCGAGATACTGTATTCAAAACGAGCGGACGCGTCTTTGAACCGAAAGGCCCGTTTCCCGCAGTGAACGCAAGTATTTCCTGCTTTTGCTGCCAGGTAGCGAGACGTGTAATCAACACGCGTGAAGGTCTCAAGAAGCTCCATCAAGATTTCCATTTCCCAATACCATTGATTTCACAGTTCGTTTAAGATTGATCGGCCATGTTCATCGTATTTCTGCACCTGCATCTTCCTCGCTCTACCGGCCTCCCCGGACATACCACACGTGATGGGAGCCGGCTTTGTCGTCGTGACTCACGAACCCGATGTAGAAGTGGATCACCCACGCATGATCTTCATTAATGGCCCTGCGCCGGGCCGATTTGTGGCACTTGGCAACGGCAAAGGCAAAGGGTCTTCAGAACCAACTCCCGAAATTGTCGCTATGGACCCATGACGCCCGCCTCACAGTGGCTGCTGAGGGAGATAGCTTGGTTATGAGGACCGACAAGAGATAAGGACACCATCCCGGCCCTTTGCAGCCTGCATTTTTTTCGGCCTCTTCTCCTCAATTGGCGTGATTGATCTCATTTTCGGTCGGCAAAACCCTGCCCGACTCAGGATGGAGGATGCTCTCCACTTTCCCGCCGGGGGCGTAAGTGTACCTCAAAAGGCCCCCATTTCGATCTTCCCGGCTATGAAGCCTCCCGTCGTCGTAATAGCTGTAAATGCTCGCCCTGTGAAAGGGGTCCATCCGGTAGTGGAGGAGCCCCGCGGATGGTAAATCAAAGTGGTGGTTGAACCCGCCTGATCCGTTTGAGCCTTCATCGTGCCGATCCGGTCAAAAGCATACTTCATAGGTCACAAGGCGCTCCTTTTCTGAGCTTAGGTCTGAATTCTTCCTGAATTAAGTATGGTGTCCCCAGAATCCCAGTCTGTCTTTACCAGCTCCAGAATCTGTGCGGCCCGCTCGCCATGCACGTGGATTTCCTCCCAATTGGGTCTTTTGAGGATTTTCTGCATGAGGAGGCCATCGTCATCAAACCAGCGGGGAAGAACCCCGCCGAGGAAAAACCCCTGCTTGCGCAATTCATCCGACGCCTCGCCCACTCCCGGACAGGTCAGTTTAAGCCAGAACTGGATAACCTGAATTCCTTTTTCCCGGAGCTGCGCTTCCAACTGTTTTGCCTTCAACGCAAAATCGGCCCCAATCTCATGCACCGCAACACGGGCCACCCTTGCAGAATCAAAGATTTGGTGTCTGATATCGGAGACTTTTTTGGCGGGGATGCCGGCAGTTGAAAGACGAAAGTCCCTGCCGTCGTCCAGACTTTCATAGAGGAAGTTGAGGATGTCCCAATACGCAGCCGGCAAATAGACCACATGGGGTCTGGGACGAAAGGTGCGGAACGCAAGAAGAGCGGCGACCCGGCCCGAAGCGCTGGCCTCTTTTTCATAGGCAGCCGCGGGCATGAGGTCCACTTCCAGCGCATACGGAAGGTAACCTGTCTTTTCCATCAGCTTCTGGCTGAAGACATGGTTGCAGACCGGCTCTCCGAATACCGCATTGATGTGGGGGAGTGCTGCTGCCGCCGCCAGGCCAAATTCCACCATGCGCGTAAAGATGCCCTTGCCGCCCCGGTAGTCCGTATGGACGGCCCCCGCTCCGGACTCGTAGGTCCCCGGATGCGCCGCGCTGTTGAACAATGCGTTGTGGCCGACGATGTCCCCTTTGGGAGTTCGGGCCACATTGGAAATGGTCCGGCCGGCGGCGTTTTCCTCGATGAGGAGCTTAGGCTCCATGAACGTGCGGACAGGATATCCTTCGCCGTAAACGGCCCGGAAAAGGCGGGCTACTCCCTCGGCGTCTTCGGGACGGAAGAGGTCCACCTCAAAGCTCTGCCCCGGCTCAATAAAATATTCATTGTGTTTCTGGTTGATGTTGTTTTCATTCATATCCGGATAACCTCCCTGGTGGTGTATCTTTTGCAGTCAAAAGAGGGGTAAGGGCCATCGAGCCGAAGGCAAGGACGGCGCAAAAGCGGTAGATGGCGTTGAAGTCCAGATGGGCCAAAATCAGGCCGCCGATGAGGGGGCCGATAAAAAAACCTCCTTGGAACATCTGCACGCCCAGGTTGGTGTTAAACCCTCTCAGACGGGCCGGCGAGACATCGAACATCAGCGCGTTGAGGACGGGCATGGCCACACCCCAGCCCAGCCCGAGGAAAATGCCCAGCCCGTAAAACATGACGGGACCGGAAAAATCGGCCAGAGCCAGGTAGCCCACCCCGATTGCGGTCAATGAACCGGCAACTAATTTTACCTTGTTAACCCGGTCGAACCATGATCCCGCAAGCAGGCGGACGCCGATCTCACTGAATGTTGAAAGGGTCAGGAAAAGCCCGGGATTAGTAATGCCTGTCTTTTTGGCGTAGCCTTCGAGAAAGAAAAAGACGGGCGTGTAGCTGGAGTACAAAAGAAGCATGAGAAGCAGCAGTGTGAATACCCGCCGGTCTTTCAGATTCTTGACGACATCATCCATGCTGAGGCGCTGTCCGGAAATATCCCGCTCTTTAACCCCCGACGTCTTGACCGCCAGGGAGATGGGGAAGATGGGCAGCATGAACACTGCCGCAAGGTTGAGAACGGCAACAAAACCACCCAACCGGTGCGTCGCCATGTCTAAAATGGGGGGAATGACGGCAAACGGCAGGAGCGTTATCACCGTGATGAGGCCAAACGCCTGACCGCTTTTTGATTGCGGAATAAGATCAACGAGGCGGGCATTGAGGGCTGCGCCCAGAATCACGTAAGTGATTCCATGAACCGCCCGGACCAGGAACATGCTCCAGAAATCTGTTGCCAGGGTATAGCCCATGAGCGAAACGATGACCCATGCAACGCTGGCAAGCATCCATTTTCGGGCATTGTCTGAGTGCAGGAATGGGCTGATCAACGGGCGTACAATCAAACCCGTCACGGAAAAAAGGGCGATGAGAAACCCATACCATTTAGCAGCGATCGGCAGTGTCCTGAGGTACAGGTAAAACTGGAAAAAGACGGCCATGTTGCAGAAAGTCAGAAAGGCGATGCCATTGAGCGCCAAAAACTCCCTCGTAAACAGCCTCTCGGACGTGGACATAGCCGAATTACCCTTCACGAAAACAGGTTTAACCGCCGGCCTGCATTGGTACCGGCTCTGGAGCGGATCCGGGTGCGTAATTAAGGCGTGGTTCGTCAATCAAGCGCCGGAGCAGGTTCCCGGCGACGAGACGGCGATAGGAAGCACCGGCACGGACATCGTCAATCGGGCTTACGGCATTTTGGGCCAGTTCGCCGGCTTTTTTCAAGGTTTCCATAGACAGAGGCCGGCCGGTGAGCGCTTTTTCCACCGGTGCCGAGGTAACGACCGTCGGTCCGACGCTTCCCCATGCCAGTCTGACCTTTTCAACCGTGCCTGAAGGTGAAACCTTGAGGACGGCGGCCAGGCTGACGATGGCGATGGCGAGGGCGTTTCGCTGCCCCACTTTTTCAAAATGATGGATGTTATATTCAGGCGGTTTTCTCAGCCGTACCCCGGAGAGAATCTCACCGGCCCGAAGGCTTGTCTTACCGGGCCCTCGAATAAATTCCTTCAATGCCATACGCCTCGAAGCGCTATGTGAGCGGATTTCCACCTCTGCATCCAGGACATATAATGGGGGAAGGGTGTCTGCTGCGGGGGAAGCGCTGCAGATATTGCCGCCGATCGTTCCCATGTTGCGGACCGGTGGAGAGCCAAGCACCTTCAGCGCCTTGGCGAGAACAGGAAAAAAACTCCGTATCAGAGGATCGTTCATCAGCGAAGTGTGGGTAGTGCATGCCCCGATGAACAGAGCCTCTTTTCTTTCCTCTACTGTTTTGAGCTCTTCGATTCTCTCCAGGCATACCAGGGAAGGCGGCCGGGACATGCTCTGCCGGAGCTTCACAAGCAGATCGGTGCCGCCCGCATACACGAGCGCCCCGGACTCTTCTTCCAGGATCTCCCACAGAGAGTTCAGAGTGCGGGGAAGGAGGACTCCACTCATGATGTTTCCCCTTTCTTAATCGCGTCGGACGCCTTTTGGACGGCATCCACAATTTTCTGATAACCGGTGCAGCGGCATAGATTGCCGCTTAATCCTTCCCGGATTTTCGACCGTGTGGGGTTGGGGTTACGCTGAAGAAGGTCCACCGCCGAAATAACCATTCCGGGAGTGCAGAAACCGCATTGCACGGCGCCCTGTTCCACAAACGCTTCCTGAATGGGATGCAGGTCGCCGTCGGGGGCAATCCCTTCAATGGTGACAACGCTTCTGTTTTCAAGTTGGGCCGCCAGCATCAGACACGACAGCCGGCTTTGCCCGTCGACCAGAATGGCGCAGGCACCGCACTCTCCCGTGCCGCAGCCCTCCTTTGTTCCGGTAAGGTGCAGATCCTCCCGCAGGATGTCGAGCACTCGCCGGTCGGGAGGCACATCAATTTGGATCTCTTTTCCGTTCAGCATGAATGATATCTTCACGGCAGGTTCTCCTTCCCACTCTTTTCCGCCAAAGCATGTAATACCCTTTCCGCGGTCAGCGGCGAACGGAAGACCCTGATTCCGCAGGCGTCGGCAACTGCGTTGGCCACCGCCGGAAGGGGGCCGTCCATCGCGATCTCGCCGGCTCCTTTGAGGCCGAAAGGCCCGGTCTCTTCTCCCGATTCCACAGGGACGGAATCCATATCAGGAACATCCAAAGAACCGGGGATGATGTAAGTGCTCAGGTTCGGTGTTCGGATTCTTCCCTTATCGACGAGAAAGTCTTCGTAAAGGGCGTATCCGAGACCCTGGGCGATACCTCCTTGGATTTGCTGCTCAAAGATATGGGGATTGATTATCCTGCCGCAGTCGCTTATCGCCAGGTATCTCTGAGTGTCAACCTTGCCGGTTATCTCATCCACCTCCACATAGGCCAGATGGACGCCGTAAGAAAAGATCAAGTGGGGAACCCCGTGGAGCCTCAGGTTCGGATCTTCTGTGGGCCTTTCCATGGCAACCGGAGCCCGGAAACGGTAAACGGCAACCCTTTCGGATTCATTGAGGAGGCGGGCCATCTCCGACAAACCGATCTCCCTGCCCGTCGGCAGATGTATAATGCGTCCGGGAACGATGGCCATTTCATCCATTGTGTCGGCCATGAAAAGGTCGGCAGCCCTGCCCATGATGTGTTGTTTCAGCAACCGGGTCGCCCCGATGAGGGCGTTTCCGAAGGTGTAGGTGGTGCGGCTGGCAGTGGAGGAACCGGAGGGGAGCGTTTTCCCAGTGTCAGGCAGAACCGCCTCCATGTGCTCACTGTCCTGATTCAGGATTTCTCCGGCGATCTGGAGGTAGGTGGCGGCATTCCCCTGGCCCATGTCAACGACCCCGCAAAATACACGGAACTTTCCCCGGCTATCCAGTTCGATCTTGGCATTGGCGGAATCCGGCACCACCGGCCCATAGCCCATACCCTGCATGACACAGGCGATCCCTACGCCCCGGCGTTTGAAAGGGCAGGCGGATACTTTCCACGTTTCTCTTTCCAGCCAGAGCGGGTGTCCGGTCAGTGTCTCAAGACATTCCTGCAGGCCTGTCGAGGTCGAAAGGGTTACCCCCACCGGATCTTTATCACCCCTTTTCACCGCGTTGATAAGCCGGATGTCGAGCGGAGTGATATGCAGCCGGGCAGCCAGCATGTCCAGTATCTGCTCCCTGGCCGCAGTGACTTGAGGAACTCCAAAACCACGGAAGGCCCCTCCGACAGGATTATTGGTGTATATGCTTTCCCCCTTGAGGCTGACATTGGGAATGCGGTAAGGCCCTCCTGCGTGTTCCAGGCCCAGGGCCATAACTACCCCTCCCAGACTGTCGTAGGGCCCTGTGTCATAGTGAATCCGAACTTGAAGGGCGTGCAGTGTCCCATCGGCTTTAGCCCCCAACCGGTAGTGCAGGCGTGCGGGATGGCGTTTTACCCCGGCCAGAAAACTCTCTTCCCGGTCCCACCGCATTTTCACAGGCCGGCCGGGACGGTGGATCGCGGCCAGGCCGAGCATGCTCTGTACGGTCACGCCGTCTTTCCCGCCGAAGGCCCCGCCGCAGTATGGGGCAATGATCCGGACTTTTTCCCTGTCCAAGCCCAGCGCTTCGGCCACCTCCGCACGATCCCGAAAAGGGGTCTGGGTGGAGGCCACGATATCAAGGCATCCGTCTTCCTTGAATAACGCCCATCCCGCCTCGGTTTCCAGGTAGGCATGCTCCTGGTGGGGAAGCTCAAAGGAAGCCTCCTCTATCGCGTCGCATTCATCAAAGGCGGCCTCGCCCGATCCGGTCTCCAACTCCCCTTTGAGCAGCACGTTGCCCCCGGGGTTGTCATCGTGGATAAGAACCGCCCCTTCTTCCACGGCCTTTTCCGGATCACATATCTCCGGCAGAGGATCAAGGTCGATGCTGATAAGGCTGAGCGCTTTTCGCAGCGCCGTCTCTTCTTCTGCGAGAACCAGGGCCACCGGATCACCGCAATGTCTTATCCTGTCGTCCGCCAGGACCGGTTGATCCTTCCGGATAACCCCCTGCCTGTTCGAGCCGCGAATATCTTTATAGGTAAGCACGGCTATGACGCCGGGGATGTTACGGGCGCTTTCGGTGTTTATGGCCCTGATGCGGGCATGGGGCACGCCGGCCCGCTTGGCGCCGGTCCAGACCAGATTATCGCCGTAATAGTCGGCGGCATATTTTTCCTGACCTTTTACCTTGCTCCAGGCGTCCGGCCGGAGGATTGACTTGCCGATCTTAAGGATATCGTTTTTGATCATTTATAAAAATCCTTTTAGTCTCCGGGGAGAATATTCTTCAGCGCTCTCACGAAGGCTTCCATGGCCTCGTGAGAGCCGATACTGACCCGTATCCAGTTGGGATACCTGAACCCGGTCATGCTACGAACCATCACTCCCTGTGCCATCAGCTTGCGATAGGCCAGGGTGTCGCTCATGGGCAGTTTGACCATAACATAGCATCCCTCGGCGATGCGGGTTTCAAGGCTCAGCCGGTCGAGTTCCCGCCTGAGGTAGGCTTTCTCCCTCCTGACCAGATCTCGGGTGTTTCTGATGTGACTGTCGTCGTCAATCGCAGCGATGGCGGTATCCTGGGCCACGGCGTTCACCGAATAGACGACACAGGTGCGCCTGATGATGTTCACCACGTTCAAGTCGCCTGCCAGGTACCCTATCCGCAGCCCGGCCAAGCCGTACATCTTGGAAAAGGTGCGGAAGACAACCAGGTTGGGGTATTCTCCAAGCAGTCTGATCCCGTTTGGATAGTCTCTTTTCTCAACAAACTCAAAGTAGGCTTCATCCACAACCACGATCCGGCGGCCGGCCACGGCATCCAGAAAGCGTCGGAGCGTAACCTCATTCCAGTACGTTCCGGTAGGGTTATTGGGGTTGCAGAGGAATAGAACTTTCGTCCGCTCGTCGATTTGGGCAAGCATGCCTTGATCATCAAAGGTGAAGTTCTTCAGCGGTATCAAACGGGCCTCAATGCCGGAAAACTCCGCGACCCATTCATAGACGGCAAAGGTCTTATCGGCAGTGATGATATTGTCGCCTTCCTGACAAAAGGCCTTGATGACAAAGGCAATAACCTCGTTGGCGCCGTTGCCCACCAGGAATTGGTCCGGGTCCAGGCCGTGCACTGAGGCCAGTTTTTGCCTCAAATAGTAAGAATCACCGCTGGGGTAGATTGCGGCTCCTGCCGGTCGGAAGCGGCGCAGAATCTCCCGTGCCGCAGACGGCGGTCCGAGAGGGTTTTCATTGTTGTTGAGACGGTAGAGTTGTTTGCAGCGGTAGAGTTTCATCAATTCCGGGTCGGGCTTGCTCGGAACGTAGGCTTCGAACTTCCTGATATAGTCCGGAACGAGTTTATTCAGAGAACCATCGAACATGCCCGTTACGAGCCTCGCTGGTACTGGAAGACTACCGCGTCGGCCTCGCCGCCGTATGGCAGCACCAGACGGGGCGTAAAGCCCTGATCAAGCAGAATCCCGGTTAAGCCGGCCTGCCAGGCATGGGCAAGATCGATCTCGAAAAAGATATTGGGGAGATTCTCGGCTTTTAAAACCTTAATATGCTGGGCCAGGTTTTCGGCTGCGTCGGTGCCGTCCCAGATCGCTCTCAGGGTGACCTGGCGGTTGGTCCGGTCGAACTGGGGGGCAAAGATCGAATAGAGCGGGCGTTGTTCCCCTTCATGCATGGTCGGACGAATCTCCCGGGCCAAAAAGAGCCGGCCGTACTCGGCGGAGAGGAAAGCCTCCAGTGCAGGATGCACCCAAACCCGGCAGCCCAAATCCTCGCGGAGTTGACGATAGTGGATGGGCCAGGGCTTGGCATTTCCTTCCGGCAGGACGAAGTCGATTGTTCCCAGGGATTCAAAATATCTCTTCGGCAGCTCGGGGGTCGCGTATCGACTGATCAGGCCGATGGCGTCGGTCTTGGCGATTTCCCCTATGCAGGAGTCAATCAACGCCTCCGACAATCCGGAGTCAGGTTGCTGATTGAAAAGGAAAGGCCCGAATACCTCCACCGTCTTGGTTCCGATCCGGCGCCAGATCACACCGCCGCCTATTTGCCCCTGTTCATCCGCTGCTGTCCTGGCGCCATATTCACCGCTGGCGATCATATCCACGATCTTACCCGGGAAGCGAAAGGCCTGTGGATAATGGTGCGCCGAATAATGTGCCGCCGCAAGACGGACAAAAAGCTTAAGGCTGTCCGTGTCCGGGGATTTGGTGCGGAAGTTGTTGAGAGGTTTGATTTCAGGAATTTGCAGATCGGCCGGTTCAGGGTAAGCTTTTTCCTTGATCAACACCAACTCCAGGCCCTGCGGGGGTTTTTTAAGGATATGGAAATGTTCCACCGACCGGGAAGCTATCAGAAGGCCCATCTCTTCGAGGCTGGCCGTGTCCTCCGAAGATACGGTTGCCGTAAGATTGAAGGCCCTGAGGTTGAAGTCATGGGGTTTGAACAAGAACATAAGCTGAACATAATAGCCGCCGTTTGCCGCCTCGATCGTGACTGTCTCGTCTGCTTGGCCGACCCGGCAAAGATAGGCAAAAATCTCCTCGCAGGCCAGTGTGAGTTTGAAGGCTTCGGCTGTTTCCAAACCGAAGGCCCTGGCGGACTCCTCGGCAAAAGAGGTCGCCAGCCGCAAGAATCCGGTGGCAAGACGGGTTTGCAGAGAAACCCGGTTAGTATGGCTTTTCATCGTCAACCTCGTTAGAAGCTGCTCAGTAAATCTACCATCGTCAAGAATGCCTTTTATCTCAAGATCATTTTCTTGATTCCCGTAGGCATATTTAGGGATGTTGACGAATCCCTTCTCAACTCCAAGCAAGGAAACAAGATTAATTTCAGAGGAAAAACGGTGAACATTGGTATTGAGATGCATAAGCACTCTTGGCGCATCGCGGCGTTGGTGTAAGGTGATATTGTGTTAGCCATTACCCTTTCCAAGTGTGGTGTTTCTGGAATACCCTCGAATACCCTCCCGCAAGTGACGACGATGAAAAGTCACCACAACCCCGGTCAATAGTCCTGCCATGACTCTTGAAAGGCTTGTCGTCTCCGTACGAAGAAAAAAGTGGGCAAAGGCTGGATAAGAACGCCCGGGCGTTTTAGGAGGTATTCGTGCCTGGAAACAGATCTCCAAGGCGGTTCAGGAGATTATCCCCGTCCTTATCGTCTTTGAAGATATTCCGGGTGTCAATTCCACGAACGATGACATGGTGAAGCACCCCAGGTGCGTCTAATCAGGCTAATCGTGGCATAGCAAATTCATGCCGCCTAAATTTTATTTTATCAAGTTGATTATTTCTTTATGCCTGTCCCCATCCATCCACTTTTATGAACTTAGGTCTGAATTTTTCCTGAATTAAATATGGTGTCCCCGGAATTCTACAAATGATAGGCTACCATTTTATAAAGGGTTGGTAGCCAGCGGAAGAAAAAGCGTATGACGTATAGACCGCAGATGGTATCATACCGGCATAGCTATAGATCCCGATAATAGGGTTAATGAAAGGACCACGGCCGATAGTGAAGCCCATAGAGTTTTTGGACCAAGCAAGCGAGAAATCATGGGCTTTGGACACTAAATTTATGTATCTGCCGAACTCACTTTCAAAAAATTTTGCACTTCCCTCCAACACACCTGTACTCAAGCTCCATCTACAATCTCCTACACAATTTCTTTCTGCAATTGTATCTAACCTTCCATCCGTCGGGTGATGGCGTATCGTACTCCAATGTCTACCGCTTAAAGAAGAAGCATCGGTATGTCTTTCCATATATTGCCATGCCATCATAGCTGCCGCAGCGCCACCAGTTAAAGCAAAATTTTCCCAAAATTCTCCCCCTTGCATAACCGCTAACGCCGCTCCAGCTAATCCATGCACCACTACCCGATCAAGTCCCCACCTGCCATCATAATAGCTACCGATTGCCCCGAAAACCAATCCTCCTAAAGCGCCAAAACCCGCTCCCCTAGCGATGCTCTCAGCAATATTGCCTCCATAATAGCCTGCGCCAAGAGCTCCTGCCGTTGCACCGGCAGCAGCACCACCAGCAATGGCACCGCCGATTTGACCAGCCATCATCATTCCTGCTGTTGGAGGTCCCACTCCGCCAGCGAGACCGATGTGGGCGATGGAAGGGCCAACGGCCCCACTCACCCCGGAAAAAACGCCCCCTGAAATGCCTCCTATCACAGCTCCAGCCAGCGTCGCTTCAGGATTCCAGTCGCTCTGCACCCCTGCACCGATCGCACCAAACACAGCGCCCGCTATCACGGCCGCCCATGGGAAATGACCAGATGGATCTACATAGAAAAGTGGGTTGTTTCTACAATAACTGTACCGATTCAGTGTCTGCGGATCATACGGCTTGGGGATGATGCTATCCGGCGTGATGAAGATTCCAATCGCCGGATCATAGAGTCTGGCATTGAAGTGATAGAGTCCTACCTGAGCGTCGTACTCCTGGTCGGTGAACCTGTAATAGGTGACATCGCTTCCGCTATGGTTGCGCATGAGGCCAAATGGCAGATAGCCGGCTGTTTCCATTGCCAGGCCATTGGGGTCGTCGGTCATCACCGTGGTGCTGCCCAGGTGGTCCTTGTGGTAAAACTGGGCGGTATTACTGATCACCTTCGCAATGCGCAGGCTGCCGGCAAAAACATACTTGATCTCAACACCGCCGGCCACCTCAAAATGATCGCCGACATAAAAGGTCGTCCCCGCGCCTTGGACCACCTTTTTGACCCGGCTCCCGTCGGTGTCGTAATATAAGTCGAGCGTTTTGCTGGTCGAACCCCGGGTGTGCACGATGCGGATCGGCATGTTATCGGCATTGTAAGTGAAGGCCCGCTTGCCCACCTGCTTCGGGTCCGTCAAATCCGGGCCCTGGGTCATGTTGCCGTTGGCGTCGTATTGGTAAGAATACTTGGCGCCATTGACCACCACCGATTTGACCGCGTGGATCGGCTTGACACTATCATGGATCTTGGTGACGGCGGCCGGAACGATAGGGCCGGGACCCGTGGTTCCGGTCTCTGACCTGATGCGGTGCAGCTTATCGTAGGCGTAGATCCGGGTGTTGGTTTCTGAGGGGTTCGATTCGATGATTTGGCGGATGTTGCCGGCCGGCGTGTATTTGTAGAAGCGGCTCTGAATGCCGGCCAAATTTCGATCCATCGTCTGGATGGACAGCAGCCGGGTCGACTTGGAGTCGTAATCGTAGGCGGTGGCCGTTTGGTTGCCGTGGTAGATGAGGCCGATCTGGCCGCCGGGCTCGTAGTCCTCAAAAGCGGCGTACTCCTCAAACTCCGAAATCCCCACCACACCTTCGATCAGCCCGGTGCCCTCATAGTACTGGTAGTTGACCCGAAAGCCGTCCGGATAAACCACGCTGGTGAGTCGTCCGGCTTCATCATAGGCATATGATGTCGTGTACGAAGATCGCGGGGCGCCGGTGATGCGCCGGGTCACCCGCAGTTCCCGGCCCATGGCGTCATAGCGCTCAATGGTGGTGCCGGCGTTTGCGTTTTTGACCTGGTAGAGCCTGCCGATGCCGTTTTCGATGGCGGTTGAATCGTAGGTGTACGTGACCGCCGGGTCCCCGGTGGAATAGGTCTTGGACTTGACCCGGTTCAGTCCGTCGTAAGTGAACGTGACGGTCTGCCCCTTGGCATCGGTCTGGGTGTTGAGGTTGCCGTTGGCGTCATAGCCGTAACGCCAATAGCCCATGTCCGGGTCTTGCATGCTGGTCTTCCGGCCCAATTTGTCGTAGGAGATGGTTGTAATGTTGCCCAGGGCATCGGTGAGCTTCAGCAGATCTCCGGCGGCATTGTAATCGTGATGAGTGTGCTGCAAACCGGTATCGGCATATTCGGTGACCTCGATGATGCGGCCCAGGTAGTCTTTGGTCTCGCCCTTCTTGCCCCCGTCCGGGTCGGTTGTGGTGGTGGACAACCCGCTGTAGCTAAGGGTGGTCACAGCGGTGGCGGCCGAATCCACATCCTCGCCCAGTGGTGACTCGATTCGTGTGGGTCTCCCCCGCAGGTCGTAGTCAGTCTTGGCGTATGGAATGTTGCCTGGAATATCGGTCTCGCCGTGATAGCCAATGAACGTGCTGAAAAACGGCCCCCAGCTTTTGTCCACCCGCCCCATGGCATTATAGCGGGTCCGGGTCACAATCGGTTTGCCGGCCTCACCCAGGCTGATTGTCTGGATGCCGCGGCCCAGTCCGTCGAAGTACCGGTAAGTGTCAATGGTTGAATGGGTGCCGTTTTCCAATCCTTTTTGAACCACGTACCGCGGAAGTGCCTCCTCGTGATATTCGACGGTAACTTGGCCGCCGTCGGGCAGAGAAGTCTGCCAAGGTCGACCGAAGGCATCATGGCTATAGGTGGTCTCGTTACCGTTCTGATCGATGACCGAAGCGATCCTGTCCGCGAACACCTCATCATAGGTGTATTCAACCACATGCCCGAGCGGATTCGTCACCCGTTTCGGAACCGTGTGCGTCTCATCGTCGTACTCCGTGCGGGTTCTGTTGCCCAAGGCGTCCCACTGGTACTCCAGGTTGCCGTAGTCATCGTATTGCATGCGGACAACGGGGTTGGTGCCATCCTTCAGCCAAAACTCCTTGCTTATCAAATTGCCGGTGTGCTGCTCATGGCCAAAATAGGTCTCCCTGACCTTGCCGCTGACGCTGCCTTCCAGGGTCTCGCGGGTCATGCGCCACAGCCAGTCGCCGTAATTCAGGTAGGCCAGGTCTTTGGTGACGGTCTCAGCCCCGCTGCCGGAGGTCACGACCCGGGCCAGACCTCCGTGCACTTCGTCATAAGTGTAGTCTTCCTGAGTGCAGACAGTCTCAGCATCATAGGACTCGCTGCGCTTGGCGGCCAGTTTCACAAACACGGCTTCCGACGGCGTCAGGGCCGCCTTGTCCCACGTAAACGTCGTTCGAGTCAGAATCGGTCCCTGATGGCGCTCCCGGAACTGAACCATCGATTGGCGGCCCTTGTAAAACTCATCCTGATGAAACCACGTTTCACCGACCGTTCCGTCGAGATTGGTCTCTTCGACATAGCCAAAGCCGCGAAAATCCCGCTCCAAATAATCGAAGCGCCCGTCCGCATACGCATAGGCGATTGTGGAGGTGTTGCCAAGACCGTCGTTTACCGTTTTACGCGAGACCGGGTGGACGATAAAGGGAAGCACCTGGTTGGGGTATCGCGAAGACGGGGTGTAGCCGAAGGTGGCGCTGCCTCCCGCTCCATTTGATATACCTGCCAAGAGATCCGGAAAATGATCGCCTCCGGACCGCACCACGCAGGCATTGCCGCTGTCCGGCCGGTACAAAAACAGGTCGCCTTTCCCGTCGCCGTTGTAGTCAAAAGAAAACACCTGGTCGCGCTTGCCCAGCAAGTCGTAGCCGCCAATACCGCTGTTTGAACCCATGACCTGCTCGAAGGTGCCGTCGCCGTTGGAGCGCTGCACGTAGGCCAGCCCGCCGTCCTGCCGATACATGAAAAGATCGCTGCGACCGTCGCCGTTGTAGTCGAAGGGCAGCACCCGATCGCGCTCGCTGCCCATTGTGAAACCGTTGATCCCCGAATGGGAATAATAGGCCTGCTCGAAGGTGCCGTCGCCGCGGGAGACCGCCACCGCGCAATACCCGGAATCAAGCCGGTACAAAAAGATGTCGCTCTTGCCGTCGCCGTTGTAATCAAAGGGAAAGGCAACGTCGCGCAGGCTTCCCAGGCTGTAGCCGGCGATGCCGCTGTCAGAGTTGAAAACCGTCGTGAAACTGCCGTCGCCGTTGGAGCGCAGCACACAGGCTTTGTCTGAATCGACCCGGTACAAAAACAAGTCGCTCTTGCCGTCGCCGTTATAGTCAAAGGCGAAAACCCGGTCCCGCTCACTGGTCAGATTGTAAGCGCCAATGCCGCCACCGTGGTAGTAAACGCGGGTGAAGGTGCCGTCGCCGTTTGAGCGCACCACACAGGCCAGGTTGCGATTTGGCCGGCAGATGAACAGGTCGCTTTTGCCGTCGCCGTTGTAGTCAAACGGAATCACCAGGTCTAGGCTGCTTGTCAGCGGATAGCCTGCCATACCGGTACTTGAAACATAGACAGCCTCAAAGGTGCCGTCCTCATTGGACCGGATCACGCCGGCGGAACTGAGGGGATAATCATACAAGAACAAATCGGTGCGTCCGTCGCCGTCGTAATCAAAGGCCACGGCCTTGAGACGAAAGCTGGTTGCCTGATACCCGCCGATACCTTGGGAGGAATAATAGGCCTGGGAAAATGTCCCGTCACCGTTTGACCGGCCCACACAAGCCGCGTGCGTGCCGGGTCGGTACAGGAACAGATCCGTCTTGCCGTCGCCGTTGTAATCAAAACCAAGTGCACGATCCTCCTCGCCCTGCAGGCTGAAACCGGCAATGCCCGAGCCGGAATAGTAAGCCTGGCTGAAGGTATTGCTGCCGTCGGTTTGCCACTGAAAAGTGATCGGCGGCAGGAAACTGCCTCCTGCAACGGTGCCGTCGGCAAACACCTCGGCATCGCTGCCGAACTGCTGAACCCGGGAAAGGAGCGAACGCTGCGTGCTGTCGCTCACGGTGTAGGTTAAGGCGTAGGCCCGCACCAGTCCGGCTGCATTGCCGACCTCGATGCTTTTGAGCCGCAGGGCGGTTGCCACCGCGAAATTGGTGCCGTACACCGGCCACACATCAGGCCGCCGGTCTTCCAAATGAAACTGCACATAATGGTAGGGAAGCAAACCACTGCCGCCGGTATATTCGATGCGATCCGGATAAATCTGTCCCCGGTCTGTCCGGTAAGAAACGCTCATATAATTGCCGTGGGGATCCTGCACCCGGTCCAGGCACCACTTGAACACGCGCCCGCCATCTTCGGGATCGGCCTGCCGGGAATCAACCGTGCTTCCGTAAAAGTATTTGACTCCGTCCCGGGAAGTTACCTCCCAGCCCGTTGCAGCGTTGAAGCGATACTGGGTAAACGCCCCCTCGATTTTGGCTCCGTAGACGTCCGGCCCCCACTGGGGCCGGGGCACGAGCTCCACAGTAGAACCGGCCATGGCGGCCACGAACTCATCGGCCTGGTAATCCACAGCCCGCTTGGTCGAGCGCTTGATCGCTCCCAAATCCAGATCCCAGCCGACACCCACCCAGCCGTTGCGCCGATAGCTGTTGTAAGTCAAGGCCAGGTTTGGAGCGATGCCGTTTCTACCGGCCGGCACCGCAATCGGCACCTTGGCCGTCGCCGCCCCGGTGAAGGTGAACGTGTTGGCCGCAGGCAGCGATTGACCCATCGCCTCTGCCGCTCCGGACTCTTCAAAATCCCCCATCTCTTGGGCCTCAAGCGGCGGTGTCATCCAGAGCACGAAAAACACCGCCCACATGAGCGCCGATTTCGTCCTGCAGCTCCTCTGCCGTGCTTGCATCCGCAACCTCCAATCTCAAAAAAAAACCGCAATCGCCTTTGTCCGCTACTCAACCTATTTGACCGGAATTCGATAGATCTGTTTCATCCGGCCCAGGGCGTCATACTCGTAGTGGAGGCCCGACCCCGGCAGATCGGAGTTTGCCGGATTCGTTCCGAGTTGGAGCTCCACGTAGTTGGTCACCCCATCGCCGTCGGAATCTTGGTCGCGGGCGTTTTTGAGCGTGTAGCCAAAATATTTGACCTCCCACCAGTCCGGCAGATCGTCATCGTCGTTGTCCATGCCGTACAGGTTGGGGTTGGTCCCCAGGGCGCACTCCGCGTAGTTGTCCAGCCAGTCGATATCAGGATCATCCTTTGGGCTGTAATTGAAGTGCCCGAAGTAGAGCAACTCGCAACGGTTCGAGAGCCCGTCGTTGTCACGGCTGCGGACCGTCAGCCGGCCGCCGGCCTTCACCCGGGTGCCGGGCCTGAGAATTGTTTCAAAGGCTGCCGCAGCCACTACCTTGGCGCCGGAATCAACCACGCCGTTGTTGCGAATGACGATCCCTTCGTCGGAGACATAGGTGCCGCTTTTCAGGCTGCCTTCCAAGCAGAGGTCCCCCGCCCAGCAAACCGGGATCATCAAGGCAAAGGATAAGACGCTACAGCCCGCGCAAATGACTATTTTTTTCCTGCTCATGTGCTCAAAAAGTTTCATGGAATCCGCCCCTCACCAGAGCCGCTCTCTTCAAGAGCGGGCGAGCAATTCGTTACCTGCTTTGAAATGGCGACTTGATTTTTTGCCTTTACGGATGAGGTTCAGCTAATGGCTTCATCATCCCGAGTTGTGTTTCCAACGAAACCAATCTTTCCTTGAGCGCATCGTTTTCTTTCTTCAGCGCGATCATGTGCAGGGTCAACTCTTCAATGTTTTTCAGTTGGCCCATTATCATCTGGATGAGATCGACACCGTCTTTGGCTACTTGTGCCGCGGAAGGAATCTCGGGAAGATGTTTGTGTGTTTTCACGTATTGTTCCACCTCTTCCAAAGGTGGCAGCCGATAGGATTCTTCGAAAACATAATCCGGGCTCGGACGGGTGTACCAAGATACCGTTTGAGCCTTGACAGAACCCGATACGGTAAGATTGCCTCCCACCGTAGCACTGCTGTTGACCTTCATAGTACCGTTTACGTGTAATGTCGACTGCGGAGCGCCCGTGCCGATTCCGACAGAACCGTTTTCCAAAATCTGCACCGCCACATGCGGAGACGCCGATGAGTTGTACCGGAAAAATCTCAAGTCCCGATTGTAAACATCTATATTCCAAGTGGAGGCCCCTTCTCCCCAGTTGTAATTGCCTCCGTAACCTAGAGTCAGCTGCCCGCCTTCGGCTGAAGAAGAAGCTCGTGCCGCAACCTGGTGACCGCCCTGTATTGCTGAACTGGCTCTGATGACTCCCGCAACGTCCAAGTTCGTGGCCGGATTGCTCGTACCGATTCCGACCCAACCGTTTGAGTTCAGGATTGACAATCGGGTTGTTCCCTGCGTTCGCAGGCTCAAATCTTCGTCGTAAGATCCCAGCAAACCCGTATTTACCTGTATCTCCCGATCGAAATAATACAGGGGCCTGTCGGTATAGAAGTGGCTGTACCCCCCATTTTTCGGTCCGATGTCCACGTAGCCGTATCCGGAATCAATCCGCAAAGCACCGGATTGATTTCCTCGTATGGCGCCATTTACGTGAAGCCTGCTGCCGGGCTCTGTTGTGCCAATGCCCACATTGCCGGACTCCGTGACAACCAGACTGTCAATATCAGCAGCGATGCCGGCAGCCGAAAACGCGACAATTACAACCGTGGTAATCCAAAGGATCCATTTCACTCCGGTCTTGTCCATCTATGTTCCCTCCCTCACGTGGTAGTTTTGAGTTCCAATTCCAAAAAAAACCGGCCTGCCACGAGGCAAGCCGGCCCGGCTATCCATGAAAGTTGAATGGGGCTGTGAACGAAAAGAAGGAAGAATCGCCTCAACTTGCTGAAATCCCTAAATAAAGGTAATTGAAAGTGAGCCCGACCGCAGTCGGGCTAACCGTCTGAAAATATAGCATTTTCTACAGCATCAAACTGGTTCCGACACCATTCAAGCTAAATAAGCGATCGGCTTAGCCCCTGTCAATCCTTTTTCGGAGAACCGTGCGGTTAAGCGGCGCGGTTATGAGGGCGTCCGTCTTCAGCCGCCTGTTCGATCTTTCTTTTCGATTAGCTTATGAATGTCTTCAATCAGGGTATCAAAGATTCTTTTTAACAGTCCCCTACACTATTCTCCCTGCAACGATCCTTATTATCCCGTCATTCCGGCGCGTCACCCCGGTGAAAACCGAGGCGGAATCCAGCTACATACAGATGGGATGAATCTGAGCACTTGGATTCTCTTCCCATGCTCAGACTCCTGGATGCCCCCGGCTGACTTCATTCCGGGACAGCCTCCTCAAGTCCGGCATGACGGAGTGCAGAATCCGGTGCCACTGGTAAGTGACGTTATAGGGTTTTATGGTCAAGCACATCATAACCGTGTATCAGAGTATTCCTGAAGGAAATTATGCACCGGGATTCGCGGATGTTTTGTAACATCTCAATAAGTGGCGGTGCAACACCTGGATTCCGGCTTTCGCCGGAATGACGCACATTTAGCTCCTTTGTCATTCCGGCGAAAGCCGGAATCCAGATAATGAGGTATTGCTCGTATTGCCGCTATTTATCGAGAAGATACGATGTTTTCAACTTTGTTAGGGTCATCCTTCTTAATCCGGTTCAGCGCTTCTCCGATAATCTCATCGATCCTGATCTCTCCGGAGAGGATCTGGTCGAGGCCGGGCAAAGACTTGGCGCCCGTGTTTCGCCTCTCATCTCCGACCTCCGCCCCTCGCCTTGTCGGGCTGGCTCCCCGCCTTGGCGAGATCACCGGCTTTTATCCTCCCAGGGCTTCCCGTAAATACGGCGATCAGATCGGCTTTTTCAAGAGTAGGTCTTTTTGAAAGCATTCGAAAGAAGTAGATGTTTCACTGCGGCCTTCCGCGCAAGCAAGAGTTACCTCACACTGACGAAAACCGGCTTGGTATAAAACCACAGATCCGACCAGGCTTCCACATCATAATTCAACTTGTCAGCCGTATGGGCCGGACAATCGGCACAGGAAAAGTTTCCGGCCAAAGAGTCCATCATGGGCCTTCCGGCCCGTCCGAATCCAGGGGATAGGTTTCGTTCGGGGTGCCCGGCGGGAGGTTGGTGCCCCGCAGACGGCAATAAAAATCCCCGTCAGCACGAATGGTCCGTTCAAAGGAGTACCAGCCGTCCCCCTCTTCCATCATTTCGGACTTCGGGACCACCACGACCGTCCACATGTTGTCATTGGCGGCTTTCGTGTAATCTGGGCTCGACGGGTCGATGCGTCCGGTCACGTCCTCGCAGATCATCGGGACGTTGTCCAGTTCGGGCTTGTTGAGGGGCTGGGAAACGCCTACCTGTGCAAGGGAGAGAGTGACCCGTCAAAATCCCCTTTGCTGGTGAGCGCCCCATTCAGGTATTCGCTTGCTTTCTCCTTTTCTCCGAGTTTCAAATGGATCATTCCCAGGTGATACTGGATGATCGGGGCTTCTTTGACCTTATCCTCCACAGGCGCGAGGAGATTCCTGGCTTTTTCAGCCTCCCCTTTTCGGTTTCACTCTACCCCCTTTTTCTGATTTGAACGATCACCTGCAGGCGAACCAGCGAGGTGTCCCGGTTTTCTCACTTCCCGGCAAACCGGACTTGCGTGTCAGTGACCACGAGGAAGGAATTGGGTACCCCTGGGGGAATATGCTTCAAGAAGACGTGAGGCACTTGAATTTTGGCTGCAGGCCGTTCATCTTCAAGTCGAAGCAATATGACTCCCTTATGGAGACCGCCGTCTCGATAGACCTTATCTCCGAAGTCCTTGTCGTTCGTAATCGGAATCCACTGTTCATCAAGCGCTTTTTGGATGATATCGTCATCGTCCATGCGTCTAATTTGATCGAACAGAGAGAACACGTGGTGATTCTCAGCCCGCAACCAAGCGGTCACCGCCGGCCCAGTGCACTCATCGACAAGGGATCTCATCGAGTGGGCTCCGGCGCCAAATGGATCGCTGAAGGGGTTAAATCTGCAGTGAAGTCTTTCCCTGCAGTTGTGCTCACGGTGGCCCGGCAGGTCGCCAAGAGCACGTTGCCGGTTTCTTTGGCAAGGGTGGAGGATCCCATGCAGGCTCGGTTAAAGCGCCGGATGATCTTATTGCGCGGCCTTCTTTTCATGAAGGAAGGGTATGTCCCCCTGATCGCCACCTATTCCCGCTTCAAGAGCCGGAACTTCGGTGATGGAGAGGGACATTGGTGGATTTCCGGATGGCCATCAACTCATTGAATCTCCATTAAATTCGGATTTTACTTGACCATTTCTACTCTAGCTAATACAATTCAAATCAATTGCGAATAGCCATTTGAAATCGAACTAAAAATTCTAAGTTTACGAAGCCTCTAAATCAAGCCGAATCGAGAACGTGCTTTAGTGATATATCTTGCTTTGACTTTTTGTTTCGCGATCTTCTGTCGCAGTCAAGCGCACTAAAAGGAATGTGAGCAGGCCTCGGATTTGCGGCAGAGCACGCTCCCAGTGAGCGCTACATTTGAAAATCGCCGGATATCGCCAATATATATCACAAGAGTGTCGTATGACACCATGCCTTAATCGGCATCTACGCTTCTTTCTGAAGTTGAAAATTATTTGAAGTGCCTAAAAATTTTGAAATAGCCGATGAGATCACCAATATTGAGACTATCGCGAAGGGACCCGGTATTCGTGATATAGAGCGTCTGCGCAAGACGTATGGTGCAGGGAATTGGCGTAAGATGAAGGGAATAGCTTATGTCCGCCTTTCCAGCGGCAGGATTCGCTTGGCCGAACTCCATTGGTATGAGGCGCATGGCATCGGCAGGAAGGAAATAAAACGTAAGAGGTACTTGGGATAGGAAATGAAAGACTCGAAGGCAATTTCTCCAGAATTTGTGGTCTGCGTCAATAATGAGGAGTACCCTGCTTCACTGGAACTGCACAAAATCTACCGTGTTCTTCCAGATGAAGATGCTGCAGCCGAGGGTGACATCCGCATAATAGACGAAAGCGGCGAGGACTATTTATATCCTGCGTCCTATTTTGTCTCCATAAAGGTGCCCGCGGCTGTGGAAGAATCTCTGCTCAGGGTCTGCTGAGTATCAATCAGGGTTGGCGAACCCGGACCGCCGTGGGGACCAGATAGGATGAGTTTCGAAATCGCCAAGAGTGTCCACCGTACTTTGGGCCACCGCAGCTTGCCTGGGGATGCTCGTGTCATTGGCAGCTTGGGCGGGCAGCGGTATCTTTTCTTGATCTCAATCACGTTTGGTAAGCACTCCGATGGAATGTTCGATTCGTTGACCACCCTAACGGTCACAAAATTCCCTACCCTCTAATCTTCAATTCCCCGAGAGCTTTTTCCGCCTCGTTCCTTCCGTCAAAATCCGCCTTGCTGTTGAGCGCCGCACTCAGGTACGCTCTTGCTTTCTCCTTTTCTCCGAGTTTCAAATGCATCATTCCCCTGTGGTACTGGATGATCGGGGCTTCCCTGGCTGTATCTTCGGCAGCCACAAGGAGATTCCTCGCCTTCTCGAACTCCCCTTTTCGGAAATAGATCCACGCCCCGGTATCCACCACCGTGGGCATGTCCTTATATTTTTCAAGCAGAGACTTGATCGGCTTTTCCGCCTTCTCCAGGTTTTTTGCTGGGACGGTATTTCGCATAGTGCAAGGCGAGGTTATAGGCCGCTATGGCGGAGGGATGGAACAAGGCGGGAAAGAAGATCTTCCCGTTGGTCATTCTCTGAAGTAGATTTCTGTTGGTTTTTGGATTCCCCAGGGCCAGGGTCAGGTAGGGGTCCGTGGGCCAACGGTTCAGGCGATCCATTCCACCGAGGACAGGATAATCGTTGACGATTCTCCCCTCGGGTACCTCGTCATCGAAAAAACCGATCAGGTCCCACTGAGGCCTAGCCTCGTTGATACGTTCGATGAGCGCGGCAACTTCAAGGCCAAAGCCGCGGGCGCCGAATACGGCCACAGACTTGTTCACGGATTGATCCACAGATTACACCCCTATCGCCGCACCGATGATCCGGGAGGCTTTCTCGTCTCCCATAGCCTCATTGGCAGCCTGATTACAATTGACAGATCCCCAGAGATACTTTAAGATACCAATCAATCGGAGGATGAAGGCTTATGGGTCGTGCCAAGCCGTTCCAGTGTGAACTTACTGTCTCTTCTGGAGTGGAGGAGAAGCTCGCTAGAAAACACGACATTGAAATCTGGGAGGTTGAACAAGTCATTTACGATGACCCGAATGCTTTCTCATTGAAACATAGGGACTGCCACTTCATTTATGGACAACCCTCTTCCGGTAGATATCTGCTTGTGCTGGTAAGGGTTCTGAAAAACGAAGAAGTCCGAAATCTCGGCTTTGAAGGCGGCACCAATGTGGTGAAGATAATAACCGCTAGGGATATGAATCAAAGACAACGACAATACTATATTAGCCGGAAAGGAGAGAGGTGATGAGCTCCGCGAAGAAGTTGTCGGGTGTTCCGCCCATGGATGATGACCATCTGGCTGTTTTCTGGGAAAAGCATGAACCTGAAGAATTCGAAGGCTGGGAAAATGGAGACCTTGATTTCAAGCGGCCCCCGAAAAAGCTGATTCAGTTACGACTGGACCCGAAGGATGTGAGGATTATAGACAGGGAATCCAAGCGCTCTGGCATTGACCGAAGTCAACTCATCCGCTCATGGGTCAAAGAAAAGATCCGCCAGATGGAAGGGTCTTGACACCCATTTTTCGCTTCTCATTTCCGACCTTCGCCCCTCTCCTTGTCGGGCTGGAGTCTAATCTGTGAAATCTGTGGATTGTAATCTGTGGACCCATTGCTTGGGGTCATATGATATCCCTTGATAATGGAGTAACATCCGGGACAAAATAAGCAAAAAGTTCAAGGGAGGTACAAGAAAAAGGTGATTCAGGCGAAGATCCAAATCGATCCCGAAGACTACGATTTCATCAAGAAAGTGTACAAGAAAATGCGGTACCGGAGCCTTAGTGCGTACATGGGAGAGGCCATCGAGGCAGAGGTAAAAGAGGACCGCAAGAGACTCCGCGAACAAATACGACAAGCAGCCATGGAGATGATCGGCGGTTCATCCTATGAGAACGTGTTCGAATCCATAGAGGGAGACGATTTTGAAGAGCGGTGAAATTCACTGGGTTAATTTCGATCCCGCTGTGGGAGATGAAATCCGGAAGCGGCGTCCGGTCGTGATCATTAACGGTGGACACGAAAAGCACCTAAAGCCGGCGATCGTCGTACCCGTCACAAAATGGAGTCCCCAGTGGGAAAAGAATCCCTTTTTCGTTACCCTCGAATCTAACGACAAGACGGGACTCAAGAAGAAATCGGCAGTCGACTGCTTTCAAATCGGGGCCATCAGTCATCATAGATTTCCAGGAAAGTTCGGGGAGATCAGCGTTGAAGAGATGACCCTGATCAAGGGTGCTCCTCCTCTGATTCTTGATATCGAACCGGAACACTGCAAATGAAAGCATCCACGGATTACACAGATAAGCGCTGATCTGAAGAACGTGTGGTTACGGTGGAGACGGTACCTGAAATTCGGCTCCTGGATGACCTATTCATGAGTGGATTCTTGGTTGATCCAGCATCTCTTCCGCCTGACCCAAGGAAGCACTGCAATTAAAGCGGAAATAAATAAGAAGAAAGCAGAAGGAACAGGTATTGCCGGCGCCATAATTGAAAAGGTTTGAAAGAGTCACCCCTCCACCGAATCGTGCCAATTCCTTCAATTCCTTTCCAGCAAGGGAGAAAGCCATAGGGTGAGGTCTAAGCCAAATCAAGACGGCACTTTGGCGAGAGTTCTCTGACTCCCCGAACGCAACAAGGCTCGCGATTTTGAATCACTCTTGAAGCCTGGATTGAAGGTGGGAGAAATCATTGAAAAACGGGTTCTGGATGAGGATTCCCTCAATGCGTTGGCCGTGATTGAGGTCCTCAGTAGCGACAACCGCAGCGTTTCCGGCAAAGGCAGCCGAAATGATCAGCGCATCCCAGAAGGATAATTGGTGAGCTTCCTGGATTTCAGTAGCCTGAAGAATAATCTTGCTGTCGTTTAGGACCAACTCCCAGGCGCAATAGTTTCGAACGGCCCGCCTCGCCTAAGCCACACTGATCGGAGTCGGCACCTTCCGCGTGACGGCGACAATGAACTCCTGAAGGACCTGGGTGCTGAGAATTCCAGTTCGTGTCTCCCAAAGCTGCGACACAAGGTTCGTCGCAAGGGAATGCTTTTTTCCTGCATCTAAGTCGTGAGCGTATACGAGGATATTTGTATCCACGAAGACCCTATCGTTCATAGAGATCCTCGCGCTTCCAATTCCTGACACCGCCCAGATGAAAACCTTTCTTCAACGTATGGAGGCCGTTCCTTTTCGCCGCCTCATAGAAATGCTCCTTCTCAACGGCGTGCACGAGAGAGTCGGCCAGCAGCTTACTAATGGAGGTCTCCTTTTTTGCGGCGAGGATCTTGCTCTTGCGAATGACTTCTTTGTCGAGGCTTAGGGTAATATTTTGTTTCATCGCACAGACCTTCCTGAATTAAGAGCGTCCACAAATTAAGGTCCAAACCCAAGTTCATGGTCTCAAAAATAAAATCCCGCTAAATCAGAAGGTTATGATGGTGCTCATTTGGATTTGGGCACTACAGATTTTTCTTGGCTGGAGCTGACCGTGCGTGCTACAGCAGCGTCTTGGTTATCTTACCGGGTCGGTTGGGGAGAGCCAAAGCCTCGTAGATTCTGGTGTGGCACTCTTCGGGTTTGGCAGTTTTTCTGATGTAGA
>Ga0209164_1000484_pt1 | contig 92266 bp, 80 predicted proteins | sample MTBNYHSulfiMetaG_FD_187458 | JGI IMG/M metagenome (GOLD analysis project Ga0209164, IMG submission 187458) | Enrichment culture microbial communities from rom New York Harbor, USA that are MTBE-degrading - MTBE-NYH (New York Harbor Sulfidogenic)... | ecosystem: Environmental > Aquatic > Marine >... | reverse complement strand
CCGTAACGGGTGGCCGCAATGGATCGTAATGAGTGGCCGGAATCAACCGTAACAGATGGCCGGGATCGGGCGTAATGGGTGGCCGGAATGGAGCGGAATGAGTGGCCGAGATCGAGCGGAATATGCACCCTTACCACATCCTGATTTCAGGAGGGCCAGATCAAGGCCATCCGGGCAAAGAAGACGACTAGCTATACCTTTAACACAATCCCAATATTTCGGTATGACATTATCCGCTTTTGATTGCTCACATCGTACAGGTGTTCCAGGCACTCCGGAAGTCAGCATACCTGAAGATGTTGTAGGTTTCTTTCCAAGTGTATCGTTGCAGGGCAGACAATATCCTGATGCCTATTTTGATTGTATCGTGAATCATCCTAGTGGCCTTGCAATGGTAATCAATTATCGAATTTGGCAACGACCAGGTTCTCCAAGAGGTCATGCCGACTGGAGAATTAATGTGAAGCACGAGACAATCGAATTGACCGACCCAAGCGGGGGAGATATTCTACTGTTTGAAAGGCTTCCTGAGGGATCTGATCCTCCATATGAAGTTTGGGTGGTTAGCACCGGAAATCAGTTTTATTCAGATATTATGTCACGGTTAGACCGCCAGGCACGGGCAACAGGAAGGGCAGGAACAAAAAACTATGGAGTATTTTAGGGTTGTGTATACTCAGGACGCTCGACGATTATCAGTGCCTCAGTGGTTATTGAGTTCTTTCTGTGAAGATGGAAACGTTGATAAGCATCTAAAGGAAAAATATTGCTGATTCGCCAGCCAACGTGTTGAGCTGTTTCCGCCAATAATCTAGGAGTGTTTATGATTATCTCTTCGCCACTAAGAGTCGTCTTATTAGGCCCAACTACGAGAGCAAATTTGCCACCAGGCCTTATGCATGCTAGCGTGGCTTTAAAAACGCTACTCATATCTAAGAAATAGCGAAATATAAGTGCAGGCATATTCTGCCTGCGGAATCCATTCCCATTCCCATTAGCCAATCTCAGGATTTTTCTACATAATCTAAGCACGTCTTTTGGTAAGAGATCTTTTGTTTCTCTTAACAACTTTTCGTCACTCTCTCTTTCACGCCTTGTTATCTCTCTATTTCCAATAAGAGACCGTTCTGTTTGGCTTAATGCTTCTTGATCAAGAAGCCCCAAAAAAGCCAAGCTAAGACGTTGAGTATCTATGTAAGGAAGCGCGGTCGCGTAGGGCGGGCTAGTTATCATAAAATCAAAAGGACGCTCTGCTCTAAGTTTATAGTATGGAAAATCGTTACGACAATCCGCGAGGATTGCCTGTTGAGAACCCCTTATTCTTCCGAGAATCCTTCGAGCTCTAATGATCGTTTGAGTCCTTTGGTCAAGTCTAGATATGAAATCAGGAATGGCTGCATAATTATCTTTTGGGCTTTTTCGTCTTCGAATTCGCAAGTCTCCAGGATCCTGGTATGAAACCTCTCTGAGTCCGTCACTTAATACTACCCTTAGTATATTTTGAAGATTCAACTTCTCAATATTCCTTATTTGGCCTTCAATAAAAGCAAGTTGGGCCAAAACAGAAATCGAAAACCATTTCTCTAAGTATTGACGGTTTGGGATTTCAAGGAACTTGTGGCTTTGGAGAAGCTTAAGCTCTGATGATCTAAAAGGTCGCTGAAAATCGAGTCTACTTGCGGTTTTCTTAAGCTTTTTTATAAGCCTGTTTACCTCGCTTTGAAGTTCTCTTATTGGTATTCGCATCGCATTGAGCTTAGCATTCGATATGAACACAGCTAATGGATTCAAGTCCATTCCTATAGCATCCCAGCCTGTATGAGCACACTCTAATAAACAAGTCCCACTACCGCAAAATGGATCTAGAATCAATGCTCTATCATGAATCTGAAGCAAATTTCCAATAGCCCTTACTATTTGAGGATTGAACTTGCCTTTGTATTCATGTAACCCATGCGCTGAATATCTTGTGCTTTGTTGTTTTGGAATTAACTTTTGAAATTTTGAAAAATGATTCCTATTGAAAAACTCCGTTGTTCTGAAGCTTGCTTCTAACTGAGCTTGTAAAGGGATCCGTTTTGAAGTTCCATTTACTCTAACTTCTTTGAAATATGTTAAACGGTCAATCACATGTTCTTTTAGTAGATTGGACTCTAATTGTATACCAGTCTTGGTTGGTTTAGGCTTTACTCCTAGGAGTTGCTCAACTTCCAATAAAGCTAATCTCTTTTCGTAAGGGAAATAACAGTATCCATACCAGTCCATTTCAATCATTTTCTTTTCCATCATTAATTACCAAAAATCACCAAAGATTCTTCATTTATTTTCCCATGAACCGGATTAAAAGATTTTCTGTTGGATGGGATAACCCGTTTTAAAGTTAATAATTGTCTAAACCCATGAGTGCGGGCGGCCCGCGTTAGTAACTCAACATTATCGATGACTCTTCCATGAATAACTGAACGACCTACTAAAAAAATTGCCAAAGCATCCCTCTTAAGAACGGAAGACAGTAACCCAAAAACCTTCTTCATCTGAACTTCGAAATCCTTTTCGGTTTGATGGTTTTTTTTAAAATAATGTGGGCGTGCGCCTATCTCCAAATTTCTTACTGAAATCGGATCCATGCCAAGCCAATACATGCGATACTTGTGATAAAGCCAATATTCGTAGGCATTAGGATAAGGTGGAGATGTTATTACTATATCAATATCTTTTCCAATATCCGATGGCAAAACACTCAAGATATCTTTGGTGATTGTTTTCACCGAATCGGGTTTTCCTTTGAACAAACTATGATAAGACTTGTCATATGCTTTATCTAAATCCTCTGTCGCTCGCATAAACAGCTCATATACTATTTCTTCTGAGACTTCTTTTTTGACAGCTGCATAGCGGGTATCGCTTTCTTGGTTTGAGACTCTCACTATAATGCTTGAAAGAGCAACCTGGAGTGCCTCCTTATCAACAATACTCTCGATTTTGGAAATACCTGTGACGAGACCTAAGAGAGCTTTTTGAACACTCTTCTCGAACCAATGGTCTAGTCTAGGAAATGAAGGAGCCTGATAATCCAATTTGCGCGCGTTTTCAGTTAGTTCATTGGCTAAACGAGCAAGGATTCTATCGGGAGGATGCGTCTTTACACGAGCAATCAAGGTTGCAATCGGATTTAGGTCAACCCCAATCGCTCTGTATCCTGCATTTTGGGCTTCCACTAAGGTTGTGCCAGAGCCACAAAAAGGGTCTAAAATCGTGGCGTCAGTTGGAAGATCTATAATATCAATAAGTTGGCGCGGTATTTGTGGAATGAATTTGGCAGGATATGGATGAATAGAATGAATTCCATTCCGAGTAGAGGAATCCGCAAAATTCCAATCAGCATACTGTATTTGCTTAAGCTGTTTAGCTAACCCCATGTTCTCCTGCAAATGCTCTTGTTGGACTAACGTAATTAACAACTCCGGCTATGTTAAATTAAGTTGCCCTATTTCTAAATCTAAAAAAGTCTGACTTGCTATCTTTCTGAAATTCAAAACTCAGCTGGGAGTTGTTCTGGAGATAGCTATTTGCTTGCAGGATAAACCACTCTTTGAGTGTTTTTCCCTCTCTAGCTAATATTGAATACAACTCGCTTTTGAGTTCAGGATCAATTTCTATAACAATTCTTCCACTATTACCTTTTGCCATTCTTACCCTATGTTATATTATATATGTAATATTACATAGCACAGGCATTATGCATTTACAAGAAAAAAATGGGAAAAAATTGTTTTGACGATTGGAAGCTTTATTAACCTAAACTGAATTTTTATTGATTTTTATATGTTCAGATAGTTTTCCTTTCTAAGGATCAATTGAAAACCAGGCTTACCTGTCTGAAGTCTGATCTCCGACCAACCCATGGCCCAAATTTACCCGTTTCGTTTCAGCCCCGTATTGCCGCCTTGTAACCTATTGACGCCAAAGAGGAAAACCGGGTTCAAATCCCCGCGTCCCGACCAACCACACGGCTCCTCTAGATATCGGAAAAACGGCAGATTCCTTTCTAAGGCCTCGGGGAACGATTGCGTAAGCTGGAGATCCTCCTGAAGGATTGGAACCCAAACCCGCACGGCGCAGTCAAATGTAGCCACCAAGACAAGTTGTATCATGTAAAGATGTGTCTCCTCTTGGCGTGGGACTTCAGCGTGGGACTTTTCTGTTTTTTATCCAAATTTTCGCGTCAGAAAGTCCCACGTTTCTGGCAGTAACCCCTGAAATTCATAGCAATTTCATATTCTTGCGAAAACGCCGGATCGCCTGCTAAGCGAGTGTGGGGGGAAACCTCCACCGAGGGTTCGAATCCCTCTCTCTCCGCCATATGCCCTTTTAAAGATTTCAACATGATACCCCATTTTCGCCATTAGGATAATTAAGTTTGTTTTGGCAATTGATCGACAATCCCGGTGGACATGGTAAAGGCATCCAGTGGGTTATGGTTCCTTAATGGACAACGATTGACGCATATTCATTCCAATTGTCTTGTTGTCCTATCCTCTGCACCCTATCCAACACACTCTTGAGTGGGTGCCTGAATTTTGACATAGTCAAGCATTTGCAAGCAGATTTGGGTTTTTGGGAAAAATGTATCTTGTTGAAATGATTAGGTGAAAATATTAAGGAATGGCTGGGGGACGAGGATTCGAACCTCGGTTAACGGGGCCAGAACCCGTCGTATTGCCACTATACGATCCCCCATTGAGGAATAAAATGGCGCATCGTGTGCGAAAAGTCAAGGGAAATCTCGCGCGTGCCTCAACTTTCCCCCACCTTCCAACATCTTACCCTGTGATTCCTGCCGACAGGATAGAGATCTATCGCTTCTTTTCGGCACCGCGCTTCCACGTGCGGGCACCTCGCCTGGAATTTACAGCCGGGCGGCGGGTCCAGAGGGCTTGGCACATCTCCTCCCAGAGGTTTCAGCTTCCTCATGGCCCCCGGCTCTGCGGTCGGTACGGCAGAGAGAAGGGCCATGGAATAAGGGTGGAGGGGATTTTCAAAGAGCGTTTCGGTCTCTGCGTATTCCATGATCTGACCCAGGTACATCACGGCCACCCTGTCGCTCAGGTATCCGACCACGTTCAGATCGTGCGATATAAACAGATAGCTGAGCCCGAGCCGGTCCTGGAGGTCCTCCAGGAGGTTGATGATCTGGGCCTGGATCGATACATCCAGGGCCGAGACCGGCTCGTCACAGATGATCAGGGAGGGATCCACGCTCAACGCCCTCGCGACCCCGACCCTCTGCCGCTGGCCCCCGCTGAACTCGTGAGGGTACCGGTCCGCTGTGGCGGCGGATAGTCCCACCATTTCAAGGAGGCGGTCTCTCCGCTCCTGTCGTTCTTCTTTCGAGAGGCTCATGCCCCGAAGACCCTCCTCAATGGTCTGGCCGATGGTCATCCGGGGGTTCAGGGAGCCAAAGGGGTCCTGGAAGACGATCTGCATCTCTCTTCTCAGATCTTTCATCTCCCTGCGAGACAAAAAGGTGATGTCCTGGCCCTTATAGGTGAGTTTTCCCGCATCAGGTTCGAGGAGCCTCAGGATAACCCTGGCCACGGTGGATTTGCCGCACCCGCTCTCTCCCACCAGGCCCAGGGTCTTCCCCTTTTCGATCGCAAAGGAGATCCCGTCAACGGCTTTGACCCAGCCGGCGACGCGCTGGAAAAATCCTCTCTGTACAGGAAAGTACTTTTTCAGGCCTTCAACCCTTAAGGTGATACGGTTCATAGCCTGTTGCTCATGTTGTCTGGCTAACCCTTCGATAGTCTTCCCTCCTGACACGCATCAATCGACAATCATCAAGCCCGTGTGACCGGACATCGACTCAGGTGTCCTCTGCCATGATCCACCATCTCGGGGAACCGGGTCGTGCAGGTGGCAACTGCCAGAGAACACCTGGGATGAAACGGGCACCCGGAGGGTTTGTAGGCGGGGTTGGGCACGGCGCCCGGGATACTGTGGAGTCGATCGCCCCGCCTGGACCTTGACGGCAGCGAAGCCAGCAGTCCCTGGGTATAGGGATGCCGCGGATTGTGAAAGACCTCGGGGGTGTCTCCCTGCTCCACGATGATCCCTGCGTACATGACATATACCCGGTCGGCAATATTGGCCACCACCCCGAGATCATGGGTAATATAAAGAACAGACATGGCGCCTCCGTCTTGAATGAAACGCATCAGGTTCAGAATTTGGGCCTGAACCGTCACGTCAAGGGCCGTGGTGGGTTCATCGGCAATAATCAGATCCGGATTGCAGGCCAGGGCCATGGCAATCATGACCCGCTGGCGCTGCCCGCCGCTCAACTGATGGGGGTAGTCTTTCAGACGGTGTTCAGGCGAGGGGATGCCGATATCTTTCAGGAGCTGAATACATCGTTCACGCAGCACGTCGGGTTCCACTGCTTCGTGGACAGTGATCGCCTCTCCGATCTGATCCCCGATGGTAAAGACCGGATTCAGGGATGTCAGGGGTTCCTGAAAGACCATGGCGATCTGGTTCCCCCGCACCTTCTGCATGTCGGTCTCTTTCAGGCCCAGGAGATTTATCCCTTTAAAGATCACCTTCCCCCCCGCTATGTCGCCGGGCGGGCATGGAATGAGACGGAGCACCGTAAGGGCCGAAACGGTCTTTCCGCAGCCTGATTCACCGACCAGGCAGACCGTCTCCCCCGGTCGGATATCAAAACGGATCCCGTCCACGGCCCGGGCCAGCGTGTCTCTGCCCCGGAAGTACACCCTCAGGTCCTGAACCGAAAGAAGCGCGTCGTTCATATGAAATGCCTCACCCTCTTTCCCTTAGCTTGGGGTTCAGGGCATCGCGCAGCCCTTCGCCAAACAGGTTGAAACAGAGAACAACGATCAGGATGGCAATGCCCGGAATGAACGTGAGCCAGGGTGCATCAAAGATAAACCGCTTGCCGTCGGACAAGATATTTCCCCAGGTGGCATGCGGCGGCGGCACACCGAAACCCAGAAAACTGAGACCGGCCTCCGTCAAAATGGCCGTGGCGATGCCGATGGTGGAAGATACCAGGACCGGTGCAACGGCATTGGGCATCATGTGGCGGAATATGATCCGAAAATTGCCCACGCCGAGGGCCTTTGCCGCAGTCACAAAATCCAGCTCCCTCAGGGAGAGAAACTCGGCCCTGACAAAACGGGTGGTTCCCATCCAGCTCGTCAGTCCGATGACGATCATGATATTGTACATGCTTGCGGGCACCAGGGCCACCACGGTGAGTATGAGAAAAAAGCTCGGGAAGCAGAGCATGATGTCAACGGCCCTCATGATCAGGGTATCAATGGATAGGGCTTTTCTATGGAGCATGCCGGGCCGGCGCCGTCTTTTCTTGGGGGTCTTCGAGAGACGGAGCAGCAGGCAAGCGAGGCCGATGCCGAGGCATGCGGTCCCCCAGTAGGAGGACGAAACGGCAAGAAGGACCGCTCCGGTCGATAGAATCAGGACAATCAGAATATGGTCCCAGCAGAGATGGTCCTGCCCGAAATATCCCGCTATCCCCCCCATGAATATGCCTACGAGGACCGATATCCCCACAGCCACAAAGCCCACGGTCAGGGAGACCCATGCGCCCTGGAGCATCCGGGCGAATACATCCCTTCCCAGGTCATCGGTTCCAAACAGATAGATCCCCAGGGTGGGAACCTCTGCAGGTCTCAACGTATGGAGGCTGGGTCTCGAGAAAGGGGGAAGGAGCTTTTCCTGGAGCCGGACCATGGCAGGGTTAAAGACAGGCTCCTGACCGGACGTGAGGATAACCCCGCTGAGCGCCGTGATGAAGAAAAGCACAAAAATGATCAGGCCCAGAATCGCGAGCCTGTTCTGCTTGAAAAGCTGCCACAACTCCTGCATCCTTGACCGCTTCGGGGCCGCTGGAGATTCCAGTGCATCCCGGGAATTCTGTATGGGGTAATGGACGTCACTCATTGGGTTCTGGGTACTCGATACGGGTTGCCAGTTACTGGTTACTGGTTACTGGATGCTCGATACTGGTTATTCAGAGATTTTTTTGCAGGCTACAGAGCCTTATCAATAAATAGTCAATTGTCAATCGTCGCTCCTCAATTCACAGCCGGATCCTCGGGTCGACGACGAGGTATAGGATGTCCGAGACAAAGGTGCCTGCCAGAACCAGGACGGCTGAAATAAAGTTGACGGTCAGAATGATCGGGTAGTCCCTGGCAAGTATCGCCTCGTAGGCCATTCTCCCCATGCCGGGCCAGGAGAAGATGGATTCAATAATGACCGATCCGCCGATGAGGCCCGGCAGGATCAGGCCGAACATGGTTACAAAGGGGAGGAGGGCGTTTCTGAGTGCGTGTTTGTAGTGGACCTGTTCCGGCGGAAGTCCCTTGGCTCTGGCCGTCCTCACGTAGTCCTGGCCCTCCACCTCAAGCATTTGACCCCGTACATATCTGGACAGGACCGCGATGCCGCCCGTGGCCCCTAAAACCGACGGAATCAGGAGATGCCATATCCTGTCCATGAGCATATGCCACCAGGACGAGGCCCCCAATCCGAAGGTCTCCATGCCGATAACCGGCACATGAAGGGTTGTGACCACGAGAATGATCAGGATGTAAGCAAAAAAGAAACCGGGAATTGAAATGAGCAGATAGGCGAAGAAGGTGGCGCTCCGGTCATACAGGCCTCCCCTGAAAATGGCCGACCGGATCCCCACCGGAAATGATAGCGTCCACGTCAAAACGGTGCCGACGATAAAGAGAGGAAGACTGTTCAGAAATCGTTCCCATATCTTTGCGAGTACCGACCGGTTGTCCTTCCACGAAACGATCTTTCCGGTAAAGAGGTCTCTGTAGAAATAGAGATACTGGACATACAGGGGTTCATCCAGATGGAACTCTTTTTTGAACCTTTCCACCATCTCAGGAGTAAACTTGGGGTTCATGGGGTCTACCTGGCTCGGTTCTCCCGGGGCCAGATGAATGATCAGGAAGGAGACAATGGAAACAAAAAAGAGGGTGACCGTCTTTTGCACGATGCTTCTTCCAATAAATGAAAACATTCGTTGCGTCTCCCTATTCCTCGGTTAAAAAATCGGGCATCTCAGGCACCTTGATCCACCTGTTGAAATGAAAGGTGTAATCCCCGGTCTTTGTGGGCCTGATCTTTTTGTACAGCATGACGCCGTCCTCGTCCAGGTCCTTGATGACGATCCGCTTGTCTAAAACGGCCGTCCATTTCCCAACATAGAGGAAGGTATAAGGCTGCTCCCGGGCGATGATTTCATGGAGCCTGTGGCAGTAGGCCACCTGTTTTTCATGATCATATTCCTGTCTGATTTTTAGAATCAGATCGTCGGCTTCCGGGTTTTTGAACCCCACAAAATTAAGCTGATGGGAATGGGTCTGGCTGGAGTGCCATATCTGGTAGAGGTCCGGGTCAATCCCCATGACCCACCCCAGTACCAGGGCGTCAAAATCCTGCTTGTTGACGCGTTCCTGAATAAAGACCGACCATTCCAGTACATCGGTGCGGACATCGATGCCGATCTGTTTCCAGGCGTCCTGGGCGATGGCCAGAACCGCCTTTCGGATATCGTTGCCGCTGTTTGTGATCAGGGTAAACGCAAATTTCTTGCCGTTTTTTTCGAGCCAGCCGTTCCGGCTGCGCTCCCAGCCGGCCTCTTTGAGCAGCCTCAAGGCGCCTTCGGGATCGTAGGGAAGAGGGGGAATGCTGTGATCGTAGTAATCCGTCTGAATGACAAAAGGGCCCGTAATGCGTTCTCCCTGGCCGTACAGCACATACTCGATAATCTGATCCACATTCAGGGCCATGCCGAGGGCCCTGCGCACCCTTGCGTCATCAAAAGGGGGCCTTCGCAGATTGTACCCGATATAGGTGTACCCAAACGAGGTCCCGGAAAAGCACTGGAACCTGGGGTCTTCCCGCAATCGCTCCACCTGGTGGGGTTGCACATTGTAACTGTCCAGCGTTCCGGAATAAAACTCCATTTCCTGAGTCAGGAGGTCGGGTATGATACGCATGACGTACCGGGTGTAGTGGGGCGGGCCTTCCCAGTAGCCGTTGAAACGCCTGAGCGATATGAACTGATCGGATTTCCACTCCTCAAACATGAAAGGTCCGCATCCGACGGGACGGCGGTCAAATGCGCTCTGGCGCATGGTGAACTTTTCAGGATCTGCGCCGAGACGTTCGGCTTCTTTCCGGAGGGCGGCCCGGTTTAAAAGATGCTCCGGCAGGATACCCATGCCCCAGGTGCCCAGGGCAGGGCTGTAAAGCCGTTTGTAGACGATGCGGACGGTCAATGGATCCATGACATCGACGCTCTTCACCGGTTCGTAATCAGAGACCCTGGGGGAAAGGTTGGCCGGATCCATGATGGACTCGTAAGTGAATTTGACGTCATCCGCGTTGAGGATGTGGCCGTCATGAAAGCGGATATCCGGTCGCAGGTGAAAAACGATCACGGGATTGTGTTCCGTCGCCGGAAGCAGTTCCCGGGCCAAGGAAAGAAGCGTTTTTTCGTCCAGGGAAGGCTCTGTTTTCACGAATGGGACGGGGTCGAAGGTTGTGAAGTAATCCGTACCCAGCAGCGCTGACAGGTTCTTGAAGAGATCCTGGTCCACCTCTGTCAGGACCAGCTTGATCCGTGCCGGCCTCCAAACCTCCACCTGTACCGGCTTTCCACTTTCGTTTGCACCGGCGTCTTTGAGATGGCGGGTCATTATCCGTTTCTCAGGGGGCATGAGGATCACTTCTTTTATCCGGGCGAGAGTGGCCCTCAGCGCCGGTTCCAGGTCGTCGGGATGCTCCCCGGCGGCCCGAAGCCGCCGTGCGACCGTTACAGCGTCCGCCTGACCGATACCCGGTATCGGGGCTGAGGGGTTCACATGAAAACAGGCCTCTTCGAATATCTCCCAGGACGCGGCGATGCGGCCGCGAAACCGGAGTTCCTCGTCCCGGTCGAGAAGGCCTTCAAAGACAAGGGATTCGATCTGGCTGCTCGTGGCATTGGAGGAGATAATCGGATTTAAAGAGGTAGCATCGCCTAAGGAAGGTGTGATATATTCATGAAGGCGGTCCGGGTTTCCGCGGGTCTGCTCCTCATAGGTGGGGACCCACAGGTAGGACTGAACCAGGAAGAGCGTGATGAGCGTGGGTATCAGTATCAGCAGGCGTTTCGTGGTCATGGGAGGTCAGGGAAGTCTCAGGGGTTTATTCATGTCGGATCGGGTCACAAAATAGGGAATTGCCGGGATTCAGTCAAGGGAAAAGGGCGTACAGGCAATTTGACTCCTTTTGGATTCCGTGTTTCAGTCGGTGAAAAACGGGGGAATGATCATGAGTGAAAAGAGCTTGAATCTTAACGGCAAGACGGCAGTTGTAACCGGCGGAAGCCGGGGTCTGGGCAGGGCAATTGCCCTGGCCATGGCTGAAAAGGGGGCCGAAGTCGCTATATGCGGCCGGAAGCAGGACAATCTGGACCGGGCGATTCAGGAACTGGGGCAGAAGGGTGTGGATGTTGCGGCTTTCAGGGCGAATGTGGGCAGTTCCGATGAGGTTGATACCCTCTTTCAGTCGATTCAGGAACGCTTTGGCAAACTGGATATCCTTGTAAACAACGTGGGCATGAATATCCTTACCCCGTCTGTATCAATGGCTGATGAAGGGCTGTGGGACAAGATTATGACAACCAATCTGAAGGGGACCTTCCTGGTCTCTGCCAGGGCGGTGCCGCTTATGAGAAAGGCCGGCCGGGGGAAAATCATCAACATCAGCTCTATTGCCGCAAGAAAGGCCGCCATGGGCATGGGCGTATACTGCGTGGCAAAGGCCGGCGTGGAAATGCTCACCCGGGTCCTGGCAGTGGAATTGGCACAAGATCATATCAACGTCAATGCGGTTGCGCCATGTGTTGTGCGGACCCAATTCAGCCAGCCTTTCTGGGGCAACGAGTCCCTGCTGAAGGGGATTACGGCGACGATTCCCATGGGGCGGATCGCGGAGCCGGACGACGTGGTGGGAACTGTCCTTTTCCTGGCTTCTGATCTCTCCGAGTTCATTACGGGCGAGGTCATCACAGTGGACGGAGGCTCCATGGCCTGATCCTGCGAACCTGCGTAACACGGCAGTCATGGGAAAACAGGGTAAGAGGCCCCATGGGACGAACCTGTTATGATACGCTTTATCGAAGGTCATGAACCTGTTAAAAAAATGGCTTGAGATTTAAACGGCGATCGTTTAATAAAGGATGCTGCGTTTGAATCTGGAAGGGAACGATTCAGCAGGAATGCCAACATAATGGGACGAGCTCTGTTTGAAGGAGAATTACGCGTATGGCCGATGAAAAAAGGGTGAAAGATATTATGGCGCCGATCGAGGACTACGACAAGGTGGATATTGAGTCGCAGCTCTGTGATGTCCTGAGTATTTTGAAGCGGAATTATGAAAACATAAAGGCCAGGGGAAAGGGCAGTTTCCACAAAACGCTCTTCGTGACGGATGCTGAAAACAACATCGTCGGCAAGTTATCCATGTATGATCTCATCAGGGGGCTGGTCCCCGAGCCGGCCAAGGCCCCTGAGGTTTCAAAGGCCTACCACAAGATGCTCTCATCACGGGCAATGGCGGTGGCCGGAGAGGTCAGTGATTTTCAGGAGCACTATAAGTGGCTGAAAAGCAGTTTTACGGAACTGGTCAAGCAGGAGGCCCACAAGAAGGTCAAAGACCTTATGAAACCCATTAACCCTTCGGTTTTGCGGGAAGAAGACCGGGTTAACGAGGCCATCTACGTCATGTTCAAGGAAGAGGTCCGCCAGCAGCTGATACAAAGGGAGGGGAAAATTGTGGGCGTGGTGAATCTGAATGTCATATTTTCCGAACTCCTTGAAATCATCGGTCCGGAATGTCAGGTCTTTTGGTAAAACAGGAACTGGATCAGCTTTACAATTTCTGCAATTCACGCCGCTGGGTCCATCCTGACCCCCTTGTATTTCTTTACCATTATCCGCGCATAGAAGATCGCGAGGTAGCCGGGCTTATTGCATCCTCTCTCGCCTACGGCCGGGTGACCCAGATAGTCAAGAGCGTCGCATCGGTCCTGAAGGCGCTGGGACCTTCGCCGGCGGACTTTATACGATCGGCCCCAAACCGATTGTTGTGTGAGATATTCGCCGGTTTCAGACACCGGTTTACATCAGGTGAAGAGATCGTGTCGCTGCTTGCGGGTATGAAGCGGGTCATCAACCAATACGGATCACTGGGCGCCTGTTTTTTGGAGAAGTACCGCACTTGCGATGAGACGGTCCTGCCCGGCCTGACGGCTTTTGTGGGGGAACTGGCCTCGTCGTTTCCTGCGAGTTCGAATTCTCTGCTTCCCCGGCCCCAAAAGGGGAGCGCCTGCAAGAAGCTGAATCTCTTTCTGCGCTGGATGGTGAGAAAGGACTGCGTGGATCCGGGAGGATGGGACAGCGTGGCGCCCTCGAAACTGATCATTCCACTGGATACCCACATGCACCGGGTCGCCATCCGGCTCGAATTCACGAGAAACGGGTGTGCAAATATGAAGACCGCGCTCGAGATCACCCGGGCGTTCCGCAAGATCGACCCCGAGGACCCGGTTCGCTACGATTTTGCCCTGACCCGACTGGGGATCAGGAAGGACATGCCCGGCTTTTTTACCAAAAAAATGCTTGACTTCACATAGCCTACAGATTATCCTCAAAAAATGAATGAAAGTTCATTCATACTCTCTGTGAATCCATTTGTGTCGAAGAATGTAAGATAGTGCCCATCCATTCATTCCGCGGTGGGCGCTATGGGTTTCCAATTCATAAATCGGCAGTTTTTCGCAAGGTCAAAGAAAATCCCGCCCGGGCGGTTGACCCTAACCTGAAATCCCTCCGGGACAGTGTTTCCTGCGGACCGGAGGCCAAAAGTCCGAATGACTGACAAGGAGGTGTCTATGGATAAGAGAATAAAGAAGGCCGGAGTCATTGGCGCCGGGGTGATGGGGGCCACCATTGCTGCTCAATTGGCCAATGTGGGCGTCGAGACGGTACTTCTCGACATTGTGCCGCCACAACTGACGGATGACGACAGGAAAAAAGGGTTGACAGAGGACAGCAAGGCTTTCAGAAACAAGTTCGGCCGGAACGGGATCGCCGGCGCACTGAAGTCGAAACCGGCATCCTTCTACATTCCTGAAAATGCCGGGCTGATTTCCATCGGCAACCTGGAGGATGACCTGGGACGGCTGAAGGATGTGGACTGGATCATCGAGGTGGTGGTCGAGAGGCTCGACATCAAACAGCGCGTCTTTGAAAAAATCGAAACCATATTGACCCCTGGTACCCTTATCAGCTCCAATACCTCCGGCATCCCTGCCAAGGAGATGTGTAAAGGCCGTTCCGAGGCCTTTCGGAAATATTTTGCCATTACCCACTTTTTCAATCCTCCAAGATATATGAAGCTTCTGGAGATCGTTCCGGGACCCGATACCCTGCCTGAAGTGGTCGACATATTGGCTGAAACCTGTGAGAGGGTGGTGGGCAAGGGCATTGTATATGCCAAAGACACCCCCAATTTCGTGGCCAACCGGATCGGAACCTTCAGCATGTTTTCAGTAATCAACGCGATGATGGACATGGGCCTGACTGTCGAGGTGGCAGACAAACTGACCGGACCGGTGATCGGAAATCCCAAAAGTGCCTCATTCAGGACAGCAGACCTGGTAGGTCTGGATACGCTCCTGCACGTGGCGGATAATGTCTATGAAGGGGCCCCTGATGACGAGAAGCGGGATACATTCAAGGCCCCGGCGTTCATTTCCAAGATGCTCGATAAAAAGCTGTTGGGCGACAAGACCAGACAGGGCTTTTACAAAAAGACCAGGGACAGCGAAGGGAAGAAGGTGATCCTGTCGCTCGATATCAATACGCTGGAACATACCCCGCAGGAAAAGGTGAAATTCGCCTCTTTGGAGGCCGCCAAGAACATCTCAGGGACAGGGGAGAAGATCAAATCGCTTTTCTATGCCAAAGACAAGGCCGGCGAATTCACCTTCAGAACCATGAGCGAGACCCTCATCTATTCGGCCAACCGGATCCCGGAGATCGCCGACGATATCCTCAATATCGACAATGCGATGAAGTGGGGATTTGCCCGGAAACTGGGTCCATTCGAGACGTGGGACGCCATCGGCGTTCAAAAATCGGTTTCCCGGATGAAAGAGGCCGGTTACAAGATCCCTTCCTGGGTAGAGGCGATGCTTTCAGACGGCAAAACGTCCTTTTACAAAACAGAAGCCGGAAAACGCTATTACTACGATGTCCCCTCCAGGGACTATCGAGAGATCCCGTCCAAGCCGGGCATTATCCTTCTGCCGTCGCTCAAAGAACAGAAGAGGGAGGTGGCGGCCAATACGGGTGCTTCCCTGATCGATATCGGCGACGGCGTTGCCTGCCTGGAATTCCATGCCAAGATGAACGCTATCGGCCAGGATATCATCGCCATGATCCAAAAGTCCGCAGAGATCGTAAGCCGGGATTTTGCCGGCCTGATCATAGCGAACCACGGCGACAATTTTTCAGTGGGCGCCAACCTGGCAATGGTCCTTTTTGCCGCCCAGGAAGAAGAATGGGACGATCTGGACTGGTCTGTTAAAGCCCTTCAGGATGCCTTAATGCGGCTCAAATATCTGGACAAGCCGGTGGTTGCGGCCCCGGCGGGAATGGCCCTGGGCGGCGGTTGCGAGATCTGTCTCGCTGCGGACCGGGTACGGTATGCCGCCGAGACCTATATGGGCCTGGTGGAAGTGGGGGTCGGCGTACTTCCGGCCGGCGGCGGGTGCAAGGAACTGCTGATTCGCAATACAGAGCATCTGTTCGAGGTTCAAAGGGGTGGACTGTACCCGAAGCAGATCGAAATGATGCCCTTCATCGCGAGGGCCTTCGAGAACATCGCCATGGCCAGGGTGGCCACCTCAGGGCCTGAGGCGGTCAGGCTGGGGTATTTGAGACCGACCGATAAGATGACCGTCAACCGGGACTACCTGATGGAAGATGCCAAAAAGACCGTTCTGGCCATGATTATGGAAGGATATGTCCCGCCCAGACCCAACAATGAGATACGGGTCCCCGGTGAAAATACCTTTGCCATGATCAAGCTGGCCCTCTGGACCATGCACGAATCGGGCTATATCACGGATCACGATGTGACGGTATCCACCAAGGTTGGATATGTCCTGTGCGGAGGGAATGTCCTGGCGGACACCAAGGTGAGCGAGCAATACCTGCTGGACCTGGAGAGAGAGGCCTTCTTGAGCCTCTGCGGCGATCCCAAGACCCAGGCCAGGATGCAGCACATGCTGACCACGGGCAAGCCGCTCAGGAATTAATCGGATCTTTGAGTGCTATATAAGGGGAATGGCTGAAGGCCTGAATGCGATGTTTCAGCCACCCAGCCCTTCAACTATTTCACGAAACGCTATGAGGGAGGATGATATGATGAAGGAAGCCGTAATTGTTGCCGCCTGCAGGACGGCAGTCGGAAAAGCCCCTCGAGGTATATTGAAGGATACCCGGCCCGAGGCCATGGGATGCGCTGTTTTGGGCGATCTTCTGAAACGGGCCGGAGACCTGGATCCCATGCTCATTGATGATGTGATTATCGGATGTACCTTTCCAGAGGCGGTGCAGGGCCTGAATCTCGGAAGAGTCCTGGTAATGTCCATGCACTGGCCCGATCGTATCCCCGCCATGACCGTGAACCGGTTCTGTTCCTCGGGACTCCAGTCCATTGCCATCGGGGCGGAAAAAATCATGTGCGGATACGCAGACGTCGTGATTGCCGGGGGCGTGGAAACCATGAGCCAGATCCCCATGGGCGGGAGCATGATGTATCCCAACCCGGCGCTGGTGGACACGAGGCCGGGGGCCTTTAGCGGCATGGGTCTTACCGCGGAAAATGTGGCCGAACGGTTCGAAATCAGCCGGGACGCGCAGGATGAATTCGGGGTCAGGAGCCAGCAGAGGGCTGAAGCGGCCATCAAGGCGGGAAAATTCAAAAGTCAGATCGTTCCGCTGACAGTGAAACGGCAGAAGCAGCTGTCCAACGGTCATTTTGAATATGAAGAGTTTGTTTTTGACACGGACGAAGGGATGCGCCCGGGTACGACCAAAGAAGGTCTCTCCACGATTCCCCCGGCCTTTAAACCCAATGGAACGGTCACTGCCGGGAATTCATCCCAGACCAGTGACGCCGCGGCCGGCGTGGTGCTCATGTCCAAGGAGAAGGCCAGGGAACTGGGGCTCAAACCCATGGCGACGTTCAGGTGGCATGCCGTGGAGGGTTGTGAACCGGAATACATGGGGGTGGGACCGGCCGTGGCCATCCCCAGGGTTCTCAGGATTTCCGGCATGAGCCTCGATCAGATGGAGCTGATCGAATTGAACGAGGCCTTCGCAGCCCAGGCCGTTTACTGCATTCAGAAACTCGGGATTAATGAAGAGATCACCAACGTGAACGGAGGGGCCATCGCCCTGGGGCATCCTCTGGGATGCACAGGGTCCAAACTGACCACCCAGTTGATTTACGAAATGCAGGCGCGAAAGTTGAGGTGGGGGCTGGTATCCATGTGTATCGGTTTTGGCATGGGGGCTGCAGCCATTTTTGAAGTGGAAGACTACTGAAAGAAACAGCCGATTGATGAATGAGGATCCAGACATCTGAGACAATCTCTCGCAAAGGCGTACCAAAGAACGCAAAGGTCGGATCAATCATTACTGCAGGTTTTCTCTGTGTCATCTGCGGGCTCTGTGAGAAATTTACGAAAGGAGAAACACAATGGAAAATGAGAAGGTTTTTGCAGGGGGAGAGTTTTTAATCACCGATGCGGCCCCTGAGGAGGTATTCACCCCTGAGGATTTTACCGATGAACACAAGATGATCCTCGAGACGGCCAGGGATTTTGTCGCAAAAGAGGTCCATCCCAACGTTGAGAAGCTTGAGGAGAAGGATCACGAACTGGTCCTTTCCCTGTTGGCCAAGGCGGGCGAACTGGGACTCCTCGGAACAGATGTGCCGGAAGAGTACGGTGGACTCGGGCTGGACAAGGTGAGCACCACCCTCGTGGCGGAGGCCATGGGGCCGGCTGCTTCCTTCGGAGTGGTTTACGGGGCCCACACCGGGATCGGGAGCCTTCCCGTCGTCTATTTCGGCAATGAAGAACAGAAACAGAAGTACCTGCCCAAGCTGGCGTCCGGCGAATGGTGCGCCGCCTATTGCCTTACCGAACCGGGGGCCGGCACAGACGCCCTGAACGCCAAGACAAAGGCCGTCCTTTCCGAGGATGGTAAACATTATATCCTCAACGGAGAGAAGATGTTCATCACCAACGCCGGGTGGGCCAGCAGCTTCATTGTGTATGCAAAGGTAGATGGACAGGATTTTACCGGCTTTATTGTTGAGAAGGATTTCCCGGGTGTTTCCACAGGCAAAGAAGAAAAAAAGATGGGAATTCACGGCTCTTCGACACGTCCGGTTATCCTCGAGGACGCTCAGGTGCCGGTTGAAAACGTTCTCTTTGAGATCGGAAAGGGTCATAAAATCGCCTTTAATATTCTCAATATCGGCCGCTGGAAGCTGGGCGCTTCGGCGGTGGGCGGTTGTAAGGCCTGCATTGGTGAGGCCGTGAAATATGCCAACGGTCGCATCCAGTTCAAGGTGCCTATCAGCTCATTCGGCATGATCAAGACAAAACTGGCCAATATGGCGGTCCGGACCTATATGAGCGACAGCATGATGTATCGTCTGGCCGGCATGTTTGACAACAAGCTCGGAACGTTGGATGCAGAGGCCAAGAAGAGCGGTGCGGAAAACGCCAAGACAATCGAGGAATATGCCGCCGAGTGCTCCATTACCAAGGTCTATGGCTCCGAGACCCTTAACTACTGCGTCGATGAGTATGTACAGATCCTGGGGGGGTATGGCTTCTGCGCCGAATACCCGGCTGAGCGGTATTACAGGGATTCCAGGATCAACCGGATCTGGGAGGGAACCAATGAGATCAACCGGATGCTGGTTCCCGGCACCATGATGCGCAGGGCTCTCCAGGGAAAGCTGAATCTGCTGCCTGCCGCGCAGGCCATTGCCGGCGAACTGATGACCTACTCGCCACTGTCTGTGCAGTTGCCGGATACACCCCTGGCCCTTCAGGAACATATGGTCAAGATGAGCAAAAAGATTGCCCTGATGGTGGCCGGGGTGGCTGCGCAGAAATTCGGGCAGAACCTGGCCAAGGAGCAGGAGGTCCTGGCGAAAATCGCGGATATCGTCATTGAGGTCTTCGCCATGGAGAGCGGCCTGTTGAGGACCTTGAAGATGATTTCAAGGGACGGAGAAGAAAAGGCCGAATACCAGGTTGCGGCGGTCAAAATCTATGTGGACGAAATGATTCCCCAGATAGAATCCTGGGCCAAACAGATCATTGCCTATGTAGAAGAGGGCGATATGCTCCGGACTCAGCTTGCCGGCGTCAAGAAGCTGGCGCGTTATCAGCCGATCAACGGCATCAGCCTGAAGCAGTCCATCGCCGACAGGATTATCAATCTGGAAGCATATCCCTTTTGATGGATGATTGGGAATTGACGATTGTCGACCGGCGTCTTATATTTGAACATATGATCGACAGAAAAGAGGATCTGTACACACAGGTCCTCTTTTTCATTGGACATGGGGCGAGCCTTTGGATCGATGCGTGGCCATTGAAAAGACAGAGGAATGATGGTTGAATCAGGATGGATAACAGCCGAAGGCCGAATGACGAATGACCAGCGAACTGAACGAGGTTTTTTCACACGGTGAACGAGATTCAAAACGTACGGAATATCGGTGTCAGCGCACATATTGACTCGGGCAAGACCACGCTTACCGAGAGGATCCTTTACTACACCAAGCGGATATTTGCTATTCACGAGGTGAAGGGAAAAGACGGCGTTGGGGCTACCATGGATTCCATGGAACTGGAAAAGGAGCGGGGCATTACGATCGCCTCAGCCGCCACCCACTGCGAATGGAAAGGACACCGGGTCAACATCATCGACACGCCGGGGCATGTGGATTTCACCATTGAGGTGGAACGGGCCCTGAGGGTTATGGACGGGGCTGTCCTGATACTCTGCGCGGTGGGGGGGGTTCAGTCTCAGTCCATCACCGTTGATCGGCAGATGAACCGGTATGCAGTTCCACGGATCGCATTTATCAATAAATGCGACCGTTCCGGGGCCGATCCCTATAAGGTCGTGGACCAGTTGCGACAGAAGTTGAATCACAACGCTGTTCTCATGCAGATCCCGATAGGTCTTGAAGCCGATTTTTCAGGGGTTGTGGACCTCGTTTCTTTGAAGGCCGTCTATTTTGAAGGGCCGCATGGAGAGGATGTGAGGATCGGGAATGTCCCTGATGAGATCTTGGAGGAAGCCATGCAAAAGCGAGAAGAGCTGCTGGATGCCGCCTCCATGTTCTCAGACGATCTCATGGAGGCCATCTTTGCAGACAGCGTGACCGAGGATCTGATCCATGAGGCAGTGCGGAAAGGAACGGTTTCAAGAATGCTGACCCCTGTTTTTCTGGGGTCAGCCTATAAGAATATCGGTGTCCAGCCGGTACTGGATGGTGTCAATCAGTATCTCCCATCGCCGGCGGACGTGAGAAATATGGCCCTTGATCTTGACCGGAATGAAATGGAGGTCCCCCTCGAAACAGATCCCGATTCCCCCGTTGTCGCCCTGGCGTTCAAGCTGGAAGTGACACCCTACGGACAGTTAACGTACCTCAGGATCTATCAGGGATCGCTCAAGAAAGGAGACGACCTTGTCATTACCCGGACGGGGAAGAGGCTCAAGGTAGGGCGTCTGGTGAGGATGCATGCAGATCAGATGGAGGATCTGGGCTCGGCCCGCGCAGGCGATATTATTGCCCTTTTCGGTGTGGAGTGCTACTCCGGCGATACCTTTACAGACGGCCGCTTCAACTATAGCATGTCGTCCATGTTCGTACCCTCGCCGGTCATTTCATTATCTATTTCACCTGAAGACAACAAGTCACAGAACAATATGTCGAAAGCCTTGAACCGGTTTGTCAGAGAAGATCCCACCTTCAAGTCCTATGTTGATGAGGAATCCGGAGAAACCATCATATCCGGTATGGGAGAACTCCACCTGGAGGTCTATGTGGAGAGAATGAAAAGGGAGTTCGGCGCCAATGTTGTGACCGGCGTACCCCAGGTCGCCTACCGGGAGGCCATTACCCGGCAGGCCGCGTTTGACTACATCCATAAGAAGCAGACCGGCGGATCGGGTCAGTACGGCAGGGTGGCAGGTTTTATGGAACCGAATGAAGAAGGGACCTATGCATTTGTCAACCAGATCAAGGGAGGGGCGATCCCTACGGAATACATCCCCGCTGTTGACAAGGGTTTTCAGTCGTGCCTCGCAAAAGGGCTTGCCCTCGGGTTTCCGGTGGTGGGGATGAAAATCACCATCAACGACGGAAAATCCCACAGCGTGGACTCTTCTGAGCTGGCCTTTACCCAGGCAGCCATCGGCGCCTTTAAACAGGCGTATCTGAAAGCGGGGCCGGTTATCCTTGAGCCGATCATGAAGGTTGCTGTCGAAGGGCCTTCCGAGTTTCAAGGAAATGTCATGGGGTCCATCAACCAGCGAAGGGGAGTGATCATCAGCGCTACGGAGGACGGAAGCTTTACCGCCATCGAGGCGGAAGTCCCGTTGTCTGAGATGTTTGGTTACGCAACAATACTCAGGTCCCTGACCCAGGGCAAGGCGGAATTTACCATGGAGTTTTCACGATATATGAAACTCCCTGAGTCCCTGGCGGAGGAACTCAGAACGACCGTCAGCAAAAAAAGAAAAGGAGAGAAAAGATAGTGAAAGATTTCATTTCGGTCAGCCCGCTGAAAATCCTGGAGAAATCATCACAGGGACGATTAGGCCCGGGGAACCTGGGGGTCCTGGTGGCCCGTGCCGGTGTCGGCAAGACAGCCTGCCTGATCCATATCGCCTTTGATAAGCTTTTTCGCAAGGAGAAACTGGTCCATATTTCCCTTGAAGAGGGCGCGGAAAAGGTTGCGTCGTACTATAACGTTATCTACTCCGACCTGTTGAAGGCCCTGCATATGCATGATGACGATGAATATCGGTTCATGATGGAACGGAACCGGATGATCCTCGCATATCTCAATAAGAGTTTCGACCTGGCACGGCTTGAGACCAGCCTCAGGAACCTGGAAGAGCGGCTTGACTTCAGACCCGACACCCTGATTATCGACGGACTGGCGTTTGAAAGTGCCGGAAGGGCGGTATTTGAGGGGCTTAAGAAGGCAGCCGGGGACTTTGAAGTGGAGGTATGGCTCTCGGCCCTGTCGCATCGACATATCAGCGAGGTCAACGAGAGGGGCATTCCCTACCCATGCCATGAAATGGACGACCTTTTCAGTATTGTCATCCAGTTGCAGCCCGAACGCTCGGGGATCTTATTGAGGCTCCTGAAAGATCACGACAGGGAGCAGATCCCGGAGAACAGCATCGCCCTGGATCCCAATACCTTTCTGGCGCTGGCGCGAGGCCGTTGAAAATGAAGGTCAACTGTCAGGATCATCGGCGATCCATGGAACTGCTCGGACTCAGACTGAAGCTCGAGAAGGGCGTTCCCGACCAGAAGGAGCGGGAGGACATCGAAAAGCGGATCAGAGAACTCGAAAAAGACCTGAATCTGGATTGATGGTCAAGCAAGCCCCTCCTGTCCCCGAATCGAAGGGGAGTTCGCCTACTCAGAGAACGCGTTCCCTGATCTATACAGTACGACCCTCTGTTCTATTTCTCCTGACAGCGATTTATCGCCTGCCGATTGCGCTAACTTCATGGCCTCCCTCGCTTTCTGTTCAGCTTCCTTGAAGCGACCTTTTCGTGCAAAGGCGGCCCCCAGCGTATCGAGGAATTCGGGGTTGTTTTTTCCCTCTCCTTCACAGGCCACCAAGGCCCACCTGACGGCTTCTTCGCCATCCCGAATGGTCTCGTCCCGGTCCGTTGCCAGGATCCAGGCCAGGGAATTGGCGGGGACACCCCACCTGGGTTTGATGTTTAAGACGTGCTGATACTGTTTTACGGCGGCCCGGCTATCGCCTGAGGCCCAGAGCGCCATGCCCAGGTTGTACAGGGTCTCCAGGTGTTCCGGGTAGATATCCAGTGCCCGCTGAAAGGATCGGATTGCAGACGGATAGGCCCCTTGTTCGAGGAATGCAACCCCGAGGTTATTATGGACATTGGGGTTGTCGGGCTGGAATTCGAGCGCCTTTAAAAAGAGTTGCTCTGCCTCCTGCAGGTTGCCATTTTTTCGCACGATGAGACCTAAATGAAAATATGCCTGATCCGAGGCCGGATCCAGCTCGATGGTCCTTGTTAAATACTCAAGCGCGCGCGACCACTCACCAGCCATGAACCATGCCTTTCCCATGGCCAGGTTTGCGGCAGGGCTCTCCGGATCGATCTTTAAAGCCTTTGCAAAATGCTTTTCTATGGCCGTCCGTAAATCCAGCCGACTCAGTGCCATGGAACCGAGGACCAGGAGCTTTTCCGGATCATAACAGAGGTCCTGAAGGTTGTCGACCCAAGGGTCCGGGGCCGGATGAAAGCGGGGGCATTTGGCCGCCCGGTCCAAACTCCTTTCCATCTCATTGATTCGATGGTGGTGTTCATGTACCTCTGCCATGAGCCGATGGGCATCGCCGAATTGCGGATCCGATAATATGGCCCTTTCCAGATGGGCTTCGGCTATGTCCCACTGTCCGTCGTCCATGGCAATTCGCGCCAGGCCCATAAGTGCATACGGGTCATCGGGAACCAACCGGAGTCTGCGCTCGTAATATATCTTGGCTTCTTGCATCTGATCGGCCTTGAAATAACTGTCGGCCAGTTTCAGAGCAGCTGGGGAATAATTACTCGAGAGATTCAATGTGCGTTTCAGAAATCCGATCATGGCTTCTGTCTGACCCCTTTGCTGATGCACGGATGCAGATAAATAGAACCACAAAGGGGATGTGCCATCATATTCCATGGCCAGTCGGTAGCATCGCAGCGCACGGTCATAGAAGTGGTTTGCCTGATATATTTTTCCCAGCGCCCCTAAAAGCTCACCAAAATCAGCTTTTAAAAAGGGGTGTGTCAGTCTTTGTCGAACGGCTGCATCGCGGGCACCGATTTCTCGTTTTAACACGTCACGTCCATCCAGGAGGCGGGGCACATCCGGCAGCCGGGTCAGCAGGACGTTTTTGCGTGCCTGGGTGAGGATGCTCATTGTTCCCAGGATCACGAGCGATGTCAGTATAAGAAAGGCAGCGACTGGCCATAGACGCCGGATCATTTCTTTTCCTCCCCGAGTGGAGAAGGGTCTCCCCTCAGAGTCTATGGTTTACCCCGCTCTTTTTGGGTGCAGGGGCCAGACATTCTTCCAGAGGACAACCCTGCCCATACGATCGTAGGGCGGGTAGGCATAGAAGCCTCCCGACACAAAGTCCACCCAACCGTCGCCATCCATATCGCCGCTGTCCAGCACCAGCAGATGCGTCGGATCCGAGGCCAGAGGATGCGACACAAAACCCATATGACCATCGTTTTCAAACCATATCATCGACGCAGCGTCATCCTTTTCCCAGTCATTGAAGCAACTCACCGCAATGACGTCCAGATCGCCGTCCCGGTCCACATCTGCCGCGTTTGCGGAGTAGGCACCGGGGAAATCCCCGATTCGGTGGTATTCGAATTCCAGCTTTCCTTTATTCTCCAGCCACTGAACCCCGTGCCAGGGCCGTGGGCCGGGGGGTATGTAATCAAAGGCATCCCCATTAGTATAGAGGATATCTTCGTCTCCATCCAGATCCAGGTCCACGAGGCGGATGCCGCTGCTCCCGAAGTCCTCGTTCGTCGATCCGTAAATGAGTCGCGTCTTGAACTGGCCCTTACCGTCATTTTCAAACAGATATATCTCCTCCCACTCCTGTGAGACCAGTGCAACGATGTCCATGTCTCCGTCGCCGTCCATATCCTTTACAGGGGTGTGGATGGTGCCTGAAAGCTTCAACAGGATGTGGTGATGGAATAACCAATTCCCTTTGTTTTCCATCCAGCGAATTTCGCCATCATCGTATCCGAATTGCCCCACAGCGAGATCCATGTCTCCGTCGCCGTCCAAATCCCCACACCGCACATCCGTGACACGGGCCACCTGTTCAACCAGCGTGCGGTTGGTGAACTGTCCTGACCCATCATTCTCCAGTACCGTCACTGCACCGATTCGGTCATTATTCGGGAAAATCATCCCCATCTGTGCGATCAGCAGATCCAGATCTCCATCGCGATCAATGTCGCAAGGGCTGACATGCGCCGGCCCGCGGACTTCAGAGCCGATCTGTATCTCCCGATATGTGCTGGAGGGGCCTTGTCGAATCCAGCAGATTCGGTTCAGTTTGGCATCGCATAATAGCACATCTCTCAGCCCGTCATTATCCAGATCCACGAGGGTGAGATGGGTGATCCAAGGTTTGCTGTCCCCAGCGGGGTCCCCAATAGGCGTCTTTTCAAGGAAGCGGATCGCTTCTTTTACACGCCTGTCAGGATGGTTGGATAACGTGCTTCCCGCCTTTCCCGAATGCATTCGCGCCGCCATCCGTTTGAGGTATTCCAGTGGCGACTGGCCTGTCCGGTTGGCCTCATAGACGAAGACCGAGGTGGGAATTCCGATGATGACGGCAGCAAGGGCCGCAAAAGACCAGATGGAAGATTTTGAGATTCCCATGGTTGACGATATCCTCCTGGATGCCGAAAAAGTGTACCCCAAGGGACCAGCGACCGGTGCGAATAGCACTGAAACCTGTATGTTGGCGCCGCATCAGAGGTTGGTCACGTAAGCCAGCATACCGGCCGTCACTCCCAAAAAAACGAGCCCGACCGGAAAAAAGGCGTTTCGCGCCAGGATATGATCATTGCAGATTTCCAGCCACCGCCTATGTCCATTTCGAAGACTCAGCCCGGCACCGATCAGAAGAAAGCCAGCCTGGATGAAGGGAACCCCGCTGGGCCATAACTGGATCCAGGGCATGCCGGCGGTTCCGAAAAGGTCCCAACCCCAGCCAAAGGGATCAGATAGGGTAAGCAGGACAAACGTGAAATTGGTCATGAAGGTATCCACGAAAAAAACGGCCCATACCGCGATTCCCAAGGGTAATACGGCTGGAATGGTCCATTTGAATGCCGCTCCCGTGGTGATGTCCGGTTGACGACCCAACCTGAGCCCAAGGGCCGTCAGAAGCCAGAAGAGAAGCGGCATCACCCCAAGGGCCAGCACCCACAATACCGCGGCGTAACAGCCAAACTGACCCCAGTCTGCCTTGTCTACGACATTCACGATGTCTCGAATCCCGGGCCAGGGTGAATGCACCGTGAGGGTGTACACAGCCCCCAGTACCATGAGCGCAATGGCCTGCCACGCCTCGCCATAGGATCCAAATCGACCCTGCCAGTGGCCTGTACGCCACTGCAGCGCTACGTTGTCATGGGGACAACTCTTGAAACATTCCGTACAGAACCCACAATCGGCGTTCCGGGTGAGGGTCGAGACACAAAGGCCGTAAGGGCAGGGCCATCCTTTTTCGTTCCCTACCAGGCACGATCGCGCCTTGCATGTCCGGCACACTGCTTTGCTTCGCTGTCGAACCGACATGGGGGCGCTCAGACTGAAAAGGGAGATATAGGCCGCCACCGGACACAGGTATCGACAAAAGGCGCGTAATTCCCAAATCAGGGCCATGACAGTAGCCATAGCCACCAGGCCCAGGAGCGTGATTGCGGTCCAGCGCGGCTGCCCTGCCAGTGACGCACTAAACGTGCCCAGGCCCATGAAGCAGAACAATTGCAGCCATCGGTTGCGGAGTGCCCTGGGCCAGCGGCGTCCCAATCCAAAGAAACGGTGTCGTACCCGGTCGGTCCCCGTCCACCGCACCCGTGTAGTCGCACCTCGCTGTAGATATTCTCCCAGAACAGGGAGCGGGCAAATCATACACCAGATCCGCCCCCCCATGGGAACGAGAACAATGGTCAACAGGGACATGCATCCGATCCAGGTGAACATGATGGCAATATTGCGGCCGCCCACTTTTGTGCCGAGCAGGCCCGCCATGATGACCACTACCAAGCCGGCTAGAAAGGGAAGGGTGCACCAAAACTGAAGCGGACGCCATTTGAGTATTCGGTCGAGGATCCGAAACCGGGCACTGATATCCCAGTGTTTTACAGGCTGGCTGGCGGCGGGAAGTGTCCTGTTTCGGTGGGTCCGCACGAGACTGATGAGCGGGATCGCCGAAAGAAGCCCCAGGCTGCCGGCAAAGAGCCAGTTGGGCCGGACGATCAGATCTCCCTGCTCGAAACCGTGCATGGGACCACAATAGACGTGGCACCGAAAACGAGAAAGAGAGACCAGGTATCCCCAAAAGCCCTCCAGGCCCGCTACCAGGGGAATGGTTTTCATTCGAACCGGTGGGTCCTGGATTGAAAACGGATCCCGAACGTCAACCGTTTCGCTGGCAGGAGAGATCTTTGCATCAAGCCCGTAATCCTGGAGAAAAAAACTGTGTCCAGTGTCGTGAGTTGAAAAAGTGAGCATAAGCCGGTCGCCCCGGTTGGCCCGGATGATCCAGGGGCAAGTGCCGTATCGAAAGGCCTCCACATGGATATGACGGGTGATTGGAGGGGGTGTCGTGAACCACTCAAGGAAAAGCGGTATGCTCACACAAGTAAAAACCATTATGATATAAGAAAGTTTTGGACGTAGCATATAAATGACTTGTTGTGCGACCTGAACGGTCTTTGTATCCGGTCCGGGAATCGGGCGCCAAGGATTCCCAGGAATGGCGTGGGACAGGACAATACAAAACCCTTCCAGTCAAGCTTGGGTTGTGAAAGGATATGCTTTTTTATGGGTGGGGTCAACTGATTCGTTGGGAGTGAGAGATGTGCATCATCTTTTTGTTTTTTGCTCCCTGCCTTTTTGCCAGTCGGGAACGAAAAAACCGCCCATGCGGGCTTTTATACCAGAATGCGAATTGCTTCTCGATGACTATCGAGTTGACATGCATCACCCGGCATAAATAATAGAAGAACCAATGACCGGGCTGCTGGCCCATCCCATCAATAAACAGAACGGGGTTATGATGACAATTCCACGAAGACTGACAGAAGATGTTATGCTACTCGGAAACCCCTACTTTTCCGTGTATCTGGTTCAAACAAATGATTCATATACGATGATCGAGTGCGGTATCTCCTCAATTGCGGAGCAGGTTATCCGCCGGATCCTGAATTCAAAGACGAAGGCTGGGTTGCAGTCTGGACGTTAGAAAGACAAAAAAGCCATGATGTCCACATCCGGGGTCATTGCTACCTCCGGAACCCGGCTAAACGGGAAATCAGGTTTCCGGAACTGCCAAATTCCGGTTCCATGTCATCCTGACCAAAGCCCAGCGCACTCCCTTCACTTCCGGATGTCAAGTCTCTGACGAAAATCCAGGTCATCTTTGGCCCGGGGACGCTCTGCACCGAAAGCGCATACCTCACGTCCCACGACCACAGGGGTCAATCCTCGCCGCTGATGTCCTTCCCCATTTCGTCGATGATCAGGAGGGCGATTTCATCAAGGGGCAGGGTGGGCAACCACGATCGCGCCGTTATTATGTCATATCTTCTGGTCCGTTGTGCTTTTCACGACGACGATTCAGGCCTCCTCCAGAAGGTGGTTGATGAATTGCGCGGTGGTGTAGATCTTGAACTTCTGAGCCCTCAACTTGGCATTGCTAAGGTTGTGCACGCATGAATTACACTCGGTGAGCAGCACATCGGCCCCCACCGCTTCCACCTCCGCCAGCCGTCGCCGGGCCATGGCAATGGAATTGGCGGCATAGGCTCCCCGGACCCCCCCGCCCGCGCCGCAGCAAAGGGCATTTGCGCGGTTGCTGGGGAGTTCCACAAAGTTGGACGCGATTTTCTGTATGGTCTTTCGCGGCTCCTCATAGATGCCCGCATGTCTCCCCAGATCACAGGGATCGTGGTAGGTTACCTTCTTATCTGTCTGGACCCCGAAGTCAATGTCGCTCAAAAACTGGGAAATATGGACCACATCGATTCTCTGTTTTTTAAGGTCAGCGTATTCGGGCTTCTCGTTGAAGGTTCGAAAACAGTAGGGGCAACCGGTGAGGACCGTTCTGCATCCCGTTGCCAGAATGCGGTCCAGGTTGGTTTGCACATGGTTCTTCTGAATGGTATAGCCCAGGTCTTCCAGGACCCCTGAACAGCAGGCCTCATCAATGAGGGTAAAGTCCACCTGTTGGCGATCCAGAAGCGCCAGGGTCTCTTCTGTGGCCTCCTCTTCCCGATAGGAGCCGACGCATCCCACAAAGAAGACGTATTGGGCCTTCCGATTGCGCTCCCGTTCAAAATCCGGTGGCCCGGGCTCCCCGTAAATATTGGGGCTCGTCTCCAGTACCTGGTTCATCCCCACAAAGGCCGGATGACAGGTCCCCAAATGGACCATGTCCTTTCGAACACTTTTGATGATCTCCGGCACATTGACCCCGGATGGGCAGTTATTGGCGCAGGCGGCACAGGTGGTGCATTGGAAGAGGGTTTCGATAAGTTCGTCATTTAAAGGGATATTGCCGGCCATGACCTCCTTGAGGACCAGCATTTTCCCCCGCGCATTGAATGCCGGGCGTTTGGTGATTCCGAAAACCGGGCAGACAGCCCTGCAGAAACCGCAGCTCGAGCATCTGAGGACCTGGTCCCGAAACTTCTCTGCAAATTCGTATGTCGTTTCCATGCTATCCCGCCTCCAGGGCCATCTTGCCGGGATTGAGGATGTTGTTGGGGTCAAACAGCCGTTTGATGCCCCTCATGTATTCCATGCTCTTGGCATCATGTTCCATGCCCATGAATCGGGCCTTGGCCAGACCGATCCCGTGCTCTCCGGTAAGGGTGCCGCCCAACCGAATGACCTTTTCAAAAAGCTCGGCCGATGCTTGTTCCACCCGGTGCACTTCTTCCGGTTTGGTGCCGTCGAAACTGATGACCGGGTGGAGATTGCCATCGCCTGCGTGGCCCACCGTGGGGATGACGAGGTTGTACTTTTTGGCCAGATCGGAAATGGCCCGGAGCATCTCGGGCACCTTGGACATGGGCACGGCCAGGTCCTCGACAAACAGGTTGTTGTTGATTCTGGCCATGACCCCGTAGGCCGTCTTGCGGGCGGTCCAGAGGGTCTCGGCCTCCTGACGATTGTCCGCCCGCCGGATCATGGAGGCCCGATTGCGCTGAAAGATCTCCACCACCTTGTCAATCTGATATTCGGTTTCTTCCCGGGTGTAGCCGTCTGTTTCTGCCAGCAGAATGGCCTCTACCTCCGGCAGGTTGAGGGGGGTATTCTGGTTGATGGCCTTGAGCGTCTGCTGATCCACAATCTCAAGGGCGCAGGGGAGAATGCCCGAGTGCATGATCTGGCTGATGGCCCTGCCAGCATCTTCCAGATCGTCGAACATGGCCATAGCCGTGGAGAGAAGGGGCGGTTTGGGATTGATCTTGAGGGTGATCTCGGTAATGACCCCAAGAGTACCCTCCGATCCCACGAAGAGCCTGGTCATGTCGTAGCCCGAAGACGTCTTCATGCACCGAGAACCGGTGCGCATAAAACTTCCGTCGGCGAGGACTACCTCCAGGGCCAGTACATAATCCTTGGTGGTGCCATATTTGGCGCCCTTGATGCCGCCAGCATTGGTGGCCACATTGCCGCCCAGGGTGCACACGCTGCCGCTGGCCGGGTCCGGGGGGAAGGAGAACCCGTGGGGCGAGAGTTTTTTGTCGAGATCCGCATAGACCACCCCAGGCTGGACAACCACTAGGCGGTCCTCAATGTTGATCTCAAGGATCTTGTCCATCCGGCCCATGTCCATAATCAATCCGCCCCTTTCAGGAACGGCCAGGCCGGCCAGGGAGGTCCCGGCCCCCCTCGGAACAATTGTGAATTTCTCCTGATTTGCCAGTTTCAGTAGGGCTGAAACCTGGTCCGTGGTCACCGGCCAAACGGCTGCATCCGGTCTGTGTCGATACTCAGAAGCATCTTTTGCATAAGCGATGAGATCGATCAGGGAATCGGAAAAATTTTCCGCGCCCACAATCTCTTTCAATGATTCTTTGACGTTTCTGTCCATTTTCGCTCCATCTTATGGATATCGGATATGGTTCTGAGAATAATGTCGTTCATTGAATTTAGAGTCTTTATTCGTAACTTCTACGCTGGAAGCGAATATGTTTTGATGAGGTTAATCCATTTCATTGATTTAGGATAAAAGTTCGGGTTTCAGTTGTCAGGGTTGTAATCTGAAACCCGAAACCTGGTCACTTTTTTGATCGCGGGCGTTAGGCCGCTCTGGGTTTATGGATTGACGCTGAAATAACAAAGAACACGAGGCATCAAGGCATGTTGATTTCCGTCGTGTTCTTCATGTTTTTTGAAAAAATCGTTCGATTTTTCCGGGTCCTGATGGTAGATCAACCATGCCCTCTCACTTGCTCGGCTATCTCCATGAATTCTTCTTCGTTGAGGACCCTTTTCAAGTCGTGAGACCTGAGTTTTACCGCTGCAAGCACCTTGAGGGCTTCATCTTCGTCCATTTCCAGGGCCAACCTCTCACACCATACCCAGATATTATCGAGTCCGCTTTTTTTACCCATTAAAATCTTGGGGTTTTCTCGACCCACAAAGGCGGGATTCACTGGAAACAGGGTGGTGGGCTGATCGTCGTAGGCATTTCGAAACCAGCCGGTAACGATTCCCGACTCGATGGAGTAGGCCCCATCGCCGATGAAGGGTCTGGATGAGGGCACCTGTGTCCCGGAAAGCTGCCGAACCAGTTGGGAAAGCTCATATAGTCTGGAATAATCGATGCCCACGTCGATGCCGTACATGGTTAAGAGCCCCATGACCGTCTCTTCCATGGGGGTATTCCCGGCACGTTCACCGATGCCGAGGACTGTCGAATGGATGACTTCCGCACCTGCCAGCAGGGCATTGATGGTATTGGCCACCCCCAGGCCGAAGTCAGAATGGAAGTGGACTTCCAGCGGCTTGGATACCCGCTCCTTTACCTTCCTGGTAAAATAGGTTGCAGCCTGCGGATTGAGCACGCCGAAGGTATCCACCAGGGTAAAAGCATCCATGTGGCCTTCATCGGCCACTTTTTCCACCAGATTGAGAAGCCAGTTGATATCCGATCTGGTGGCGTCAATGGTGAAAAACACCGTATAAAGTCCCTGCTCTTTAGCAAAAGCGGTCGCCTTAACGGATAAATCGATAGCCTTCTCCATGGGCCATTTATAACCCTTTTCAATCAGGTGCTCACTCGAAGGGATTTCGATGACGATGCCGTCCACGCCGCAGTCCGCCGCCAGTTGGACATCATGCACCATGCACCTGCAAAAGCAAAATATTTCTGAATCCAGACCCCTTTTGACGATTTCCCGGATCGCCTCCTCATCCCTGGGCGAAACAGCGGGCATGCCGGTTTCAATCCGATGAACGCCCACCTCTGAAAGCTTTTCTGCAATCCGGATCTTGTCATCTTTGGTGAAAACGATCCCTGCCTGTTGCTCTCCGTCCCGAAGGGTTACATCATGGATCTTTACCTTTTCAGGGACAATAAAGTCCTTCCTTACCTCATCAAGAAAGTTCCAGGGGCTAACAAACCAATTGTCTGATTTCCACGGTGAATTATTCAAAATGGTCTCCTCTCGAAGTTTATTGGGCATGAATGCGTTTTTCCGAAAGCGCTCTTTTCGCGTAATAATTAAAAGCAATTGTGGCCAGTAAGACAATCCCCGGAACAACCCTTCGAATTTCAGGACTCACTCCCAGAATGAAGGCTGCGTTATTGAGGCTTTCCACAAAAATGATTCCAAAAAGGGTCCCCAAAATGACATGTTTTCCCTGAAAGATCACTGTCCCCATCATCGCTGCTGCAAAGGCGGGAACCATAAACCGATCGCCTATATCGACAGCCGCTGCAGAAGCGCTCGCCGCCTGGAGCATCCCACTCAAGGGACTCAGCAGGCCACATATCATGAAGGCAAGGAGAGTCATCATCTTGATGTCGACACCTGAGAGTCTGGCAGCTTCTATATTGCCGCCTACCAAGGTGATTTGACGACCCCATCGCGTTTTTTCCATAAACAGGTGGCAGAGAAGGAAAACGCCCACCATAAAGTAAACGGGCATCCGGACATTCAAAATGGTACCTCTGCCAAGATATTCAAAACCTTGGGGCAATATCTGCATGGATTGACCGCCTGTCAGCCAATATAAGAAACCTCTCAAAATGAATAGTGTTCCGAGGGTCGCAATAAAGGAATTGATGTACAGACGAGTGACCATGAACCCATTGAAGGAGCCGATGAGTAACCCCACTGATATCCCGGCGGCGACTCCCAGCCAGACTGGATAACCGATTTCGATCATGAGGTAGGTGGACAGCATGGCGCCGTATCCCGCAATATTCGGAAATGAGAGATCGACCCCTCCTGCGGCAAAGACAATACTCAAGCCAAAGGAGACAAATGAGACAAGGCTTGAGGTCAGTAAAATATCCGCCAAATTGGCTGGGTTCAAAAAGACCGGTTTATAAATGGCAATGGCCAGGTAGACGAAAAAGAAAAATACGAAGACAGCGTATTTGATGAGAAAGATTGAGATAGCATCCTTCTTTCCAAGCGTATGCATCTTTTTCAAATTAGAACTGGACCTGTTCAATTTCTCCCCTCTTGACTGTTGTTATTGCAACCGCAAGGATTAAAAAGAGGCCCTGTACCAGGGGGATGTAATAGAACTCGACGGCATTGAGAGTCAACCCATTGATAATGGTGTAGAAGAAAAGCGCGCCAAGCAGCGTTCCCGGAAAATTATACTTTCCCGCCTTGAAGGCCGCTGAGCCCAAAAAAACAGCCCCCAGGGCGTAGACTAAAAGAAATCTTCCAGAGTAAACCATAGATCCGCCGATCCTAAGTGTCTCGATCAACCCGGTGAGTCCGAAGATAAGGCCCCCCGCGACGAACGTCGCTCCCTTTATCAGCTTGGCCTTCAGACCTACCTCTTTTACGGCTTCGATGTTTTCCCCCACCGCGACAATATATTGACCTGTACGGGTTCTGGTCTGAAAAAGCCAGCAAAGCAGAAAGAGGGCAAACATGATGATGACGGGCACGGGCAGGGGACCGATGTGACCTTGAACAATTTTCAGGATGCTTTCATCGTATTTGTATATCCAGTGGGTCACACCATGTCCGATGAAGCGCTCGAGACCCATATAGATGAACCATGCGGCTAATGTGACCATGAAGGATGACATTCCTAATCCCACAACCAGTAACGCAATGCATAACCCGGATGCGATCCCAATGACGAGGCATACAACGACAACCGAGGCCGGTGAATATCCCGCCATGATCATTTTAAGCATCACCGCGCCTATCATTCCTGTCAAGCCGGCGTAGGAAAGGTCGATTTCTCCCATCATCATGATCAAGGTAAGTCCGAAAGCACACACGCCCAATGAGGTGGTTTGAATCAAAATATTTTGAATGTTTCCCCAGTTGAGGAAGTTATTGGACCACAGTGAGAAGACGATAACGGCCAATAAAAATGCGAAAAGCAGGCCATAATTCGCGATGAACCTGTTCCAGTTATACGCCTTTTGAACCATTTTCTTTTCCACCCATTACATAAAAAAGCAATTCATCCTTGGTTGTATTCTTGTTGATTACCTCTTTGACCAGATGGCCGTTGAACATGATCAACGTTCTGTCGCAGAGTGCCAGGACTTCATCGAGTTCATTGGAGATAAAGATCACTCCAGCACCGTTCTTGGCCAGATCCACGATCATACGGTAAATATCGTGCTTTCCCCCCACATCAATACCCTTCGTGGGTTCGTCAAACACATAGATCTTCGAATCGCTCAGGAGCCATTTTCCAATCACGACTTTTTGTTGCGTACCGCCGCTCAACAAACGGGTTTCCTGTTCAGGACCGGGGGTGGCCATGCTGAAGTCCTTTATGGCCTTTTCCACCACCGCCCTTTCCTTTCGTTCCCTGATCCAGATTCCACCCGCACAGAACTTTTTTCCGAGGGAGGCGAGGGTCATGTTCTTTCTTATGGATTCGGTTGAAACCAGCCCCTGCTTCCGTCGCTCCTCGGGCACCAGTGCGATGCCCGCGTTGATGGCATCCCTGGGCTCCTTGATTTTCACTGCTTTGCCGTTTATGCTGATGTCCCCGGACTGCTTCCGATCCGCTCCAAAAATGGCCCTTGCAACTTCGCTTTTACCTGACCCGATGCTTCCCACAATGCCGAGAATTTCCCCGGATCGCAGGTCAAATGAGATATCCTGAACCTTCGTGATCGGGGTAAGGTTTCTGACGGAAAGGCAGACGTCACTGATTGCCGCCTCTTCCTTCGGTACCTGCTGCTTGAGTTCCCTCCCCACCATGTGTTTGACAAGTTCAGTCTGAGTCAGTTCCTGAACAGAAGCCGTAAGGATCTTTTTGCCATCCCGTAGAACGGTAATCCGATCGCAGATTCTGTATATTTCTTCCAGTCGGTGGGATATGTAGACGATGGTGATCCCTTTTGTTTTGCAGCGGTTGAGAAAATCGAAAAGGGCCTCTGTGGATTTTTGATCGAGGCGGGCAGTGGGTTCATCCAGAATGAGAAATTTGGGATGCGCAACCAGCGCCCGTGCGACCGTAACCAGTTGCTGCTGAGAAATGCTGAGTTCTCCAGCCTTGGCGTCAAGGTTGATGTCCGAAGATATCTCCCTCAGATAGGGGGTTGCCTTTTCTTTAAGTTTCTTCCAGTCGATGAATCCTAGCTTGTTAACAGGCTCTGAACCCATACAGACATTGTGAGCCACCGTGAATGTTGGCACGAGATTCAGGTCCTGGTGAATGAGGCTGAGGCCCAGGCCCCTGACCTGACGGATGTCCATGCCCTTGGCATCCTTTCCACCGATATGGAGACTGCCTGCGTCTTCCGTATATTCTCTGTAGAGAATTTTCATCAGGGTGGATTTTCCCGCGCCGTTCTCTCCCACCAGTGCATGAGTCTCACCCTTTCTTACCTCAAAGTCCACTTGATCCAGAGCGGTCACGCCTGGAAAATACTTGGAAATGAGGTTGGCCTTTATAACGATCTCATGATTGTTATCGAGTGCACCACTCATCGTTTTCCTTTATACGGCACCAACAGGGGTTGACGTGACATTCCCGGCAGCATATTCCTGCCGGGAATGACTCATCTTAGAGGTGAATTAAAAGTCATGGCTACCAGGGCCTCTTTTGGCCTTTGTGGAAGAATTCCCATGCGTCATCCATTTCCATGAGGACTTTCTGCTTGAACGACTTGCTGGTTCCCGTATTGGTGATCAGGTGGGAGGGAACCAGGTAGAGGGTGGGGAGGGCGGCTTTCGCCTCCTGGACGGTTTTGAACTGCATGGCCTTTTCAAGCATTTCCGCGGCATATTCGCCCTGATCCTTTGGGACAAGACCCAGGAGAGCTGTTCTCGGTGCATCCGGTTTGGCCATTTCCGCAAGGACCGGCCGATCCGCATCCGTACAGACAACGACCACCTGCTTCTCCTTTTTCATGTCTTTAATGGCCTTAATCGCGCCAACAGCCGGTTGCCCCCAGGTGCAGAGAACGCCTTTCAGATCCGGATGGGAACGAAGCGTCGCCTTAACGATGTCATAAGAATTGTTGATGGCGTCTGCGGTATCCACCTCATAAACGTCGGCAACTCTCTTGATTTCTGGGAAATTCTTTAAAACGAGTTCCCCGGAATCTCTTCGAACCACCAGTGAGTGCCAGCCGGCCGCGTCCAGGATAATGTACTTACCTTCGCCGTGCATCTGGTTGACCATCCAGACGCCCATGTTGACATTTCCTTCCCAGCTGTCCGACATGACCGTACAAACGGCACCCGGCAGGAACATCTGTTGACCAATGAGCGGTATGTTTGCCGCCCATGCCTTCTTCGACACATCAACAAAGGCACCACCTTCTCCACCTTTAATGATGATGCCGTCAACTTTCATCTGGATGAAGTTTTCTACATCGGCCTTTTGCTGGTTCGTAGCACCTTGGGCATTGGTTGAGATAACTTTATAGCCTTTTGACTGGAAATAGTCGATGATGGCCTTGTTGGCGATGAAGTTCCAATCGTTTCCGAGCCATTGGTTGGCCACACCGACAACTTTTTGCTTTGCAAAAGCGGGAGCGGTTAGAAAGAAAGAAAAGGTCAAAAGGGTTAGCAACAGAAGGATTGATAAAGTCCTAAATTTGGTTTTTACCATGGTAACACCTCCGATTTTGTTAGAGTTGATAATCCTGGCCCCTGAAAGAATCTATGAAACCAACACCTCCTTTCTTGCCGGGAAACGGCTGTGCGATTAAAGACACGGCGGCATGGAGACCTGAAGGGGTATCCCCAATATTCCCTGTTAAATAACAAAATTCAAAGGATTACTGGTCTAAGGACTATACCAGGTAGTATATTTATTTCGATTTTCTGTCAAGGATTATTTTAAGAGGGAGGCCTGGGTCGGTCCTTGTTCGGCGCAAGAAACCGCGCGATAATCTAATGGTTTTTTAATGAATAATTATGTAGTTAGAATTAAAGCAGGTCTCGTTTGGCGTTCAAAAAGACGAGCAACTTTTTTATTGACAACAAAGAGATCTTTATAATAATAGAAAGAACGCTCAGATAGCCAGGGATCAGACCAATAGAGGACTCTGTGGTATGGATATGGATACGAGATATTCCCCCATTAAGCCGCGAAAAATATCCGATGAGATCGTAGAGCAGATTAAGTCGTTGATAATTGAAGGGAACCTCAAGCCAGGAGAGAGCCTGCCGCCAGAAAGGGCGCTCGCGAAATCATTAAATGTGAGTAGGGTTTCGTTGCGGGAGGCATTAAACACCCTGCAGGGAATGGGCCTGCTGGAGATTCAACAGGGTAACCGAACCTGTGTAAGACCCATTACGACCCGGTCTATTCACGACCCGTTGGTTTCCTTTGCGAAGGGTTCGCCCGCCAATATTATGAAGGTATTCGAGATCAGGAAGTACCTGGAATTGGGATCTGTATCGATGGCTGCGGAACGAGCAGGCGATCAGGAGATCCGTCGCCTGGAGAGCATCCTGAAAGAAATGGAGGAAGACCTTACAAAAAACCGCCTGGGCGCCAAGGCCGATCTCGAATTCCACACCGCTCTTGCCGAGGCTACCCATAATGAAGCTTATATCCATGTCATGAAGACAATCTACGACCTGCTTCAAGAAGAACTCCGAATTGCGTGGGGGGGTATTTTCAGGAAAAGGGACAAACGGAGGAACTTATTTGAGCAGCACAAGAATATTCTCCTTGCAATTAAACAACGTGACCCCAAGAAGGGAAGAGAAGAGGCTCTTGCACACCTCAAGTATGTGGAAGAGAATTGGCAAGCGGCTTTAAACGCCTGATTCCAACATTGCGTTCGGCGTCATGACCCTCCAAAAAAGCGTGCACAGGCCGCTGGGCTTCTGTTTTCGCGTTGCCTGACCACGCGTGTGCGAAAGGGGTCATGAATGGGTAATCTTCTGAAGTACCCCGGCACTGGCGGGTCGCGTGTCTGATAAATCAACATAACTCCAGTATAGAGGACAAGATGGCTGATGTAACTGTAGTGATCGATGGCAAGGAGGTGAGCGGTTCTTCGGGGATGACCGTTCTTGAGGCAGCCAACGGGGCTGGCATCAACATACCGACCCTCTGTCACCGGCCGGATCTGACCCCTGACGGGAATTGCCGGATCTGCGTGGTGGAGGTGGAGGGGGCGCCGCGGCTGGTGGCGTCGTGCCACACGCCCATTTCCGAGGGGATGGTGGTTTGGACCCGTTCCCCGAAGGTGCTGGAGGCGCGGAAGGCGATCGTGGAACTGCTGCTGGCCGGGCATACGGGTCCCTGCGTGGCGGATGAATGTGCCGGGGAATGTGAACTCCACTGCCTGGCTGCGGACCTGGAGGTGGGCCCTCCCCGGTTTCGGGTAAAGAGACGGCGTTACTACCCGGTGGAGACGGTGAGTCCCTATGTGAAGCGGGACATGGGCCGGTGCATTCTGTGCAGGCGCTGCATCCGGGCCTGTGCGGAGATTGCCAAGAAGAACGTGTTGAGCATGGCCTACCGGGGGTTTGGGTCCAAGGTGGTGGTGGACTGTGACGTGCCCCTGGACAATGAGGCATGCCGGGACTGTGGCATCTGCATCGACTACTGTCCAACCAGCGCCTTGACCAGAGCGAACAGGGAGGTTGCGTGATATGGAAAGACATCAACTGCTTGGGGTGATCAAGGCGGAGCAGGAGAAGCGGGGGTATGTATCTGAGGAGGCCATTGCTGGGATGGCGCAGACCCTGCAGTTGTCCGTCGGGGATGTCTATGGGGTGGCCACCTTTTATTCTTTTGTGTCCACCCGGCCTTTGGGCCGGCACGTGATCCGCATCTGCAAGAGTGTTCCCTGTCATTTTCAGAATGGCGAGACCATGTCCGGCGTGATTGAAAGGGAACTGGGGATCGGGCCTGGGGAGACCACGGCGGATGGGCGGTTCACCTTTGACCAAATCAGTTGCATCGGGGCCTGCGATCAGGCCCCGGCCATGCTCGTGGATGATGAGGTCTATGGCGGTCTGACGCCGGAGAAAATCCGGGAGATCCTACAATCGTTTGACTAAAGATTCTGGAGGAACGGCCGTGGTTGAAAATAGAATCCTATTGAAAAACTGTGGAGAGATCGATCCCGGAGATATTTCCAGTTATGAAGGGGCTGGGGGATTCAAGGCTCTGGGGAAGGCCCGGGGGATGTCGCCCGAAGCGGTGATTGAGGAGATAAAGGCTTCGGGGCTTCGGGGACGCGGGGGGGCCGGATTTCCCTGTGGGGCCAAATGGGAACTGGCCCGGAGATCTGCCGGGGACAGAAAATACCTCATCTGCAATGCGGATGAGGGGGAGGTGGGAACCTTTAAAGACCGGTATTTATTGCAGTACGATCCGTTTTCGCTGCTGGAGGGGATGGCCATTGCCGGGTATGCCATTGGGACGCGGGATGCCTATATCTATCTTCGGGCCGAGTACCATTATCTGCTGGCGGGCCTGATGAAGGCTATTTCCCAGTGCAGGGACAAGGGATATCTGGATGATCTGGACATCAAGGTCCAGGAAGGCGCCGGGGCCTATATCTGCGGCGAGGAATCGGCCCTGATGAACTCCATAGAGGGGAAACGGGGGGAATCCCGTTTTCGACCGCCCTTTCCGCCCGAAAAGGGGCTGTTTCAAATGCCCACGATTATCAACAACGTGGAAACTCTGGCGAATGTGCCGCACATCATTCAGAACGGGGCGGCATGGTTCAGCGGTCTGGGGACGGAGAAGAGCAAGGGGACCAAGCTGTTCTGTGTGAGCGGAGATGTGTCGAGACCCGGGTTATATGAGCTGACGCTGGGGTGCTCTTTGAAGGAGGTTCTGGACCTGGCCGGGGTCAAAAATATCGGATGGGTTCAGGTAGGGGGTTCCACGGGAAGAGTCATCCCGCCAAACGAGTTGGAAACGGTTCTGTCATATGAGACAGTACTGGGGTCGGGGGCGGTAATTGTGTTTGATGAAAGCCGGGACGTGCTCGATTTTGTGTACCGGACCGTGGAGTTTCTCAATGAGGAGTCCTGTGGCAAGTGCACGCCCTGCCGTGAAGGGACCGAGGTGATGAAGGAGATCCTGGGGAGACTTGTTGCGGGAGATGGGATGGAGGGGGATGTGGACGCTCTGGAAGCACTTTCAGAAGCCATGATGCAGACCTCTCTTTGTGGACTGGGGCAGACGGCGCCAATCCCTGTGCTGGATACCCTTAAATACTTCCGAGACGATTATGAAAACCGGATTCGTCAGTCGGTGTTGTTGAGAGGCCTCAAGACAGTAAATGCCTGAACAGCGGAGTTCCTGAAACAGTCTGATCTGCGCGGTCTGGCTTAGTTGGTGTAAAGGAGGACAGGAGAGATGGAAAAGGAGTTGCACAATTATTTGTGCCCTTATTGTGCCACCCATTTTGGCACATTTGAGGAGCTGAAAGATCACGCCCTGGCGGTTCATCGAGGGGAGCCGGAACCGCTGCCCGAGGGGATGATTCACCTGATCATCAATGGTCAGGTGTACCGCGTGCAGGTTCAACCGGAATGGACACTGAACTACCTTATTCACGACAAGCTGGGTCTGACGTCTCCCAAGATGTTCTGCGACCGGGGGGCCTGCGGGTCGTGCACGGTGATCATGAACGGGAGACCGATTCTTTCCTGTATGTCCCTGGCCATTGAGTGCGATGGCAATACCATAGAGACTTCCGAGGGGATTGCCAATCAGGGACATCCGCTGGTGGAGAGCTACGTGAAGCACCATGCCATGCAGTGCGGCTACTGCACGCCTGGTTTTATCACCACATCCAAGGCCCTTTTGGACCGGAATCCCAATCCGACGGAAGAAGAGATTCGGGAGGCCCTGGGAGGAAATCTCTGCCGGTGCGGCACCTATCCCCAGCACCCGAAGGCCATTATGGAAGCGGCTCAAGTGCTGAAAGAGAAGGGAGGGGGAATCTGAAATGACCGTACAACAGGAATATGACCGCATGATTGAAATGGAGGACAACGTCGGATTTGACGGTTATCCCCTCAAAGATTTCAATCATATCGGAAAAAGGGAAGTGCGCAGGCTGGATGGAAAGGAAAAGGCCAGCGGAAGGGCACAATACACCATGGATGTCCAGTTGCCCGGCATGCTGATCATGAAATTCCTGACATCTCCATACCCCCATGCCGAGATCAAGGGAATGGATACCCGCCGGGCTGAGACGTTGCCGGGCTGCAGGGGGGTCCTTCGATACGATGATCCGGAGCTGCCAGCCGTGGCAGATCTGGGCGGGCACGGGCCGACGGCCGTTAAACCGATCCCCAATGTGGCCCACTTCCAAGGGGAGCCGGTCGGCGCGGCCGTGGCCGCAGATACCGAGGCCATTGCAGATGAAGCCTTACGCATGATCCGGGTGCAGTGGGAAGAGAGGCCCTTCCTGCTGGATGTAGAGGAGGCCCTGAAACCGGACGCACCCATGACAAATCCCGAGGATTTTCCTGAGAGCAACCTCGAGGTGGAGCATGTGGAAGGCCACGGGGATGTGGAAAAGGGGTTCTCCGAGGCGGACAAGGTCATTGAGTTTCAGGTTTCAAGACGCCTCCATACCTATGTGTCACCCGAGCGGCCCTGCGGCGTGGTCCGGTGGAATGGAGACTACCCGGAATTCTGGCTCAAACACCAGAGACCCCATGAAAATAAACGGGCCATCTCATCCTGGTTCGGCCATATCCCTATGAGCAGAATCCAGATGCACATGCTGTATCAGGGCGCCACATTCGGCGGGTGGACCCAGTTCCACTGGAATCAGGGACCCATGTACTGCGCGGCGGTTCTGGCCAGGAAGACCGGACGTCCTGTCAAATACATATTTGACCGACGGAGTGATTTTTACGGGGGATCCATGGATGAGGGGAATTACTACTTCAAGGTGGGCTTCAAGAACGATGGGAGCATTACCGCTGTTGCCGTGGATGCCCATTTCTCCAATTCCATGTGGGAAGGTTTTGGGGCTGGCACCCATTTTGAGGACAATACCCGGATCCCTAATCTTCATGCCCCTCGCAAGGTGGTCAAGGTAAACAAAGGTCCCAATACGGCTGTGCGGTGCGAGCAGCTCCCCAACACCATGGCCTTTACACTTGTCATGGATCGCGTGGCTGCTGAACTGGGGTTGGACCCCATAGAAGTCGCCCTTCGGAATGACGGGGCCAAGGGGCATGATATGGCCTGGCTCACCGAGCGCAAGGAAGAGCTGGGCTTCACGCCACGGGACAGCCTTCGGGAATGCCTGGAAAAGGGAAAGGCTGCCATTGGATGGGACAGCAAGTGGCACCCACCGGGGGTCAAGAAACTTCCCAACGGGAAGCTGCATGGCATTGGGTTCACCTGGACCCATGAATGGGATGATTCCTGTGGATCCGGGGAAATCGCCATGCGCCTGGAGCGAAATGACGGTAGCCTGAGCATCCTGGGAATGCGTTGCGACAATGGGGTCAACGCAGAGACCGCTTACTGTCAAATCGCTGCAGATGAACTGGGAATGAAGCTGGAGGATGTCTACTATCGACCCCATACCGACACGGGTTTCTTTCCCATGTGCCCGGATTCTTCCACCAACACCGGGGTGAATGGGTGGGCGGTCAGACATTGCGCCCGTCTGCTGAGGGCCAAGATCCTGGAGGCGGCCACCAGCGTCAGGGCCCTGACCCAGAGAGGGATGTATCCCCCCCATTTCCCGGACACCAAGCCCGAAGACCTGGATATCAAGGACAGTGTGATTTTTGTCAAGGCCGACCCTTCCCGAAAGCTTTCACTGGCCGAGCTGGTGGGGACGGCCGGTGAGGCGGGACCCCTGACCTTTCACGAGCTGTATGGTGCAGGACGGCACCCCTTCAGCGCCCCCCTCTTCGCCCATGCTTACCAGGTCCAGTGTGGATGCTATGCCGGATTCCGACCCAAAATGTGCCGGCAGGTTCATTTTATGGAGGTGGAAGTGGATCCCGAGACCGGCTACATCGAGGTCACCCGGGTCGTCAATGTGAACGATGTGGGGAAGGTGATCAGCCCGGAGACCTGTGCGGGTCAGCAGTATGGCGGTACCTACATGGGTGTGGGACGGGCCCTCTTCGAAGAAGTTGTTCATGACCCGGTCACCGGTGTCATGCTTAACGGGAACCTGTTGGATTACAAGATCGCCACCATTGAGGATTGTCAGGACATTGATACCCATCTGGTGGAGACACAGCAGGGATACGGGCCCTATGGAGCTACTGGCATCGGTGAGGATATAGCCACGGTCATTCCCGCGCTCCTGGCGCCGGCCGTCTACAATGCCATAGGGAAATGGATTTACGAATTCCCAATAACACCGGACAGGGTGCTCCAGGCCCTGGGAAAGATATAGGGAGGAAACCATGAAGACATTTTCCCACTTCAACGCGAAGACGGTGGATGAGGCCGTATCCCTCCTGAGACGCTATGAGGGAAAGGCCAATCTGATTGCGGGAGGGACGGACCTCCTTGGGAAGATGAAGGACAGGATCCTGCCCGGCTACCCCGAGGCCCTCATTAATCTGAAGACCATCCCTGGTATGGATGCGATTCGGACAGAGAAAGGGATGCTGAAAATCGGGGCCCTTGCCGTTCTGGAGGATATTGCCCGCCATGAAGCGGTCAAGGGCGGGTATGCTGCGCTGGCAGAGGCGGCGCAAAGGGCGGCCTCTCCCCATCTGAGAGAGATGGGAACCATCGGCGGGAATCTCTGCCAGGACATCCGGTGTTGGTATTACCGGCATCCCGAGAACCGGTTTCCGTGTCTGCGGAAGGGCGGTGGAAGGTGCTATGCTCTTTCCGGGGATGCGAGATACCACTCCATTTTCGGCGGGAGTGTGGAAGAGGGATGCATCGCGGTTCATCCCAGCGATACGGCCCCGGCACTGATCGCCCTGGATGCCCGGATCAGGACTTCGAGACGAACGGTAAAGGCAGAGGAGTTTTTCACGGTGGGGGTCTCCCGGACAACTGTCCTGGATGATGACGAGATGGTGACGGAAGTTCAGGTACCTGAACCCGTGAACGGGACCAGGAGCGTTTTCTTGAAATTCGCCTTGCGTAAATCCATAGACTTTCCCATTGTCAATTGTGCGGCCCGGATCTCCTTGGCGGACGGGAGGGTCAACGGGGCCCGCATCTGTCTGAATGGGGTCTACGTGAGGCCTTATCGGATTGTGAAGGCCGAAAATGAAATCATGGGGAAGGAGATCACCGAGGCCTATGCAGAGGCTGCGGGCGATGCGGCTGTTTCAGAGGCCAAACCCTTGAAGGATAACAGGTACATGGTCCAGATCGCCAAGATATTGGTGAAGAGGGCTGTCTTGGCCTGCAAATAGGAAAAATGGAGGGTAACCCTGCTCTGGTTTGCACAGAGGGGAACCATGTTTTGAAGACCACAATAAGCCTCAGCGGAAGATTCAGAGACCTGTTCGGTGCACCGGAGGAACTTGATATGAACCTGACCGAAGGTGCGACGGTTCGAGACCTCCTGGGCTACCTGTGCAAAAGCACAGGCCGCGGTGACGAGATTTTTTACAGCAGTGCCGGGTTAAAACCCAATGTCACCGTCACCGTGAACGGCCGGTTCATCATCCATCTGAACTGGCTGGATACGATCCTCTCCGAAGGCGATCGCGTCAAAGTCTTTACTCTCCATTGTGGGGGATGACGGATTCGGCCCAAGGCTAAAAGCCCTTCACGCTGTCCAGCAGGAGAGTGACCGGGCCGTCATTGATGAGCGATACGTCCATCATCTCTTGGAACCGCCCTGTTTCGACATGGATCTCTTTTTCTTTCAGCACACGGATGAAATGCTCATATAGGGCTTTTGCCTTCTCGGGGCGGGCCGCGTGCGCAAAGGAGGGTCTGCGACCTTTTCGGCAGTCCCCCAAGAGGGTGAATTGAGATACGACGAGGGCCGCTCCCCCGGTGTCCATCAGGGAGAGATTCATCGCCCCCGCTGCGTCAGAGAAAATCCTCAAATGGGCGATCTTGTCCGCCAGGTATAGAGAATCGCTTTCCGCGTCTTCCTGTCCTACCCCCAGAAAGACAAGGATTCCCGGCCCGATGGCCCCCACCACACGCCTCTTGACTTCTACCCTTGCCTCTTTTACCCTTTGAACGATTGCTCTCATCTGAAACCGGTTGCTCGTTGCTGCTTGTTTGATGTTGGATACTCGACACTGAATACTGAATATTTTTCATCAACTTCAGGCATTTTAGGCACTTTTAAATTTAGGCGCTTCTCCTTAATGAAACCTTCCATCATCCTGATCAATCCCTGGATCTACGACTTTGCGGCCTACGATCTCTGGTCCAAACCGTTCGGCCTTCTATCTCTTGCAGGGTACCTGAGAAAGCGGGGCTTTCATGCCCATCTCATTGACTGCCTGGATGTCCATCATCCTGAGATGCAGCGGAATTGCTCTCTGAAACGCCCCGGCCGACGGCCCTACGGGAACGGCAAGTTCTGGAAAGAAATGGTAGAAAAGCCGTCGCTCTTACAGGATATCCCAAGGACTTACAGCCGGTACGGCCTGTTGCCCCAGACATTTAAAAAGGAATTGAAGCGCATCTCCAGGCCGTCTGCTATCCTGGTCACATCTCTCATGACCTACTGGTATCCGGGCGTCAGGGAGGCCATTCGCCTGGCGAGAGAGGTTCACCCCGGTGTTCCCGTCATACTTGGCGGGATCTACGCACGGTTGTGCCATGAACATGCTGTTATGAACTCAGGTGCGGACAGGGTGATTTCAGGCTGTGGCACGGCAGCTCTTTCAGAAGTCCTGAATGAATACGACATCCATGTCCCGTCAGGCCGGTTTGAAGATCCGTCGCCCGCATATCCCGCGTTTGATCTGTTGAACGGGATTGACTATGTTTGCCTCATGACATCCACGGGGTGTCCCTACCGTTGTCAATATTGCGCCAGCCGCTTCCTTTCCCCGGAACTGACCAGAAGGGAACCGGACGAAGTCCTCGAAGAGATCGTCCACTGGCACAGAAAATATGGTGTTCAGGATTTCGCGTTTTATGATGATGCACTGCTCGCGGCGTCCGCGAACCATGTGGGGGCGCTTCTCGAAGGCCTTGCACGCCTTGATCTGGATCTGCGATTTCACACGCCCAACGCCCTTCATGTGCGGGAGATAACCGGTGAGATTGCACGGCTCATGCGTCGCACCGGTTTTCAAACCGTTCGTCTCGGACTTGAAAGCGCGGATATGCTGTTCCACCGCGAGCTTGATAACAAGATTTCAAGCGGGGATTTCGAACGGGCCATGCACCACCTGAAAAAAGCGGGGTTTTCTCATCATATCGGCGCCTACATTCTGATCGGCCTGCCGCAACAGGATGTGAAGTCGATCGTGGAGACGATTCGTTTTGCCGGGACGCACGGCGCTGTTCCGTATCTTTCAGAATATTCCCCCATTCCCCATACGCCCCTCTGGGAAAAGGCCGTGGCGTTTTCCCGTTATGACCTCTTGTCGGAACCCCTCTTTCACAACAATACCCTGTTGCCTTGCTGGGACGAGGCCCGAAAGAAAGAACTTCCCCGGCTCAAGCGTGTGGTCTCTGAGATTCGTGAGCGGCACAGGGACGGTTGATAGCTCTGGGCCATTGGGTCATGAAGCGGCATGAGGTGGTCTTCACCAGTACCTCAATTCCTGAATTCCCCCATCCTTCAATTTCTCAATACCTGGCTCTTACACCCTGTTGATCAGACCTGCGGCATATCCGGCGCCGAAACCGTTGTCGATGTTGACCACCGTCACGCCGGATGCGCACGAGTTGAGCATCCCCAAGAGAGCGGCAATCCCGTGGAAACTGGCGCCGTAGCCGATACTGGTAGGGACTGCAATGACCGGTTTGTCCACCAGTCCGCCCACCACACTGGGGAGCGCCCCTTCCATTCCCGCAGCTACGACAATAACCGTGGCCTTCATGATGCGTTCCCAATGACCCAGGAGTCTGTGAAGACCTGCCACGCCCACGTCATAGACCGTATCCACGGCGTTGCCCATGAAGCGCGCCACCACCGCGGCCTCCTCTGCAACCGGTATGTCCGATGTGCCGGCTGTCATAATCAGGATGGTTCCCCGCCCGGCGTTTTTGATAGGCTGTCGGATTACCGTCAGCATCCTTGCTTGCTCATGATAGGTACACCCGGGAAAACGCTCCCGAATGGCTGTCGCCTTTTCAGAGGAGAGACGTGTTACCAGCACGTTTTCTTCCTGGGAGAGCATGTTTTCCATGATCCGGATGATCGCCTGCACCTGTTTCCCTTCCCCGAAAATGACTTCAGAAAGCCCCTTTCTGAGAGTTCTATGATGATCGACACAGGCAAACCCCAGGTCCTCGAACGGGAGCCTCTTCAGCCGGTCGAGCGCTTTATCGACCGTTATCTCTCCCTTGCTGAGTCGATCCAGGAGATCTCTGAGAACATCTTGATGCATGATCGGAAGACCTGCCTCATCACGGCGGGGTCCCTAAAGAAGACCCTGCTCCTTCAGGAAAGACATGGAACGGTGTCCGATACTCGTCACCCTGCTCAGTGCCCGGGTAAGATGGACGACAGAATCCGGGGCAACCCCCGAGTGAATCATGACCAGTGCCTGGTCAATGATCGCCTCGATATCATCCCAGGCGCTATCTCCTGTGACATTTCCGGCGAGTCGGATTTCATGGATGATCATATCGATTTTCATCCGAATGAGCTTTTCCGCCCCCGCCTTTTCAGGTACGGGAAGACCTCCAAGCAGCTCCAGGGCCTGGGAGGCCCAGATAATTCCTGATTTTACCTTTTCGCTTTGCGAAAAGGCCATAATTGCCTCTTGTTCGTTCATTTGCCCGTCATCTCCTTAGCCGGATGGCTATTCCTTCCATCCGTGAACACCCACCAGGTCTACAAATCGGCAGCCGCCCAGATTCTCTTCTAAACAGGCGCCTTTTTTTTTGGTTACCTTGATGAGCTCCTGGCTGAATTTGTTCCCGATGGGAATGATGAGACGCCCGCCATCGGCCAGCTGATCCACAAGCGGATCGGGCAGCCTGGGCGCGCCGGCGGTGACAATAACGGCGTCATAGGGCGCGTACTCGTCCCACCCCAGTGTGCCGTCAAAGGCTTTGAAAAGGATGTTGTGATAATTCAGATCGGCCAGGAGACTCCTCGCTTTGATCATCAATGCCCTGATCCTCTCAACGGTGTAGACTCTCTCGGCCAATTTGGCCAAAATAGCTGTTTGGTACCCGCTCCCCGTCCCGATTTCCAGGACCTTTTCATTCCCTTTGAGTTCCAGCGCCTCGGTCATAAGGGCCACAATAAAGGGTTGGGAAATGGTCTGATTATGGCCAATGGGCAACGGGTGATCATTGTAGGCCTCTCCCACCAGGGCTTCTTCCACGAAAAGATCCCGCCGGACCTCTTTCATCACCTCCAAGACCCTTCTGTCTTTGATTCCACGGGGAATCAACTGCGTTCTGACCATCTTTTCCCTGGCCAGACGGTAGTCATGGTTGCGGATCATGTCATCCTCTCCGGAGGCTGGGTGAATAAAAGGAATGTTAGCACACCTTTAAGACAAATGTAAACCGAAGAGAAACCTCCTTTCGGCATTCCATTCTATCTGTGGGCTGATTCGACGAAATTTCTTCTTTACTAAATCCATCTGAAAGGGTATTTAGCTGCGTATATTTTATTCGGTTGAGGCCGCAGACCGACCCTTGGTAGAAGCTGCAAACAAAAGTGCGAGATGGGCCAGGTCAGAGGAGCGGTTTGTGGCAATTCGGAATAATGGCGCACACGAAGCCATCTGTAACTATGCACAAAAGATTCCGGCGGGGGAACTTATGAACTTTCAACAATTGATGATGGCCCTTGAAGCCTATTGGGCCGGTTACGGCTGCCTGATTCAACAGCCCTATGACCTGGAGGTGGGGGCCGGGACCTTCAGTCCGGCTACCCTGCTGAGGGTCCTCGGCCCGGAACCCTGGTCTGTGGCGTATGTGCAGCCCTCGAGACGTCCTACGGACGGGAGATACGGCGAAAACCCGAACCGGTTGGGACACTACTACCAGTATCAGGTCATTATCAAACCGTCGCCGCTGGACATCCAGGATGTCTATCTGGATAGCCTCAAATCGTTAGGGATTGATCCCCTGGAGCATGACATCCGGTTTGTGGAGGATGACTGGGAATCGCCCACCCTCGGGGCCTCGGGTCTCGGATGGGAAGTCTGGCTGGACGGCATGGAGATCACCCAGTTCACTTATTTTCAACAGGCAGGGAGCATACGGCTGGATCCGGTTTCCGTGGAAATCACCTACGGCCTTGAACGGATCGCCATGTATCTGCAGGAAAAAGAGAACGTCTACGACCTCATGTGGAACCGTCAGGTGACCTATGGCGACGTTCACAGGAAGGGGGAGTGGGAGCTTTCCAGGTACAACTTTGAGACGGCCGATGTAGAGATGCTTTTTGAACTGTTTCGTTTGTATGAAACAGAGGCCGCTCGCGTGGCGAAAGAGGGCCTGGTACTCCCAGCTTATGATTACTGCCTCAAATGTTCTCACGTCTTCAATATACTCGATGCAAGAGGGGCCATCAGCGTAACGGAACGGACCCGGTATATCGATCGTATCCGGAATCTGGCCCGTCTGGCGGCAAAGAACTATCTTGCGCAGCGGGAGGAGATGGAATATCCGTTGGGATTGACGAATTCAGGAATTGAAGAATTGAGCGATTGAATATTGCCGGAATTCCGGGATGCCGGCATGAATATGAACTGAAGATGAAGACGCAGGGCCCAGAGTGCGAGGAATATAACGGGAAACAGGAAATGGCAGCCGAACTACTTTTTGAAATCGGAACAGAGGAGATCCCTGCCGGATATCTGGAGTGTGGATTGCAGGAACTGCAACAGCGCATGGAAGCGTGCCTGAAAGAAAACCGGATCGAGATGGCAGGAAAGGTGGAGACCTTCGGAACGCCAAGGCGGCTGGTCCTGATCGGCAAGGGGATCGCCGATAAACAGGAGGACCTTGTAAAAGAGATCACCGGTCCTCCCAGGAGCGTGGCCTATGACGATAATGGAAAACCGACCAAGGCGGCGCTCGGTTTTGCTCAGAAGCAGGATGTCCCCATGGAGGCGGTGCAATGCATCGAGACCCCCAAGGGGGAGTACCTGTACGTCAGGCGGCAGATTCCGGGGAGGGCCACTGCCGCGATTCTGGCAGACGCATTGCCCGGTCTGATAGCGGAGATTCCGTGGCCCAAGTCCATGCGCTGGGGGGCCATTGGCTTTTCCTTTGTGCGGCCCATTCACTGGGTCCTGTGTCTCCTGAACGGCAAGGTGGTTCCGTTTGATGTGGCCGGGGTCAAGAGCGGGGATGCCACGTATGGTCACCGGTTCATGGCCCCGGATCCCATTCACATCTCAGGCGTAAACGACTATCTGGGCAAGATGGCGCGGGCCTTTGTGGTAGTCGATCCACGAAAACGGGAGCAAATGGTGCAGGATGTGGTCCGGGAGGCCGCGGAAAAGGCGGGGGGTACGCCCGGCCATGATCCGGAACTGGTGAACATTGTGGCCAATCTGGTGGAAACCCCTTCAGCAGTGTGCGGTTCTTTTGACGATTTTTTCCTGGCGCTTCCCGGTGTAGTCCTTATCACCGCCATGAGGGAACACCAGAAGTATTTTGCTGTCTACGATCAAGAAGGTCGGCTGATGCCCAACTTTGTGGCTGTCAATAATACGGTCACAAAAAATGCATCGGTGGTCCGGCGGGGCCACGAGAGAGTTCTTCGGGCGAGACTCTCCGACGCTGATTTCTTTATGAAAGAGGATCTGAAAGTGCCGATTCTCGATCGACTGGAAGGCCTCCGTCAGGTGGTGTATCAGGCCGATTTAGGGACGTCCCATGCCAAGGTCCAGCGATTTACAAGGCTTGCAGGGCATATCGCGGGAATCGTCCTGCCGGGTGAGATCAGTCAGGTCGATCTGGTCGCAAGACTGTGCAAATGTGATCTGACTACCCAGATGGTGGGCGAGTTTCCATCACTGCAGGGTGTCATGGGGAAGGCGTATGCGCAATTGGAGGGGTATCCGGATGCCGTCTCTGGTGCAATCTACGAGCATTACCTCCCTTTGAGAGCCGGCGGGGAACTCCCCTCATCCAGGATCGGTGCGGTTGTCGGGATCGCGGATCGAATGGATACGATCGCCGGGTGTTTTGCCGTAGGTCTTGAACCCTCCGGCAGTGCCGACCCGTTCGCGTTGCGCAGGCATGCGCTGGCCATCATCCGGATCATAGAAGACATGGGCTGGGATCTGTCTCTCAAGGAATTGACAGAAGAGGCCCTGTCGCTTCTAAGAAGAGAGGTCGCATTTGACGAGGACCGGGTCTTTTCCAGGGTCATTACGTTTGTCAGGGAGCGTTACAAGCATATGATGTTGGGCGCTGATTATGAAGTTGATCTGATAGATGCTGTTATTTCCGTGGATTTTGACCGCATTCAACGACTCCGTTCCAGGATCGATCAGCTCAGGCGGTTTGCTGCCGAATCCGAGGAGTTCCCGCAGCTGTGCCTGACATTCAAGCGTGTTACCAATATCCTCAAAAAAGCGGAAATGAATTTTAAGCCGGACCCCACGCTGTTTCGAGAGGCGTGCGAGAAGGCCTTGTGGCAGACCTTTGCGTCTCTAAAAGCGCGAGTGGATCACGCCCTGGAACAGGAAGCGTACCTGGACGCCCTGAGACTGATGGCAACGATTCGAAAACCGGTGGACGACTTTTTCGATGGCGTGGAGGTCCTGACGCGAAAAGATCAGGCCTTGAGAGAAAACCGGGTTGGGCTGTTACAGCAGATCGCCGGCCTCATGCTCCTTTTTGCTGATTTTTCAAGGTTTTCCGTTTGAAGCGAGCCCTCAGGGTTTCTTGATCAGCAGATAGAGTTCCCCATCATGCTTTAAATGGCCCGCAACGGTTTCCGCATAGGGGCCGTGGCCCCAGAAAATGTCCGCCCTTCCTGCCCCTTTGATGGCGCCCCCGGTGTCCTGATTCAAGACAAATCGGGAAAACGGGGTCCAGCCTGTTATCTCTCCGCGGCCGTTGATGCACGGTTTCCTGCAGGAGATAAAGGCGAGCGCCCCTTTTGGAAAGAGCCTTGAATCCAGGGCCAGGGACCTGCCCGGTGTCAAGGGCACGCGGATGCTGCCCAACGGGCCTTTCGGGAGACGCTGGAAGAATACGTATGAGGGGTTGTAATAAAGCACCTCTTTTACGATGTCCGGATGTTCCAGGAGATACTTACGTATGGATTGCATGGAGGTCTCTTCGAGGCGCAGTAATCCCTTGTCCACCATGTACCGCCCGATGCTTCGATAGCCCAGTCCGTTGGACGCGCTGTAGCCTACGTGGATGGTGCTGCCATCACCCAACCGCAACCGGCCGGACCCCTGTATCTGCAGGAATGCCACGTCTACGGGGTCCTTCAACCATGCGATTTCCAGACCACGTCCCCCCAAGACGTTCTCTTCATCAATCTGGTATCTGGAAAAATAGGGGAGGAAGCGTCGACCCTGGAGACGGCCGACGATCTTTTCGGCTTTGAGTGCAGTTTTAAAGAGCGAGAGGTCTATGGTTATCAGGTCATCGGGCCGTTTGTAGATCGGGTATTTGAAAGCATCGTCAGGGGAAAGGCGTGCCTGGAATACCGGCTCGAAATATCCGGTAAAAAGGACCTGAGGATTCCCCGCCCGGCCGGTGGCCCGCAGAATCAGGAAGTTGTTCCGGATCGCCTGATTAAATGCTTTCGGATCCGGGTTTTCCGCTATCAGCCTGAGGAAAGCCTGCTGGCTCTCTTTGACCTCCCTGGCGGTGACGGTTCGAGATCCGTAGTAAAAAAGTTCTTCAGCGTCAAGCGTGTTCAGATATTCCATATTTTTTTTTAAGGCCGAGATGAGGGAATCCTTGTCCATGTCGTCGTGGAATGTCGGATAGAGAAATCGGACTGGTGCAAGGGCCTCACCGGGAAGACCGGCTTCCTTTTTCAAAACAGGGTGGCACGAAAAAAAGGTGAAGGCGATGAGCAGGACAAGCGGTCCGACAGGTGTTCTTCGGGTGGTCAGCATGGTTACCTCAAGGCATAAACGGGGTATGGTTCCTTATTTCATAATACAAGCCGCTGATGTTTTCAAGCGTCGCATACGATTTCCTGGGGGGATGCATATCCCTGCGGGTGCTATGGATCATCTGTGTTTTTTTTGCCACACATGTGCGAATATCCCGGCCATATTACGTCCCACAGAGAAATCTGGAGAAAAAGTTATCTTTTATTTTCAATGTGATGGAGACACTTGCCCCTCATTGAACAACAACCGGATCGGTTGGCATGCTACTTGCTTGAATAGTATGAAAAATTTTTGGGCGACATGTGACTACATGTATCAGCGAAGGGTGATGTGCTCTTTTGAGTTGGGGCGGGGTCACGGTTTTCGATTGTGAGAGACGTATTTCCATCATGAGCCCGTCGGAAAGGATCAAGGATATACCTGTGGATTACAGACAGCGGACGTTAAAAAGCGAGATCGGTTGTACCGGAATTGGACTACATAGCGGTGAAAAGGTGAATATCCATATCAGGCCTGCTCCTTGCGATACGGGGATACGTTTTGTGAGAACGGATCTGGCCGGGCACCCCATGATTGAGGCGCGTTTCGACAATGTCTCCGACACGACCCTGGCGACGACCATCGGCTTGAATGGCTGTCGAATTACAACCATTGAACACCTGATGGCGGCCTTTTACGGTCTGGGCGTCGATAATGCCGTGGTGGAATTGCAGGGTTCTGAAGTCCCGATTATGGACGGGAGTTCGGCCCCCTTTGTGTTTCTGCTCAAAAGCGCTGGAATCAAGGAACAGAGCGCCCCGAAAAAATTTATTGTAGTCAAAAAGGCACTGAAACTTGACGACGGCAACCGGTCTATTTGCGTGTACCCGTCCAACGAGCTCAAGATCACCTATATGATTGATTTCCAGCATCCCCTGCTGAGAAACCAGGAATACGTGCTCCGGTTTTCCGGGGGCGATTTTGTCAGAGAGATCAGCAGGGCAAGAACCTTCGGCTTCCTGAGGGATGTTGAGACCCTCAAGGCAAATGGGCTTGCCAAGGGCGGGTCCTTGGATAATGCGGTGGTGATTGATGATTTCAGAATCATTAACGAAGACGGTCTCAGGTTCAAAGATGAGTTTGTCAGGCATAAAATCCTCGATTTTATTGGCGACCTTTCTCTGATCCAGTTTCCCATCATCGGACACTTTGTGGTCACGAAATCGGGTCATTTCCTGAACCAGCAGATGTTGGGAATGTTGATGAAATCAAAAAAACACTGGAAGATCTTTTCCTTTGGTACAGCAGAGGAGTGCAGCAGGAACAGTTTAAAAATCCCTGCTTTCGGTGTGCCGGAGATCGTTCCCGCTTGAACCGGCCTGCTATTTTCGGTGACAGCTATTTTTGCGCCCACCCATGCCTTACCTGACCGGCCTGCCGGTACTGCCGTGAGGTTATATCTGTAATCGTTCAATTCGCATGCGCCTCTTCCGTTAAGGCTTGCATTTTCACTATTCCTCGCTTATTATCTCTTCCCTAAAACCTTATCAACATCAACCAAGCACCGTCGTGGTTTGTCAGACGCTTTGCATCGCGTCTCGACCCTGTTGAGATGCCCTGAATTCGATCCGGACAAAGGCGTGGCACTGACAGAATGCTTTGCAATATGAGTGAACCGCGGGAATCGTGCATTTTAGAACCTTTAAAGGCGTACGCTTTTTAATGTGTAACGACACAAGCCCTGCCGGATGCCTCGTCAGAAGGGATTGGAGATGAGGAAAAACCGATTTGTTTTAAAATATTTGACAGTTACACTGGCATTCATCTTTTTTTTCGGTGTGTTTTCGAGCAGGGCGGCAGGGGCTGCAAAAGCGCGGCTCACGGATATCGTGGTCACCAATACCCGGGACGATCTTCTGGTCTATTTCAGCGTGGCTGATTGCTTTACCGATGATATGGAAAAAGCTATCACCAATGGTGTCAGCACAATATTCACGTTCTTTGTGAAACTTGACGAGGTCCGGGACTGGTGGTGGGACAAAGAGATCGCGGATCTAAAGGTGAGTCACGAGATCAGATATGACAGCCTGAAAAAGGTCTATATCCTCAGACTGTCTTCACAGGACGACAAGGTGATTTATGTCAAGGAGTTCGAAGAGGCCAAGAAGCTGATGTCCGAGATCGTGGGCCTTAAGGTCACGGAACTTCGGAATCTTCAAAGAGGAAACCGTTACCAGATCAGCATGATGGCTGAACTTGACAAGATCAGGCTCCCCTTTTATTTCCATTACGTCTTTTTTTTCCTCTCCCTGTGGGATTTCGAGACCGACTGGTACACGGTTGATTTCAGGTATTGATCTGTCGGAGGTTTCGGTCCGGGCTTTGCCATCTTCATCCATTCTGATGTCATGAAAGACTATTTAGAGGCTGAAAGACAAGATCTCAGGAGGCGACGCAGAGAAAGATACCTGATTGCCTTCCTGGGTGTGGTGATATCCTTCCTGATTTACCTGGGGATGCGCATCTTTCACCTGGGACAGGCCCTCCCTTTTTCGAGCAGCATATTGGCCTTTGCCCTGATCAATATCAATGTGATCCTGCTCCTTCTTCTCCTTTTTCTCACGGTGAGAAATTTAGTCAAGCTCCTTTTTGAGAGAAAAAAGAGCATCATGGGCGCCAAGCTAAGGACCAAACTGGTTCTGGCCTTTGTGACCCTTTCTCTTCTGCCCACAGTCATCCTTTTTTTCGTGTCGGTCCAGTTCATCTCTTCATCGATTGAATACTGGTTCAGTCTTCAGATTGAGCGCTCCCTGAAAACCTCGCTGGAGGTTGGCCAGGATTATTACAAGGGGATCGCGGATGAAAGTCTCTCCTTTGGCAATGTCTTGAGCCGCGTGATCAGCTATGAGGGCTTTCTGATCCCATCCAGAAAAGAAGCCCTCGCTAAGTTTTCAGATGAAAAGCGGAAGGAATTCGGGCTGACTTCGCTCCAGATTTTTTCTAAAGACCTTAACCTGGAGGCCATGGCCAAAGACCACAGGATCGACCTGACGGCATTCAAGGGACCTGGAAACGACAACCTGAGAAATGCCATAGAGAAAGGGACAGATAGCTACACCATTCAATCGTCACCCCACGGCGATCTTGTCATCGGCATGGTTCCGGTCTTTTCCAGGACAGAGTCGAAGGCTGTGGTGGGTCTTGTGGTGACATCAAAATTTGTTCCCGGCGCATTTGTGAACCGGCTGCAGGCAATTTCAAAGGGCGTGCAGGAGTACCGTCAATTAAAGATGCTTCGAACGCCGATTTTGGCCAGCCATATGATCACTCTCTCGATTGTTACACTTCTGATTATCTTTTCGTCTGTATGGTTCGGGTTTTATCTGTCCAGGGAAATAACGGTTCCTATCAAAGAACTGGCTGAAGGGACCCATCGGATTGCATCGGGCGACTACAATTTCTTCATTGATTTAGAGACAAAAGATGAAATGGGCATGCTGGTCAATTCGTTCAATAAGATGACCATGGATCTGAAAACGAGCAAGAACCGGCTTGAAGCGGCTAACAAGGAACTCGTTGCCAGCAATCTCGAACTGGAACAGAGACGGCTTTACATGGAGATCGTCTTGGCGAATGTGGCTGCAGGCGTCATCTCTGCGGATGCCCACGGGAGAATTCTGACCATCAATAAATCGGCTGAGCGGATGCTGGATATTCGGGCCGGAGAGATTATCGGAAAAAACTACAAGGAGGTCCTTTCTAAAGATTACTGCAAAATAGTCGATGATTTCCTGGGAGACGAGGGTCTTGTTCGCAAGGGTTACACGGATAAACAAATACGGTTATCTGCCGGGAACCGCCGGCTGACCGTTCTGGTTTCCCTCAATGTCCTCCGCGATGATCGCGGGATATACCTGGGTCTTGTCGCTGTCCTTGAGGATTTGAGCGAGATCGAAAAGGCCCAGAGGATGGCTGCATGGCGGGAAGTGGCGAGACGTATCGCCCATGAGGTCAAGAATCCTCTGACGCCGATCCAGCTGTCGGCCCAGCGGCTTAAGAAGAGATACGGAAAGATGCTGGACAACGGGGAAACAGGGGTCTTCAACGAGTGTACGGGCATGATCATTACCCAGGTGGAGGAACTGAAACGTCTCGTGAACGAGTTCTCCAATTTCGCGCGCCTTCCGGCCGCAAACCCTGTACCGTCCGATATCGCCAAGATTATCCAGGAGGCCATAAGCCTCTACAGCGAGGCCCACAAGGATGTTCGATTTGCGTTTAAGCAGTCAAAGAATGTCCCGATCTTCAATCTGGACGGCGAGCAGATTCGAAGGGTGATGATCAATCTCTTCGACAACGCCATCGAAGCCCTTGACGGCAATGGAGAAGTAGTGGTCGAGCTTCATTACGATCATGTCCTCAAGATGGTGAGAATCGAGGTGATCGATAATGGAAAGGGCATCAGCCCGGAAAACAAGACGCGTCTGTTCGAGCCCTACTTTTCAACAAAAAAACAGGGGACAGGCCTGGGTCTTGCGATTGTCAGCACCATCGTCTCGGATCACAATGGCTTTATCAGGGTCAAGGACAACACACCCAGGGGGACCCGCTTCATCATTGAGTTGCCCGCCAGGGTCTGAGCCTTATGTTTATGTTTTTATATCATTTTTTATGGAGCGCCGCCCTTGCCCTTCTGGTCCCTGTTGTCGGACTGTTGCGTGTCGGGTCTTCGGCCGGGCGGGACCGCACAGGCCCCGGTGTGCGGCTCGCTGACAGACTTGCATGGCGCCTGCCCAGTCCACCGTCTGAAATGAAAACGCTATGGATTCATGCGCTTTCTGTTGGCGAGGTGATCTCCGCCCTTCCGCTGGTGGATGGCCTCAGCAGGGAATTCCCGGACAGAGGAATCGTGTTCACAGCAACCACCGCTTCGGGCCTGGCCATTGCAAAGGAGAAGCTGAATAGCAGGGTCCGGGTCATTCTGCCCATGCCGATAGATGCCTGGTGGTCTGTAAACAGGGTGATCAATTTTGTGAACCCATCGGTATTCATTCTTGTTGAAACGGATATCTGGCCCGGTTTGCTTGCGTGTCTGAAGCGCAGGGGTATCCGGAGCATCCTGGTCAACGGCCGTGTCTCGCCCGGGACCTTCAGGGCCTATCGAAGAGCGCCGTTCTTCGTTCGGAGGATGTTCGAACCGCTCCACAAGTGCCTGATGCAGTCTGAGCTGGATCGACAGAGACTCCTGCAGGTGGGCCTTGACGAGGAAAAAATCATCACCGCAGGCAATATCAAATTTGACCGGAATATGGCCTCCATGTCATTGGAAGAGCATCGGCAATGGCTCGATGCGCTGGGCCTTGAACCTGCCGACCCGCTTTGGGTGGCAGGCAGCACCCATCCGGGAGAAGAGGGGGTCCTCCTTCATGTATTTAAGAAACTAAGGGTTTTTTTTCCGGGCCTGCGTCTGATCCTCGCCCCCAGGGACATTGGGCGCTCCGCTGAGATCGTGAGAATGAGCAGAGAAAATGGGTTCAATACCGCTCTCAAGACCCGGGTTTCGAAATACGGCGCGGAAAGTGGGGGTTTGCCCCCTGAAGCAAGGGGGGACAGAGCTTTTGACGTGCTGGTTCTGGATACCATGGGTGAACTGGGGCGCATCTACGGACTCGGCAGGGTGTGCTTTGTAGGCGGGAGCCTTGTCCCGGTTGGGGGGCACAACCTGTTGGAACCCGCCGGTTTTGGCATGCCGGTTGTTTTCGGACCCCACACCCATAACTTTGTATCCATGTCTGAGACCCTCTTGGCCGGAGGAGGCGGTCGCCGGGTTCGCGATGGGTATGAGCTCTACGAGATCATGAAGGTGCTGCTGGAGGATGAGAAGGTGCGCTCCCGGACGGGAAGGCGGGCCAAAGCATTTGTTGAAAACAACCGGGGATCTCTTGAGAGGGTCTTGGGATATGTGAAGGGATGTATTGAGCAGGAGCAGAGCACATGGAGAAGGAAAGGCGGCATAGAGCATGGCGTGTAGAGACAATCGCGAGGCATTACAGGTGGCCCGCCGGGGCATGATCCGTGCCTGATTGGTCAAGGATCCATCGCGAAACAGGATTCGGACCGTGGACATGTCCTCTGGCCCTGTTTTCGTTTCTGTACGGGCTTGGGGTGCGATTGCGACTGAGGGCATATGACAAGGGGGTCTTCAGCAGTCGATCTCTGCCAGGCTTTGTCGTGAGCGTCGGCAATTTGACCGCGGGCGGGACCGGCAAGACGCCGGCAGTGGCCATGTTGGCTGGATGGGCCTTGGATCAGGGGTATCGTGTGGCTATATTGTCGAGGGGCTACGGTGCGCAGAACAGACAGGAAATCCTCGAGGTCTCCAATGGGAAGGGAAAATATGCAGATATCCGAATGGCCGGCGACGAACCCTCCCTTCTTGCAAGGGCGGTTCCCGGAAGCCCGGTGGTTATATCCAGAGACCGTTACCGTGCAGGACGATATGCCCACCGAAAATTCGGTTCTGATTTCTTCATCCTGGATGACGGTTTCCAGCACCGGAAGCTCAAGAGGGACCTGGATCTGGTCCTGATCGACGCCGCCCATCCTTTTGGCAATGGTCGTCTCCTCCCCTGGGGGCCTCTTCGGGAGCCTTTAAACCAGTTGTGCAGAGCGGACGCCATTATCCTGACGCGGTTCAGGCGGGTGACGCGTGCAGAACGCGGAGGGAATAAGGGCGGGAAAATAAAGGGGCAAGGCAATTCCAGGCTACTGCCGCCGATGGAAGATACACTGGCGTTTGTGAAAGGGAACTTTCCTTCGATACCTGTCTTCCTTGCTGACCATGAGCCGAGCAGGGTTGTTTTCCCGGCGCGGGGTGAAACCCATGATCCGGGTTTCCTGAGAAAAAAGCGCGTCGTGGCCTTCGCCGGCATCGCTCAACCTAGATATTTTGAAAAAACGTTGATTGCGTTGGGCGCGGATGTGATTCGATTCAGAAGATTCAAAGATCACTATCTATATACGGGAGAGGACATCGATGCATTGATTCGCATAAAGGAGAAGACCGGCGCCAGCTGCCTCCTGACGACGGAAAAGGACTGGATGAGGATAATCTCCGCTGCACCCGGATACGGGGATCTGGCCTATCTCTCCATCCGATTCAGGCTGCACCCGGGTCATGAGGCGGTTTTAAGGATGATCAGTGATGGCTTCAGAGAATAAGGGAACTGTCTCTACATGGATCTACAGGGCTATGTACGGGGGTGTATGGCTCCTGTCACGGATTCCTTTTCGTGTCGGGCAATGGATGGGAGGGGCGATCGGGAATGTGCTGGCACGGGCCCTTAAGCGACGCGTAAAGGCCTCTCTGGACAATCTTCGATATACCCTGGGTGAAAGCCTGTCCGAGGCCGGGTTGATTGAGCTGAACGGCAGGATTATCTCGCATTTTGCCCGGATGGTGTTTGAGGCGCCCCATATACTCAGGTTGAACCCGAACAATCTGAACCGGTATGTGGTATTTGAGAATGAAAATGCATTGAAATGCGCCATGGCAAAAGGGAGGGGCGTTTTTATGCTCACGGCGCATTTCGGGAACTGGGAGCTGATGTCCGCTGCCACTGTCCTGCACCTGCAGGCCAAAAACGCCGTTGTGGTGAGACCTGCAGATTTTGAGCCGGCTGACAGGTTGCTCACGACGCTCCGTTCCAGGTTCGGGACCGAGATTATACCGAAGCGACGCGCTATGAAGAAGTTGCTGTCGGCGAGAAAGGAAAACAAGGTTATCGGCATATTGCTGGATCAAAACGTGGACTGGTACGAGGGGGTCTTTGTTCCGTTTCTGGGCAAACCGGCCTGCACCAACAAGGGACTGGCACTGGTGGCCTTGAGGACCGGTTCGCCTGTCATCCCCATGTTTTCGATAAGACAGCCGGATGGGAGGTACCGAATCATTTTTGAAAACGAGGTGGTATTGAAGAAAACCGGGGACAGGATCAAAGATACAGAAGCCAATACGGCCCTGTTTACGCAGATTATTGAGAAATATGTCTTCAGTTATCCGGATCACTGGTTCTGGTTCCATAAACGGTGGAAGACGAAACCCTATTGCGCCATCCCGGAGGATTTCTATCACGGTCGGGATGCAGGGATGTAACTGAGATCGATGTCTAAACCCCTCTGTGATAAGAAGATGGATACGTCGGGGATCAAACGGATTCTGATCCGCGCCCCCAACTGGGTAGGGGACGCCGTCATGACACTCCCTGGCCTCGAGGCCGTCAGGGGGAATTTCCCGTCGAGTTCTGTCGGTGTCCTTGCAAAACCATGGGTGGCGCCGATATACGAGCATCACCCGGCAGTGGACCGTGTGTTGGTGTACCCTAAAGGGGAGGGGGTGTTCACCGATCTGAAAGAGATGATTCAATGCGTTCGGCTCATTCGCAGGCAGCGCTTTGACCTGGCCATCCTGTTCCAGAACGCGTTTGAAGCGGCCTTTCTGACATATCTGGGCGGGGTAGGGCTGAGGCTGGGTTACCGTACGGACTGCCGGGGTTTTCTCCTGACCCACGGGGTCCTTCGCAGCAGGGACGTGCTGAAGACCCATCAGACAGAATACTATCTCTCCCTGTTGAGAAGCATGGGGTGGAAAGCCGGAAGCACAGACCCAAGGATCTATGTTTCAGCCGGGGATACCGAAGCGGCCCAAAGGATACTTGACGCAGGGAATGTTCGGGAAGGCGATTTCCTGCTGGGCCTCGGCCCGGGCGCCATCTTCGGGGGGGCCAAACGATGGCCTGCCGAGCGGTTCGCGGATATCGGCGAAATGGCTGTTCAAAGGTGGGGCGCCCGGGTCCTTGTATTCGGGAGCGCCGGGGAAACGACCCTCTGCGGGCGCGTCTGCGACGCCATGGTGAGCCCGGCATTGAACCTTTGCGGCCGCACATCGCTGGCTGCGGCCATGGGCCTGATCAGCCGGTGTTCCTTTTTCGTAACCAATGATTCCGGACTGATGCATATCGCCGCTGCCCTGAATGTGCCCACTGTGGCCATATTCGGTCCTACCGATCCTACGGCGACAGGGCCTCGGGGTCTTAGGACCCGTATCGTCAGACACGATACCTCATGCGCGCCCTGCCTGAAGTCCGAGTGTCCTGAAGATCATGCCTGCATGTTAGGCATCAGACCCGCAGATGTGTGGGAAGCCATGGAGCGGTTAAGAAAGGATGCCCATTGAAAAAGCCTGCTGTTTTTATCGATCGGGATGGGACCCTGAACGAGCAGATGGGATATATCAACCATATCCGTCGGTTTGTGCTCCTGCCGGGAAGCACTGAAGCCATCCGGCTTTTGAATCATCATGGGTTTCTGGCCTTTATCGTATCCAACCAGTCGGGGGTTGCCAGGGGATATTTTCCCATAGAGCTGGTCCATAAGGTTCACGATCATATGGAGACCTTGCTGGAGAAGCAGGGGGCAAGGGTTGACGGGATTTTTTTCTGTCCCCATTATCCTGGAGGCAAGGTCCCCGAATACAGCAGACCGTGTGATTGCAGAAAGCCGGGAACCGGTCTGATCGATACGGCCTGCAGGCAGTTTCCGGTTGACACTCAGCATTCTTATGTAATTGGTGACCGTTACAGCGACATGGAATTGGCGCGGGAATCCGGCATGAAGGGGATCCTGGTTAAAACCGGCTACGGCCTGGGGGACCTCACGTATGTTTTTCCAGAACTGCCCTTTCAACCGTTTCATGTGGCGGAAGACCTGCTCGATGCGGTCCGTTGGATCGTTGCGGCCACCGGGCGGCGTTAGAGTCTTTATTTGTATCTTCTACACAAGAAGCGAAGATGTTGGAGGTTGGAGGAGGGGGGTTTGATGCAACAAATTCCTTCCCTCCAACCTCAAGCGAAGCGGTCCTCAAACCTCAAACGACATGGCCTTAATTGGGTTGCGGCCGTAAGGCCGCCCTGGGCACTTCATACGTGAATATCCTCATCGTGAAATTGAGCGCAATAGGTGATGTGGTGCATGCACTGCCGTTTCTGGAGTCACTCCGGAAGGGTTTTCCCGGGGCAACTATCGACTGGGTGGTGGAGGAAGCATCTTCTCAGCTTATTGAGGGGCATCCCGCATTGAACCGGATCATCGTGTCCCGAAGAAAGTCCTGGCAAAATAATCTTTTGAAAAAGAACAGTTCATCTACTTTATTAAAGCAAATTGCTCAGTTTATAATTGAGTTGAGATCGTGCCGTTATGACTGGGTTATCGATCTTCAGGGGTTGCTGAAAAGCGGAGTTCTGGTCGGCCTTTCAAACGGAAAAAGAAAAATCGGCATGAGCGGAGCCAGGGAGGGCGCGAATCTCTTTCTCAACGAGCGACCGATTCCGGTGAGTCATGAGCAGCACGCCATCGACCGCTACCTGAAGGCGGCTGAATACCTGGGCTGCGATGCCGCCGGATGGCGCGGTCGTATTCCGGTTTCTGCCGCTGACAGGCAGTTCATCGACCGGATTCTGGACAGCGACGGCGTCGCGAAAAAGCCGCTTGTCGCCATCAATCCGATGGCCAAGTGGCCGACCAAGCTCTGGAACCCGGGACAATTTGCCGTCCTGGCAGAGCGGATCATAGACGAACTGGCCTGCGAGATTGTTTTCACCGGCAGCCTCAGGGACAGACCCGTGACCCGTGGTATTGCGCGAATGATGGCGAACCCTTCTTTGGACCTGTCCGGCCGGACGAACCTGAAGGGTTTGGCCTATCTGTACAGCCGGTGCAGGCTCCTCATTACTACCGACACGGGCCCCATGCATGTAGCGGCCGCCATGGGATGTCCGGTTGTGGCACTGTTCGGCCCTACAGCGCCATGGCGGACCGGCCCTTACGGCGAGGGACACAGGGTCATCAGGGCCGATGTAGGGTGCAGCCCCTGTTTCAAGAAAAGGTGCCGACATATGACGTGCATGACGGAGATCGGCGTGGACCAGGTCTTCCAGGGCGTGCAGGAAATTCTTTAATAAGCATGCGACATATGCAGGGACCGGCCACGGCGCAATGGTTCAAGCGTTGCCGGATCTTTGGAACGGCAATGGTGCGGCTCGTCCTGATGGAGAATTCAACTGCGAAAGGAGTGCGATATGGCGATCAGCAAGGAACTGCTGGACATTCTGGCGTGTCCCAAATGCAAAGGGGACATCTATCTGACGAAATCAGGAGACGGGCTTGTCTGCGATCAGTGTCAATTGCTTTACGAGATCAAGGACGATATCCCGATCATGCTCATCGATGAGGCAAAACCGATAGGCCCCGGAGAAAGATAGGCGCTCAAGCCTTTTGGCCGGGGGTTCAACTGAGAGGCGGCGCTCAGCGACTCCTTTTTCCCCTGACCCTCTATGCGAAACATCAGTCATCTCTTCCGAGAAACAGCCGTTCCAGGGTGGCGGGGGCAGCCCGGGACCCTCCTGGAACGGCCTTACAGGAATCTGCCTGCCACGCTTTTCCAGGATGCATGTCACCTTTTTTTCTTGACAGGGGATAAACCTAATGGTATTAAGTAAAAATAAAGTTATAGGTCTTTTCTGTATAAAAAACCCATCATAACAGTAATTTAATTGACCTAATGGCAATATATTTCGAGCACCTAGACAGGGGTTTTAACAGCGTTGATCAATTATTTTTCTTAGGATGCGTGTCAAAATGCCGGTATTAATCTATTGCAAAAACGCTGCTTCTAATTCCGTTAAGATATAATATAAAATGGTATATCAATGGGTTAATCAAACTGATAGAGGCTCATAAACGGTTATTTTCAAATTCAGTTCGGTTTTTGATGTATGGGCAATAAGGTTTCAAAAGAGATTACGCGAACCAGGATTATCGAATCGGCTAAAAAACTGTTTGCCGAACAGGGGTATCTGAAGACGACGGTCATCGATATCTCGCGCCAGGCCGGGCTCTCTGAGGCGGCCCTGTACGACCATTTCCAGGGCAAGGAGGACCTCCTTCTGACCATTCCGGACCTCTGGGTCTCTGAACTCATCGGAGACCTGAAAGAACAGCTGTTCGGCATCAAAGGAGCGATCAACAAGCTGCGCAAGTTCCTCTGGTGGTATCTGCGCCGCGTTGAGGAGGCTCCCCTGGACGCCAAGATTGTCTACCTCTTCCTCAAGACCAATGCCAATTTTATGAAGACAGAGGTTTATTCCAACGTGAAGGCCCTTTACGCCTATCTGATCGACATATTTGAGGAGGGCCGAACATCGGGTGAAATGAAAGCAGACCTCAATCCCTATTTTGCCAGGGATATTTTTATCGGGACCATGGAACATCTCGTGACGCGCTGGCTCCTGAAAGAGCGTTCCTATCCCCTGTTTGAGAACCTGGAGGAAGTCTTCGATCTTATGATTGACGGATTCAGGGCAGCGGGGCCGGAACCGGCGGGTGGCGCGACTGCGAAATTGGAAACTTAGTAACATTTCAGCCATCTGAAAACATGGCAGGAGGCCCATGGGCCGAACCTGTTGTGAACCATTTTATCAAAAAGCTGAAGAGTTACGAAACTCAGAGAATTCGTGAAGGGGTCATGACAACGAATGACAAGCTCATGACCGTACATGACTATCCATGACGACACATGACAATCAAGGTATTTTGGGCCGGACATTGCACTGGGCCCGAAAGGTCTGCAATGTCGTTTTACTCACAGAAATTTTAAAAGGAGGGTTGTAAATGGCTAAGGTATTGTTTGAATGGGATTATTCATCGTACCCCGGGGCAAAGGCCTACCCACATCTGTTCAAGCCGATTCAGCTTGGCAATCTGATGGTGCCCAACCGGATCAAGTATGCGGCCACTGAAGACAATCTCAACGACCACAACGGCTTCATCACGGACGCTGATGTGGCCTATATGCGGTCGAGGGCCGAAGGGGTCGTGGGAGGACTCTGCTTCATGCAGGGGGTGTACATGGACGAGGCCCGGAAGGGTCAGGGTTATGTGGGCCAGGCGGCCTGCTGGGATGACAAGTACATTGCAGGTCTCAAAAGGATCGCCGAGGCCATCCACAGCAGGAAGGCCATTGCCGGATTCCAGCTCATGGATTGCGGCCGAGTAGGCGCCGTTGAGGTCGACAGCGGCCATGGGCCGTCCACGGTTCCCCAGCGCCTGCGCATCTTTAAGCCGATGTTCGAGATGACCAACGCCGAAGTCAAGGAGATGATCCGGCAGCATGTGGATGCCGCGAAGAGGGGTATTGAGGCTGGGTTTGATGTTATGGAGATTTCAGGGATCGTGGGATATCTGATTTCCAATTTCCTCTCCAGTTACACCAACCGCAGGACCGACGAGTATGGCGGCGATATCCGGGGCAGATGCCAGGCCATGGTGGAAATCATCCAGGGCGTTAAAGAGGTCTGCGGTCCGGACATCCCGGTGGGTATCCGGCTCTGCTCCGAGGAACTGCTTGATGACGTCCGGGGCAACACGCCGGAGGAGTCCATGATGACCTACAAGATCGCCGAAGAAGCCGGGGCCGACTATATCAGCTGCACCCTGGGCTGGCAGGAATCCATATACCCTGTCATCAGCCGGGACATCCCCCAGGGCAACTGGCTCTATCTGGCCAAACGGGCCAAGGAAAACGTCAAGATCCCGATCCAGATGGCCTACAGGCTCTTTACCCCGGACAAGCCGAACAAGGCCATCGGCGACGGCGAACTGGATTTCTGGGAGATGTGCCGGTCCATGATTGCCGATCCTCTGATGCCCAAGAAGGTGCTGGAAGGGAGAGAGGATGAGATCCGGCACTGCGTGGCCTGCAATTTATGCCTTTCCAGGCTCTTCCGCGATGCCCCCATGACCTGTTACATCAATCCCCGCTGCGCCCATGAGCACGACGAGAAATTCATCCCGCAACCGGCGGAAGAACAGAAAGAGATCATGATCGTGGGCGCCGGTCCCGCAGGCATGGAATGCGCCTATGTGGCCGCCCAGAGGGGACATGAAGTGCATGTCTACGACAAACGTTCCGAGGTGGGCGGGACTATCATGGAGGCGTCCCGGGCCCCCTACGGAGACGAGGAACTGATGACATGCGTCAAATACCAGAAGACCATGTGCGAAAAGGCCGGGGTTGAGTTCCATTTAGGGGAAGAGGTGACCGGGCAACTGATAGCGGATGAAATGCCGGACAGTGTGGTCCTGGCAACCGGCCCGGTCTATCCTGAGATAAAGGGCGCAGCCGGTCGTGACAACGTTGTGAATGTTCTGGATGTCCTCGGCGGCAAAGCCGCTGTGGGCGATACCGTGGTGGTGTATGGGAACCGAAAGCCTGGCATCGGCGTGGCCCTCTTTTTGGCCAAACAGGGCAAGAAAGTGACCATCGTCGGCAGGGAAAAGAGCGCGGGTTTTGATATTAACCCTTCATTCAAGTGGCGGTACATGATCTACCTGAAGCAGAACGGCATCATGGCCTATAACGACTGCGACATCGAGACGATCAACGAGGGTGAAATTATTGTCAAGACCTATGATGGCTACCGGTTTCCGGTGGCATGTGACACGGTCATCGTATCGGAGCGGCAGGCGAACGAAAGTTTGAAAAAGACGGTACAGGCGGAAGGGATCGAGCTTTTTGTCATTGGAGACGCACTGGTGCCCCGCAATCTGTCCAGCGCAGTGCATGACGGCTACCGGATCGGGCTCAGGATTTAAGGAGGAGAAAAATGCCAGTTAATGCAGAAAAAGAGATAACGAAACTGTGGCGGAATCTTCAAGGCGCTCAGACCGAGATCTGTAATACCTATTACCGCTGGCGTGAAGTGGCCATTGCGGTGGCAGGTTCGGATATGAAGCCGATGGATATTGCCATGAAGGCGGCCGAAATGATGGGGAAAGATATCGGAAAGAACCTTCTTCCTCGACTGAACTGGCTGAAGGGAGAAGAGGGCTTGATGATGAATCTGGGCGGGGCCCTGGCAGGGATATGGAGTACCGAGGGCGGAATCGCCATGGCGGAAAAAGGCGACAAACCGGGAGAGGTCTTTATTCGCTGCACCCGCTGTCCCTGGCCGACCGCTGCCAAGCAGTTCGGCGTGCCCATGGAAGAGGTTGCGCTTACCAGGGAAAGGCTTTTTCAGGCCATCCTTGAAGATGTGAGCGTCTTCTTCAACATCAGACTCAGGATTGAGATGCTCAAGGCCATCCCGAGAGGGCAGGGCGAGTATCTGCTGAGATTATACAAGGAAGGCTAAAGACCGGATTGAAAAACGGTTCGAGGTTCGCAACAGCCGAAACTGACCTGCCGTCTCAGGTAGACGACGTCAGGTCGGCAAACATCCGGTGAGTGGCGCTTAAAGAATACTACAAAGACGAAGGAGTTGAAAAGATGGCTGCCCAGATAGATCTCGAAAAGTGCACCATGTGCGGGGGCAATGTCCAGCCGCTGTGTGTTGAGGCGTGTCCCGATCAGGCCATAAGGGTACAGGATAACAGGGTCGTGGTGACCGAGTTTATTTGTGAAGACTGCAACGAGTGCGGGTGCGTCTGTCCTGACCACGCGATCAGCGTGCCCCTGGAGAAGGTAACGTTTTAAAAGTGAAAAGTGAAAAGTGAAGATTGAAAACTGGAGGTTGACGACTGGGACGGCTTCAGTCGTCGATCCCGAAAACGTTCAACTCAAAGGAGTGGATCATGAAGGTAAACAAGATCGATCATATTTGTATCGCCGTCAAGGACCTGGATGCGGCCAGGAAGACCTGGGAACCGATGCTGGGAAAGTCAGGTCCGGATGATGCCTATGTGGATGAACCGGAAAAGATCAATGTGGCCCGTTACTGGGTCGGTGAAGTGGGGTTCGAGCTGATGGAATCCACGACCCCGGACGGCGATGTGGCCAAATATATCGCAAAGAACGGCGAAGGCGTGATGCTCATCAGCTTCAATGTGGACAACACGCGCGAGGCGGTGGAAGAACTCAAGGCAAAGGACTACCCGTTCATTCCGGATTCAAGGGGCGAGATTGCAAGGCCCTTCAGGGATTGTGAATTCGCCTTCATACATCCCAGAAAGCTGAACGGGGTCCTGACCGAGCTGATTGATTACAAGTGGAACGAACTGAAGTAGAAGCTGGAAACTTGAAATTCGAGCGATGCGTCACCGTTCCGCGCATCGCGGTTCAGGTTTCAAGTCACAAATACCGACCATGGGCAAACGATACAAGACGTTTGAAGTCTATCTGGTGTATATTGACCCGGACAAGTGCGACGGCTGTGAAGAGTGCGTCAAATTCTGTCCGGTGGATGTCTTTGACATGGCGAACAAGGCGTCCGTGGGGCGTCCCCAGAACTGCCTGGGCTGCAGAACCTGTGTAGCGGTCTGCAAGTCCGGGGCCATTATCATCACGGAGATATAACCGGAAAGGGGGATTTGGGAATTGGTAGTATCGTTTATATTGCCATAAACGTCCTTAATCTGTCAACGCCTGAATTCTTCAATTCGCAATGCGCGGCAGGTGAACACATGACTGATTCCATATTGATCATAGGGGGCGGCATTGCAGGGATCAACGCTGCCCTGAATGCCGCCGGGTATGGCGCCAAGGTGTATCTGGTGGATGACACACCAAGCATCGGCGGGATGATGGCCCGGCTGGACAAGACGTTTCCCACCAATGACTGCTCCATCTGCATCGAAGCCCCTGAAATGTATGAGGTGGACAATCATCCCAACATTGAGATCCTTACCAACACGGAGGTGCGGAAGGTCAAGAAGACCGGCGACGGCTTCAATGTCAAGCTGACGCAGAAGGCGCGCTTTATCGATCCGGAAAAATGCACCGGCTGCGGGGCCTGCATCGAGGCCTGCCCGGTCAGCATTCCTCATGAAATGGACGGCAAGGTCAGCGGGATGCGAAAGCTGATCTATATGCCGTTCCCGCAGGCCGTTCCCAATATTGCGGTGATCGATCCGGACTGTCGGTACGGCAACATGCGCGAGAACGGGGCCTGTGTGGGGGGCTGTGTGGTAGATTGCAGTCAGTGCAGGGAATGTCCCATTGCCCTGTGCGTCAAGGCGTGTATCAAAGAAGGCAAGGACGCCGTGCGCCTGTGGCAGTCCAACAAGAACCTGCAACTCGACGTCAAGAGCATTGTTGTTGCCACAGGGATCATGGATGCCAAACCCCCCACTGGATTGCACGGATATAACGTGGCCGACAATGTCATCACCTACATCCAGTTTGAGAGATTAATGAATGCCGGGGGGCCTACCGAAGGGCATATTGTGAGGCCCTCCGATGGAAAACCGGCCAAAAAGATTGCGTGGCTACAGTGTGCCGGACGGGGTCTGGATCATGGTGTGCCCTACTGCTCCAAGGTGTGCTGCATGGTGGCCACCAAACAGACCATCATTGCCAAAGAACACGATGCCACGGTAGAGACCTCGGTGTTCTACAATGACCTCAAGGCGTACGGGAAGGGTTTCTGGGCGTTTTACCGGAAGGCTGTGGAAAATGGGGTTCGATATGTGCGCGCGCGGCCCTATGATGTTTCCGAAGACACGGAAACCGGGAATGTGACGATCCGCTATGAAGACCTGGAATCAGGGAAACTGCTGGAAGAGGAAGTGGAACTCCTGGTGCTCTCTACAGGTCTGGTTCCCTCGGACAGAAATGAACGGCTGGCAAAGACGCTGAAGATTGAACTGGACAGTTTCGGGTATTTCAAGGAGAAGGACCCGCTCATGGCCCCCCTGGAAACAGAGGTTCCGGGAATTTACCTCTGCGGCGGCGCCACTGGTCCCATTGACATATCGGAATCGGTGGTCCAGGCCAGCGCGGCAAGTATGAAAGCGGTCCTGTAGGAAATATTCGGAGGGCGTTTTTACATCTTTGAGCATGGGCCTTTTGCTTATGGAGTCGTATTGAATGAATGAGGAGCAAATCAGGATAGGCGTCTTTGTATGCGACTGCGGGTCAAACATTGCCGGCGTCGTAGACGTGCCGGCAGTGGTGGAATATGCGAAAGGCCTGCCGCATGTGGCCTTTGCAGATGAAGGAAAGTGGTCCTGCTCAGTGGATGCCCTTTCCGATATGCAGGCATCCATCAGGGAACACAACCTCAACCGGGTGGTGATTGCATCCTGCACCCCAAGGACCCACGAACCCCTTTTCAAGCAGACGGTCAAAGAAGCCGGTTTGAACCCCTATCTGCTCGAGTTTGTCAGCATCCGCGAACAGGTCTCGTGGGTTCATATGAAGGAGCCCGAAAAGGCCACCCAAAAGGCCAAAGACCTGGTAAGGATGGGGGTTGCCAAGGCGGCCCTGCTCGAAGAGGGGGAAGAGATACGGCTTCCCGTGGGGCAGGACTGCCTGATCATCGGCGGCGGCATGGCCGGAATGAGTGCGGCCCTGAATATCGCGGAACAGGGCTTCAAGGCCTGTCTTGTCGAGAAAAGGCCGGAGCTGGGAGGAATTCTGAACCAGGTAATGACGGTCAGCCATGATAAAATGAAGATGCCGGCTGCCGAGATCGTCAAGGCACGGCGGGAACAGGTGGAGGTCCATCCCAATGTCGAGGTGTACACGAATGCCGACATCGAGTCGGTGGAGGGTTATATCGGCAATTACAAGGTGGTTCTGAACAGAAACGGGGACCGGACGAATCTGGATATCTCCACCGTCATCGTGGCCACGGGCATGCGGGAAGTTCTGCCTGAGGAGGGGGCTTTTCAGTATGGAACCGATCCGCGGGTCGTGACGCAGCTTGGGCTGGAAGGGCAGCTGAAACGCGGGGAACTGGGCGATGTCAGGAACGTGGTCATGATCAACTGTGTGGGCTCCAAGAACGATGAACGGGGCTGCTGCAGCATCGGCTGCCATGTCTCGGTGAAAAACGCCCTGATCCTGAAGGGGCTCAACCCGGAGGTCCAGGTCCACATCCTTTACAGAGATCTGAGCATGGTCAAGGACGAACAGATCCACCTTCAGGCGGCCAAGAAGTCAGGGATCAAATTCATCCGGTTTCCCGATGACCGTTATCCGGAGGTGGCATCAGGGAACGGCCGGCTTTCCGTGCGTGTCCAGGACGTTCTTCTGGGCCGCGCGCTGACCCTCCCGGCCGACCGACTCGTGCTGACCGTCGGCTATACCGGGGACGAGACCATCGATGCGGTCCGGGGGCTGCTCAAGGTATCGGTCAATCAGGAGGGGTTTTTTCAGGAACGGCATATCAAACTGGGCCCTCTTGACTTTCCGGCTGACGGCATCGCACTGTGCGGGTGCGCCAAAAACCCGAAGATCCTGAAGGAAAGCTGCGAAGAGGGGATCGGTGCGGCCATGAGAGTCTCGATCCCCATGAAGAACGGTTATATCGAGGCGGAAGGGATTGTCGCCGATATCGATTTGATCGCGTGCAACAGCTGCGGCATCTGCTGGAAGCGGTGCCCTTACGGCGCGATCAAGGTGGGCGGGGACAAGAAGCCGGAGGTGATCAAGGCCCTCTGCAAAGGATGTGGTCTGTGCGCGGCCGACTGTCCCAAGGAATGCATCACTATTGTCCACTACTCCGATGAGCAACTTCTGGCCCAGGTGGAGGCCGCACTGGCGGAGGACCCGGGCGGCAAGATTCTGGGCTTTGTCTGTCACTGGTGCGCCCTGGGCGGGGTGGATATGGCAGGCGTGAGCAGGCTTCAGTACCCCACGAATGCACGGCTGATACGGGTCATGTGTTCGGCGCGGGTCCCCATCAAGCTGATCGAGCGGGCGTATGAACTGGGCGCGGCCGGGGTCCTGGTGGCCGGGTGCGAGTTCCCCACGTGCCACTATATATCCGGCAATTATGCCTGCGAGGCCCGGATCAACCGCGCCCGAAAGAAACTGGCCAAGAAGGGATACAATGCCGACAACCTCTGGCTCACCTGGTGTTCCGCTGCAGACGGGCCCAAATTTGCCAATGCCATGCGGGATATGGTGAAGACCCTGGGAATTTAGGAACGAAACATTTTTAATCCCATTCGTCCTATCCGTCTTATTAGACCAAGGTAGATAAGAGATGAGCAAAAGAGTCCTGGCGGAAAAATATGATGATGTGAGCATGTTCAGCACCTGTGAGCAGTGTGGATGCTGCAGTTCCGCATGCCCGATTACCGGAAAAGATGACTTCAACATCCGGCGGATTATCCGGCATGTGGAACTGGATCTCATTGAGGAGATCGCGCAGACCGCTTTCCCCTGGCACTGCACAACCTGCGGCAGGTGCGAGACCGTGTGCCCCAACGGCATCGCGATTCTTGATATCATACGCCCCCTTCGGACCCTGACCCCGGAGCCCCTGGTGCCGGAAGGTCCCCCTCCCTGCGCTGCCGCCTGCCCGGCAGGCATTGATATCCCTGAATATGTGAGGCTGATCGCCCAGGGAAATCCTGGGGAGGCCTGTGCCGTTATTCTGGAGAAAATCCCTTTCCCGGGTATCTTAGGAAGGGTTTGTATGCACCCCTGCGAGGCCGCCTGCCGCCGTGCAGAGGTTTTTAACCGGCCCATCGCCATATGTGCTCTGAAGCGCTATGCAGCGGACCGGTCGGGTGATCTCTTCGAACGGGCCGCCAGGGTGAAAGAACCTTCCGGTCACAAGGTGGCCGTGATCGGCGCAGGTCCTGCGGGGCTGACCGCTGCCTTTTATCTCAGGAAAAAGGGACATGAGGTAACCCTGTTCGAAAGCAGGCCCAAGCCGGGAGGGATGATGCGGTACGGCATCCCCTGCTACCGGCTGCCAGAGGATGTTCTGGACCGGGAGATCAATCAGGTGCTGAGCACGGGCATTCAACTGGAAACCCAACGTTCTTTCGGAAGGGACGTTGACCTGAACCGGTTGAAATCGGATGGATATGAGGCTGTCTTTATAGCTGTGGGTCTCCAGTTGAGCCGGCGGATCGCGCTTGAAGGCGCCGACTCAGAGGGTGTGCTGTGGGGGATCGATTTCCTGGTCGACGCGGCCGAAAAAAAGGAGATTGTCCTGAAAGATAAAGTGCTTGTTGTTGGGGGCGGCAATGTAGCGGTTGATGTGGCCTTGACCGCGCTCCGAATGGGCGCGGGGGAGGTGACCATGGCCTGTCTTGAAAGTCGGGAGGAGATGCCGGCCAATCCCTGGGAGATCGAAATGGCCCTTGAGGAAGGGGTCGCGCTCAAAACGTCCTGGGGTCCGAAGAAGATCCTGAGAGACAACGGGAAGATCACCGGTGTGGAGTTGGTCCAGTGTGAATCGGTCTTTGATGACAAGGGGAATTTTTGCCCCGCTTTCGGCGATCTGACGGAACGGGTGGCTGCAGATCAGGTGATCCTGGCCATCGGGCAGGCGGCGGATCTGTCCTTTGTCAACGATAATTCGGGACTCAAGATCGAAAAGGGGCTGCTTTCCATTGACAAAGAAACCATGGCAACGGGTGTGCCGGGCGTCTTTGCAGGTGGCGATGCAGGCGCAGGTCCCGGTGCGATCATCGACGCCATTGCAGCCGGCAGAAAGGCTGCAGAGGCCATGGACCGCTATCTGGGTGGAGACGGCCGTATCGACGACACCCTGGCCCGGCGGGCCGATACCTCGTCGTATGATGGGAAACGGGAGCGGGGCTTCGCAGACCTGGAGCGCATCGAAATGCCTGTTCTCCCTGTGGCCGAACGGTACAACGGCTTCCCCGAAGTGGCCCTTTGCATGAGCGACGATCAGGCCGTGTACGAGGCCAAACGATGCCTCCAGTGCGATCTCGAACGCCGTTTGGGGCGCGAGGGGCATTGAAAATTGAAAACTGACGCATTCGCAAAAAGTCAATCCCGCCACGGCGGGACTCGCGCAAAGACGCGAAGCACGAAAAGATATCTTTAATATTTCAAATAGACCAGCTCTGTGAGAGCTCTGTGAGAAATATCACTACTTAAGAAGACCAGGCAAGAAAACCCGATAACCCATGAAATCGGCTTCGAAAGGAGACATGATATGAAAGAGGACAAAAGGCTTTATCCCACCTTTCATAACCCCCTGCTCATCACGCCCGCCTATGACCTCCCTAAAGAGGTTGCGGTCATCGGGGCCGGGACCATAGGCCCTGATATCGGGTATTACCTCAAGAGTGCGCTGCCGGGGATCAAGCTGTATCTGGTGGATGTGGTTGAAGAACCGCTGCAGAAGGCCGAGAAAAGGCTTTCCGGCTATATTCAGAAGGCCGTTGACAAGAAGAAGATGAAACCGGATATGGCTGAGGCGGTCGGGGAAAATATCATTTATACGACGGACTACAGCAAGATCCGGGACTGCAACCTGGTGATCGAGGCCGCTACTGAAAACATCCCTCTTAAGCAGAAGATCTTCGAAAGCGTAGAAAATCTGGTTTCCGAAGATGCCATCATCACCTCCAATACCAGTTCCATTCCGGCGGACCGCATCTTCAATAAGTTAAAAAAGCCGGGGAGAACCACCATTACCCATTTCTTTGCACCGGCCTGGCGAAGCCTCCCCGTGGAAGTCATTCGCTGGGAAAAAGCAGCCCAGGACGTGCTGGACTACCTGTTCTGGTTCTTTGCCCGGACCGGTAAGGCCCCGATCATAACGGATAACGCCATCTGCTTCATGCTGGACCGGATCTTCGATAACTGGTGCAATGAGGCTGCCTATCTTTTAGCCGATGCCACTGCGGGACAGATCGACCGGGTGGCTGAGGAGTTCGTGTTTGCCGGCCCCTTCTTTGTATTAAACATGGCCAACGGCAACCCCATTATCATCGAGACCAACACGCTTCAGATGGAAGAGGGGGAACACTACAAACCCGCTTCTATCCTGGCTTCGGTAGACCGGTGGCTGACTTCCCGTCCGGGGACCAGGTTGGATGTTCCGGAAGCCGTGAAGCAGGTGGTCAGGGACCGGATGCTGGGCATCTTTTTCTCGCAGTCCTTCGATGTGATCGATCGGGGAATCGGCACACGGGGAGACCTCAACTTCGGCTGCCAGATCGCCCTGGGTTTCAGAAGGGGACCCTTTGATGTGATGCGGGACCTGGGTGAGGCCGAGGTCAAGAGGATCATGGACAAGTTCGAGGCAGACCGTCCCGGTTTTCCCAGGGCCAGAGAACCCTTGGCAACCTATCAGGACTTCCGCCGGTTTGTCCTGGTGGATGACATGGACGCGCTCAAGATTATCACCATCCGGAGGCCCCAGGCCATGAACGCCCTCACAGACGAGATTACGGATGAGGTCCTTTCTGTCTTCAGGGAATTCATCGACGACCCGACTGTAAAAGGGTTCGTGATCACCGGATACGGGAGTGCGGCCTTTTCCGCCGGTGCGGATATCGGGAAATTTCCTGAGATGCTGGGCGACAGCGAGGCCAGCATTCAATACTCACGGGACTGCGCCAGGGTCCAGCGGTTCATGGATGAGATGGAAAAGCCGGTGGTCGCAGCCATCAACGGCATGGCCCTGGGCGGCGGATTTGAGGTAGCGCTGCGGTGTCATGGGATGGTGGCCGTCAAGAAAACTTTCTTCCAGTTTCCGGAGATCACATTGGGTATCCTGCCGGGCATCGGTGGGTGCGTGGTCCCTTACCGGCGATGGCCTCATGGAGCCCGGCTTTTTCATGACATGATCTGTTTTGCCAGGCCGATAACGGCCCAGGAGGCCCAGGAGATCGGCATGGTGGCCAGGGTCGTGGATGATGCCGGCGACCTGATGGCGGCCGCTGTCCAGGAGGCTTACCGGCTCCAGGGCAATATCACCCGGATTTCAGATGGAAAAATCGACATCCCGGATATCACTATCCCTGAGCCGCCCATGGCAGGAAAGCAGGCTTTAAGCAGGGAAGCCGTCTGCATCACGGCCAGGACCGTGCAAGAAGCGGCAGCTGCCGGTACCTTTGCCGAGGCCATCGAGATCGGCTATAAGGGATTCGGCGACATTGCCTGCACCGATGCCGCCAGGGAGGGAATTTCCGCCTTTCTTGAAAAACGGCGACCCGATTTCAAAAAGTAGCATCCGACCCCGGGTATGACTTGAGGTCCGAGAGATCCAGGTCGTTTCGGCCTGGATTTTCTATTTCTAACCGGGAAAGTATCGATTTACAAAAGCTTTGATGGCGCGAGGATATTCAGGGGTGAGACTGCTGGAGCTGTGGTCGGCTCCCTTGGCCACAAAGAGCACGGCCCTCCCGGGCGGGAAGCCGTCCCTGAGCCGCCAGGCATGATGAAGGGGGAAATTCTGATCATTCTGCCCGTGAATAATCAGAACAGGGATATTGAGATGGGAGGCCAGGCGGGCAGGACTCACGGATTCCATCCTGAACCTGTAGAATATATCCATCCAGAGCACAATCATGGGCCCGAAGAGGATTCCGAAAATCAGGTTGTAGTTTCGGTAAAGGCTGCGCAGGGCCTCTTTGGTGCGGGCATAGCACCCTTCCAGGAAGAGGAGGGATACCCGGCCGGAGTTTCGGCTGGCAGCGATAATGGCGCCTGCGGCCCCTGCTGAGTGGCCGTACAACAGCACCGGTTCATCGAGCCAGTTGAGTACCACCTCGATATCCTCGGCGAATCTGACCGCGTTCATAAAGTGGTGAGGACTGGATAAACCATGATCCCGTGAACTGTGGATGACAGTCGTAAAGCCCATCTCTCCGAAGAGCCTGGCCCTCTGTACCATGCGATCCCGGTTGCGACTCCACCCGTGCGCGAGCACCACGATACCTTTTGAACGCCCTTCGGGCTCGATCCGCCAGACCTCCAGTTCTCCGCCATCGGCCGCAGGAATCCGGGTATCCGTGACGCGGCCCCAGTCAGGAAGGTCCTGGAGAGGCTGTCGGGGAACCTGAAGGACCACATAGGTGAAAACCAGGGTCAGCATCAGGTACAGCCCTATGATTATGATAATGAGAAGCCACATAATATTAGGCCAGAAACGAAGGAACAGGAATAGGATAAATATAAAAAAAGAGGTTGAGCTGTTGAAGCTAACCTCTTGATTTTATAGATTGGAGTCCCCAATCCCGCCCTGCGGGAAACCGGTGTTGTCCCGCCTGGAAAGCGGGATGTCCTGGACCATTTATCGAAAGGGTCAGCAGTCTATCAGAATTCTGACCCAGAATAGGGTGGCGTCCCCAACCGGATTTGAACCGGTGTTGCCGGCGTGAAAGGCCGGTGTCCTGGACCTGGCTAGACGATGGGGACGCAGGGCTTGTGCCGTGCTGTCAGATGGTCACCGCCGAGGCGCACGCCTCAGATTAGGTCCTGCTGTCTGGATATCACTTGTTTGGCAGCTTCTAAAATGGTATCTTTAGCCGCCAAAAATGCAAACATAATGTTTATCCAATATCTTTCTTTTTGTCAAAGATTTTTTTTGGCTTTTCGATAATTATTTGAGCGCCTGCGGAAGCGTGAAAGCGTCTCTGCGAAGGGGACGTGGCTGTGCTGGGTTAGGGCCCGGCAAAGAAACTTCGCTCTAATGAATGGATATGACAGAAACAGATCGACCCCGGCGCAATGAGTGGCCGGACCCGGCAGGTATATCCCTGCGCGGCCTGTATGTCATCAGCATACTGGCCATGGGTATCGGCATCAGTGTGGTTTTCTTGCTCAATTTTGCCACGCCTACGGAGTTCATTTTAAATCAGTTTGCCGGTCTGGCCCATAAAAGCGGTCCCGCTTATGTCCTGGAGGTTTTCAAGCGGCTCATAGTGCTCTTTTTCTTGATTGCGGTTATCGGTTCGCCGACGCTGCTGGTGATGCACCATTTATTGCGCCCTGTTTCCGGCTGTCTGAGCACGGTAAGGAGAGGCGAGGAACCTCCTCCCCGTGCAGCCGAAAAGGCCCGCCGCAGATTGATCAACCTTCCGTTTATTTTCATCGCTATCAACACCGGCATGTGGATTGTTATCCCGGCCCTGGTTTTTTTTCTGGCCTATGTGGTGGACCTCATGAACATTCGTACCAGTGCGGTCTTTGCAGCCAGGGCCAGCATGGTGGGATTTATCACATCGTTCGTGGCTTTTTACAGGCTGGAAGCCTACTCCCGACGAGAGTTGATCCCCTTCTTTTTTCCAAAGGGACGCCTTGCCGATCTCAAGGGGGCTGCCAGGATATCCATTTCCAGACGTATCCGGATATTCTACCGGTTGAGCACGGTGGTGCCCATGATCATCCTTCTGGTGACCCTGATGACCCTGCAGTGGGAATTGGACCCGGGGAACATATCGGCGGAAGAATACGGCCGGAGAATTATTCTCTTCACCTGTGTTCTTTTCGGCGTTTTCCTTGTCAGCACGGGCGTACTCAACAGGCTGGTGAGCCGATCGATCGTACAGCCCCTGGAAAACATGCTGGACGTTACCGTCAAGGTTCGGGACGGGGACTACAGCGCCCGGATTCGCGTGATAAGTAATGATGAAATAGGAGTACTGGGGGACGCCGGCAACCAGATGATCAGGGGGCTGGCCGATCGGGAGAAGCTGAGAACCGCTTTTGGAAAGTATATTACGCCCGAGATCCGGGATGAGATCCTTTCGGGCCGGATCCCCCTTGAAGGGGAGCGCCGGAAAGGAACGGTAATGTTTTCCGATCTCCGTGACTTCACCCCCTTTGTTGAGAGCAATCCGCCCGAGGAGGTCATGTCCGGCTTGCGGTCCTATTTCACGGCCATGCACCGGGCCATTCGTCTCCAAAGAGGGCTGGTTCTCCAGTTTGTGGGTGATGAAATCCTGGCAGTATTCGGGGTTCCCATTCATTTTGAGGGACACGCCGATGCGGCTGTCAGGGCCGCCCTGGAGATGCGCAGGGCATTGAAAGAACTGAATACGGAACGGGTCGCCACGGGGAAACCGGCATTTGACCACGGTATTGGAATCCATTCAGGGAGTGTGCTCGCGGGAAACTCCGGAAGCGAGGAGCAGTCTGCCTATTCCCTGATCGGCAATACGGTCAACGTGGCCTCCAGAATTCAGGACCTGACCCGGGAATTGGGGTGCGATATCCTGGTGAGCCAGGAGACGGTTGACCGTCTTACAGAGACGTTCTCGATGCACAGGGAGCCCCCGCGGTTCGTCAAAGGGTACTCCAGGCCGATTGTTGTCTATCAGTTCCTTGACGGAGTGGCATAATGGTCTGTCCGCCTTCTGCATCATGCCGCAGCGCGTTGGCCATACAGGTTTTACACATTGAAAAAAGTTTGTCGCCAGATGCCGGTCAGTATCCCGGCTCATGACGCAGGCACTAATTTTTTTATAATGATATCATATTTTTGCGCCGATATTGACTGAACCTGGGTTTTGGCATCCAGTTTGCAGAACTATCGTGAAGAATCGGTGACTTTTTAGCTTTTTGATAAAATGGTTCGCAACGGGCTCGGCCCATGGGGCGCCTTTTTCAAGGGCTGCATACTCTTTCCGTGGCTCGTGCGAACGGCAGCATGCGCGGCGAAATTCGGCCGGTTCCAGCGCCGGGTGTGTCCTTTCATGGAACGGTCGATCCAGATGCCTCCAAACAATGGGTATGCACATGCAAAAGGGCCGGTCCCGGGCGCTGCGGTCCCTTATGGATGCCGCCCTTGAAAAAGGCGCCCCATGGGCCGAATTGCCTGCGATCGATATGATCAAAAGGACAAAGAGACACAATCTGTTGTTTAATGAATATTGGGACGGGGATTTGTAAACCACTTTGTCACCGTCGACTCCGTTGCCAGTCGCAGGGGCGATATCCGGAGACAAAGGGCAACGAAAGGAGTGGGTTCTGTTATGAGAATTCAATTGAAAAACGTCCTTTGTACCACGGACTTCTCGGATTTCTCCAACTATGCTGTCCCATACGGCATTCGGCTGGCCAAGGAATTCGGGGCTAAGCTATATGTTTGCCACGTGATCGATATTACTCCAGCCGCAGCCTATGGTGAGGCGGCGATACAGTGGGTGGATCAGCAGAAAGCGATCACGGAGTACGCTCAGGAGCAACTCAATCTTCTGACAGGGGAACAGGACCTGGATGTGGAGCAACTCATTGCCGTCGGCCGCCCGGTGGACGATATCACGCGCCTTGCCGGTGAAAAGGAGATCGACCTTGCCATTGCCGCAACCCATGGCAGATCAGGGCTTAAACGGTTCGTCCTGGGGTCTGTAACCGAGCGCCTCATTCATACACTGCCGTGTCCGTTAATGTCTGTTCGAAGCCCGGAAAAAGACATGGCGGCGTTGTCCGACCGGGAGATTCGCATCCAGAAGGTCCTTGTAGGCTGCGACTTTTCGGCAGACTCACTCCTGGCCCTTAAATACGCACTCAGCCTTGCCCAGGAGTTTCAATCCGAACTCCATCTGGCCCATGTGATTGAACCGCCCATCTACAAGAGCCTGTTCAAGCAGGAGGTGAAACCCTCCGAAGATCTGCGCGAGAGCCTCAGGGAACCTCTGGATGCCATGCTCAACAAAATGATCCCTGAAGAAGCCAGGCACTGGTGTCGGCATGAGACAACACTCCTGGCCGGTCAGCCGCATGAAGAGCTGACCCGCTACGCACGGGTCAATGAGATGGATCTGATCGTATTGGGTATCAGGGGACACAGTCTGGTGGAGTCCTTGCTGGTGGGCTCCACCACGGACCGCGTGATCCGCCAGGCGCATTGTCCGGTCCTTTCCGTGCGTCCCATGGCCGTCTCTTGAAGGTACGTTTGCAGCGCCGAGGCCCGAACTGTTGCAGTCTCGATTCCATAAGCTTTTCACGTGGAAGCTCCCGGATCGGACCGGACCCGGAAGCCGAAGTCCTGCCGTCATCAATGGAGGTTGTCGCGAGGGCGAGGGAGATGTGTTCCTATCTTTTTTGGTCAATGGGCATCTTGTCATATTTTCAGATGACTAACGTGTTGCCAGAAAAGAACCTATCTGACCTGCAGGGTGAACCGGCAGCGTGGAGTCATCTATGATCAGATCATTGCCTCACGCCTGTAGCGCATTTATTTCATATCTGGAATCCCTTTTCGCGCTTTCGGTGAGCGATCTGCACGCGATGATGAGCGATGTTCACGCGGAAATGCAAAAAGGCCTTTCAGGTCATGAAAGTTCCCTCAAGATGCTTCCCTCATTTATCGACAGACCCGGGGGAAATGAAAAGGGCGCGTTTATGGCCCTTGATCTGGGGGGAACCAACTTGAGGGTGCTTGCCGTCATGCTCGACGGGAAGAGAGTTGCAGCCATCCTCAATACCAGCAGATTTACAGTCCCCAAAACGGTGATGCAGGGTACGGCAGAGGTGCTTTTCGATTTCATTGCAGACTGTATCAAGTCCTTCCTGAGCGAACATGGGCTTGAGAGGAGAAAAACCTATGATCTTTCCTTTACCTTTTCTTTCCCGGTTCAACAGACAAGCATTGCCGGAGGCATGCTGATTGTCTGGACCAAAGGCTTTACAGCAAAGGGCGTCCAGGGAAAGGATGTTGTGAGCCTGCTGAATCAAGCACTGAAACGGAAGCATATCGACTGTATCCGGGTCAGGGCCCTTGCCAACGATACGGTGGGAACCCTGGCTGCCGGAGGCTACGCGGATCCCACATGTGATATGGGGGTGATCCTGGGTACGGGAACCAATGCCTGTTATCGAGAAAAGTGTTCCAATATCAAAAAAATGGAAGGGGGCGGTTGTGACGGGCATATGATTGTTAACATGGAATGGGGCAATTTTGATAAACTACGTCTCACGTACTACGATAGGGAACTGGATGCGTCTTCCGTCAATCCGGGCGCCATGTACCTCGAGAAGATGGTGTCCGGCATGTATCTGGGGGAACTTACCAGACATGTTCTGGTCGATGCGATAAAGCGAGACATCCTGTTCCTGAATGCGCCCCACGCTGCTGTCGGCTTCAAAAGAAGGGGTTCGTTCAGGACCTCACATATGTCCCTGATTGAAGGTGATGAAACCGGAGGACTTGATCACATCGATGAATTTTTGAAAAAAAAAGGCATGACAGGTAGTACTTTGGAAGACAGAAACCTTCTGAAACGTCTGTGTGGACTGGTGTCGGAAAGGGCGGCCGCCCTGGCAGCAACGGCGATCGCTTCGGTAGTCACCTGGATGGATCCGGAACTGAAGGCGATGCACACCGTCGGCATCGATGGCTCGCTCTTTGAAAAGTACGCCGGTTTTCCTTTAAAAATGAAGGAGGTGACCAGAAAACTCTACGGAGAGAAAGCGAACAACATCGCATGGTTCCATTCCAAAGACGGCTCCGGCAGGGGTGCGGCCATTATTGCCGCCGTCGCCGCCGCTTCTCAAGGGAGCAGAAAATGATGCCGGCAGTGGTTGGCTGCATTTAACCCACAAGTCCGACCCTTTTTTCATTCTTGTTGGCATGGAACTTAAGATGTGGATGACCGCTCAAAACGGATGTTATCGACAAAAATTCCCTTGTCCCGACCATCATTCCGCAACAAAACTTTCCCACAATTTTTTTCTTCACCTCCAGGACTTTTTGAAAATCTGCTTTGGGCAACAATTAGGCAGGATGCGTCGCCATGCTGCCATGCCACTCTAACGCCTTATCATTGGGGATGTCCTATTTTCTGTAATCTTCCGTTACTTCCTGTTCCGCATATCCTTTCAGTTCCTTCTGGCCGGCCACCAGTCGGGAAAGCTGGACAAAATGCTCGGCGTTAAGGAAAATTTCATGTAAGTTTTTCATTTGATCCACCGTCCATCCCTGCTGGAGCAGATATGAAAGGTATTGAAAAGCAGTCTTCGCACCATCGCCAATATGATGGAAGCCCAAATATTTTCTGGATTTTGGATCAACAATCGCCTTATGCAGCCCGTTTCTGTTTTCACCGTAGAAGAACAGATTAAGGGAATGCGTCCTTCCACATACGGGCAGCCCTTGATTCTCAAAATGAGGTATATATTTCAGCGGCTCGGTTTTTTCGGGTCGTTTGCCCCAGGGCACACGGATAATTATAACGTCACCGTATTGCTCACGCGCCTCTTTCTCATTTAGTCCAACAGTTGTAGCCTCCAACGGCGGAAGATAAATATGGTCTTCCAGCGGTAGACTATCATCCCATTCAGATTCTTCATCCATGATGTTTTGAGCTGCTATCATGCCTCGTTTTCGAGCAACAGCCATAAAATATGGTGGGCCACATACATCTCCACAAGCATATACACCTCGGACACTGGTTTCCGATTTCTTGTTGATTATTATTTCATTGTGCCTCCCGATCTCCAGGCCAAGAGATGCTGCTGCCTCTGAATTAGGCACTAAACCAACAGATAGCAGAACTGCATCACAAGGGAATTCAGCCAGTTTTCCGTCAACTTCCGCCAGCACAGCTTCGACTCTTCCATTTCCTCTTATTTCTTTAACATCAACTCCCTCATGAATGTTAATGCCTCGTCTCCTGGCATCTCCGAAGATATAGTTACGAATTTCCCAGTCCCATTTTGGAAGACAGATATCTTTTTCAAGGACGGTTACATCAATATTAAAAGGTTGAAACATAAAAGCCTTTCCAATCCCAATTTTACCTCCACCTATGATAACCAGCTTTTCCGGATCGTTCCTGATTTCAGGATGATCAATATAGGTCCATACATTCTCCAGGTTAGTACCGGGTATATCAGGTATTGCCGGCCTGGACCCCATCCCAAGGACGATATTTTTCCCTTTATATCGCCTTCCTTTAACTTCCACAGTGTTTCTATCGATGATTTTGCCTTCTCCCCAGGCAACTTCCAGTCCAAGCTGCAGCTCAGACTGATGCGTCATCGTATCATGAAACGCGGGTTGACCCACGTTTCTGTAGACTTCAACTACCTTGGCCATGCTGATCCCGTTCAGATCGATCCTCGGATACCATGCAAGACCGGAGTAATATCTCATCAACTCAGCCATGGACGCCTGATCCGCTACGTAATTCTCAAAAGCACACCGGTTGATATGGCATTCCCCTCCGAGCCCTTCTTTCTCCACAATCAGCGGTCGCCCGCCTATAGCTTTCATAAAAGCAGCGCCAAACCTCCCGGAAGCCCCCCCACCGTACCAAATTGCATCATATAACGCGGTTTCGTCTGGTTTCATACTTTATTACCTCCTAAGCACTACTACGGAAAGTTTTACGATTTATCAAAGATGACATTATTGCGGACCGGATATATACCCGTGTACAAGGTCGAGTATTTCTGGATCCAACGGCAGACATGAAGGACGCCGGCTTCAACCGGAATTGCTCGATCCCTTGGGTTTTTATGCCCGAGAGAGTACCCAGGGGGATATATTAATTTCACTGCAGCAAGCTTAACGTACTGGCTCTAATTAGTTTCCATCCATAAATGGCCCTTTTCCGCAATCTCCGCGTCCCGGGCGGGTTTTTCCTTGACCTTGAGATAAATTGCCGGTTTATGAATTGGAAACCCGTAGCGCCCACAATGGAATTAATGAATGGGCGCTAACTAAACGAATACCCATTTTGACGGGATATAAATAAAGCTTTATCTTTTAAATACGCAGCAAATTGATCTTTTTTCACCCTCAAGCCGTACAGCAATCGTGAGGGTATTCTTGTGGTAATCGATGCCAACATAAGCTATCTTCTTATTCATGGGCTGTTCCTCCTTATAAAATGTTCTTTTCAGATGTGGTATATCACATCTCGGAACAGCCCGTTTCATATAATCTAAACTGATTTCTACTCCAAATTTGCGGCTCGATGCCACAGCCAAATTGTGCTTGCAAGACAGGGAATAAGCATGAACCATGTCCCAAATAGTGCAATCATAAGTCCTGCAAACGGGGCGGGCATGCTGGCGCCCACAACCATTGTGATAGTCAATACACCAAAGGGCGACAATATCACAAACCAGCGCGGATACACCGTTCGTCCACTTAAAATCCCCACAGCATGCCAGATTGCGCCCGCATTGAAGGCCAGCACCGCTGTCAGATCCCCCATCAGAAAATGTTCGAGCAGAAAGCGGTCGGCCATCGCATAAAATGCCTCGTCAGTGCATCCGACCACGGCCTTCGCTTGTGCTAGCACGCTCAAGAATGCCCATCCAGCGTGTTGGATCCCCCCAATCATCAACAAAGCATAGGCAAGCAGCCCACACGGAACATAGGCAAGCCAAAATCCTGCGCGTCGCATGCCAACCCACCAATGATAGTATGACAGTGCGTAAAACGGATAGAACCAGCCGGCCGTTTGTGCCATCATCACCATCCAATGAGGCCGATGGCCTGCGGTACGAATTGTATCCCATACTGCAGGAGAAAGGTATTCAAGGCCACTCAGTTTGGGCGAGTAACCGTAAATAAAGTCACATACACCGTTCCAGAGTAGCAGAATAGAAACAGAGATGCCAATAAAGCGGAGGCGACGACACCGACGTAATGTGGCCTCATCGGTGAAACCCTTTATTTTATCGGTGTGTGAGGCGAAGCCGACCAACGTGTAAGAACCTCAGGTGATAAATTCCGAGAGAACTTCTTTCAGTACCTCATCGACCTCTCGGATGTTCTCCAAGACGTCTTCCGGCGCTTTTCCCTGTACACATATATTTCTGGTGCTCAGAAGAAGTGTGGGCATTCGTCTCAGATTCCGAACGCTCTCCCAGTTCATCGCTTCATCAATTTGGAAGAAGGTGAATATATCGAACAAGCTCCTTAAGATAGGCATCTTGCTGGCAGACAATGGATTTGTAACGATTCTGAAACAGCTGCCCATGACGCTTATGGCGGCGATTAAAACTGACGGCATAACCAGTAAGAAGTCTCCTCATCACCGCGGCGAGAGGGCTTAGTCCCGTTCGAAACAGGAAATGGGCATGGTTCGGGATAAAAACTATGCGTAACAGGCCGTTTGTGTCTCCGGCAGGAGTCCTGCCAGGCGATCGATGAAATCCTCACGGTCCCTGTCATCTAGAAATATCTTTCGACGCTCCATTCCCCGGATCATAATGTGATGCAGCACTCCGGGCGCGTCCGACCGGGCTTGTCTTGGCATGCATATTATTACGACAAAACTCTATGCGTCGTCAACTTATTATTCTACCAGCGTCCTCCTTCTTCTAATGTCGTTTTGCTCTCGCCATGGTCCAATCCCAATAATGTGCGTTTTTCCCGTCAAAAAGCGCGATATAGGCCCAAAATGAGGGGATATTTCGGGGGTATTTATTTTAATCCCATATAGTTAGCTTGGCCCGACCCCCAACCTAAAAATTATTTATTGACTAAATTAGCTAAAATGATTAATATAGTTAAAACCCTCTTCAAAGGAGCTAAATATGCAAATCACAGCGACAGAACTTAAAAACAGACTCGGTCGATACCTGGATGTTGCTGAAACAAATCCCGTGTTTGTGAAAAAATCAGGTCGTAATAAATCGGTATTAATATCAAATACCATGTATGAAAAATTCCTGGCCTATGAAGATGCTTATTGGGCTTCAAAGGCAAAAATAGCAGAGGATGAAGGCTATTTGGGCGATAAAACCTCGGAAGAACTCCTGCGCGGAGCCTAATCCAATGCTCAAAATTGACATCACTAAATCAGCTGGCAAATTTATTAAAAAGCTACCTCCGAAACAATTCAAGCAAGTTGTTGGAACAATACTTGGCCTTATAGAAAACCCAAAACCTCACGACTCAAAACAGCTTATAGGATATCCAGAATATCAGCGTGTCGATATTGGTGAATACCGGATTATTTATAGAGTTGATACGGCTACTGTTTATATCGCTACAATTGGTAAACGAAACGATGATGAAGTTTACAAGCGATTTAAACAGACTGAATCTTAATCAGGCTACTGTCTCCCTGGCGCATAACGCCGAACTCAGCCGACGCGGCTGTTGGCGGTCGGCTGAAGTGAAAGGTTGGGGTGAAGAAATATATTGACATTCAAGCCCTTGATACGTACAATATGCTGTACAGGAGGTGGCAAGATGGAAGCTATAACCTATACGGCTGCAAGGCAAAACCTTTCGAAAACAATGGAAAAAGTTTGCAAAGACCATGCTCCGATGATTGTAACCCGAAAATCTTTGGGATCTGTGGTCATTATCTCCCTTGAGGACTTTGAGTCCCTTGAAGAGACAGCCTACTTATTACGGTCGCCGAAAAACACAAGACGGCTGATTGAATCTATTGCCCAACTTGAAAAAGGCATCGGGATTGAAAAGGAGCTGATAGAGTGAAGCTCATTTTCTCTGACCATGCCTGGGATGATTACCTCTATTGGCAAAAAACTGACAAGAAAATTTTACACCGTATCAACACCCTCATTAACGAAACAAAACGTAGCCCTTTCGAGGGCGTTGGCAAACCTGAACCGTTGAAACATGCTCTTTCCGGATACTGGTCCAGACGGATAAATGACGAACATAGATTCGTTTATAGAGTCTCAGGAGATGCGATTCTTATTGCTCAACTGAAATATCACTACTGACCCTCCCTTTTTACCCCAACTGAGAGGTAAGGAGCCGGGCGGTTTTTGGATGATCACCCTTCGAGGCAGCACTGAGGCTGGCAAAAGAGGTTGAGCTTCAAAAACCGCACAAAATAGCCCGGTCCCCTTCACCGGATGGTTGGCTTATTCTAAGGATTTTCTGGCCGACTTGACTTCATAAAGGGCTTCGTTCTCACATATTTGTACTTGATCTGCCCCATGCACCACCATCTTTTCGAATATCAACTCTGTATTTAGAAAAAGGTTGCCGGTCTCTTTTTTCAAGTAACTTGCTGCCATACGACAATATTCGGGTTCAATTTCAATTCCTATGCTATTCCTCCCATATTTCAGCGCTGCTATCATTGTGGTTCCGGTGCCACAAAATGGATCAAGAACAGTATCATCGGAAAATGAGAACATTCTGACCAAACGGGTTGCGAGCTTAAGGGGAAAAGGGGCGGGATGGTTCCGAGTGGAGGCGCCGGTGATATTCCATATTTGTTGAAACCAGCTATCGAAATCCTTTTTCTCAATTTTACTCAATTGTCTCTGTTCCTCGGTTGGTTTTCGATATCCTCCTGGTTTTCTCTGCATTAAGATAAATTCCATATCATTTTTTATGATCGCATTGGGTTCATAGGGTTTCCCCAGGAACTTAGAACCATTTTCAACTTCAAAACTGGCATTCGCTATTTTATGCCAAATGATCGGATTAAGGTTATCAAACCCGATTTTGCGACAAAGGACGCAGATATCTGCATGAAGTGGAAACACGAGGTGCCTACCAAATTTTCGTCTTGAAACACATACGTCACCGACCACACAGACCAATCTGCCGCCAGGGACCAATATGCGAAACACATGCTCCCATACCAGTCTGATTTCATTTAGAAAAATTTCATAATCTTCAATGTGACCTATTTGGTTAGGATTTTCATTGTATCTCTTTAAGTTCCAGTAGGGGGGTGATGTAACCACAAGGTGAATCGACTCGTCCGGCAGGAATGACAGGTCTCGAGCGTCCCCATTAATTAATCTGTGCGTCGTCGTCTTCATCACGAGATGACCCCTCCGACATGCGCGATAAGGGCATTTGCAAAATTCTCAACGGACAGTTCTTCAGATGGTGTAGAAAAAATCCCTTCGGGCCCATTATCGCGGTTTGAGGTAATAAAGGCAGATGCAGTGTAGTGTCTTTCCAAGACAAGCTTTCTGCAAAAAATCTCATAGCGTTTCATATAGGATGCGCCATTAAATTCAGGAAATACAATGAAATGCGGTTCCTTTACCCGAACGGGTCGCTGAGAAGACTGACAATCTTCGAGCATGAAAAAGTACCCCAAGAAAGGTTGTGGACTCGTATGGAAGGCACCCTCTCTGTATGCAGTCCACAAATCAAGAGCGCTTCCCATCGCCTCTTCGGTCCTATTATTGAAATTGTTCCCAAATGACGGCCCGACCTGTGATTTGGCTTCAATAGCAACGATCATCTTCCTATCCTTAACCACAAGGAGATCCCACTCCTTCGTCGGACGAAAATAGCCAGGCAATTCGAGAGATCCCTTTCTTTGTATGAAATCGGCACCTAAACCTGTTGATGTTATGAGGCGGCTAAAAAGCTCTATAAAGCCGTCCATTTGGGCGCCGCCGGTAACAGCACCACGGAGGCCGTAGTCAACCTTCCCTCTCTTCTGTTGTCTTTTCTGTTGCGAAAGTCTCGTATCCCAATAGTGAGAGACGGCAGCCCCTATCATCTCTTCCAAATTTTCTGGGAGTCTTGAATTACTCATAATGCCATCCTATCACACGGCTCAATAGATGCAAATGTCGAAAAGCCCTATTCATGCCAACGAAAAGCTCACTTGCCGGAAGGGGGGCGCATGTTATTCGAAAGCATAGGCGAGTGATTTTGAGAGTGGTTGTTGGGTAGAAAAGGCCGCGCGCCCCTTCCGGTCAACGTGCAGCGTCAGGTTGGGTGTTCTCTCCCCGCACCATCACCTCCCCAGTACGACGTCGATTCCAGCGAGAACAAGATCCGTCTTCGCACGAGAAAGCTTGCCAGCACGTTCCGTGAGCAGCGACTTATCAAGTGCAACCACTTGCGACACGTTCGCGACAGAGTCCTTGGGCAGACCGGTAAGGCGGGTTTCAAGAAGGAGGTTTCCCGGAGCATCGGCCCACTTCAAATTGCTCGTGAGCGGAACGCATAAGACTGTCGCAATCTTGCTTCGGTTGAACGAGTCGCCCTGTACCACTACAACTGGCCGGCGGAATCCGGGTCCTGAACCCGCGGGTTCAGGAAGATCGGCCCACCAGATTTCTCCCTGGGAGATCACCACTCAACCCGCGCCAGCGTTTGGGTGGAAGCCAGCTTGACGAACCCTCCTTCGGGCTGTCCATTTTCTTCGATCATGCGGTCCAACGCTTCGGTCAACTCATCGGGAGAATGTCGCGCCACGTATTCGCGTATCGCCTCGCAATAGAGTTGACTGCGAGACTTCCGTGCCCTTTTCGCAAAGCGCTCGGCTTTCTCAAAAACGTCTTTTGGAAGTGAAATCGCGGTTTTCATACCAGAAGTATAACCTCCATGACATGGCCTGTCAAGGCGTTTTCTTTTCTCACCCAATCGGGATAGGGAGGAGCCTCGCGACTCCCCTCCTCCCACACCACCGGGCATACGGATCACGTACCACGGCGGTTCGGTTGATTAAGTCGATTTAATAAACAGCCTTGGCAGTCCCATCGCTGC